>Ga0302157_10000194_pt1 | contig 79897 bp, 57 predicted proteins | sample I_Bog_N3_3_FD_193502 | JGI IMG/M metagenome (GOLD analysis project Ga0302157, IMG submission 193502) | Peat permafrost microbial communities from Stordalen Mire near Abisko, Sweden - I_Bog_N3_3 | ecosystem: Environmental > Terrestrial > Soil > Wetlands > Peat | place: Sweden: Abisko, Stordalen... | reverse complement strand
GTCTCCCCACGATCTTCTTTAGGCAGATGCTCCTGGACGTGTCTTCTGCGATCTTCGACCAACGCTGACTCGCGGGCCGCTAGTGCCTTGGGATAATAGGGATTCGCAACCGGCGCTATTGCCGGATCCGCGGCAGGCCCTCGGCCCTTTTCCGGTGTTTCCATGGAATCCTAGCCGGTGACGGAGGAGGCTGGAAACCGTGCAAATTCACGCAGCATATTCACGGCATTTAGCAATGCCCCCGACGGTCGCTGGATACCGCTCACGCCGTGATTTCTTGTGAAGTGCTGTCCTGCATCTCAAACACCAAGACCACCTATTTAGACGGCAACAACTACTTGTTTTCTAGTAGTCGATGGTTCGCTTCGTCCCGACGTTAAAGCAATTGCGCAACCAAGGTGTCGGCAATGTCTTCCAGCCAAAGTCAGCGCGGTGCGCGAAAGGACGTAGTCTCTGAAATCGCACTGGATTGCCGACTGCGCCTAGCCTTCCGGTAACAGGAATGCACGACGACGTTTAATCCGAGTCGTGCGGGATTGTCGGATTTGAGTCCTATGAGCGAATTTGAACATGTGCGAAAGATGGCGGGAGAACTGGCCGACAAGGCCGAGAAGGGATCGCTTACGGAGCTCGCGCTGGCCGTCGAGAAGATGGCCCAGACAATAAAATCCGAGTCCGATGTTGCAAAATCCGTCGCGGAAATCGAGAAGCTCAAAGTGGAAACAAGGAAGGCGCTCCATGACCTCGAACAAGCGTCGCGACGGGCGCGATCTGAGGGCTGGCAGCACTACGTCGCAGTTTTTGCACCCATAGCGACGACGCTGGTTTTGTGCTTCACGGTGGTGTTGCAGGCGTACCAGTTCGTCAAATCCGAGGGCGACAAGCAACAGGCAGCGGAGGACACCCAGTGGTCGGCCGCCGTCAGGCTGATCTCTCAAAACGCCAAGCTTTCCCCGATCGCCGCGACACTCAATCCATTCCTGAAATCGAAGCGCTACGCGGAGGTGGCAAGAAAGACGGCGACTCAAGTGCTGATGAACACGAAGGATCCTGCGACCTTCAACGATCTGCTGAACGACGCGTTCTCTCCGCTTTCATGGTCAAATATCGATGACGTACTGCAGCTTGATCGCGGCTTGGGCACGCGCTACGAGGCCCTCAACAACAAAAGCTATGACGAGACCACGCAGTCGAACGCCACGGCACGTCTCACACCGGCGGAGGCTGAAGATTATAGCTCATTGAGAGAATACTTGCTTCAGATCGGCGGCCTGACGGCGACGCTACTCAAGGCACCCCGACCTGTGGACCAGAATCTGGACCTTCGGTCCTCTAACTTTATGAACGTGGATTGGAGCGGAGTTAATTTATCGGGCGCGAATCTTGAAAACGTGGTTTGGAGGTACATAGACCTGAAGGATGCGGACTTGAGTTCCATCACATCCTTTAGCGGTGCGTACGTCTTTGGTGTAGCCTGGTGGGAGGCGAAGAGGATCAGCCCGGAGCTTTTGGCCTTTCTCATGGATCAGTCGAAATTTGACCCCAAGATATACTATGGAATCCGCGCGAGGCAGATTTCGATAAAAGAATACGAGGACGGCCTCGCGAAACTGAAGAGGTCTCGATAGTTGGTGTGGTGGGCGCAGGATTCCCGTTGACGCGGCAGGGGCGGAGGGGACGCTCTGGGGACATGCCGAGCTCACCCCGCCCGTCGCACGATCGCTGTTCCGGACGCTCGTGGGCCGCGGCGCGGCTCGCCCTCGCCCTGGGTGTGGGACTCCTCGCCAGCAGGGCGGGTGCCGGGGAACGCCTGGGCTACCACGACGTGAGGACGGATTCCTCGGGGAAGATCATCCCCTGGTACGGGAGGAATTCCGGCCAGGCCTACGACCACATTGTCAGGCAGGTCTGGAGCTTCTGGATCACGATGAGGAACTGCCCGAACGGCGTGCCGTATTACCTCCAGCATCAGGTCTGGAAGCCGGGCGAGGACGATCCCCGGGGCCTGGGCGGGGACCAGATCAACATGGCGCTCTCCTCCTGGAATCTGCTCTACGGCTACCTGGGCGATCCCGCGGTCAAGGCCAACATGCGGCTGATCGCGGACCGGTGGATGGAGCACGGGCTGGCCCCGGAGGGGGAGCCCTGGGGCGGGCTTCCCTATCCCTACAACATGGAGGCGCATTCCGGGAGGTATGACGGCGACATGCGGGCGGGCCTTGGCTTCCTGCAGCCGGACAAGGCCGCGAGCTTCGGTGCCGAGCTCATCATGCTCTACAAGATGACCGGGGAGCGGAAGTACCTGGAGCGCGCGATCCGGATCGCGGACACGCTCGTGCGGAACGTGAAACCGGGGGACGAGGGGAATTCCCCGTGGCCCTTCCGCGTGAATTCCCGGACGGGAGAGGTCCCCGAGGAGCGGAACGACCACGACCACCTGGTCTACCGGGCGTCCTACACGACCAACTGGACCGGGGCGCTCCGGCTCTTCGATGGACTTGTGGCGCTCAACGAGGGGGACATCGGGAAGTACCGGGACACGTCCCGGCTCGTGACTGCCTGGCTCAAGGCGTACCCACTCCGGAACAACCGCTGGGGCCCCTTCTTCGAGGACGTGAGCACCAAGGACTACTCGGACACCGAGATCAATGCCGACACGCTCGCCTTCTACATCCTGGAGCACCCGGGCTGGGACCCGGAAGGGAAGGCCAAAGCGAGGGGGATCCTCGACTGGAGCTATCGGACGTTCGCGAACAACGAGGCCGCGAAGTGGGGGGTCGTGGTCATCAATGAGCAGACCGCCTACACGGTCCCCGGCAACAGCCACACGTCGCGCCATGCGTCGGTGGAACTCCTCTATGCGGAGAAGACGGGCGACGCCTCCCGCAGGGACGCCGCGCAGCGGGAGCTTGCCTGGGCGTCCTACTGGGTCGACGAGGACGGGAAGAACCAGTACCCGCGGGACGACAATTGGCTCACGGACGGCTACGGGGACTTTGTGAGGCACTACTTGAGGGCCATGGCTTGGGACCCGGAGCTGGCGCCGGATACCCAGGACCACCTGCTGCGCACCACGTCCGTCATCCGCTCGATCACCTATGGGAAAACCCAGATCGCGTACGGGAAGTTCGACCGCGACTCAGAGGAGGAGCTGAAGCTCGGGGCCTCGACCCCGACCGGGATCCATGGGGGGACGATGCGCTGGGATCCTGTGACTGGCGTCCTCAGGGTGTCCGCCCGGGCCGAGCGGGTCGTGATTTCGGTGGCGCCCCGGAGCTGATCCCACCGGGCGCCGTGCCAACGGCGGCGCGTCCTGTTTTGTCACGGGGAAGTTCCCTGGCGCGCCTCTCGACGACAGTCGACACGCGGTCTTCTCCGGGGTGACGAAAGCGACGGCCCGGTGTCGCTCGGGTCATGTTTACGGGGCTGACGCTGCGCCCGCTTGACCCGGGTTTCGCACGAGCATCCAAGTCGCCGCAAGCGCGGCCCGCGTTGGATCGCGCAACCGAAAAAGAACCGTCACAATGATCAAACGCAAAACCGTATTCTTTGCAGCGGCATCCCTCGCGTGCCTCGCATCAGCAGGGCTTTCGCCAGCCCAGACCGCCCCGGCCGATGCGTCGGCGGACGCCTCGAACAGCGCGGCCACCGTGATGAGCAAGGTGATCGTGCAGTCTGTTACGGCCCCGACGGCGAACTCGCTGGCCGACAAGGACCAGATCGACCTGCAGCCGACACCCTCGAGCGTCCTGAACACGATCAAGTACCTTCCGGGCGTGAACCTGTCGCAGGGCGACGCGTTCGGCGGGGACGACTGGTCCACGCACATCACGATCCGGAGCTTCAGCGACGGCCAGCTCGGCTTCACGGTGGACGACGTCGGGACCGGGTTCACGGAGTACGCGGGCGGCGTTAAGCCGAACCGCTACGTGGACATCGAGAACCTGGAGACGGTCGTGGTCTCGCAGGGAGCGGCCGACATAAGCTCCGCCTCGTCGCAGGCGCTCGGCGGCACGCTCGCCTACTACACGAGCAACCCGACCTCCTCGCTGGGCTCGCTCGCGAGCCTCACCGTGGGCTCGTTCAACACGGTCCGGGAGTTCCTCCGGGCGGACACGGGCCAGTTTGCGGGCAACAACAGCGCCTACATCAGCCTCTCCAGCGAATCCAACGACAACTGGGTCGGCCACTTTGTCGGCGGCAACGCCGCAGTCACGAACCGCCTCCACATGGACGCGAAGGACGTGGGGCAGTTCGGGAACCTGAAGTTCACGTTCTTTGCAACGATCGACAACGTTAACCCCGAGATCAACTACCAGGGTGTCTCGCTGCAGCAGTTTGCGCAGGACCCGAGGAACGACCAGCTTACGTTCTCGTGGACCGGCCAGCCCGTCATCGACCAGAACTACGCCCCCACATGGACCACGATCCGCACGAACAGCCTGGTCTACGCGAAGTTCGAGGTGCCGCTCGCCGACGGCTTCAACCTGAGCTTCCAGCCCTACTGGGCCCACCAGCAGGGAAAGGGAGAGTTCCTCCCGCCCTACCAGATCCGGCGCTATGACCTCTCGGGAAACCTGACGAACGAGGGCAACTACGTCCCGGCGAACAAGGTGGGCACCGTGTTCTTCGCCAACGCGGCGGGCCAGGACATCCTGCCGGTCAACCCGGCGACCGGGGTGGCGGCCTCGAACCCCTACGACCTCTCGACCTACACCTGGCTCACGCCGGCGCAGACGGCGGGCGCGGTCCCGCTCTCGAGCGCCCGCTTCAGCCGCTACCAGAACAACCGCTACGGCGACAACCTGTCCTTCGAGCTCAAGCTCGGCGGGGAGAACAAGCTGCACTTCGGCATGTGGAACGAGGATGAGCAGCGCCAGCGCTTCCGCACCTGGCACGCGGTCGAAAATCCCCTGGTGAACGACACCTACGACGCCGAGGATTACTCCGAGACGTTCCACTGGAGGTACCACACCTACACGAACCTGTTCTACGTCCAGGACCAGTTCACGATCGACGCGTTCACGATCGAGGCCGGGATCAAGTACTACAACGTCCAGGTGGCCGCCGCGGAGCTCCTCCTGCAGGCGGACGGAACCCCGGGCTACTCGACCTCGATCAGCAGCAACTCAAACCCGCTCCCGAGCGCCGGCGTGATCTACAAGCTCGACCCAACAAGCGAGCTCTTCGCGAGCTTCACGAGCAACTTCTCGGCCGTGCAGGACACGGTGCTTGAGGCCGGCGCTGCGGGGGTCGACGTCTCGCATGTGAAGCCCGAGAAGGCGGACAACTACGACCTCGGGTACCGCTATTCCTCCTCCGGCTTCGCGTTCTCGGCCACGGCCTACTACATCGACTACACGGACAAGATCGTGTCGCTCAGCGGCCTCGCGGCCAAGGACTACACGAACACGAGCAGCGGCGTGTACGTGAACATCGGCGGTACCGAGTCCTACGGCGCCGAGTTCGGGGCCACGTACCGCGTGACACCCGGGATCAACCTCGTGGGCTCCCTCAGCTTCGACCATTCGGTCTACACGGCCGACACGCCCGATGGGACGATCACGAAGGGCAGCACGGTCGTGGACACCCCGAAGTACATCGCCTCCTACGGGGTGCAGTACCACCGAAGCGGGTTCAACGGGGGCCTCATGGCCAAGTCGGTCGGCGTCCGCTACGGGACGTACTCGAACGACAACTCCGCCCCGGCCTACACGGTGCTGGACCTGGACCTGAGCTACACGCGCAGCATCCCGGGCAACCAGTTCTTCAAGAGCGTCACGGTCGGCATCACGGTCGAGAACCTCCTCGACAAGGACTACCTGGGCGCCGTCTCGACGAACGACCAGGGCTACGTGAAGAACGACCCCACCGGGACCATCATGCTCTGGAACATCGGCGCACCGCGCACGACCACCTTCACGGTCGCGCTGGACTTCTAAGGGCCCGGCGCCGCCCCAAAAAACGAACTCCCCGGGGCCGCTTGGAGCGCCCCGGGGATTTAACCCAAACTCACATGAACCGACGAAACTTCCTGCAGGGCGCCGGGGCCCTGGCCATGACGGGCGCCCTTTCCGCGCTCGGGGCCGCCCCCGAGCCGGCGGCGGGCGACCCGCCCCCGAGAAAGCGCGTGCTCCGTGCGGCCCACCTGACCGACATCCACGTCCTGCCCGACTCGGAGAAGTTCGAGCAGCCGGAGGAGGGGATGGCGGCCGCGATCCGGCACGCCCAGGGCCAGGCCGACAAGCCCGACCTGATCCTCTTCGGGGGCGACATGGTCATGGATTCGCTCAAGACCGAGAAGAGCAAGGTGATCACCCAGTGGAACACCTGGGACCGGATCTTTGCCGCCGAGGTGAAGCTCCCGCACAGGTTCTGCCTTGGAAACCACGATGTCTGGGGCTGGGCGATCCACGACCAGCCGGGGATCGAGAACGACCCGCAGTACGGGAAGGCCCTGGCCCTGGAGCGGCTGGGCATGAAGGAGCGGTACTACTCCTTCGACCAGGCGGGCTGGCACTTCGTGGTCCTGGACAGCCTGCAGCGCGACTACGGAAACAAGGCCGGGTACACGGGCAGGCTGGACGACGCCCAGTTCGAATGGCTCGCGGGCGACCTTGCCGCGACGCCGGTGTCGACCCCCGTCTTCGTGATGTCGCACATCCCGCTCCTGAGCGTGTGCGTGTTCTTCGACGAGGACCTCGAGGCCACGGGCAACTGGGTCATCCCGGGCCCCTGGGTGCACATCGACTCGCGGCGGATCAAGGACCTCTTCCACAAGCACCCGAACGTGAGGGCCTGCATCAGCGGGCACGTGCACCTGGTGGACGACGTCACCTACCTCGGGGTCAGGTACCTCTGCAACGGGGCCGTGAGCGGCAACTGGTGGCGGGGCAAGTACCAGGAGTTCGGCCCCGCCTACGCCCTGGTCGACCTCTTTGACGACGGGACGGTCGAGAACCGGCTCGTCTATTACCGCAATGCCTGAAGCCCCGTGCCCGAACGGCCCCCCCACAGTCCCGAGGAGATCCTGGTCGAGTTCAGGGAAACCCGCGCGGCGATCCTGGCGCGCCATCCCCGGGCCCGGTTCCTCGTCTTCTGGGACCTGGACGGCACGATCCTGTGCGGGGACTGCTCGGAGGGGCTCCAGTCGGGGGGCAGGACCCACTATCCCGGCCTCGTGCAGGTCGCGATAGAGCTGGGGCTCTCGGCCGCCTACGCTGGCCCGCATGCGCACCTGCGGTGCATGTCCGACTATGCGTGGCTCAGGGGCCGGATAGGGGCCTGGATGGCCTACCCGTTCCTGGCCCAGGTCTTCGCCGGGGCCAGGGAGGAGGTCCTCCTCGGCGTGGCGCGGGACCATTTCCAGGGGGTTCTCCGCCGGTTCTACTATCCCGGCGCGCGCAGGATCCTCGAGGAATTCGCGGGGCACGGGGTGGAGCAGCATGTCCTTTCCGCGAGCGCGGAGGTCTTTGTCCGGGGGGCCTCGGACAGCCTCGGGATACCGGCACACCGCTTGCATGGCATAAGGCTCCGGTCGCCCGGGGGCCGCGTTTCCCGCGAGCTGGCCTATCCCGTGACGTATGCCGAGGGCAAGGTCGCCCGGCTCCGGCAGATCGTCCGTGCCACCCAGTCGGAGACCCTCGACCGCCCGGTCTTTGTCGTGGGTGCCTTTGGAGACAGCCTGGACAATGACGGGCCTTACCTGGCGTATGTCGCAAAGGGCACGCTGCCCTCGGGCCGCCCCATCTCGGCCCTGGTGAACGAGACGCCGGTCCCGGGGCCCATGAGGGACCTCGTCAGGCCGCTCCGCCTCTCGCTCGACCTCGGAGAAGCCTGACCCGCCGTGCCGAACCAGCCCGCCCCCGACTCGCGCCGCTCCTGGTTCCTCCTTTCCACCCTGATCGCGGGCTACATTGGCGTCTACCTCTGCCGCAAGAATTTTTCGGTCGCGGTGCCGCTCCTCCGCGCGGAGTTCCACTCGACCAAGGAGGAGGTAGGCCGCATCGCGAGCGTCGGCACCTTCGCCTACGCCTGCGGCAAGATGGTCCTCTGCCCCCTGGCCGACACGTTCGGGGGCAGGAGGTGCTTCATGGGGGCCCTGCTCCTGGTCGCGGTCTTCGGCATGGCTTCCGGGTTCGCGCCCTCGCTTGGAGTCCTGGCGGTCCTCTACGGCCTGAACCGCTTCGGGGCGGCGCCCGCCTGGGCCAGCATGATCAAGCAGATCCCGCCGTGGTTTGGCGCCAGGAACCTGGCGCTCGCGATGGCGGTCCTGAGCCTGAGCTACGTCTTCGGCGGGGCCGCGGCGGTCTCGCTCGCGGGCCAGGTCTCCGAGTGGAGCGGCCAAAGCTGGCGCGTGGTCATGGGGGCCCCCTCGCTCATCCTCCTGCTTCTCCTGGGCGCCTGCGTCGCCTTCCTGCCGAGGGACCACGGGGCCGACCGGCATGCGGAGGACCCCGATGAGCCGCGGAGCGGTTTCAGCTGGGCGCTCCTCGGCGAGCTCCTGAGGCTCAGGGTGTTCTGGATCCTCTGCGCGCTCAGCTTCACGCTCACGCTCCTCCGGGAAACCTTCAACGACTGGGCCGTGGACTTCATCAAGACCTCGGGCGGGGCTCAGCTTTCGGTCCGGGTCGCGGCCTTCCTGTCGACGCCCTTCGACATCTGCGGGGCGGCCGGGATCATCTTCATCGGGGTCATGATGGGACGCCTGACGGGGAGGGCGCGCTCGTGGCTCCTCGCCGGGAGCCTCCTCTCGCTTTTCGTGATCCTCGTGCTCCTGCCGGTCCTGGTCCCGCTCGGACTCTATGCCATCGTCCCGGCTGTGGGGGCGGTGGGGTTCCTGAGCCTGGGGCCGTACAGCCTGATGGCGGGGTATTTTGCGGTGCAGCTTCGGGGACCTCAGTGCGCGGGGACGATTTCAGGCATAGTGGACTCCGTCGGCTACTTTGCGGGGGTCCTCGCGGGCTCGGCGTTTGGCTGGCTGCTCGACCACGGCGGCTACACCCTGGGCTTCCATGTGCTTGCCGGGCTTAGCCTGGCCTCGGCGGTCCTCGTCCTGTTCCTTCGCGTCACCCCCCGAACCTCCCCCCAACCATGAAAAAGCTCTCCGGTCACCTATCCGCGGTCGTCCTCGACTGGGCCGGCACCACGGTGGACCACGGCTGCCTTGCGCCCGTGGCCGCCCTCAGGTCCGTGCTTGTCGGCCACGGCCTCGATGCGAGCGACTCCGACCTCCGCATGGGGATGGGGCTCCCGAAAAAGGACCACCTGAGGGCGCTCCTTGCGGCCCGGGATGCGGAGGCCCTTACCGACGAGCTCTATCCTGAGCTCGAGAACGCCCTCCTCCCCCAGCTTGAGCCCCATTCCACGCTCATTGCGGGCACGTTGGAGCTGTGCGGTTTCCTAAAGGGCGAGGGGGTGCCCATGGGGACCACGACGGGCTACACGCGCGCCATGATGCGGGTGGTCGCCGCCGCCGCGGCCCGCCAGGGTTACGTCCCCGACGCCATCGTGACCCCCGATGACGTCCCTGCGGGGAGGCCGGCCCCGTACATGATGTACCAGAACGCGCTCCTGCTCCGGGCGGTGCCGCTGTGGACCTTCGTCAAGGTCGGGGACACGCCCTCCGACATGCTGGAGGGCGCGCGTGCGGGAGCATGGACGATCGGAGTCGCGCTCTCGGGAAACGCGCTCGGCCTGACGCCGGCGCAGCTTGAGGCGCTGCCCTCATTTGAGCGGCTGAGGCGCCGGGAAATCGCGCGCACATCCCTGGAGGCGGCCGGGGCGGACGTGGTCGTCGATTCCATCGCCGATTGCCCCGCCGCCCTGGTGCAGATCGCAGGCCGGCTCGCAGCGGGCGAGCGCCCCGGCGTCAAAGGCTAGCGACGACCTCTTCGGCAAGGCCGAACGAGAGGGTCATCCCGGCCCCTCCCAGGCCGTTCACGATCCGGACCCCGGGCGCGGGCGAGATCACGAACCCGCTCTCGCCGTTCGTCATCCTGGGATAGACGCCGTGCCAGCGTTCCGCGAGGGCGAGCGAGGGGGCGGTGGCGAATGTGCCCAGGTAGTCCAGGATCGCCCGGTCGATGTCCTCCCGGTCGAACGGGTTCACGGTGAGGCCATAGTGGTGCGAATCGCCGATCGTGAGCTCGCCCGTGGACGTCTGCGACAGGAGGACGTGGATTCCGTGGGCCGTGTGGAAGGGGTATTCGGAGCGGAAGCGCGCCTCCAGGTCGGCAAGGCGGGTGCAGGCCTTGAACGCATCGTAGTGCGCGAGGGTCAGCCCCGCGCAGAGGGCCGGGCCGAGCTGCCATCCCGAGGGCTGCGGCGCCGTGCGCATCATCTGGAGCTTGCAGCGGGTGATCTCGGCGGCGGCGAACACCTCCGGATAGAGCGTCTCGAAGTCCGGCCCGCTGCAGACGAGGGCCTGCTCGGCCTTCCAGGAACCCGCGGAGGTTTCGATGAGCGGGAGATTTACGGCCTTGACGGTTGCGCCATGGACCACCTCGACGCCGTGGGCGGAGGCGAGCCAGCCCGGGAGGGCCCGGATCGCCTGTCGCGGGTCGACCGTGCACTCCGTGGGGCTCCAGAGCGCGCCCAGGAGGCCCGAAGGGTTCACGGCGCGGCAGCGCCCAAGCGCCTCGGCCGGCGTGATGAGGCCCCGGCCGTGCGCCGAACCGCTCGGGGTTTCCGAGAATTCCTCGAGGAGCGCCCATTCGTCCTCGCGGTAGGCGAGGTGAAGCGAGCCCGTGTCCGCGAGGTAGAGGTTCGCCGACGCGGCGACCTCCTTCCAGATCTCGCGGCTCCTGAGGGCGCGCTCGTGGCGGGGGCCCGCCGGTTGGCCCACCGGCCAGACGAGGCCGAAATTCCGGACCGAGGCCCCAACGGCCGGGATGCTGCGTTCAAACAGGACCACGCTCCTGCCGGCCTTCGCCGATGCCAGCGCATGGGCCACGCCCACGATGCCGCCGCCCACCACAGCGATGTCGAAATGCTTCAGGTGCACGGCCCAATACTCGGGCGCAACGGGGCTCTCGGCAATGGCCCGCTATCCCTGTCACGGGAACTTTACCTCGCGGCCCGTCCCGGCGAGCGGGGAAGGGTGTCGAAACGGGTTCAGCGACCGGCCCAGGTTTCGGTCGGTTGGGGGCGAAGCGTGAACTCGCCCTCCCACTTCGCGACCACGAGCGAGGCCATGCAGTTGCCGAGGACATTCACGGAGGTCCGCGCCATGTCCATCAGGGCATCGACGCCGAGAATCACCGCCACCCCCTCGGCAGGCAGGCCGAAGGAGTGCAGGGTCGCGATCAGGACCACGAGGGAGGCCCGGGGCACCGCGGCGACGCCCTTCGAGGTGATCATGAGGGTCAGCATGAGGAAGATCTGCTGGCCCAGGCCGAAATGGGCCGCGCCCGAGGATTCGGCGGCCTGGGCGACAAAGACGGAGGCGATGGCAAGGTAAAGGGTGCTCCCGTCCAGGTTGAAGCTGTAGCCGGTGGGGATCACGAAGCCCACGATACGCGGGGGAACGCCCATTTCGGTCATCGCCTCCATGGCCTTCGGCATCGCCGCCTCGCTGCTTGCGGTGGCGAAGGCGAGAGTGAACGGAGCGCGAACTGCTTTCCAGAACGCGCGTATGGGGAGCTTGAGAAGCGTGCCCGCCAAGCCCAAGAGGAGGACAATGAAGATTGTCAGGGCGATGTAGAGGGTGCCCACGAGGATCGCCAGATGGCCCAGCATGCCCGGCCCCTGGCGGCCAACGGTGGCCGCAATCGCGGCGCCGACTCCGATCGGGGCAAAGCGCATGATGATGTCCGTGAACTTGAACATGACGTTCGCAACCGCGCTGCAGAGGGTCACGACGGGCTGCGCCCGCTCTCCGGCCGCGACGACGGCCAGGCCGAAGATCACCGCGAAGACGACCGTCTGGAGCACGTCGCCGTTGGCCATCGAGGCCACCACGCTCGCAGGGAATGCATGGACCAAGGTCTCCGAGAGTGTTGCCGGATGCGCGGAGGGGAGCGTCGCGAGACCCGTTGCGGCCTGCTGGATGAGGACGCCCCTTCCGGGCTCCACCACGTTTACGACCACGAGTCCGACCCCGAGGGCGAGCGTCGTCGCGACCTCGAAGTAGATGAGCGCCTTAAGCCCGATGCGGCCCACCGTCTTGGCGCTCCCGCCCCCGGCGATCCCGGCCACGACGCTCGAGAAGACAAGCGGGGCGATCAGGGACTTGATCAGGTTCAGGAAGATGTCGCGGAGGAATTCGGTCTTTACGGCGAACGCCGGCGCGAGCCAGCCGAGCAGGCACCCGGCGGCAAAGCCGATCATGATCTGCTGGGTGAGCGTCGGCCAGCGGATTGCCCGTGTTCCTGCGGCGGGCGAGGGGGGTATGGGAGGGGTCGGCGTCACGTCGCACTGTCACCTAACGGCATTGTCGGCCGGAGATAAGCCAAAAAGGGGAGACAGGGGGCCGGGACTTATGTTGACGGACAGGGAGGGACCGAACACGACCCTGTTCCGCTGCGGAGGATCGGATGGCTCACGTCGGCTATATAATCCAGGTAAACCCCCATCGTGTGTCAGATGCGTGACAGTGGAACCGCATCTATACGTGGAAAGGCGTAATATTATTGAGACAGCATGCGTATACCGACTTGACCCCCGTGGCTTCCTGAGCCGCGATGGTAGGGTGCAAAGGTTACCTTTTGCCGCGGCGGGAGTGGGGCGCGATGCGTCCGTATGGGTTTCGATATAGGGTGCCCCATGATGATATACCGGCACCCTCCTGGCGGTATATAGGACATCCCCGCGCATTTATGCCAATGTTTGCCCCGGTCTCCAAAACCTATACTAGCGTGAAGATAATCCTTGGCGGCGCGGCGAACAGGTGGCGTGCGTTGAAGGCCGCGGGGCGCGCCCTGATGCGCACCGCGGGCATCCTTGGGGCCGTCGTCGGCTCCGTCCATGCGCAGGGCATCACGGCTACGCTGCCCGTGGGATCCGTCCCGAACGGGGTCGCCGTGAACCCGGTGACCAACACCGCGTACGTCGTCAATAGCGGAAGCGCGTCGGTTACGGTCGTCAACGGGGCGAACGGGGCCACGGCCACGGTGTCGACCGGTTCGGGCCCGGTTGCTGTCGCGGTGAACCCGGCGACGAACACGATCTACGTGGCGAATTCGCTGGGGAATTCGGTGACGGTGATCAATGGCGCGACCTACGCCGCCACGACGGTTCCGGTGGGGGCCTTCCCGGCAGCGGTCGCCGTCAATCCGGTGACGAACACGGTCTATGTAATAAACGCGCAGGGCTCGAGCGCGACCGTGATCAATGGAGCCACAAATGCGACCACGACCGTCGCCCTGGCGGGCAATCCCTCCGGCATCGGACTCAACTCGGTGACGAACCAGGTCTACGTGTCGATCCCCCAGGCGAACGCCTTGGCGCAGATCGACGGCACGAGCTTTGCGGTGACCCCCCTTGCGGCGGGGACCTCGCCTTCGGCGGTGGCGGTAAACGAGGTGACGAACACCGTCTATGTGGCCAGCCCTTCCACGAATGTCGTGACCGTGATCAACGGCGCGACCGGGGCCGGGACGGCGGTTGGCGTGGGAGCCTCCCCTCAGGCCCTCGCGGTGAACCCGGTCACGAACCTCCTTTACGTCGCGGACGGGGGTGGCAATGCCGTCACGGTCCTCAACGGGTCGAACAACGGGACGACCGCCGTTAGCGTCCCTGGGGTGCCGGTCTCCCTCGCCGTCAATCCGACCACGAACAAGATCTATGTCGGCAGCGCGCAGGCCTCGACCGTGACGGTGATCGACGGCGCCTCGGGGGCCACCACGGCGCTCAATCTCGCCAGCGGGGCCAACCCGGTCGCGATTGCCGTGAACCCGGTGACGAACCGGGCCTATGCGTGCGACGCGCAGTCGGGGACGGTGGTGGTGATAGACGGGGCGACCAACTCCGCCCTCTCGGTCGCCTCGGGCGTGTTTCCTTATCTGGTGAGGGTCAACCCCGTGACCAACGTCGCCTATGTCTCCGATCGTTTCGGCAACGCGGTGATCGCCATCAACGGAGCCACGGGCGCAACGACGACGATACCGGCGGGCACGACACCCTCGGCGGTGGCGATCAATCCGGTGACCAACATGGTCTACGTTGCGAATACCGGCAGCGGGGACGTGACCGTGATCAATGGCTCCACCCAGGCGGCGGTGCAGGTTCCCGTGGGAAGCAACCCGCAGACGCTCGACGTGAACCCGGTGTCGAACAAGGTGTTCGTGGGCGGAACTCCCATGTACGAGATCGACGGGGCGACCAATGCGGCGACGGCGCTTTCGGTGTCCGCCGGCGCCGTGGTCGTCAACCCGGTCACAAACCGGGTCTACGGCGCGACCTACGGCACCTCGACCTTCTATGTGATCGACGGGGCGACCGGCCAGGCCACGCAGGTGAACGGCGTCCGGGATCCGTACAGCCTTGTCGTGAACCCGGTGACCAACAAGGTGTACGCCACCGACATCGCCGACGCCAGCGTCACGGTCATCGACGGGGCCACCAATGCCCTCACGACCGTGCCTGTCGGCGCCGGGCCGTTCGAGCTCGCGCTGAACCGGGTGACCAACACGGTCTATGTGGCCAACGACGGGGGGGCGAGCGTGACGGTGATCGACGGGGCAACGAACGCGACAACGACCGTGCCCGTCGGGCAGACGCCGGAGTGCGTGTGCGTGAATCCCGCCACGAACAAGATCTATGTCGCCGACGTTGCGGCCGGGAGCGTGACGGTGATCGACGGGGTGACGAACACGACGAAGACCCTTGCCGTGGGAGGCAATCCCTCGGATATCGCGGTGAATCCGGTGACCGGCACGGCCTTCGTGACAAACGGGTCTGCGGGGACCGTGACCCTGGTCACGGAGCAGAACGTCCAGAATGTGCCCCTGGTGGCGACCATCGCGGCGCTCGCCGGCAACCAGTCGAGCAACCCTTCGCCGAGCTTCACCTTTGGCGCGCAGAGCCTCTTCACGCCCAACGCGCCCACGCCGCAGGACGTCTTCTTTCAGTTGGACTCCTGGCAGAACGCGTGGACGCCTGCGGCCCCCGGCAGCGGGGCGTTCAGCGCCACCCTGCCGACTCAACCATTTGGCTTCCACATCCTCTACGCTTTCGCGGACGACGGCCAGGACGCCACGCTGATGCAGGCAGGATCGCCGCTTGTGGGGGCCACCGCAGCCTACGGGTTCCTCGTGGCTTCCCCGGGCGTCTCATTGGCCGTCAGCACACCCCCGACCTCGACCTCGGGCGCCCCCTTTAATGCCACCGTGACCGCGGTGGACGCCTACGGTAACACCGTCACGGGCTATTCGGACGTCGTCCACTTCACGAGCACCGATGCCGCAGCCGTGCTTCCCCCGGATGCCGGCCTGGTCAACGGCACCGGGGCTTTCCCGGTGACGCTCAACAAGTCGGGTGCGCAGACGCTTTTCGCGGAGGGCACCTCGAACCCGTATGCCTTCGGGTCCGGGACGGTCACGGTGGGGGTGGGTGCGGTGGCCGCGTTCACCGTTGCCGCGCCGGCATCGACCACCCAGGGCTCCCCGTTCACGGTGAACGTCACCGCCGTCGACGCGGCCGGCAACACCGTTGCCGGCTATGCCGGGACCGTGCGGATATCGAGCAGCGATCCGAATGCGGCCCTTCCCGCCGCGGCGCCGCTTGCGAATGGCTCCGGGGCGTTCCAGGTCACCCTTAACTCCGTCGGCTCCCAAAGCGTGGCCGCGACCGACACAACGAACTCGAGCCTCACGGGCCAGTCCTCTCCGATTTCCGTGAATCCGGTCCCGACCCCAACGCCCACCCCTACGCCGACACCCACGCCTACGCCGTCGCCGACACCCACGCCGACCCCAACCCCTTCGCCTGTACCGACCCCGACCCCAACCCCGACCCCGACTCCGACTCCGACGCACACACCGAGTCCCACACCCAGCCCTACAGCGACCCCGACGCACACCCCGTCGCCCACTCCCACACCGACGCCGACGGCTACCCCCACGCGCATACCGACCCCAACCCCAACACCCACCCCGACGCGGTTTCCGACTCCGACTCCTACTCCCACGCCTTCTCCGAGGCCGGTAGCGACGGTCACCTTGAGCGGTCTTAACCAAGTCTACACGGGTCGAGGGATCATTGTGACCGCCACGACGGTCCCCAGCGGGCTGACGGTGGTAATCACCTACAATGGCAGCGGCCTCTACCCGATCGCTGTGGGAAGCTACACGGTGGTCGGCACGGTCGTCGACCCTGTCTATGTAGGATCGGCCACAGGCACCTTGGTGATTTCGCCGGCACCTACGCCCACTCCGACACCCACTTCCCCTCCCACGCCCACCCCGACGCCAACCCCGGCACCGCCTTATGTGACCGCTTCGGTGACGTCTCCAACCCAAGGCGAGAACCTGCTCACAAACTCGACCATCACCATTACGGCCTCGGCGAGCACTAAGAGGGGGACCATCAGCTTCGTGAACTTCTACGTGAATGGCAGTTACTATGCCCAGATCTCGAGTGCGCCCTACACCTTCGGGACGTCGTGGAACGCGCCAGCAACGTTGACCGTCACGGCGACGGCGTTTGATAGCTGGGGCGACCAGGCAACCTCCCCGCCGGTAACCGTGAACGTCGTCAACGACGTCGCTCCCGTTGTGTCGGTCACGTCACCCGCCGATGGCACGGTCTATCCCGCTAAGCCTACGGTCGTCCTTGCGGCAACCGCGACGTCGCAATACTCGACGATCAGCTCTGTGGCCTTCTATCAGGGCTCAAAGCTGCTCAAGAGCGTCACCGCGGCGCCCTACACCTATAGCTGGTCAAAGCCGGCAGCCGGCACCTACACGCTGACCGCGGTGGCCAAGGATGCCGCAGGCGAGACCACCACCTCGGCCCCGGTGACCATCACGGTGAATTAGGCCGCCCGTTTCGGGGCGGACAGCCGATCCGCGCAAGCGCCCGCTTCCAGGCAGCCGCGATGATCCCGGCCAGGATCTTCGCGTCCTCCCAGCTGTTGGGAAGCTGCGCCAGGTTGTATCCGCCGCGGACCGGCCCCATCTCGGGGCATGCGAAGAAATCCTCGTCCCTCTGGTCCACGGCGAGCCAGGTCTCGATCATCCTGTCGAGCACCGGGAGCCATTGCCTGAACTCGGTGGACAGCCTGCCGGCGCCGTCCGTGACGGGGACCTGGCAGTGGTGCCCGTTGAAGGGGCGGAAGTGGAACTGCCGGGAGTTCTGGATCAGCCTCGGGTCCACGATCAGGCGCTTCAAGTAGGGGGGCGCCAGGTGCTTCACGACGGCGATGTGGGACAGGTCCCAGGTCATGGGCAGGAGCCTGCCTGTCGCCTTCCTGAAACCCGCCGCTATCGCATAGGCCTTCTCGGGCGTCTCCGTGCAGGTGTCGCGGTGAATCTCGACGTCGCAGGGGACGCCGAGCGCGTCCCCGTCCTCAACGATGCGGATGGCAAGGCGGATGGCCTTCTCGACCGGCGTGTCGTGGTCGCCCAGCTGGACATTGATGCGGAGGGCGCCGCCCTCCTGGTTCCTTTGGATCAGGCCCCTGAACTCCGAGGGGGTGGAGGAGGAGATGTAGCCGATCGTGCAGAGCCCGTGCTTCCGGGCGAGGCGGCCCTGGTTCCTGTTGAGGGCCGCCGAGAACCCGTCAAAGCCCGCCTCCTTCACCGCGGCGAGCTTCTTCTCGAGGGACCATTCGCGCTTCGCGCTCGGGTAATCCCAGAGCGACCAGAGGTTGGCGATCAGCAGGAGGCGGGGAGGGGAGTCGAGTTTCATGGGGCTGCGGAGAAGGTCATCTTGCGAAGCGTCGCGTCGCTCGAGCCCATGGGCACCAGGTCCACGACCTCGTCCTTAAGGGTGTCGAGGTTCAGCAGCGTTCCCTCCAGGCGGTAGGGAGGCTGGTCATAGGGGTACTTCGCGTCGGCCTTGGGATTGGCGACCAGCTTGAAGCCGAGGCCTGCCGGGGCCTCCGGCATCCTGGGGAGCGCGAAGCGCGCCTGTCCCCAGGTGACCGGGGACACCGTGTAGTCGTGGAAGCCCGGCACCGGGTAGTCCTTGATGGCGGTCCTGATTCCCGGGATCCCGATCGCGTAGAAGAGCGGGCCCCGGCGCAGGTAGAACTCGCCGTTGTTTGCGGGAACGGGCTCCGTCACGGCGCCGAAGGTGACGTCGAGCGTGTCGCCGGCCTTCCATGTCTTCGTAACGAGGAGCCAGTCGCCCGCCCTGCGGATGTCGGCGCCCGCGGAGGTCGCGGTGACGCCGTCCGACCACGACGGGATGCGGACATGGAGGGCGAACGCGACGGGGGCCTCCGGGTCCACATGGACCCGGACCTGCTCGGAAAACGGGTAGGTGGTCTCCTCCGAGAGGCGGACCGCCGTGCCCCCCACCTGGGTCCGCAGGTCGCAGGGCCCGAAGAGCACCATCGCCAGGCCGTCCGGCGCCCGCATCCACATGTTCCGGACGAAGATCGGGGTGATCTGCGTGAAGTTGGGCGGGCAGCAGTTGGCCACGTCCTCGTGGGCCGGGGAGAACAGGCAGCGGTTCATGATCGCCCCGTCGATCTTGAAGATGTTGTCCTTGGTCACGTAGTCCATGCCCGTCCCGTCCGAGAACCGGGAGCCCTGCACGGAATTGTAGAAGGTGTCCTCGGCCCGCTGGGCGAGGCTCGCGCGGCCCATCTTCTGCGCGGCGCTAAGGACCGAGGTCATCCACTCCTTCTCGCCGCAGCCCTCATAGCCGACCCTGTCGGGGTCCGTGGGCTTGTTGTCGATCATCTCGTCGGAGACCGGGCCCCCGGTCGGGGACACGTGCGGCCAGGTCTTTGTGAGCGTCTCCTCGCCGGCTGCAAGGAGCAGCGGGTCCCCCGTCACGAATCCCGCCCAGATCGGGACCCTCAGGGCCTCGTAGGTCGTGGCCCCGTGACCCATGAACGGGTGGTCCTGCGCCAGGAGCGTCGGGAGCGCGATGTCGGCCTTCACCTCCCGGGAATAGTCCCGGTAGAGGTAGACCCCAAAGTCGCGGTACGCGGTGTCCCCCGTCAGGTCGTAGAGCCGCTCGACCACGTCCACGTACATGAGGTTGTGGCTCATGGTGCCGGCGCCGTACGGGTCCGTGGCGCCGGGGCGGTAGTGGCTCATCGTCAGGTGCACGGACTTCTCGACGGCGGCCAGGACGTCCGCCCTGCCCGTCGCCTCGTAGTACGCGATCAGGCCCCTCAGGATGGTCGTCTGGGTCCAGAGTTCGCCATTGTCGACGTCGCCCGCCGGGAAACGGAGCGTGGGCCCGTAGATGCCCATGTAGCCGTCGGGGTCCTGGGTCCCGAGGAGGTAGGCCACGCGCCTTGCGGCCTCGGCCTGCATCTCGGGGATGCCGGTCATCCAGAGCATCATCGTGTTGCCGCTCCGCCAGTTGCCCTCGGTCTCGCCCTTCCACCAGGCCCCCTCGGCCCCGCCCCAGCTTCCGCCGCCGGCATTCTGGATGTGATCGGGGGTGTTGCGGTTGATGCCAAAGATCAGGTCCCCGCACGTGTTGGGCGCGATCTCGGGCAGGTGCCCGGCAAATCCGCCCTTCAGGTCCCGGATGATCTGCTCGCGGATCCACCCCGTGGGCATCACCTCGCCAAATTGAAGGAGCCGGAACTGGGGCTCCACGGCATAGACGGCGGGTGGGTTTGGCTGATCCGCGGCCGGCAGGCGCTGGCCGGCGCCGACCAAGAGGCCGAGGAGAACGAGCACCGCGTTCGCCGCGACGACGGGGCGAAGGAAAACCGCGCCCCTGGTTTTCAAGGAAAGGTCGTGCAGGGTGTTCATGGTGGGAAGCGTGGTTTTGACTCGTTGCCGCCTCAGAATTCGTCGTAGGCGATCTGGCTGGGAGAGACTCCCGCCTCGGAGAGCATCTTGTTGCAAGCCCGGATCATCATCGGGGGACCGCAGAGGTAGTACTCGACGGCCTTCGGGTTCGGGTGCCTGGACAGGTACTCCCGCCAGACGACCTCGTGGATGAACCCGAGGTCGCCCTGCCATGCGTCCTCGGGCAGCGGCGAGGAAAGCGCCAGGCGGAACGTGAAGTTCGGGTGCGCCGACGCGAGCCCCCGGAAATAGTCCTCGTAGAAGATCTCCTGCCGGGAGCGCGCGCCGTACCAGAAGCTCAGGCGCCGGGCGGTCCCCTCGGTCTCCAGGAGGTGCGAGAGGTGTGCGCGGAGCGGGGCCATCCCCGCGCCGCCTCCGATATACACCATCTCCTTGCCCGTGGGCTTGATGTGGAAATCCCCGAACGGGCCGATCGCGGTCACTGTGTCGCCGGGCTTCAAGCCAAACACATAGGAGGAGCCCGCCCCCGGCGGGCAGTCCTGGCCCGGGGGAGGCGTCGCGATCCGCACGTTGAAGCGCAGGGTGCGCTCGAGCGAGCGGTTGCTTGCGATCGAGTAGTTGTTGCGTCGGCCGGGCGTCGGGTTTGTCGCCACCAGGTCAAAGACATGCTGGGTCCTCCACACCGACGCATACGGCTCGGGGATGTCGAACCCGCTGAACGGGATCCGCTCGTAGGCCGGGATGTCGAGCTGGAGGTAGTCGCCCGGCGTGAATTCAATCTCCCCGGACGGGTCCGCCGGCTCGAGCGTGAGTTCCTTGATGAAGGTGGACACGTTGCGGTTTGCGACCACGCGGAGCGTGCAGGTCCTCGGCGCGCGGGCCCCCGAGCCCCCGGGGCGAAGCACGTTGATGAAGATGAGGCCGTCCCTCTCCTCCACCGGGTAGGTGGCAAGGCCCCGGCAGATGGGGGTGCGCGCGGGGGAGCCGTCCGCAAGGTTGAAGCGGCCGTTGTGCTTCGGGCACTCGATGATCGACCCCTTCACGAGGCCGTCCGAGAGGTGGGTGTTCCCGTGGGTGCACATGCCGTCGGTCGCATAGAGCTTCCGGCCCTCATCCCTGACGATGGCGAAGCTTTTCCTGCCGTGGTCAAACCGGACGACGTCGGCTGGCCGGAGGTCGTCCGACCTGCAGGCCTGCACCCAGCCCTCGGGATCGGCAGCGGGACCGCCGGAGGGGGCGACGCCACGCTCGGGTGCCCGGGGCTTCGGCTCCGGGATCCGGCGCTTCACGTGGAACGCGGGGTCCCGGACCTGGTGGGCCAGGGCGGGAACGATCTCCCTCCAGGCCGCGATCAGGCTCGGGTAGGGGGTCGGCATGTCGTCCTTCACGACCTCGTGCAGGCGCGGGAGCGCGTGGTAGGGCACGAGCGGGTACATGTGGTGCTCCACGTGATAGTTCATGTTCCAGTACAGGTACCGGTGGACGACGCCCATGTAGACGGTCCGGCAGTTGAGCCGGTGGTCGAGGACGTTCTCGGCCAGGCCCGCGTGCTGGGTGAGCCCGTAGACGCTCACCATCCATGCGCCGTAGAGGTTCACGAGGCCCACGTACATGAGGGGCAGGATGCTCCGGGTGCTGAGGCAGAGCCCGATCACCGCGGCGTAGACGAGGACATAGATCCGGGCCCTCAGGAAGACCTTGGGGAATTCGGACTCGGGGATGAACGTCCTCTCGTCCGCCCCCATTTTCCCAAGGGAATGCATCAGGATGTGCCGGAAATACTTGGGATAGACCGGCAGGTTGAAGAAATTGAGGATGATCGCCCTCACGTCGGGCGGCCTGGGCACGGCGATCTCCGGGTCCCGGCCGACGATGATCGTGTCGCTGTGGTGGCGGGTGTGGCTCCAGCGCCACACGGTCGCCTCGCGCATCACCATGAACGAGGCGATCTCGTAGAGGGCGATGTTCATCCAGTCCGTCCTGAAGGCCGTCCCATGCCCGGCCTCGTGCCAGCGCGAGTCCGAGGTGGAGGCATAGAGGACGCCGTAGACCGCGAACGGGAGGATGGCCCACCACGAGCCCCAGAGCGCGTAGCCCGCCCATCCCGACCCGATGATGAGGGCGAACCAGAGGAGCGTGTCACGGACCGCCGGTCCGTTCCGCCGCTCGAGGAGCCTGCGCATCACCGGGCGCGGCACGGGCGACTGGTACCAGTCGGCCTCGGCGAGCCCCGCCTCCACGGCGCGCGCGGCGTTTACCCCCACGAGGCTGTAGTCGAGCCTCCCGGCGGGGCGGGGCAGTGTCGAGGGTCCGGTGTCTTGGCTCATGGCGCGGGGTCCTGCCGGCGGTCAGGCCGTCCAGCTTAGCTCAATTTCCTCGAGCGTCCTGCCCTTCGTCTCGGGCACCAGGCGCCAGACCACGAGTATTAGGACGACGCAGAATGCGGTGTACGTGTAGAAGGGGAATGCATGGTGGAACGTCTGGACGAACCACGAGCCCGGGGCGTCCATGACCGGGAAGCTCTGCGTGACGGCGTAGTCCGCCGTCCAGAGCAGGAACGTGACGAGTCCGAGCGCCCGGCCGCGCACGGGGGTCGGGAAGATCTCTGAGAGGATCACCCAGGTCACAGGCCCCACGGACAGGCCGAAGGCGGCGATGTAGACCATGATGAAGGCGAGCATCCACGCGCCCGTGGCGGCGGGATTGGGGGAGAACTGGGCGATCACCCCCATCGCGAGGAGCGCCACCCCCATCCCGGCGGTCCCCAGCAGCATGAGCGGCCGCCGGCCCCACCGGTCGACGGAGGCGACGGCGATAAGAGTGAAGATGACGCAGGAGCCGTTGATGATCACCTGCTGGAGGAGGCCGGCGTCGACCCCCGTCGACGCGCTCAGGCTCCTGAAGATGGAGGCGCCAAAATACATGAACACGTTGATCCCCGTCACCTGCTGCAGGATTGCGAGGGTCGCGCCGAGGAGGAGTGGCCGCATGAGCCGGCGCGAGAAGAGCGCCATGTGATCGGCCAGGTCCCGCGAAATCGCCGCCTTGATCTCCGGGAACTCGGACGCGCAGAAGGCGTCGCCCCCGACGCTTGCCAGGATCCCCCGGGCCTCGCCTTCCCGGTCCATCTCGACCAGCCAGCGGGGGCTCTCCGGAATCCTCAGGAGCAGGAGGCCGAACACGACCGACGGGGCGATCCCGGAGGCGAACATCCACCGCCACCCGGTGGCGATGAGCCACGCCTGGTCGCCATGCCCGGCGATGGCGTAGTTCACGAACGACGTGCCCGCTATCCCGATCACGATCGCTATCTGGTTCACCGCGACCAGGCGCCCGCGGACCTGGGCGGGCGCGATCTCGGCGATGTACATGGGGGTCGCGATGGAGGCGACCCCGATGCCCACGCCCCCGACGAAGCGAAAGAGGATGAACACCCAGACGTGCTGGGGGACGGCCGTGCCCACCGCGGAGACGAGGAAGAGGACCGCAGAGAGGAAGAGCGGGAAGCGCCGCCCGAACCGGTCGGAGAGGGTCCCGACGCAGAGGACGCCGGCCGCGCATCCCACGAGGACGCAGCCCGAGACCCAGCCCTTCATGAGGGCGCTCAGGGAGAAGCGGGCCGTGAGCGGCTCGATGGCGCCCGAGATGACGCCGGTGTCATAGCCGAAGAGGAGCCCCCCGAGCGCGGCAACCAGGCAGATCGGGACCAGGTAGCGAAAGTTGACCGCGACCGGCTCTGGGGACGAAGCCATGGCGGGATCTCCTAGGGTCTTGGGGCCGGACTCATGGCTCCTGGGGCCTCACCACCACGACTCGCCCACGTACGCCGGCTTCGGGAGGCTCCACGCGGGGGGAACCGGCGCGAGCTCCGCGAGGACGTCGGACAGGCGCGCCGTTCCGTCCGGGGGATCGCCAAAGTCGGGTATCGGCATGAGCTCCCCGTCGCGCTTGGCCGACTCGTGCGCGATGATCCCGGGGATGTTGTAGCGCGCCGCCGCCCACACGTGGTTCGGGGGAAGGGTCCCCGTGGAGCAGGACCGGACGAAGTCGTCCACGAGGAAGAGGTGGGACCCGAAGTGGCCCGTCGGCAGGTGGGCGATCTCGGGGGGGAGGCGCCAGGTGGGGTGCACCGGGGCCATGCCCGAGTGGAAGTCGTGCTGCGTCCCGTCCTGGGGCTTCGCCGCCCCGTTCCCGTTCTTCGGCTCGGCCTTGCTGCAGCGCAGGAGGTCCGTGACCGGGGTCACCTCGCGGGCGCGGTTCACCCACACGTCGCCCTCCGGCTGCTCCTCGAAGCAGCCCTCGGTCCCGAAGAGGCTCAGCCGAACCGAGCGCCCGCCCCAGTGGCCGACCCTGCGGAGCTCGTTGATGCGCACCGAGCCGCCGTCGCTCGTCCTAAGGAGCGCGGTCTCGTTGCTGAAGGGGTTGTCCCACCTGTTGAGGCCCCTGCCGAAGATGCCGTCCCCGCTCTGGTCGACCTGCCCGAAGCAGGACACGCGCGTCAGGTGCGCCCCGGTGACGCTCACGATCATGCTCATCGTGTGGGTCGGGTAGAGCATGGGCGGGACGCCCGCGGTGCGCTTCCAGTCCGGGCCGCCGCTGTACTGGTAGGCCTCGTAGAAGCCGTGCGACATGTCGTGCAGGTACTCGCCCTCGCCGTAGACGAAGCGGCCGAACTTCCCCTGCCTCCACATCTCCCTGCAGAAGATCGCCGACGGGTAGTAGTAGCTCGTCTCCCCGAGCATGTAGGTGAGCCCCGTGCTCCTCACGGTCTCCACGAGCTCGCCCAGCTCCTCGACCGACATCCCGGCGGGCACCGCCGAGTAGACGTGCTTCCCGGCCTTGAGCGCCGCGATCGCCTGCTGGGCGTGCATCCAGCGCTGCGTGAAGATGGCGACCGCGTCGCAGTCGCTGGCGAGGAGCTCGTCGAGGGTCCCGTAGGTTTCCGTGACGGCGGCCCTGGCGGCCTCTGCGCGCAGCCTTTCGGGCACGATCTCCGCAAGGGAGACCCCGCGCACGAGGGGGTGCGCCTTGAACAGGGGAATGAAGGCCCGCGCAAAGCTTCCTGCGCCAAGGATGCCGATCTTAATGGGCTTCATCGGGGGGTTACGGGCCGAAATCGGTGAGCATCGCTCAAAGTATAGGTTTATTCGCCCCGGGGTGCCTCCGCCAGAGGGGTGACTGTCTCCTGAAAAATAAGGTTGGGTGGTGAGCCACGGCCCTATTTGGCGCCCGAGGCGAGCCCCGGCGGCAGGAAGTCAAAGCTCACGAAGCGATCAAGCGGCATCGCGGCGTCGAGGATCTTCAGCCCGACGAGGGTCTGCTGCAGGGCGTTCATCCGCTCCGGGGTCACGAGGCCGGTGCGCTCCCCCTTTGCCGGGTCGCCCTCGACCACCTTGTACTCCTTCATGGCGGAGATCGAGTAGTCGATCAGCGCCGGTGTCTGAGAGGGGTTCTCGGCCTGTATCCTGGCGCGCGCCTGCGCGGCGTCGCCGTGCAGGAATTCCGTGTAGCCGCGGATCGTCGCTGCCACGAACCCCCTGACGACCTCGGGATGGGCCTGGGCGTACGCGCGGCTCGTGAAGATCACCCGGTAGGGATCGTAGCCGCCGCCCGTGACCAGGATCGCGCGGGTCTTCACGCCGTTCGCCTCCGCGTAGTAGGGCTCGTTCGAGATGAAGCACTGCTGGATGAAGTCCTTGTCCGCGATGAACCTCCCGATGCCCCAGTCCGACGGTATCACCTGGAACTTGATCCCGTAGTGGGCCTGCACGTAGGCGACCCAGTTCGCCCCGGGCCCGGCCATCACGCTCCGGCCGTCCAGGTCCCTGAGGGTCCTCACCGGGCTGTCGGCATGCACCATGACCGCCTGGGGGTCGTGCTCCATCTGCGCGCACACGATCACGAGCGGCAGTCCCTGCCGGGCCGCGAGGATCACGTCGTCGCATCGTCCCAGGGCCAGCGGGGCGCGGCCCGTGCCGATCATCTGCAGCGGGAACGAGGCCGGGCCGCCCGGGGCTATCGTGACATCGAGGCCTGCGTCCCTGTAGTAGTTCTTCACGAGGGCCTGGTAGAGGCCCCCGTGCTCCGCCGAGGGATACCAGTCGAGCAGGAACGTGACCTTTTGGAGGGGCCCTGACCCGGCCGCCCCCGTGCCCGCCGGGGCCCCCGCGGGCGCGGCGGGGCGGCTGCATCCCGCGCCCCACGCGGCCGCGGACAGCAGGAGGCACAGCCACGCCTGGGCGGATTTTTTGGAAATCATGTTTCGGTCGGCTTTTCAGTCCGCGGGCGCGGCGCCTGTTCGTGACTCGAATTGGAATTCCCCGGCCGTTGCAACACAATCCATGCGCTCGGGTCCCGGCGCGCCTCGCACGGGATATGCTGGGTCGGCGCAATCGCATGAATCTTCCCATGGGCACCGGTGCCGGCCGGATTTTCGTTTGCATTCGGGCGGGGATCGTCCCCTTGCTGGCAGCCGCCCACCGCCTCTCGTCGTCATCCTGAATCGCCGTGCACCTCTTCCGCCGAGCCCGCATCCCCCTGGCATGCCTGCCGCCTCCCCTCGATAAGCCGGCGGGGTCCGCGTCCCCGCTCGAGCCCTGGCGCGAGTGCGATGTCCTCGTGGACGGAAGCCGGATCATCGCTGTCACGGACTCCGGGGCGCCCGCCGGCGACAAGCCCGTCGCCCGAGTCACCGACCTGGGCGGCGTGCTCGTGTTCCCGGGCCTCCTCGAGGTCCACACCCATCTCGACAAGTGCTACACCTGGGACCGGGCCCCGGGGATCCACAGCGACTTCTGGGAATCCCTCCACGTCCTCTACGCCGACAGCGCCCTCTGGACCGAGGAGGACGTCCACCGCCGGGCGGACTTCGCGCTCAGGACCACGTGGGCGCACGGCACCCGGGCCCTGCGGTCGCACATCGACACGAACCGGAGGACAAGCGCGGGCGCGCACGCGGCGCTGTCTCGCCTGCGGGAGGAGTGGGCGGGCAGGGTGGACATCCAGGTCGTGAGCCTCTTCTCCTTCACGGAATTCTTCGGGGGCGGGGCCGATGCCATCGTGAACCTATCGGCGAAGCACAAGGTGAAGGCCCTCGGGGGCTTCCCGCAGCCAAACCCGGACCTTCCGCGCCAGCTCGACAGCGTCATGGCCGCCGCCCGCGAGCTGGGCGTCGGCCTGGACCTCCACGTCGACGAGAGCGACCTGGTCGGTGCCGAGTGCCTGCGCGCCACCGCCGAGGCGGTGCTTCGCAACAAGTTCCCCTACCCGGTGGCGTGCGGCCACAACTGCTCGCTGTCGGTCCAGGCGCCCGAGCGGGCGCGGGAGACGATCGCCCTCGTTAAGGAGGCGGGGATCGGGATCATCTCGCTCCCGCTCACGAACCTCCACCTGCAGGGGCGGGCCCGCGCGCCCGCGCCGCCCGGCGAGAAGTTCGGCACCCCGCGGACCCCGCAGTGGCGGGGGCTCACGCAGATCCACGAGTTCATCGACGCCGGGGTCACGGTCGCGTGCGGCGGCGACAACGTGAGGGACGCCTTCATAGGTTGGGGCGACTTCGACATCGTGGAGGTCTACATCGAGAGCGTCCGGCTCGCGCACCTGGACACGCGTCTCGCGTATTCCCCGTCGGTCGTGACGACGGGACCGGCGAAGATCATGGGACTTCCCGGCTACGGCATGGTCGCTCCGGGCTCGCCCGCGGACCTGATCGTCTTCGCTGCCCGCGGACTCTACCCGCTCCTGGCGCGCCCGGCGACGCCGCGGAGGTTCATCCACGGCGAGGAGTTCCGCGAGGCGGCCCTGCCGGACTTTGACGAGCTCTCGTAGGCCGGCCGGGCCGCGCGGCCCCCCCGCTACGACTCCATCTTCCGGCGGAACGCCTGCGGGGTGTCGTTAACCTGGCGCACAAACGCGGAGTAGAACGAGCTCTGTGAGCTGAATCCGCTCGCGAGGGCGACATCGATGATCTTGTCGTCGGTCGTCAAGAGCAGCCTCTGGGCGTGGGTGATCCGGTACTGGAGCAGGTAGTCGCGGATCGTGACCCCGCAGTGCTTGCGGAACAGCGGCATCGCATAGTTGGGATGGAGTTTCGCCGCAGCGGCGATGTCGGCGACGGAGAGGTTCTCCTGGAACCGCTCGGCCATGCACCGGGCCATGCGCTCCACCCTCTCCAGGCCGACCGTGGACTCGCCCTCGCCCCAGCGCACGAAGGTTTCGAGCGTCGTGTCGGCCGCCTGGTCGGCGAGCCAGAGGAAACAGGCCTCCAGCTCGAGGAGCAGGCGCCGCTGCTGGGCCCGCGTCGGGTTGTAGAGCTCGGTCACCCAGGCCCTCAGCTGGAAGCGCTCCCCGAAGCTCTCGGGGGCATACCACCAGCTTCCCTCCATCAGCTCCCGCACGAAGCGCTCGGGCAGGCCCCACGACCAGATCCACGCGAGCGGGATCGTGATCCAGGCCATCTCGGTCCCGGGGTCGACCGCGACCAGGCTGTGGGGCGTCGAGCCCCAGAAGACCGCGAGCCTCTTCGACTCCAGGCGCCTGACGGTCCCGCGGTGCAGGTAGGTGATCCCGCCGCGGAAGACGTAGTTCATCTCCACCTCGTGGTGGTGGTGGATGCGGCCCATCGGCTTGGGCCGCTTCTGCAGGCGGGCATTGAGCCCGAAGGTTTCAAAACGGACGTCAGGCATGCCTTTGTCGGTCCGAACGTTGCCCCGCGCGCCCCGTGAATCAAACGGCAAATCCATTTATGTCGCCGGAGGCCTCGGGCGCGCGGCCGGATGAAACCGCGCGGATCACCTTATTTTTCAGGAAGTCTTTACGGTGGGGCCGGAGGCAGGCGCGTGGGAATCCGCCTATACTCCGCCAACGCTCTGCCCTCCTTAGCGGGGGACTAACCATGAAATTCACGATTAGCGGCACAGGTGCGGGGAATTTCGAAAGGGCGATAGCATCCTCCGGTGACTGCCGGCGATTCGGGCCGGCCTTTCCGGCAGATGGCACGGTATGGGCTACGGACAATCTAGCCGCGTTCTACAAACACACACTATGAACATGACCACCACCAAGCTGATAAGGGTTAGTTTCGCGATGGGCTGCGCACTCGCGGTCGCGGCGATCGGGCTCCGCGCGCAGACGACGCCCGCCACCACCACAACACCGGCTCCCACCGCAGCGGCGCCCGCGACCTCCTCAACCACCTCGTCGGGCAAGGTGACGACGCTTGCGAAGTACATCGTGAGCGACGTCCCGATCGAGGACAACGTGCTCCCGACGGTGCGCCCCGTGGGCGACGTGATGGGAGACGACCGAAACATCCTCGACATCCCGCGCTCGCTCACCGCCGTGAACAAGGCGCTCATGGACGACCGCATGGTGAAGAACGCGATGGATTTCCAGCAGTTCTCGCCTGGCGTCTATGCCGCCGCGCAGTACGGCATCCCCGCGGTCCCCTACATCCGCGGCGACCTCTCGCAGCTCTACATGGGAGGGCAGCAGATCCCCTTCTCGCGCAACTCGACGCCCCCGAGCTTCAACGGCGTGGACGCCTTCGACATCGTTGAGGGCCCGGGTTCGGCCGTGTACGGCCCGCAGCTCGAGGGCTCGGGCGGCTACGTCGACTTCATCATGAAGCAGCCGTATTTTGACAGGGACCATTCGGACGTGACGCTCACGATGGGCGGGTGGGCGAGCGGGCACTCCTACTCGAACCCCGAGGCGACGATCGATGTCGGCGGGCCGATCAGCGACAAGCTCGCCTACCGCATCAGCTACCTGAGCCGCTACGGCGACGGCTACTACCTGAACGACCACGACCAGACCCAGGACGTCTATGCGGCGGTGACCTATCTTCCGACCTCGAAGGTGACCGTGGAGGCCTGGGGCCAGATCTATGAGGACAGGACCAACGAGATCGCGGGCGTGAACCGCGTGACGGAGGACTTCATCAAGAACGGCAACTACATCGCCGGTCCCGCGAGCCCGACGACCGTGGGTTCCACGGCCTACTTCGGCTATGACATCATCACCTTCCCGAACCCGCCGCCGTACACGTTCGGCAGCGCGACGGACGGGTCCTACTCGACCGTGAACGCGGCCACGGCCCACACGATAAAGCTCTCGCCGGACCTGGCGCTCATCGCCCCCTCCGACACGGCGCGGGCCTTCGTGGCGCAGGGCCAGGTGAAGGAGACGGTCTCCCTCACCCCCGAGTCCTCGCTCGTCAACCGGACGTTCTTCAGCACCGGCCACTCGAACAAGTCGGAGGAGGTGGGTTACAGCGAATACGTGCCCCATGACGTCTCGATCCAGGACCGCGCGGAGTACCACTCCCTGTTCGACGTCTCGATCTTCGAGAACAGCGTCATCACCGGCGTTGACTTCAAGTACCTCGCCATGACGGCCTACCAGGACTACCAGACGGAGCCGGTCGCCTACTACGACCTTTCCCAGCCGCTTAGCCAGATCGCCTATCCGGGCTACGCGCTGGAAGGCAACACCTGGGGCGGCGGCCTCCGCGTGCCCGGCACCACGGGCTACAGCGCCGCGCCCGGCGACGTGGCGAACGTGATAGAGACCCTGTACGACACGGCCTACTTCTTCCAGGACGACATCAAGCTGGCGAAGAAGCTGACGCTCACGGCCGGCTACCGCATCGACAACCTCGCCGCCCACGGCGAGAGCCCGCCGTACATCCAGGAGGGCTACTACAACAGCTTCTTCACCTACGTCCCGCTCGCCACGCCTGTCTACATTCCCGAGGGGGGATCGTCCCCGACCTTCACCGGCTACAACAACAGCAGGACCATCAACGACCAGTCGTTCTTCGCCAGCCTGACCTACAAGCCGACCGACAACTCGACGCTCTACGTCACGTACGACCACGTCGACGGCATCCTGGGGTCGTCCAACTTCGGCGGCTTCGATGCGCAGTACCTGGACCAGGTGCTGAGCACCAAGAGCACGCTCTACGAGGCGGGCTACAAGGAGAGCGTCCTCAACAACACGCTCTATGTCCGGGCCGACGTGTTCCAGCAGCTCAAGTACGGGACCCAGATCACCGGGGGAAAGTACCCGATCAAGGACAACGGCGGCGAGCTGGAGCTCGTGTACCAGCCGAACAAGGCCTGGAACTTCAACGCGAACCTCACCTACCAGAGCGCCACCGCATTCGGCGTCTTTTACCAGTCGGCCGGAAACTACCTGGACTCGTTTGACCCGGCCACCCCCGTTGACGGGACCCACGGAACGGGTGTCGGCACGCCCAACTTCACGCTCTACTACCCGCCGGGCGGCCGGATGCGCTCGCCCGGCATTCCGCAGGTCGAGGCCAACGCGTTCGTGGAGTACACGAGCCCCCTCGGGTGGGGCGCCGGCGTCGGCCCCCAGTACATCGGCAAGCAGTACGCGAACGACCAGGACACGCTGTATATCCCGCCGGAGACCGAGTTCGACGGGTTCATCTTCTATGGCCACAAGACCTGGGAGGTCAGGGTCAACGTGAAGAACATGCTCAACTCCCGGCTCTTGGACCCGATCGACGTGAGCTTCGCCGGCAACGACCTGATTTATGTGCGTCCGCCGATCACGGCGTCGATCACCCTGAAGCTGCACTACTGAGCTGGCCATCGGGGCGATAGGCCCCACACTTGCTGCAGGCCTCGGTCCCTTGGGGAGCGGGGCCTGCTTCGCCGTCCGGATACCCCAGAATGCTTAGGCCATTCGACAACAACCTGCCTCGTAGGCTTCGCTTCGGCCGGGGCGTGAGCTCCGAGCTTGCCGCGGAACTCAGGCGCCTCGGGTGCGCGCGGCCGTTCTTCATCACCGACCTGGGTGTCAAGGCGGCGGGCCTCGTTGCACGGGTGACGGCGCCCCTGGAGCTGGAGGCGCTCCGGCATGCGGTCTTTGACCAGGTTGAGCCCGAGCCCCCTTTCGCGTGCGTGGCCGCGGCGATCGCCTCGGTCCGCGGCTCCTTTGACGCCGATGTCATCGTGGCGCTCGGGGGCGGGAGCGTCATGGACACGGCAAAGCTCGTGGCCGCGACCCTCCTGGATGGGCGCGACGCCCGCGCCCTTGCCGGGATGCGCAAGGTCGGGCGCCGGCCGCTTCCCCTCGTGTGCCTGCCGACCACATCGGGAACCGGCTCCGAGGCGACCCCGGTGGCGATCTTCACCGACGAGGTGACGGGCACAAAGGTGGGGGTCGTGGACCCCTGCCTCGTGCCGGACCTGGTGCTGCTCGACCCGGAGCTCACCGACGGCCTGCCGGCGCTCCCCACCGCGGCGGCCGGCATGGACGCCCTGGTCCATGCGCTCGAGGCCTACATCGCCCGCACGGCGACCCCGTTGGCACGCGGGCTGGCGCTTGAGGCGGCCCGGAGGATCGGCCCGGCGCTGTCGGCGGTGTGCAGCGACGGCACGGACCGCTCGGCCAGGGACGCGATGCTCCTTGGCGCGAACCTTGCGGGACTGGCCTTTGCGAATTCCTCGTGCTGCGCCGTGCATGCCCTGGCGCTCCCCCTCGGGGGACGATTCCACGTGATCCATGGCGTGGCGACGGGGTGCCTCGTGGCCGAGACGATGCGCTTTAACCTGCCCGCGATCGAGAAGGACGTCGCCGAGTTCTGCGCGGCGCTCGGATGGGGAGGGCTCGCCCCCGTCGAATTCCCCGACCGCCTGGCCGCGCTGGCCAGATCGATCGGCCTCAGCAAGGCATTGAGCGCCACGGCGGTCCCCGACCAGGCGCTCGAGGCGCTGGCCAGGAATGCCGTGGCGAACAGGCGGCTCATGGACCCGAATCCGCGCGAGGTCACCGAGTCGGATGCGGTCGAGATCTACAGGCGCACGCTTGGAACCCATGGCTGACGGATCAGAGCTCCTCTTTGCCAAGCTCGGCCTCCGGCCGGGACTCCTTATTGATGGCCGCTGGCAGGACGGCTCGGGCGGCAATACTCTGATCCGGAACCCGGCAACCGGCTCCGGGATCGCGACGACCGCTTTGGCGGGACCGGCCGACTTCCAGCGCGCGATCGACGGCGCCCAGAGGGCGTTTCTGGCGTGGCGGAACGAGTCGGCGGCCTGGCGGGGCGAAGTCCTCAAGCGGGTGGCCGCGCTCCTCGCCTCGCGGCGGACGGAAATGGCGGAACTCCTGACCTCCGAGCAGGGAAAGCCGCTCGCGCAGGCCCTCGGGGAGGTGGATTACGCGGCGAGCTTCTTCCAGTGGTTCGGCGAGGAATCCCGCCGCCTCTGCGGCAGGATCCAGCCCCACCCCGTGAAGGGGCGGGACTTTGTGGTGAAGCCCGTCGCGGCGGGCGTCGCGGGACTTGTGACGCCGTGGAATTTCCCCCTGGCCCAGGGAGCGAAGAAGATCGCCGCCGCGCTCGCGGCGGGCTGCACGGCCGTGTGGAAGCCTTCCGAATTGACGCCCCTCGTTGCCTTGGCGCTTGGAGCCCTCCTCAAGGAGGCGGGGCTTCCCGACGGGGCGCTGCAGGTTCTCCCTGCGCTCGGCGCCGTGGGCGGCGAGGCGCTCACCTCGGACGGGCGCGTTCGGGTGCTTTCGCTCACCGGCTCCACCGAGACCGGGCGGACGGTCATGAGGGCGGCGGCACGGCACCTGCCGCGCCTGTCCCTTGAGCTCGGAGGCAACGCGCCGTTCATCGTGCTGCCGGACGCCGACCTGGACCTTGCGGCCGCAGAGCTCGTGAAGCTCAAGATGCTCTGCTCCGGGCAGGTATGTGTGACGGCGAACCGGGTCTTTGTCCCTGAGGCGCTCGAGGCGGCGTTCATCGACAGGCTCATTCCGCTCTGGAGGGCCCTGCGCATCGGCAGCGGGCTCACCCCGGGGATGGACGCCGGGCCGCTCATCCACGGGAAGGCGTGCGAGCGCGTCGGCCGCCAGGTCGAGGGCGCGCTCGGTGCCGGTGCGGAGAGGGTCTGCGAGAACCGGGACCACGAGGGGGATCCCGCGCTCAGGCAGGGCAGCTTCTTCCCGCCGGTCATCCTCCGGAAGGTGCGCGACGACATGGCGCTCGTCCGCGAGGAGATCTTTGGGCCGGTGCTCCCGCTCCTAAAGTACGACACGGTCGCGGATGCGGTCCGCCGCGCGAATTCAACCGCGGCCGGGCTTGCCGCCTATGTCTACGGGACCGACCTCTCGCTCGCCAACGCCGTCGCCGACCAGGTGGAGGCGGGCATCATCGGGATCAACGAGTGGCGCCCGCTCAGGGCGGAGATCCCCTTTGGGGGGACAAAGGAGAGCGGCCTCGGGTGGGAGGGGGGCGAGGAGGGATTGTGGGAATTCTGCGAGCTGAAGGTGATCTCAACCCCCCGGGCCTCGATCCCCTAGCTGAATGGGAAAGGAAAGGGACACAACCGGTTTAGGGGTCCTTTTTAACCCACCTTCCGTATGCCTCATCCCTGCGTGACCTCCCGGGCCTTCGGGTCGCTTCAAACGGGAGAGGCCGTCGAGGCCTACCTGCTTGCCAATGATTCCGGGGCGAGCGTGGAGATCCTGACCTACGGGGGAATCGTCCGATCCCTCCGGGTCCCGGACCGCAAAGGCAGAATCGACGACGTCGTGCTCGGGTTCGAGGGCCTCGAGGGCTATGTGGCGGGCCATCCTTACTTCGGGGCGGTCGTGGGGCGGATCGCGGGCAGGGTGACTGGCGGGCTCCTTTCCGTCGACGGGAGGATCCACAGCGTCCCGTGCAACGAGGGCTCGAACCACCTTCATGGAGGCCGCCACGGGCTCGACAGGCGCCTGTGGAAGGCTGGGCGCTTTGACCGGGGAGATGGCGCAGCCTCCGTCAGGCTTTCGTACGAGAGTCCCGACGGCGAGGAGGGATACCCGGGCACCGTGGCGATCGCCGTGTCCTACACGCTCACGGCGTCCAACGAGCTGGTCTTTGAGACCGAGGCCCGGTCGGACATCGCGACCCCCGTCAGCCTCACGAACCATTCCTATTTCAACCTGGCGGGTGAGGGCTCGGGCCCGGTTCTCGGGCATGAGGTCCAAGTTGCGGCCGAGGACTACGTGCCGGCCGACGCCACGCTGACCCTGTCCGACCGGCGGGAGCCGGTTGCGGGGCGGGGCGCCGACTTTACCCACCCGCGCCGCCTGCAGGACGCCCTGCCGGGCCTCGCGGGGGCGCACGGCGACCTGTACTTGCTCAGGCGCGCGGGCGAATCCCCGCCCGCGGGGCCGACGTTCGCGGCCCGGGTCTCCGAGGAGCGATCGGGCCGGGTGCTGGAGGTCCGCACCGATGACGCCTGCCTGCAGTTCTACACCGGCGTGGGGCTCGACGGCACGCTTGTCGGGAAATCCGGGCGCGCCTACGGGCCGCACGCGGGGCTCTGCCTGGAATGCGAGGGCTACCCGAACGGCTCGGCGGTCGGGGGATTTGGCGAGATCATGGTGCGCCCCGGGAGCCCGCTGCTGCGCCGGACGATCTACGCGTTCTCGGCGGCCTAGCGCCGAGCGTGCCCTACGGGAAATCCGTGCCCGTCGGGGAGAGGTCGTCGCGGTTCAGGATCCACGGGCGGCCTAGCGCCGCGCGGGCATTGCTTGTGGAGGCCATGCCCCATCCGACCCGGCCCGCGTTTGCGTCCCACCACTGGACGAAGAAGACCGTACGCGGCATCTGCTCGTGGAACGCGGTCACGAGGACGTTCTCGTCAAAGGCTCGGTTCCCGAGCTGCGGGGAGCCTGCGCCAAACTCGCTCATGCAGACGAGCTTCCCGGTCGAGACCAGTTTCCGGTAGGCGCTCACCACGGAAGGAGATTCCGGGTGGTTCATGTAGACATCCTGCCCCACGATGTCCACGTAGGCGCCGCCCGGGTAGTTGGAGGTCACGTCTACGTCGGGCTGCCCGGACTCAAAGAGCCAGACGAGGTTGTGGATCCCCTGGTCGTGCTCCAGGTAGTCGTACGTGGTGCGCCAAAGCGCCAGCACCTGGTCAGAGGTGAGGCGGAAGCCGGAACCCCACCAGAACCAGTTGCCCCCGTTTTCATGGAAGGGCCGGAATATGACGACGACACCCGCGGACTGGAGCTCCCTGAGCCCTGCCGCGACCTGGCGCAGGGACGCCATGAGGGCGGTGTTCGTGGGCGTGCCCGGCTCAAAGAGGCCCGCGGCGTCGAGCCCCGAGAGGTCGTACACCGGGCCACCGGTCGTCGGGTTCGACATGTGGAGGTTGAGCGCCACGAGGCCGCCGGCCCTCCAGTAGGCGATCGCTCGGGCGTTGAACGCGGTGTTGGGCGTCCCTCCCCTCTGGTCGTAGCCGTAGTAGTCGCCGCTGATCAGCCCGAGCCACTTGCCCGTGGCCGCGTGCAGGGCCTCGATCGGAGACAGGTCCGCGACCCCGACATACTGGCCGGAGATCGTGTGCGTGCCCGAGATGTGCCTCAGGTAGGCGATCAAGTCGGCCGGGGTCCGGATGCCGGCGGGCCCCGCCAGGGCGGCTGCCGGCAGGAGGAGCATGAATGCCAGCGGTAGGCGGCGAAGCCGAAGGGGCGATACCATGGGGTTTCAGGGAGACCTGCGCGCCGGGTCTCAGTTGAACCTGAGCGGAGGTGGGGAGATCGGATTGGCTGAGGGGGCGGGCACGGGTTTGAGGACGAGCACCTGCTTTTCCCTCACGTGCGTCGGGGCCTGCCCCTTGTACCTGATGGTCAACGAGAGAGGGATCGCGTCCGAGGTGACGCCAAGCCGCGAGGTCATGGGCTCGGTCTCGGCCGAAGCGTTCGGCTGGATCACGATCTTCTCGGGCTCCACCACGAAGTCCCCGAGGTCGGAGTTGAAATCGAGCACCTCGACCTCGACCGGGTAGGCGGCGTGGTTGAAGAGGCGCACGTGGAAGCTCACCGCGGTCATGGTGCTTGCGCGCACCTGGGGAGCCGCGTCGCCATCGGCCCGGTCTGCGCCCGCCGGCGATCCCTGGGACCCGCCCCCGTGCCTGTGCCCGGCGCCCCGCGTGCTGTCGCCAGCTCCTGGATTGTTCACGTTGGCGCTCGCCGCATCGCCCGCGGCCGGCCCGGAAAGGGCCGCGGCCCCCACGGGAAGCATGTCGCTCGACGGGATGTCCGAGGCGGATTTCGTGGAGGTCGTCTCCGAGCTGCCGCTGCTGTGCGTGCCAAACCCGGAGCGGTTCAGCAGCACCTCGATGTCCAGCTGGCTGGAGAAGAACGACGCCCGGGCCGACATCTCCGGGCCCGTCTTGTCGGCCCCCTGGGCGCCGGGATCGCCGCCGCGGCCCCTGTGATCCGTGCGGTCGCTTGCGCATGCGGAAAGGCCAAGGAGTGTCAGGGACGCGGCCAGGCAGGGGAGGAAGCGTCCCGGGTGCGCCCGGGAGCAAGGGGACATGGCGTATCCGGCCCTCACCTGGGTGCGAAGATTCGACTCATCCCCGATGGTGCACCCGGGAGCCCAGATTATCGATCAGAAAGATCCCGCGCCTATTGGAGGGCGTTGCGGACGGCGTCGACGAAGGCATGAGCGAACACCGGGACAAGCAAGAGGCCGCTTCCGCGCCAGAAGTGGCAAAGGAGTGCCCCGACTCCACAGTGAACGAGCGGAAGGGCCACGGCCAGCACGGCAAGCTGCGCGACCCGATGCTCGGGCTGAAGGGCCACGGCCGGCAGGTGCCACCATCCCCATAGCGCGGAAAGATAGAAGGCGGACAGCCAGGGCAGCCGGTTGCCTCCGCGCGTAAGATAGGAATCGAGGCCGCCCCGGAAGAAGACCTCCTCAACCATGAAGCACACGGGAAGGTAGAGGGCCAATGAGCGCAGGCCCTCGAGAAGCCGTGCTGTTGGCATCCGGGCCTCGTGCGGTCGAACCAGGTATCCCGCGGCGAGGGTAAGGCCTGCAACGGCGCCCACCGCAAGAAGGCACAACGCAAGCTGGCGCCACTGGGCGCGCGTGCAGGCGGCAAGTGACCATGCGAGCGGAATCGCGCCAAGGGCGGCGCAGACGAGCCAGAGTTGGACGTCCATGCCCGGGTTTTTCCAGGTGAGGAGGCTGTGCACCGGCTGTATCATGAACCCCGCCGCGGTGGGCCATCCCCACCACGGGAGGGAGAAATGCGCTGGCCTGGCAAACCACACCTCGAGCAGGGGCCGCCTGGCGACGCGTGCCTGGAAGATGATGAGGAGCGGAATGCCAAGCAGCAGGTAGGCGTCCGCCGAGAGCCGCAGGATCCATCCCGCCGCCATCCACAGCGCCACCACGGCCGTGACGATCGCGAGCCGGGTGGATTCCGCCGGGGCACTCTCAGGGGGACTGCCATCGCTTCGAATCGAGGTGTTCATCACTAGATTAGTTGCCGCAGCCCGGATTTCATTACAGGCAATCCGGTATCAACGGCAACGCACCCGTGGGGCTCTCCCTTCGCCCCCCACAGTTGGTAAGGGAGGCTCGGGCGGCCCGCTGCAAAAGCCCGCACTTACCTCAATATTTTGAATTCCGCGGCTGCGATCGAAGCAACGCTTGGCCCTTGGCGCTAATGGACACGATCCGGTCGCCGTCCGGGTTGAATTCGCGCCACTCAAGGCCGTCGGTCATTGTCAGGAGGTGCCGCAGGGTGACCCGGTCCCTCTCGGGCGTGCGGAGATCCGCATACTCGGGAAAGAAGGAGAACACCGGGGTCTCCAGCCCCCCGATCCGGCCGCGATCGATCGCGATGCCCGCCCGGAGCGACACCACGCTCTTCGTGGCCGAATTGATATTGTGCAGCGCTGTCGCGTTGAACGCGACGCGGGCCGGCGGCTCGTGGCCCACCTGGTCCGGGCCCGTGAAATACCGCTCGTGGACCAGGACCCCTTCGCGGGCGACAACGATCGCATGCACGTTGGCTCCGGCGGTTGCGGACAGGCGCCCGTCCATCGAGTCGAGCGGCGCGGAGCTCATCCGGTGCTGCTCCGGTGAGCCCACAGGCCATCCATCATCACGTTCCGTGGGTGTGCTCATGTTTTCCAATGGGCTTTTGGCCTAAGGGGACGCCCGGAACTACGCGCGGTACTGGAGCCAGGCGGCCCCGAGACCCGCGACGAGCCCAAAGAGGTGCCCCTCCCACGAGGTGCCGTTTCGGGCTGGGGCGATCCCCGCAAGGATTCCGCCGTAGACGACGAGGACGCCACCGGCCACCAGGAGATCATCCGGGGCCCGCGTGAACGACGCAGCCGCAATGAGGTACCCGAAGTAGCCGAAGATGACGCCGCTCATCCCCAGGTGCGCCGCCCTGCGCCCGAAAAGCCACACGAGGGCGCCCTGTCCGAGGGCGATTTCCACGGACGTTTGCACGAACGGGGCCTGCCCATGCCTGAGGACCAGGGTCCCCAGGACCAGGAATGCGGGGAGGTTGGCGGCGAGATGGGCGAGATTCGCGTGGACGAACGGGGCCGTGAGGATGCCCAGGAGCCCGCCGCCCGTACGCGGGACGATTGCAAGCTGCGCGGCGGCGCCCGGGGCGATGATCCCGAGGAGCGTCCCCATGACCATGGCGGCCGCCGGCCATGACAGAAAATAAGCGGGCGGCTCCGTGAAGAGCCGCTCGATGAAGCCTAGGACCTGGTCCATGCCTCCCATTAAGGGAGCTGCCGGTCCGGCGCGCAACCTGAAGGCGGCCGGGCCGCCTCGTGTCACGGCATCATCTGTCCCTCATCGGGTCGTTCCACGGGTCGTCGATCCCCTCGTCGCGCTGCTCATGGCGCGTCACGGCATTTGCAGACGCCTGCTCGGGGCTCATCGAGGCGCAGGAGGAGAGGAGGGGTGCGGCCAGGCCAACGAGGGCTGCGGCAATGAGGACATAGGGAGGCTTCGAAGGGAGCGGCATGGTGCGGCGCGTACCCCGGTTGAGGGGAGCGGCCCAGTATGGACGGGATCTTGCCCCGCGGCCATGGGGTGTTTGCCTGAGCGCCCTGGCGGGCCCCGCTCAGGCGTAGCTGCGGTAGACCGGCTGGAACATCCGCTTGCGGATGTCCTTCTTCAGGTTCCTGGGGCGGTTGACCCGGGCGATCCCGGTGTCGTGCGCGACCTTCGCCACCGCGGTTGCAATCTCAAGGGACACCTCCCGGATCGTGTCCAGGGGGGGATAGACCCGGCCCTCCGCCAGGTCCTCGGCCCGGACCAGGCCCGCGAGGGTGGTCGCCGCTGCCAGGAACATGGCGTCGGTCACCTCGGTGGCCTCGCTCGCGAGGGCGCCCAGGCCGACCCCGGGGAAGATGTAGACGTTGTTGCCTTGTCCAGGGACGATCCTGCGGCCCCCGAACTCGACCGGGGGGAAGGCGCTCCCGCTGGCAAAGATCGCACGGCCTTCGGACCAGGTGTAGGCCTCCTCGGCCGTGCACTCCGACTTGGAGGTGGGGTTTGAGAGCGCGAAGATGATCGGCCGCTCGTTCAAGGCCGACATGGCCTCGATGACCTCGCGCGTGAAGGCCGAGGGCATGGCGGAGACGCCGATCAGGATTGTCGGCTTAAGCTCCCTTACGGCCTCCGGCAGGGTGGCGATGGCGGCGTGATCGTGGGCGTAGGGGAGCTTGTGGGCGGCGAGCGTGTCGCCGCGGTCCCGGACGACCAGGCCCTTCGAGTCCACGAACCAGCAGCTGTGGCGCGCGTGCTCCTCGCTAAGCCCGGCGGCCTTGGCCGCCGCGACAAATAGCCCGGCGATCCCGGTCCCGGCTTCGCCCGCGCCGAGGAAGAGGAGCCTCTGGTCGCGGAGGGCGCCGCCCGACTCCCGGAGCGCCGCGATCATGCCCGCAAGCGCCACGGCGGCCGTCCCCTGGATGTCATCGTTAAAGCTCGGAAGGCGCCTTCGGTAGCGCTCCAGGAGGTGGAACGCGGTGGTGTTCCCGAAGTCCTCCCACTGAAGGAGCGCCTTCGGGAAGACCTCCTTCACCGCCCCCACGAATTCCTCGATCAGGGCGTCGTACTCGGGGCCGCGCAGGCGCGGCTCCTGGAGCCCGATGTAGGAGGGGTCGGAGCGGAGCGCGGCCGTGTCGGTGCCGACATCGAGCGTGATCGGGAGCGTGTAGTAGGGGTGGACGCCGGCGCAGGCCGAGTAGAGCGAGAGCTTACCGATCGGGATTCCCATCCCCAGGGCTCCCAGGTCCCCGAGGCCCAGGATCCGCTCGCCGTCGGTGACGACGATCAGCCGGGCGCCCGCGCGCGGCCAGTTGCGCATGACTTGGGCGATCCGGCCGCGGTCGTGGCGGCTGATGAAGAGCCCGCGCGCCCGGCGGAAGATGGACCCGTAGTGGGTGCAGGCCTCCCCGACGGTCGGCGTGTAGATGATCGGGACGATCTCCTCCAGGTGCTCCATCACCAGGCGGTAGAAGAGCACCTCGTTGCGGTTCTGGAGGTTGACGAGGTAGATGTACTTCTCGATCGCATCGGTCTTGCGGCGGAGAGCGGCGAGCGTCCGGTGGAGCTGCTCCTCAAGCGGGAAGATCCGGGGAGGCAGGAGTCCCCTCAGGCCCAGGGCGTCGCGCTCGGCCTCGGTGAAGGCCGTTCCCTTGTTGAGGAGCGGGTCGGTGAGGAGCGCCTTCTCCTTGCGGAGCGGCTTAAGGGGATCCCCAAGGGCGGACAGGCCCTTGGTCCGGGCGTGGACGACCTGGGGGCGCGCCGCTCCCTTGGTGGGCTGCACCTCGGGGGGCGTGGGCGAGGGATCCAATGGGGCCATTACCAAGGTTACCCCAGGCGCGTCACTTCGCCTCACCATCTTTTGACATTAGCTGTGCCAATTTTGTTATGACACGGGGCTCGCATCAGTCGCCTTTGCCCCTAGGATGGCGGGATCCCCCAAGAATCCCATGAGCACCCCCGTCATCGCCCAAAAAGCCCCGTATCCCGTTAACGTCGAGGCCGGAAAGACCTACGCCTGGTGCGCCTGCGGCCGGAGCCAGGGACAGCCCTTCTGCGACGGCTCCCACAAGGGGACAGGCTTGTCCCCCACGATCTTCAAGGCTCCAACCACGGCCACCGTGTACTTTTGCGGCTGCAAGCACTCGAAGGCCGGCGCCACGTGCGACGGCACGCACAAGAGCCTGTAGCGGTTGGGGTCAGGGAGACGGTGCGATCACCAGGACCGACCAGCGGCCCGGGGCGACAGTAACGGCGACCGCGTCCTTGTGCTCCCGGTCGATGGGCGCCGGGTGCGTCAGCTGGCCGGTCTCGGTGTCGAATTCCTGCGAGGTGTAGCGGCCGGTGAGGGCGGGGGGCAGCGCCACCTCGCCCGCCGCCGGGGTCGCTCCCTCGTTCACGAGGAGGACAAAGAGCGTCCTCCCGCACTGCACCCCGTAGAGGGGGACCGCGGGACCCGACCAGGTGCAGGAGATGCCCTGGAACTCGCCGCGGCCGGCGGCGATCATCCGGTCGCTCACCGCGCGGACCCGCGCGAGCGAGGCCGTCAGGTGCCGCTCGTCGAAGAATTCCCACCACCAGCTCATCGGCAGGATGGGGGTGGGGGAGAAGAGGCCGAGCCAGGGCCCGAGCTTGTAGTCGTGGTCCATGTCGGCGGCGATGGCGTTGAAATCCTGGCTCCAGTCCCATTCGCGGGCGAACTCCCCGATCACGTAGGGCTTGCCCTCGGCGAGCACGTACTGGCGGATCGTCGCGGGGATCGAGGCGGTGTTCCGGTAGATGTGCTTCTGGCTGAAGTCCATCGTCGGGATCTCGTTCATGCCGGCCACGTCGCGGTGGGAGACGCTGGTCGTGACGAGCCTGCCGTAGGGGTCCACGGCCTTCAGGTAGGCGCTCATCTCGGCGTGCCAGCGGGTGATCACGCCATCCGGGATCCGCGCGGGCTTCTGGCCGTACATCGCGTTGTCGATCTCGTTGAAGAATTCCCAGACGGCCAGGTGCGGGCTCCAGCCCCAGCGGGCAACGAGGTAGCGCAGCTTGTCCTTGTACCGCGCTTTGGCCACGGGGTCGGTGAAGAACTCCGCGGGGGTAGCGACCGGTCCTCCGTTCGCCGTGTTGTAGCTGTTCAGGTCCCATCCGCGGCCGAGGAAGGCGCCGTGCGGGTCGATCGTAAGCATGAAGTAGGTGTCGGTCGAACCCGCCAGGTCAACGAGCTCATCCATGCGCCGGATGGCCGAGGCGTTGAACCGGGCCGTGTCGTCCGTGTAGCGGTTCGTGTCCACGACGTGGCGCCACTCGAGCGGCAGGTTCCAGGGGCACATCCAGGTCCTGAAGAAGTTGCCGCCGCCCGCCGAGAGCCTTCCCAGGAGGTACTCGTAGTTGAAGCGCGGGTCCTCGTTGAGCGCCTTGAAGAATTTGGAGTCGTCCGAGGAGCGCGCCTCCCAGCAGAGGTTCTCGCCGATCCCGCGGAAAGGCTCGCCGTTGTCGAAACGGAACATCCACGGGCCCGCCGCGTGCAGGAAGCCGCGCGCGCCGGAGGCGGCGACCGAGAAGGCGACGGGAACACCCGCCTGGCGCACCCCGCGGACCATGAGAACCACCTGGCCGCGGTACCGGCCGACCTCGCCCGGGGCGTAGCGGGCGAGCCACTCGGAGGAGGCCCCGCTCTCGCCGCGTTCGTAGAAGCAGGGGACTACGAGCGACCGGCCGGAGGGCGCCGTGAGCTCCAGGTCCAGCCGGATGTCGTCCGCATGGTACGGGTCCTGCCACTCGGCCTTCAGCATGACGACGAAGTCGAGCCTCCCGAAGCGGGAGGGGTGGGCCGTCAGGCGCGTCACGCTCTCCACCTGCGCCTTGACGGCGGTCGCGCAAGAGGCCGCGAGAAACAGGGCAAGAACGGCGGCCCTCCGGGGAAGTTTTGGCATGGGGGTGGTCCTCAGGGATCCGCCGGCGCTCGTCGGCTCCGTAAGTGCTTGAGAATATCCGCGCCTGGAGCGGCCCATCAAGGATGAACGGCCCCGGGGCGGGGGGCGATTTCCGGCGTTGCGGCTCGCGCCCGTTCGTGGCAACACTTCATGAACCCCGGAACCCCATGTACTCTCCCCGCGTTGCTTTGATCGGCCGCCGGGCAGGCCTCTGGGCCTGCACCGCCATGGCCGCGTTGGTCGCATTCCTCGCCGCTCCCGCACCGGGGGCGCCTTCCTCGCCCGCCGACCGCGTCCAGGAGGTCCGCTCCCCCGACGGCCGGATCGCCGTCTACGTGAACACGGAGGGGGACCTGACCTACCGCGTATCCGTGGACGGAATACCCGTGCTCAACAACTCCCAGCTCGGGCTCCGCCTGACTGTCCAGGGCTACCTGGGCGCGGACGTGACGCTCGTGTCCGCCAGCCGCACCGACGTCGATGACTCCTGGGTCAACCCGCTCGGCAAGCACCGCTATGTGCGCGATCTCCACCGGGAGTTGAAGCTCACGCTCCGCGAGAACAGCCCCGTCGGGCAGGAGTTCAAGGTGACCTTCCGGGTGTTCAATGACGGGGTGGCTTTCCGCTACGGCCTCCTGCCGCACAAGGGCGCCACGGAGGACGACTTCACCTTGGAGGAGGACCTGACGGAGTTTGCCTTCACGGCCGACAACCTCTGCTACGCCGGCGACCACGCGACGATACCCAACGACGCCTACGACATCCGCGGCGGCTTTGCGGGCTCCCAGGAATGGGAATTCCGCAAGCTGAGGCTCTCGGACCTCTCGAGCGAGACTGTGACGGGCCTTCCGCTCCTCACCCACACGCCGGGCGCCTGGGTCGCGCTGACCGAGGCCGACCTGGTCGACTGGTCGGGCATGTGGCTAAAGCGCGCCCCCCTGGCGGCGGGGACGACCGCGGTGACGCTCCGCGCGAGCCTGGCGCCGCGCCTTGACGGTCAGGGGCTCGTCAAGGGGCTCCTCCCGCACGTCTCGCCCTGGCGGGTCATCATGATCGGTGAGAGCGAGGGCCGCCTGGTCGAGAGCGACCTGGTGCTCAACCTGAGCACGCCCTGCGCGCTGGAGGACCCGTCCTGGGTGAAGCCCGGCATGATGGCGTGGGACACCTGGTGGCCCGGGGTCGGGAAGATGGACACGGCCACCTTGAAGCAGTTCATCCAGTTCGCCTCCGACATGGGCTGGCCGTACCAGCTGATCGACGCCGGCTGGTATGCCGGGACGGTTTCCAAGGACGGGGACGTGACCAAGGTGGCCCCCAACGTCGACATGCCGGAACTCCTGCGCTTTGCCGCCGAAAGGCACGTCCGGCTGTGGGTCTGGCTCTACTGGACGGATGCCGACCGGGGCGACGCCTACAAGAGGGCCTTCGCCCTCTATGAGAAATGGGGCCTCGCCGGCGTGAAGATCGACTTCATGGACCGGGACGACCAGGAGATGGTGAACTGGTACGAGAAGATCACCCGCGAGGCGGCCGACCACCACCTCCTGGTCGACTTCCACGGGGCCTTCAAGCCGACCGGCATGATCCGCACCTGGCCGAACCAGATCACGCGCGAGGGGGTGATGGGCAACGAGTACAACAAGTGGAGCTTCAGGGTGACGCCCGAGCACCGCCTCACGCTTCCGTTCACGCGCTTCCTGGCGGGGCCCGCGGACTTCACGCCGGGGGGCTTTGTGAACCGGAGCCTCTCCACGTTCCAGACCCACGTGTCGCCGACGCAGGTCCAGGGGACCCGCGCGGGCCAGCTCGCGCTCTTCGTGGCCTATGACAGCCCGGTCATGTGCGTCTGCGACAATCCCGACAACATGCGCGGCCAGCCGGGGCTGGACTTCCTTAAGCTCGTCCCGACCGTCTGGGACGACACCCGGGTCGTCCGGGGCTCGGTCGCCAACTACCTTGTGATCGCGCGCCGCTCGGGGGCCGACTGGTTCCTCGGCAGCATGACCAACAGCTATGCGCGGACGTGCTCGGTGAAGCCCTCCTTCCTCGGGCCCGGAAAATGGCAGATGCGCTGGTGGCACGACGCGCCGGACAGCGGCGACAAGGCCGAGCACCTGGTGGTCACCGATCGGGTGGTCACCGCGGAGGACACGCTTGACCTGTGGATGGCCTCGGGCGGCGGCGCGGTGGCGTGTTTCACGCCCGTCACCCCGTAGCCGCAGCCGCCCCTAGACGTCCATCGCGATCACCTCGTGGTCCAGCACGGAGGGCACGGTGACCTCGAGGAGGTCGCCGTTCTGGCTGTAGTCGGGCACCCCTCCTGCGACCAGGAGCTGGAGCCTCTTTACCTTCAGCTCCCCGGGAAGGCGCGCGCGGACCCGGTGCGGCCCCACGGCGACCAGCTCGCGCACCGGGCCCTTCATCATCATCGGATTGGTTAGGTTAACCAGGTGGACCGTGAGCGAGTTCCTCTGTTTCCAGTAGGTGACGTCGAGGACCCCCGGCCCCTCCACCGACAGGGGGCACTCCTCGTTGGTCGCCCACTCTACGGCGTTCCGAAGGAGCTTCCCGTGGTCGGGGGAGAGCACCTCCCAGAAGGTCCGGTCGATGTCCCAAGGAAAATACGCGACGCGGCCGCCCGAGGGGACTTCCCGGAGGAAGACCTGGGGGATGACGGTGTGGGGCTCGCGCGGGTAGACCTTTTCCATTGGAAGGTCCGGGTACGAGGGGACGAGGGTGAGGAGCGGTGGGGGGCCCTTCACGGTGGAGTCCACGTCGAGGCGCCACACCCCGCTTATGATCCGGGGCGCATCTGAGAGGCCCCTGAAAAGCGGGTGTCCCGGGCTGGCCCCGTGCTCGAGCGTCACGTAGGCGTTGCGCATGGGACCCTCCACGGTGCCCTTCCACGTGGCGCCGAAGAGGTCGCCGAGCCCGAAGTCCTTCCGGGGATTGCCCGCCTCGTCGGCGAGCGAGGTCTCGGAGGTCGCCACGATCCCGCCGCCGCGCGCCACGAAATCCCGGAGCTGGGCGCACTGCAGGTCGGAAAGCGCCGCGATGTTGGGAAGGATCAGGGTCCTGAAGGCCGCCAGGTGCCCGGCGTCGAGCAGCCGGTCGTGCACCATCTCGAAGGGGATGCGGGCCTCGATCAGGGCCTGGTACCAGCCGAGCGCCGCCCCCTCCAGGGCGTCCGGGGCCTTTGACCTCCCCGCGTAGAACCATGCCGTCTGCTGGGAGTAGACGATCGCGACCCGGGCCAGGGGCCGCTCGTTGCGGAGGTACGCCTCCGAGCGGGCGCACCAGCCGTAGATGTCCTCCACGGGCTTTAGCCAGCGCCGGTCGTACAGGACGCCCCCGAATTTCGTGAACCAGGGCCTCAGGCCGTTGGCGATCCCGTCCGCCACCCAGAGGCGGATCTCGTCCGGGCTCTGGACGGAGTCCTTCCAGCGGTGGTCGTCGTCCAGGCCGACGGAGAAGATGCCGACGATCGGCTTGGAGCCCATGGTTGCCCGGAACTCCTTCCCGTTCTTGCCGTTTGACCAGGGGGCCGCGACCCCGTGGCGCGACTGCCGGTCGGCCATGAGCGTCGGTGCCAGTTCCCCGATCCTCTTCATGTCGAGCGAGCTCGTGGCGCCGCCCCCCGTGTTGGGGATGAGGCACGAGTCGGGGTTTATCTTCCGGATCTCGCCATCCCAGAGGCGCCACAGGTTGAAGAGCCGGTCCTGGCGCCAGACGATGTAGGCCCGGTGCGCCGGATCCGCCGGGTTCTCGGTGCGGGGCAGGTCGAGGCCGGCCGCGTCCCTGAAGTTTTTCCGGCAGTGCTCGCAGTAGCAGATTCCCGCGCCGTCCCACCGGTTGATGAAGATCCCGTCGACCCGGTAGCGCTCCATGATCTCCTTCTTCACCTCGGTCATGAACTCGAAGTTGTAGGGCCCGAGGCCGCAGGTGACCCAGAGCTCCGGGGAGGCCCAGTGCCGCCGGGGATTGCCGTCCGCGCCTACGGCGACCCAGTCCGGGTGGGCCTCCTTCACGTCGTCATAGGTCGCGTGGGGGTCGGTGCGCGCGATGACGACCATCCCCATCCTGCGGCAGCCCGCGACCAGGTCGCCGAAGGGATCCCGGTCCCCGAGCCAGGCGCTCCTGTGGTGGAACGGGACCTGGGTGGGGTAGTAGGCGACGCATCCGCCCGCCGAGAGGCACGCGGCGTCGGAATGCGTGCTCCGGAAGTAGTCGAGCCAGAACCCGGGGCTGAAGCTGCCCGGGTCGTTCTCGACCAGCGTGAGCTGGGCCCACCGCATCGGCTTGTCGGTCCAGGAAGGGGCGCCCCCCGGGGCGCTGGCCGTCCCCTGGGCGAGGAGCGGACGGAGCGTGACCTGGCCCAGGGCCGCGGCGGCGCCTGCAGCCGCCGAGGACTTGATGAACGTGCGGCGCGTGAGGTCGGGCATGGGGGGTGGGGGATGGCCGCGCGCCCCAGTGCGCACGGCCGTGTCACACGAGTTATCTCTCCTTTGGGGTTAGGCAAGCCGGGCCCGAGGCCCGCGCCGGGGAAACAGTTGATTCGTCGGGAGGGCGCGGCATGATCCGGCCGCCCCCATGCCCTGGATCCAGGCCACCACCCCCGTCTCCGGCAGCGTGGGACTCTCGGCGCTCGTGGCCGCGATCCCGCTCGCGGTCATCTTCACCTGCCTGGCGGCCCTCAGGCTGAGGGCCCACCGGGCCGCGCCCCTGGCGCTCGCCTCGGCCCTCCTGGTCGCCGTCACCGCATGGGGCATGCCGGTCGGGCTGGCGGCGCTTGCCGCGGCCCAGGGGGCGGCCTTCGGGCTTTTCCCGGTATTCTTCATCGTGCTGGCCTCCCTGTTCCTCTACCGGATCACGGTGAAGGGCGGCCAGTTCGAGGTGATCCGTGCGTCCATCGCGGGCGTCACTCCCGACCGCAGGCTCCAGGCGCTCCTGATCGCATTCTGCTTTGGCGCCTTCATCGAGGGCTGCGCCGGGTTTGGGGCGCCGGTCGCGATCGCGGGGGCCACGCTCGTGGGCCTCGGTTTCGCGCCGCTTGAGGCGGCGGGCCTGTGCCTGGTGGCCAACACGGCACCCGTCGCCTTCGGGACGATCGGGATCCCGATCGTCGCGATGGCGGGTGCCACGGGCCTTAACGACGCCGGGCTCCTCAAGCTTTCGGCCATGGTCGGGCGCCAGCTGCCCTTCGTCTCGCTCGTGGTCCCGCTGTACATGGTTCTCATCATGGTGGGCTTGCGCCGCGCGATGGAGGTCCTGCCGGCGATCGTGGCCTGCGGGCTCACGTTCGCGCTCTGCCAGTTCGCGACCGCCAATTTCCTGGGGCCGTACCTGCCGGATCTCCTGGCTTCCCTCTCGGCCATGGCGGCCCTGATGATCCTCCTCAGGTTCTGGAAGCCGGGCGCCCTGCACCGCTTCGGCCACGAGGAGGGCGTCGAGGCCGAGACGCATTCCTACTCCAGGGGCCAGGTCCTCCGCGCCTGGGCGCCCTACATCGCGCTGACCGCCATCATGCTCCTGTGGGGACAGCCGTCCATGAAGGCGCTGCTTAGCCGCGCGACGGTCATGATCCCGGTCCCTGGCCTCGACAACGCGATCGCCAAGGCGCCCGCCGCCGGGGCTCCCCTGGTGCCGCTCGCCGCGCGGTTCAAGCTGGACAGCCTTGCAAGCGGCGGCTCAGCCGTCTTTCTGGCCGCCCTCCTGTCAGCCTTCGCCTGCGGGCTCGGGATCCGCGAGACGGCCCGGGTTTTTGCGGGCACGCTTCGCGAGATGGCCTGTCCGGCGGCCACGATCGTCTCCATCCTTGCGCTGGCCTACGTGATGAACGACTCGGGCATGACCGCCTGCCTCGGCCTCTTCGCCACGGGCGCGGGGCGCCTCTTCCCCTTCATCTCGCCCATCCTGGGGTGGACCGGCGTCTTCCTCACGGGCTCGGACACCTCGAGCAATGTCCTCTTCGGCGGGCTCCAGAAGACCGCCGCCGAGCAGCTGGGCCTGAACCCGATCCTGACGACCGCGGCCAACACGAGCGGCGGGGTGATGGGCAAGATGATCTCCCCCCAGTCCATCGCGGTCGCCTGCGCCGCCACGGGGATGGTCGGCCAGGAGGGGGCGCTTTTCCGCTTCGCGATCCGGCACTCGCTGGCGCTTCTCCTCGTGATCTGCGTGATCGTCTACCTCCAGGCGTACTACCTCACCTGGATGATCCCGTAGGGCGGGCGCGGCAGGGTCATGCCTTGGCGCATGTCGGCAGCTCGATCCCGGGGAAGATCTTGATCACGGCCGAGTCGTCCTCCCGGCCATGGCCGGCCGCGGAAGCCATCATGAACATCTGGTGGGCTGCCGCGGAGAGGGGGAGCGGGAATTTGGATTCCCGCGCAGTGTCGAGGACGAGCCCCAGGTCCTTGACGAAGATATCGACCGCGGAGAGCGACGTGTAGTCGCCCTCAAGGACGTGCGGCGCGCGGTTCTCGAACATCCAGGAATTGCCCGCGCTGTGCGTGATCACCTCGTAGAGCACCTTCAGGTCGACGCCCTCGCGGATCCTGAGGGCCAGGGCCTCCGCCATCGCGGCAATGTGCACCCCGGCCAGGAGCTGGTTAAGCATCTTCACGCGGCTGCCCATCCCGTGCGCGTCCCCCAGGTGGTAGACGCTCGCCGCGATCGAGCCGAGGACATCCTCGCATTTCGCGTAGGTCTCCGCCGGGCCGGAGGTCATCATCGTAAGCTTTCCCTCGGCGGCCCGGGCCGCGCCCCCCGAGACGGGCGCGTCGAGCATGAGGATGCCGTGCTCCCCGAGCCGCCGGCCTAGGTCGCGGGCGTAGGGTGGCGAGACGGTGGCCGAGGAGATGACGACGCTGCCCGGATGGAGCGTGGAGACGGCCCCTGCCGGCCCGAAGAGGGCCTCGTCGGTCTGCGCCTCGTTCACCACGAGGACGATCACGATTCGGCAGCGCGAGCCCATGGCCGACGGGGCGGGGCAGGCGACCCCGCCGTCGCGCTCGAAGGAGCGGAGCGCCTCGGGGCGCAGGTCGCAGCCCAGGGTCTCGAATCCCGCGCGGACGAGCGTCCGGGCGACGCCGAGGCCCATCGCGCCGAGTCCAATCACGCCTACGGACGGTCTTGTCGTTGGGTTCATGGTCCTAGAGCCCCGCGCGCAGCCACACGCGGTATTCGCCACCCGAGGCGCCTGCATCGGCAAATGGCACCAGCGTCACCTCGTGGGTTGTCGTGTCCCAGATCCCGCGCACCTTGCTCTCGAATCGCAGGCCGCCCGGTGCGTCCACCGCTACGGGCTCGGCGCCCGGCGCAAGCCTCAAGGCCTGAAGCGACTCCTCGGTGGGGTTCTCCGTCATGTCGGCCGCGAGGATGAAAGGCCCCCACGCGAGCGCTGCGCGGGCGTAGTTGGTGTACTGCCCGGGGATCACCCGGCCGCCGAGCGTGAAGGAGAGGTCGACCCGGTCGCCCTCGCTCCAGACCCTCTCGGGAAGAACGGCCCAGCCCCCGCTCGAGACCGTGTCCGCCGCCCGGAGCGGCGCGGCCCATGAGGGCACGCGGATCTTGAGCGCGAACCGGGTGGGCTTCTGCGCGTGAATGACGAGTGTCGACCTTCCGGCCGCGGGGAAATGGCTTTCCTGGTCGATCGTGACCGGGACCCCTCCCACCCCGAACCTGCCCTCCGAGGTCTCGAAGGTGCTCACGTAGAGCGTGCCCCCGGACTGGAGGTAGGCCGCGGTCGGGGCGAGCGCCAGGCCGCGAGGTCCGCTCGAGTGGCAGCAGGTGATCCCCTTGTCGTAGGCCTTCGTGCCCTCGAGCGCCGTGTAGTAGCACCAGTCGTCGCCCCGCGGGTTCTGGGCCGCCGTCAGCTGGTTGTAGACCGAGCGCTCGATCTCGTCGGCAAAGGCGGCGTCCCCGGTTAGCCTGAGGAGCTCGAGGTTAAGCTGTATCCAAGTCACCGTCACGCAGGTCTCGCCCAGGTGGGCGTCGTTGCCGTTCGGCAGCTCGTGGTCCGCGCCGAAGAGCTCGTGGATGCTCGAGGTGCCGGTGACGTAGAGCCGGTTCCGGACGATGTCGCCCCAGGCGTTCGTGACGGCAAGAAGCAGCTGCCGGTCGCCGGTCACCCGGGCCAGCTCGCAGAGCCCGACCAGGTTCGAGAGCATCTCGTAGGCCTTGCCGTTCGCGACATGGTTCACCTCGCCGACGGTGAGGAGCTTGCGCACGATGGCCGGCCCCTCCGGCTCGTCATACGAGCGGACCACGTACCTGGCGAAGGCCAGGTACCTCTCGTCCCCGGTCACGCGGTACAGGAGCACCATGGGCTCGAGGACGCTCGTGGCCGCCATCCCCTCGTGGGTCCCGGCGGCAAGGATGCTCTCCTTTGCGGGGAAGGTCGCGATCAGGAGGTCGCCGATCCGCCTTGCGGCGGCCAGGGCGGGCTCGTTGCCCGTGTACCGGTAGTAGGTGAGGAGGCCGATCAGGTTGTACTTGTGCGACCAGACGTCCCAGTCGGCCCCCGGGTAGAGGCCGAACCGCTGCCCGGGGGCGTAGGTCCCCAGGTAGCCGTCGGGCTCCTGCGCGGAGATGAGCTGCGCGGCAACCTGGTCTAGCTTCTGCCGGAGCGCGGGGTCGCCCGTGTAGGCCCACGCGAGGGTGGCGGCGTGCAGCCATTTGCCGACGTGCTCGCCGATCCAGGGGTGGTCGCCCGGCCTCTTCAGGTAGCCCGCAAGGAGCGGCACCGTGTCCACGACCTCGAGGCGGGCGCGGACATTGGCGTCGATCCGCGCGCCCAGCCATCCCTGCACGTGGACCGCCGTCGGGTCCAGGGGCTCGACCGCGTCGGGCATCTGCGCCGCGACCTTGAAGGGGATGGGCGCCTGCGGCACGGCGGCGGAGGCAAGGCAGAAAGGCGCGAGCGAAAGGAGGAGGGCCAGGGTTCTCATGGGTGGAAGGGGGTGCGGGATCACGCGGGATGCGCCGGCCCCGTGATCGGTGTGCGCAGCCTAGAGTGCCGCAAAAGACGGGGCGAGAGGTTTTCGCCGGGACCGGGGCAACCTCAGGCGTGGCGCCTGAGCGCCTCTCCCGCCAGCCTGCAGGTCGTCCATTCCTCGAGGCGGCGCGCCCCGAGGGACTCGTAGAACCTGATAGCCGATGCGTTCCAATCGAGCACGGCCCACTCCATGCGACCGCAGCCCCGCTCGTTCGCGAGGCGGGCCAGGTGGAGCATCATCGCCCTCCCTATCCCGCGGCCCCGGTGCGCGGGGAGGACGAAGATGTCCTCGAGGTAGAGGCCGGGCTTGGCGAGGAACGTGGAATAGGTCGTGAAGTAGAGAGCGAAGCCGACCGCGTCCCGGCCCTCGAACGCCAGGAGGCACTCGGCCGCGGGCCGGCCGGCCTCGGGGAAGAGTGTGGCGAGAAGCTTCTCCTCGGTTGCCTCGACCTCGTGGGAGAGCTTCTCGAACTCGGCCAGGCCGCGGATGAACCCGAGGATGAGCGGCGTGTCGGAGGCTGTGGCGGGGCGGATCGTCATGGACGGATCCAAAGCCGGGTCCCCCGGCAACGCAACGCCCGGGGACCTAGCGGCTGTGGGCCGCGGAGGCACCCGCTCCACTGGAGGCCGCGGCTGCCGGGCGGCCCGCAAAGAGGACGCAAAGGGTGAGGGCAAGGAGAAGCGCGGAGCCGGAAAGGAGCCCGAGGAGCACGAGGTTCGACCCGGCCTTTTCCTCGGGGAGGGTGCCGGGCCACGTGTCGTCGACCATCCAGCGCATGCCCATCCGCCCCGAACCCCCGGCGTCCATGCTGAACCAGCCATATACGTCGGGGATGAAGCCCTCGGCGGCCAGTTCGTGGATGAAGTACTCCTTCCTCTTTAGCGTGAAGGAATCGCGGGTTGCGCGGATCGTCACCTCGCCGTCGCGGGTCTGCACCCGGACACGCGTGTCGATGTCCGGGAAGCTGAAATCATACGCCGCCGAGTCGGCCCGGACGGCCTTCATGGCTGGCGGACCTCTTCCGATCGCGGGGACCGGGCTCTGAAGCGATTGGGCGGGATGATCTTAGCCGGTCTTGGGTGCATGGCCAATTTTGGGACCATCCCCCATATCGGCACATCCCCGCATTTCTTTCGCCCGCCGGTGTTCCCGGGGTCAGAAGGGCCACCACCACTTCTTGTCCTCCGGCTTGGCGCGCCGGGCCTCGTCCACGGCCTGGACGAAAAAGTCCGCGAGGTCGTCCGCCTGCCTGGGGTGGCTCGTGTCGACTGCGACGCTCGTGGCGCCGTCCGGGCTCAGGATGAGCAGGGTCGGATAGACATGGATGGCGTAGCGCTTCCGGAGCTCGTCGTTCTGGGCCTTCAAGGCGGGCGGCAGCGGATGGTTCTGCGGGTAGTCGAGCTTGAGGAGGACAAAGGACGCCCGGGTCGTGGCCAGGAAGTCCGGGTGGTGCGCCACCTGGTTCTCGAATGCGATGCACCCGGGGCACCAGTCGCTGCCGGTGAACAGGGCGAGGATGCGCCGCTTGGTCGCCGTCGCTTCGGCCTGCGCGGCGGGATAGTCGGTGAACCAGGCGTCGCGCGCCACCGGGGTGGGGGTCGGGGCAGGCGGCGCAGGGGCGACCCGCGGGGAGGATGTGGGGGCGGCGGTCGGCGCGGCCGGGGCTAGGGCGGGGAGCTCCCACCGGGTCACGCGGCCGTCCTCCAGGACGACGCGCCCCGCCGCATAGGTGAGGATTTCCCGGGATCCTGCGCTTAGGACCGCCCGGGGCTGCCCGTAGCGCGCAATGACTTGGTCGCGGGTTGAGCCCACGCCGGGTTCGTCGGCGCCCAAGGCGCCTGCCGCGGGCGCGGCGAGGAGGGCAGCGAGGAGGAGCGACCGGTTCAACAGCTGCACGGGCACACGCTAGGCCCGGAGGCGGGCGGGCCAAGCCCGTTCTGCTCGCCCGGTTTGCCATTTGCGCGCCGTTGCCGTATGTCGATGGGCCCCTGCCCGCGACGGGCGGTGGGCTCCAAACATGAGCGTGCTCTTCACTCCCCTGACTATCCGCGAGATCGAATTCCGCAACCGGGTCTTTGTCTCCCCGATGTGCCAATACTCGGCGCCCGACGGGCGCCCCACCGATTGGCACATGGTGCACCTGGGAAGCCGGGCCGTGGGCGGGGCGGGGCTCGTCTTCACGGAGGCCTCCGCCGTGTCCCACGAGGGCCGCATCTCCCCCGACGATGCCGGGATATGGAACGAGGCCCAGGGCGATGCGTGGCGCGCGATCACGCGGTTCCTCCGCGAGCACGGCTCGGTGGCAGGCATCCAGCTGGCCCATGCCGGGCGCAAGGCGTCGACGCAGGCCCCGTGGCTCGGCGACCGCGCGCTCACACCCGCGGAGCGGGGGTGGCAGCCGATCGGGCCAAGCGCGCTGGCATTTAGCGAGGGCTCGCCGGTGCCGAGGGAGATGGACATCGCCGACATCGACGCGGTGGTGGCCCAGTTCACCGCCGCGGCGGGCCGCTCCCTGGACGCGGGGTTCCAGGTCATCGAGGTCCACGCCGCGCACGGCTACCTCCTGCACCAGTTCCTTTCGCCCCTTTCGAACCACCGCACGGACGAGTACGGCGGCTCGCTGGCGAACCGCATGAGGCTCGCGGTCCGGGTCACCAAGGCGGTCCGCGAGGTCTGGCCCGCAAGGCTTCCCCTGTTCGTAAGGCTCTCGGCCACCGACTGGGTGGCCGGGGGATGGGACCTGCCGCAGTCGATCGAACTCTCCCGCGCCCTCCTTGAGGCAGGCGCCGATCTGATCGACTGTTCAAGCGGCGGTCTCGTGCCGGGCGCAAAGATACCCGTTGGGCCCGGCTACCAGGTGCCTTTTGCCGAGGCGATTCGAAGGGAGGCCGGGATAGCCACGGCGGCGGTCGGCATGATCACACGGCCGGAGCAGGCCGAGGAGATCGTGGCCGGGGGCAAGGCCGATGCCGTCCTCCTCGCCCGGGAGATGCTCCGAGACCCCTACTGGCCGCTCCACGCCGCGAAGGCGCTCGGCGCAAAGGTGGCGTGGCCGAAGCAGTACGGAAGGGCCGGTTAGGATTCCTATCCCGCCTTCGGCGGGTTGAGCAGCGTGTGGATCTCCTGGAGGAGCGCGTCAGCCGTGAAGGGCTTCATCAGGAATGCGTCGGCATGGCTGCTCGGCCCGGCGGTGAGGTCCTTGTCCTGGGCCCCGCCGCTTATGGCGAGGACCTTGGCCTCCGGGTTAAGCCGGCGGATGACATCGATCAGCTGCTGGCCTCCCAGCCTCGGCATGACCATATCCGTCACCACCAGGTCGATATCCCCGACCTGCTGGGCCAGGGCGGAGATGGCCTCAATCCCGTCGACCGCCGCAAGGACGCGGTAGCCGTGGCGGGAGACGATCGTCTTCACCATCTCGCGGATGTTGGCCTCGTCGTCCACCACCAGGATGAATTGCCCGTCGCCGCGGGGCGCGGGCGAGGCCACGGTCTCGCTTCCGGGCACGCCGTCGGAGACCGGCAGGTAGACGCTGAACCTCGTGCCCTTGCCCTCCTGCGTCGAGAGCACCGTGAAGCCCCTGTGCGTCTCCACGATGCCCCGCACCGTGCTCAGGCCCAGGCCCGTGCCCTTGTCCGCCGTCTTTGTCGTGTAGAAGGGCTCCCAGATGTGGGCGAGGATCCCGGGGTCGATGCCCGTGCCATTGTCCTCCACTTGGAGGACAAGCCAGCGCCCCGGGCGCGCCCCCTCGATCGCAAGGGCGGAAAGGTCGTCCAGGATGCGGTTTTCCGCCCGGATCGTGAGCCTCCCGCCGCGGGGCATCGCATCGCGCGCATTCACGCAGAGGTTCAGGAGCACCTGGTGGATCTGCGTCGGGTTCCCATTCACGATCCAGAGGTCCTTGGGGATGTGGGTCTCTAGCTGGATGCTCTTTGGGAAGGTCTCCTCGATGATGGCAGCGATGTCGTTCAGGAGGTGCTTGGATTGGATCGGGGTGGGTTCCCCGCTGATCCCGTGGGCGAAGCCCAGGATCTGCTTCACGAGCGCCGCGCCTCGCTTGGCGCTCCGCTCGACCGTGGTGAGCATCTCCAGGTCGTCGGCCCCGGTGATGTGCTCGCGCAGCATGGGGGTGGCCATGAGGACGGGAGCGAGGACGTTGTTCAGGTCATGGGCGATCCCTGCGGCCAGCATGCCGATGCTCTCCAGTCGCTGGGCCCTCAGGTACTGCTCGTGCAGCCTCTTGCGGTCGGTGATGTCCTCCGCCGTCCCGACATACCGGTAGATCCTTCCGGCGTCATCCCGCACCGGGAAGGCGCGGTCGCGGATCCAGCGGACCGTCCCGTCGGGCCGGATGACGCGATAGGTCTCGTCGTAGGTGCCGAGGCCGCGCTTCGTCCCTGCCGCCTTCATCACGTTCTCGCGGTCGTCGGGGTGCACGGCGTCTATCCATGCCCTTGGGGAGGCGTAGAGGGCCTCGGTGGGGCGCCCCCAGATCTTAGAGTACGCGGGGCTCACGTAGAGCATCTGCTCCATCTCGCTGTCGGCCATCCAAAAGACCTCCTGGATGTTTTCGGCGATCTGGCGGAAGCGCTCCTCGCTTGCCCTCAGGCTGCGCTCCGCGCGGTGGCGGTCGGTCGCATCCTCCCCGACGCAGGCAGCGCCGATCACCTTGCCGTCGGAGTCCCGCAGCATCGTGTTGTTCCACATGACCTCGCGCACGTCGCCCTGCCGGGTCAGGATCGAATTCGCGATGTGGGCGGGGATCGTCCCGGCCTCTATCGCCTCGAGGTAATGCTTCCGCCTCTCGGCGTTGGGGGCTGGGGCGAACTTTGAGAACCAATCCTCGCCGATCACCTCCTCGCGCCTCCACCCGGTCACCCTGAGCATGGCTTCGTTGCAGAAGGTGACGATGCCCCTTCGGTCGAGCACCGCCGCAAAAAGGTCCATCTTCTCGAGCATCTCCCGGAAGCGGCGCTCGGACTCCAGGAGGCTTGCGTGCTCATTGCGGTGCTCACGCCGCAGCTTTGCCTGCTCAAGCGCCGTCTTCACCGCCGCGCCCAGGCGCCCTAGGCGGTCCTTTAGGAGGTAGTCGGCCGCCCCTTTCTTCATGGCCTCGACGGCGGTCTCCTCCCCGATCGTGCCCGAAATGATGATGAAGGGTATGTCGAGACCGGTTTCCTGGGTGAGCTCAAGGGCGCGGAGGGCGTGGAGCTCCGGCATGCTGTAGTCCGAAAGGACGATCTGTACGCCCAGCGCCACTTCGCGCCGGAAGTCGGCCTCCGTTTCCACCACGGCGCCCTGGGGATCGAACCCGGCCCTCCTGAGACCGAGCAGGGCCAGCTCGGCGTCGGCGGGATTGTCCTCTGCGATGAGGACCTTGAGCGGCTCGCCCATGGTCAGACCCGGGAATCGGCCCGCCGCGAGGGCTCATTGTGGAGGAGCCAGTAGAGGCCGAGCTGGCGCACGGTCTCGGCAAAGCGCTCAAAGTTCACGGGTTTCACGATGAAGCTGTTCACGCCCAGCTTGTAGCTCTCGATGATGTCCCGCTGCTCCTTGGACGAGGTGAGGACGACAATGGGGATTGCCTGCGTGCGCGCGTCCGCCTTCACCCTCCGGAGGACCTCCAGGCCGTCAATCTTGGGGAGCTTCAGGTCGAGGAGGATAACCAGGGGCGCGGTGGTGCCCGGTTGTCCCTTCTCGGGGGAGCCAAACAGGAAATCGAGCGCCTCAACGCCGTCCCTGGCCACGTGGAGACGGTTCGTGAGCTTGCACTGCCGGAAAGCCCGGAGGGTGAGGGCCAGGTCGTCGGGATTGTCCTCAACGATCAGCAGCTCAACCTCATTCCCCGCGCCCGGGCTCCCGGCCGTTGTCGGGTCGGTTGCCCCGATCCCTTGACCTTGGCCGTGGGGTTCTTGAGATCCGGCAGGCATATGCATTTTTAAACTCCATCATTCCGTGGCGGCTCCCGCCCTTTGCTCCTCGACTTCCGGCCACAGCGCCCAACCCAGGCTCAGGTCGGAAGCCATCCTGCAAAGGGCCTCGAAGGCGAGGGGCTTGATGATGTAATTCTCCACGCCGAGCCTCGAGCACTCCAGGATGGTCTTATCCTGCCTCGAGACGGTCAGAACGATGACGGGTATCGAGCGCGTGCGGGGGTTGGCCTTCATCATCCGGAGCACCTCGATGCCGGAAATCCTGGGCAGGTGGAGGTCGAGCAGCACCAGCTGGGGCAGCGCCCGGCCGCCATTGCCGCCCTTACCGAATAGCAATTCGACCGCCTCCTCGCCGTCGCGCGCGATCTTCACCGGGTTCGCGAACCGGGCCCGCCTGAAGGCCCTCAGAGCGAGTTCAACATCGATGGGATTGTCCTCGACCATGAGCACCTCGCCCAGGGTCAGGTGGTTCGAGGCTGCGCTCGCGCCCTCGCCCGAGGCACCGGCGAATAGGCACCAGGTCGATATCTCGAGGGCCTTGGAAAGGCTCGCCACGCTCTTCAGCGAGATGTTCCGCACGCCGCGCTCAATGTCCGTGATGTAGGTGCGGTGGAGCCCGGCCCGCCACCCCAGCTCCTCCTGCGATATTCCTAGGCGGTGCCTGCAGTCCCGTATCACGGTACCGAAACGGTTCTGAAGATCGTTTTTCCGGCGCGTTGGTCCCCGCTTCTTATTCACTGAAAGAAATATACATCCAAATTGCGGGCTATACAACCGACTATGAGTGACAATTACATAACTCGATATTCAAACGGCATCGGGCTTGGGGCTGAATATTGGATTCTGGCCTCCTCTAACCGCAAAGAATATAGCGTTAAGTCAACCCGTCTAGGCGCCAGTTTCGTGATACATATATCTGTTTCGCAACGCCTGAGGCGGTGTGCGGCAACAGATGTCGGCTATGGGTTCCGCGATGGCCGTCCTGGCGAATCTTGAACAAGGCGGAGATTTTGCCTCTTGCGCGCCGAGGGCACAATCTGTCCACGTTGGGTGGTTATTTCTCGGACCCCTTCCCCCGCCATGACGCCAAAATCAATCCTTTCCCTTGCCTTCCTTGTCCTGTGCTCTGCCGTCTCTGCCCAGGACCTTCCAGGCGCCAAACCCGAGTCGGTTGGCCTCTCCTCGCAGCGCCTCCAGAGGATCGCGGACGCGGTGCAGCGGGATGTTGACGCGAAGAAGGTGGCGGGAGTGGTCACGCTGGTGGTCCGCCACGGCAAGGTTGCCTGGTTTGACGCGCGGGGCATGGCGGACCGCGAGGCCGGCAAGCCATTGGAAAAGGATGCCATCTTCAGGATCTGCTCGATGTCAAAGCCGATAACGAGCACAGCGGTCATGATGCTCTACGAGGAGGGCCGTTTTCTCCTGGAGGATCCCGTCTCCAAGTACCTTCCCGAGTTCAAGAGCCCCAGGGTGCTCGTCAAGCCCGCGGTGGGACAGCCCTACACGATCCCCGCCACGAGGGAGATCACGATCCGCGACCTCCTTCGCCACACCTCTGGGCTCACGTACGGCTGGAACGCCAACCTGGGACAGGCCTACCAGGATGCGAACGTCGCGAGCGGCCTCCTCCAGTACGACGGGACGATCGGGGATTGCGTGAAGCGCCTGGCGCCTCTCCCCCTGCTGTTCAACCCGGGCGACCGCTGGGAATACAGCCTTTCGGTGGACGTCCTTGGCCGGCTCGTCGAGGTCGTCTCGGGTGTGCCGCTCGACCAGTTCCTGAAGACCCGGATCCTGGATCCGCTCGGCATGAAGGATACCTACTTCTTCCTTCCCGACGACAAGGCTCCGCGGCTCGCGACCGCCTACACCTTCTACGACGGGGCGGGCCTGGCCCGCTTCCCGGACAAGCCGATTGTCGAGGGCACATTTGCCTACAGCGCCGACTATCCCGTCCGCGGGCCAAAGAAGCTCTTTTCCGGCGGGGCGGGCCTGGTGTCGACCGCGATGGACTACGCCCGCTTCTGCCAGATGATTCTCGACGGCGGCAGGCTCGGGGACGTCCGCATCCTGAGCCGAAAGTCGGTCGAGCTCATGAGCCACGACCAGCTGGGCCGGATAGACCCGGACCGCGGCTTCGGCCTGGGCTTCGGCGTCGACGGGGTGAAGGCGCCCCTCCCGGAGGTGGGTTCGGCGGGATCCTTCAACTGGGGTGGCTTCTTCTACACCTCGTTCGTGATCGACCCGAAGGAGGACATGATCGTGATCTCCATGGCCCAGCTCCACCCGACGGGGGAACTCGGGCTTGAGGCGACGATCCAGGCGCTCGCCTACCAGGCACTCTCGGACTGACGGTCAGCGGGGAGCCGCCGGGTGGCCCCGGCGGCGTGACGGACATGCGACCGGCGCCCCGCTACTGCTGGTCCCACCACTCCCGGATCGCATCGACGGTGCGGTGCGCAGCGTGGCCCAAGCGATGCATGATGTCATGGGCCTCCACCCAGTGGTGGTCGGCGAACCAGAAGAAGAGCAGCACCAGGAGTAGCCAGCCGAAAGAATGCCACCACAGGCACGGGAAAGGGCCCATGGGGCGGTCGTAGCCCCCATAGTACGCGCCGCCGTACCGCATCACCCTGAAGGGCCATTTGATGAGCTTGAAGGCGATGATCGTGAGGATCACCGCAAGCCAGAGCGGCATCCCGAACGGGGGGAAGAAGCCGAGGACCCCGCCGGTCAGGATGAGCGAGATGACCGAGAAGACGCACAGGAGGGTCAGCGCGGACAGGATGATCCCCGCCAGGGAGCCGAAGGCCCAGGCCCCGGGGTGGGGCGGCCCCCAGCCGGCCCACCTCTGGTGCCACTGATGGGCGTTCTGGCGCATGTCGCGCTTGAATTGGCGCTTCCATTCCTTGAAGGCGCGGCGGTCGCCAAACGTCTTCATCCCGCCGTAGTAGCCCTCCTTCGCCCGCTTTATGAAATCCTCGGCCGTGGCGGGAATGCCCTGGGCGGCCGCCATCTCCTCGGGCGTGTTCGCCGCAGGGATCACGAACATCATAACGATGTAGAGGAGGACGCCCGCGCCGAACGAGAGCACGCAGACGGCGAAGAGGATGCGGATCAGCGTGACATCGATCCCGAAGTAGGCGGCGAGTCCGTTGCAGACGCCCGCGAGCTGTGCCCCCTCGCGTATCCTGTAGAGGCGCTTCGGTGCGCCTGCCGCGGCGCCCGGGTTGGCCGCGGGCCCGCCGCCCGGCGCGCCCTGGCCGGCGGCGCCGGCCGCCGGACCCGAGTCGTCCTGCACCGGACCCATCTGGGCAATCACGTCCTTTACCTCCTTCGCAACCACGACCGTCTTGTTCGCGCCGAGAAAGGCGCGGAACTTGTCGGCGATCGCCTGCTCGATGTCGGCGATGATCTCGTCCTTGTCGGGGTTGCCCGAAAGGCCGCGCGCGGCCGCCTCCAGGTACGCGCGGAGCGCCTCATACCCGTCCTCCTCGAGCTGGTAGGCGTTTCCGTTCAGGTTGATCGTGATTACTTTGTTCATAGGAATCTTGCTGGATGTTATGGGCTGATGTCCTGGCCGAGGCTCTTGACGGTGCCGCTGATCTTCCGCCAGTAGTCGGCGGTGTCGCGCAGCTGTTCCCGGCCCTTGGCCGTGAGCTGGTAATATTTCCTGGGAGGGCCTGCCTCCGACTCCTTCCACTCGTAGTCCACGAGTTCCTCCCGCCGCATCTTGCTCAGGAGCGGGTAGAGCGTCCCCTCCTGCGTCGCGAACTCGGTGCTTCCGAGCTGGCTCAGGATATCCGCCGCGTAGACCTTGTCGGCCGCGATGATCTTCAGCACGAGGAACTCGAGCAGTCCCTTGCGGATGGCGGTGAATTTTTCGTTGATGCTCAAGGGATGTTTTTCTCCAAGCTACCTTTATTAACCAAGGTAGTGTTTCCAAAAAAGGCTCCCGTCAAGCTCCCTCTCGTGTTTAAGAACATAACCCGTTATAAATAAACAAATAGAGAAATTTATCTTCCGCGAATGGCCTTCGGTCACGGCCTGGGAATGCGCTTTGCGACAAAGAAGTTCGCGGGCAGATCACTCCTTCGTCTAGGTTTCGCCACCTTGAGGAACGCCACGGCTACCGCCCTGCAGGACAGGTCCTGGATGCCGGTGGCGCGCGAGCGCTTCTGCCGGCTGTGGCCGACGAAGATGTTCGGCTCAATCCTGAGCATGGGCGTTTTCTTTGTCGTCTATTTCTGGATCCTCAACCACCCGCTGTTCCCGCTCACGACGATCCCACGGATCTTCGTGGACCAGCTTGTCCCCTTTTGGCCCGGGGCCCTCTTCCTCTACGTCTCGCTCTGGGTTTATGTCCCGCTGGCTCCCGCCCTCCTCGAAACCCGACGGGAGCTTGGCTTCTACGCCCTGGCGGCGGTGGCCCTGAGCGCCATCGGCTTCGCGGTGTTCCTCCTCTGGCCCACCACCGTGCCGAGGCCGGAGGCCGGCGCCGCGTCGGCCGCGTCGCTCCTCTACCTGAAGGCGGTCGACGCCTCCGGCAACGCGTTCCCCTCGCTCCACGTGGCGTTCGCCGTGTTTACTGCGCTCTGGTTTGGCCGGCTGCTCCGGGGCCTCGGGGCCGGCCGCATCGCGCGGGGGTTCAACTGGGCGTGGTGTGCCGGGATCGTGTACTCGACCCTGGCGATCCGCCAGCATGTCGCCTTGGACGCGCTGGCGGGCGGCGTCCTTGGCGCGGGTGTCGCCCTGGCCCACATGAGGGCCGTGGGCCCGCGCCTCCCCTGACCCGGGGCGGCCGCGCTCAGGCCGGGGCTGCGGCCGTATCCGTCCGGTCCGATGCCCGCCGCTTCTTGAGCTCCGTCTCGATCACGGACATGCGGCCCTCGTTGAGCGGGTAGAAGGCGAGGATGACGAGGGAGACGATGCCGAGCGCGGCGGGAAGCACGCTCATCAGGAGCACGAGCCCGTGGAGCGACCGGGGCGTCTGCGCGGTGTTGGCGACAAAGCCCACGCTGTTCATGAGCGCGAGGGCCACCCAGGCGCCGACCGCCCATCCCTGCTTCTGCGAGAAGATGGAGGCCGAGAAGATGAGGCCCGTGGCCCTGCGGTGCTTCACGTACTCGCCGTAGTCCGCGGTGTCGGCGTACATCGACATCATGAGGGCGATGAGCGGGCCTCCCGTGATGGAGCCGATGCAGTTCATCGTGAACATGAGGAGGAGCTGGTCGGGCTTCAGGAGGTAGAAGGACGCCGTGCAGAGGATCGCGATAATGAATAGGATCACGAACGCGGTCTTCCGGCCGGCCATCTTGGCCGCGAAGGGGATAAGCATCACGCCCACGAGGGAGGCGAACTGGGTGCTCGTGTTGTACATCGAGACGAGGCTCTCCCAGCCCCACTGCTGCGTGCCGGCGATCGACTTCGGCAGGAAATCGGGGAGGGTGAGCGTCTGCGTCCCGACATAGTACTTGAAGTAGTGGGCGGTCACGCTTCCGCGGAGCGCGACAAAGAGGATGAAGGTGATCGTCACCGCGACGAGGGTGAGCCACGGGCCGTTTGTCACCAGGTCGCCCAGGTCGCGGGTGATCGAGCTCTCCTGCTTCTTCGGGGGGAGCACGCGCTCCTTAGTCAGGAGGAACATCGTCAGGAAGCACAGGCAGGCCGCGATCCCGTACACCACGAAGCACAGCTGCCAGCCGCGCTCGACCGTCGTGGCCCCGAGCCAGCCGCCGACCTTCGACATCGGCAGGAGGGTCGCCGCCACGATCATGCCGCCGCCGAAGGCTCCCACGTACTTGATCGAGGAAAGGGTGGTCCTGTCGTTCGGGTTCGGCGAGATGACGCCGAGGAGCGCCGTGTACGGGATGTTGATCGCCGTGTAGACCAGCATGAGCGCGTTGTAGGTCACGTACGCCCAGATGAGCTTCGCGTTGCCCGCCAGGTTCGGGACCGTGAAGGTGAGGACGCCCAGGACCGCCATCGGGACGCACATCCACAGGAAGAAGGGCCTGAACTTGCCCCAGCGCGTGCGGGTGCGGTCCGCCAGCATGCCCATGATCGGGTCGAAGAACGCGTCAGACATGCGGCTGATGCCGATCATCGTGCCGGCCGCCAGCGCGCTTATCCCGAACACGTCGGTGTAGAAGATCGTCAGGTACACCATGAATGTCTGCCAGTAGAGGCAGGAGGCCAGGTCCCCGAGGCCGTACGAGAGTTTCTCGGGCAGGCCAATTTTCTCGTAGACGTGCTCGGCGGGAGCGGTTTCAGGGGTCGCGGTCATAGGGTGGGGTGCGGCAGGTTGGGGTAACCAGGGGTTTGCTGTGCCAGAAGCCCCGATGCCATCGTGTTTGAGGCCCGAAGGCCAATTTTATTTCACAGCCCGGCGCATTCAAAACAGGGGCCTGTGGCTCCCATAAGGAGGGCGTTGCCCCTCAAGGCGGCCCCTCCGGCCGCGCCGAGCGCCACCCTCAGGGCGCGTGCTTGTAGTAGATGCCGAGCCTGTCGATCAGGCTGGACTGGAACGCCGGGACGTCGAGGGCGCCGGCGCACCGGTAGACGATCTCCCCGCCGGGATTGATCACGATCGTGTAGGGGTAGCCTCCGGGCCACTTCGGGTCCAGGGCCCGGGCGAGGGCGTCGCCCTTAGCCCCCGTGTAGATGAAGTTGTTGGTGGTGCGCCCCTGCTGGGTGACCGCGTCCTTTGCCGCCGGCGGCACCGCGGCGTGCTGCTTCTCCAGGAACTTGAGGGCCTTGTCCCGGTCGCCCAGGTCGTCGACGCTGATCGTGATCAGGTCGAATTGGCGTATCTCGAGCCTGCGGGAGAGGGAGACGAGCCCCGGGAACTCCTCGACGCAGGGCACGCACCAGGTGGCCCAGACGTTGATCACCCGGAGCCTCTGGGTCGGGTTGCTCGCCAGCGCGGCGACCCCTGCCGCGTCGACCGGTTCCATCGAGACCGGCAGGTTGCTCCACGCCTCGTTGCCCTCTGCGACCAGGTGCTTCTTCGTGAGCCACTTTGTAGAGCAACCCATCGGGCGGGTGACCGCCACGGGAACAGGGCTTCCCGCAAGGAGCGCGTCCATGGCGTTTGCGCCGTCCGTCGCGTGGACGGAGGCCGGGTCCGGCACCTCGGAGTCGTCGAAGCGGCCCTCGTAGCGGAGCTTCCGCTCGCGGTCGAAGATGAACATGTGCGGCGTGCAGAGGCACCCGTAGGCCCTGGCGGTCGCCTGGGTCTCCCCATCGTAGAGGTAGGGGAATATGAAGCCCCGGTCCTTGGCGTAGAGCTTCATCTCGTCATAGCTGTCGCTGTACTTGCTGTAGCCGAGCTCCTCGACACTGAGGCCCTCGACGCTGTTGGGGTTTATGGCGACAACCCCGACGCCCCGGCCCTTGAGCCCGGCGACAAAGGGGATGAACCGGGTCTCGGCGGCATGCGAGGTGGGGCAGTGGTTCGAGAGGAAGATCACGATCAGGAACCGGTCGTCCCTGAAGTCGGCGAGGCTGTAGGTCTTTCCGTCGACTCCGAGGAGCGAGAAGTCCGGGGCCTGGTCCCCGATGTGGAGCGTATGGAAGCCCGGGGGCAGGCCGTGCTGGGTGGCGGGGTCGGGGTCCTGGGCCAAGAGGGGCAGGGAGGCGAGGAGTCCAAGGGCGATGAAACCCAGGGGGGGTAGTCTCATGGTGGCGGAGTCTGCTTCGATTTTTGCCCCCGGCAAGCCTCCCTGCGGAAAAAAGCCCTCTCGTTCCCTTTTGAAGCCTCGTATTTTTTCGGCTCCCGCGCATCCTGCGCCGGGACCAGAAGACGCGCCCATGAGCCCCGCACCGCCCCCCTCGGCCCCGCGCAACTACCCGCTCCTCCTCGTCGGGCAGTTCCTCGGGGCCTTCGGCGACAACTTCCTCCTGAAGGCGATCCTGGGCCCGCTCACCTACGCGCTCGCCTCGGGGGCGATCACCGAGGCCAAGGTGAACGGGGAGAACGCGCTCTTTAGCCTCGTGTTCAGCGTCCCGTTCATCGTCCTCGCCCCCTTCGCGGGGTTCCTCAACGACCGGATGCCCAAGACGGTCTGGCTCGTCGGCGGCAACCTGGTCAAGATCCTCGGCGCCCTGATAGGGCTGGCGGGCGCCACCGGGATCGCCGGCTCCTCCGGGCACACCGTGCAGGTCCTTGGCTACATGGTGGTGGGCGTCGGCGCCTGCGTGTATTCGCCGGCCAAGTACGGCATACTTCCCGAGATCGTCGAGACAAGCCGCCTCGTGAAGGCGAACGGGACCGTGGAGATGCTGACCCTGGTGGCCATTGTCTCCGGGCTCGGGCTAGGCGGTATCCTCTACGACCAGACCCTCTCGCTCCGGGCGTGCTACGGCGCCGGGATCGCGCTCTACGTGGCCGCCTTCCTGTGCAACGGCGCCATGACCCGGACCCCGTGCAACCCGGACGCCCCTTTCCGGAGGAGCCTCGCGGAGTTTGGCCGCAACTTCAGGATCCTCTTCGGGAGCCCCAGGCTCGGGCGGATACTCCTTGGCTCCGCGCTCTTCTGGTTCGCGGGCTCGACGCTCAAGTCCGCGCTCCAGGGCTGGGGACTCGAAGCGTACGCCGAGGCGGGGATCACCCATGTGACGAACTTCAAGCTCGTGCTGCTGGTGATCGGGATGGTGACGGGGATCGTCATCGGAGCGGTCCTTGCCGGGAGGCTCCACGGGACCGGCGATCTCTCGTGGTCTCGCCGGTACGGCTTCATGATGGCGGCGGGCCTGGCCTGCCTGGGCTTGCTGGGCGGCCACCTGGGCCTCGTCCCGCCGGTCATCGTGCTCGTGGGGACCGGGGCCGCGGCCGGCCTCCTGATCGTCCCGCTCAACGCGGCGCTCCAGTCGGAAAGCGACCCCGCGAGGCTCGGCAAGACCGTGTCGGTCCAGAATTTCACCGACTACATCGGGATCGCCGTCGGCGCAGCGTTCCTGTCCTTCCTCACGCACTTCAACCTGAGTCCAAACCAGGACCTGATGGTCCTTGGCGCGACCGTGGCGCTCATCACGGCGGCCCTTGGGAGGGTGGGTTCCACCGGTGTCGACACATCCGGGGGCGCTTCGAGGGTCGGGTAGCGGACCGAGGCAACCCGACCCTGGGCTCGTTCGCGGCGCAATCGAAAGCGGACTGAGTTCGTGCAACGGCACCTGCGCTTTGCCAGGGAGGCGGAGACGCAGCTCCGCGCGCTGGAGTCCGGATCCCAGAAGGGCCTGACGAAACAGGTGTTTAGGACACTGGGCCTCCTCGAGCTAGATACTCGGGATCCGAGCATTTACACGCACGAGTTTGAGTCGATAACCGGTGTGAATGGCGAGCGGGTTTGGGAGGCTTATTCGCAAAACGAGGCTCCGGGTTCTTATCGCGTCTTTTTTCACCACGGGGCCGACGAGGGGATGGGCAGGAAACGCATCCCCGTATTGACCATTGTCTCGATAACGGCGCACCCGTGAGGCTGTTGCCGGCGCCAACCACGGGAATCCGGCTCAGTCATCGCGGGGTCAAGCGGGGGCGGTCTCACATGGTGTGGGCCGGGGGCAATCCATCGGCCCGGATCCGGCCAACCCGGAAATCCGGGGCGCCTACCGCAAGGGCCGGTCGTAGATCCGGAACTGCCCGCCCGCCTCGAGAAGGCCGAGCATGGTAAGGAGGCCGTCGTAGTAGCGGTAGCGACCCTCGGGCATCGGGGCGTCCCAGAGGCGCTGGACGAAGGGCCGGCCCACCTCACGGTCCGCCGCGAGTGCCGCGGCGGCCGCCATGGCCCTTAGCCCCGGGGCGCCGGAGGCGGCCGTTAGGGGCGTCCCGTCAAGGCGGCTTAGGTCGGGAACCCGGGGCCCGCGCGAGGCGAGGAAGCCGAGCACGCGGTTTGCCAGCTGCCGCTCCCGGGGCTCGGCGGCCCACCAGGAGAAGTCCATGGCGGGGTTTGAAAGCGTGCGCCATGCGTCGAACCGGAAGTCGCCGTGGCCGTGCGCGTTCCCGGTGCGCGCCGTGCCGTCAAAATTGGAGTAGTCCGGCATGAGCCCGGTCACCGGGTCGGCCGCGCGGCTGAACAGGACCCGGCTCTCGCGGGCGGCCCGCGCCATGAATGAACGGTCGCGCGGGTCTGAGGCCCAGCGAGCCCAGAGCTCGTAGAAGGCGGGGAGGTGATACGAAGGATCCGTGAAGCCCAGGCCGCCCCCCTCGGGGACGAACACGACCTGGCCGGCCGCCGCGTCGAACATGTCGCCGACGCCGTCGCGCCCCGGCTCCTCGTGCTTGTGGAGCATCGCGTGCAGGATCGCCTGCGCCTCGGCTCCGTAGTTGAGGATGCCGGTCCCGTCGCCCCAGCGGTGCGAGGCGAAGAAGAGCGCCATCGTGAACCATTCCTCGCCGTCTGGGGCCGGGCCTTGGTCGAGCTGCCGGCCGTCGAGTCCCGTGTGCCACGCGTAGTATCCGGCAAACGGGCCGTCGGCGTGGTACATGTGCTTCTTTGCGAAGCGCCAGATCCGGTCGAACTCCTCGCGGTGGCCGGTCTGCACGCAGATCATCATCCCATACGAGAGCCCCTCCGTGCGCACGTCGTTGTTGGCCACGTCCGGGACGTAGGCGGTCCCGTCCGGGAGGGGGTAGTAGAGGCTCTGCGACTGCGGGTCGCCGCGAAAGAGCTGGCTCCAGGCCGAATCGATGCGGGCTTGGACCTCACGGTCGCTCTTTCCCAGGTACTCGTGGAATAGGTTCCGGTAGGTCCCGGTCGCCGCGGCGCCCGGGGGCTCGGCCCCGCGGCATGTCGCGGCCACCAGCGCGAGCGTGACCAGGCGCGGCAATCTCATGGCGAAGGACCGGCAGCCCGTTTTCACCGGGGCCCTAGGCCGTGGCCAGGCGCCTTCTGCGCTCGGCCAGCTCGTCTGCGATCTGATGCGTCATCGCCTTGTTGATCCGGTAGACCGCCAGGAGCGCGGTGCAGGCCGCGAAGAAGAGCGCGACCACGATCCCGCTGCAGGCCCGGAAGCCCTCGAGCGTCCGGGCGGTCGGCGCCGCCTTCGGGTCGTAGCCGTAGATCCCCGCCATGATCCAGAGGAAGGACGAGGACCCGAGCGCCAGGCCCGACTTGAGCGCGAAGCCGATGGTGGCGAACACGATCCCGGTGAAGCGCCGCCCGGTCTTCCACTCCGAATAGTCGGCGACATCGGCATAGATGGCCCAGATCAGGGGGATCGTGGGAGCGTAGCACACGGAGCCGATGACGGTCAGCGCGACCATGCCGGCGACGTTGTCGGGCCTGAGGGTGTAGAAGGCCAGGGAGAATACGGTCGTCAGCCCGAAGCCCACCACCGCGACCGCCTTCTTCCCGAACCTGCGCGAGAGGGAGGGCGAGAGCAGGATCACGGTGATCGTGACGGCGGTCCCGAGCATGTTGATCAGGCTGTTCGCCACGTCGGCGATGTTCGAGTTCTCAAGGTGCAGGCGGTCCCCGTGGACGATGTAGCCCATCCACTCGAGGATCCCCCCGGGTGCGGGCGCACCCGGGGGTAGCGCTCCGGCGGTGAGCCCGAGCCGCTGCACCATGTCAAAGAGCGCGGCCTTGTCGGCGTAGAGGTGGTAGTAGTTGTAAAGAGCGCTTCCTCGAAACGAGAGCACCGCGAAGTGCAGGAGCGTCATGGCAAACATGACCGCCCAGGGACTGTTGCGAAGGAGGTCCCGGAAGTCCTGCCTCGGGGTCGATGCCTCCGCGACAGGCTGGATGCGCTCCCGCGTCGTGAGGAAGGTGACCATGAACAGGACGAGGCACACCGACGACCAGACCGCCATCGTGGCCTGCCAGCCGTGCTGGCGGTCGGAGCCGACAGCGAACTTTGCGACCAGGGGGAGCGTGAGGCCGCCCACGATGAACTGGGCGATGTTTGCCGATATGAAGCGGTAGGAGTTGAGCTTCGCGCGCTCGTTCACGTCGCCCGTCATGACCCCTCCCAATGCCGAGTACGGCATGTTGTTCATCGAGTAGAGGGTCATGAGCAGGATGTTCGTGGCCGCGGCGTACGCGATCATGGCGGCCATGCCCCAGCCCCTGGGAGTCGTGTAGGCGAGCACCATGGCGACCGACCACGGGACCGCGGTCCACAGGACCCACGGGCGGAAATGGCCCCAGCGGGTGCGCGTCCTGTCCGCGAGCACCCCCATGATCGGGTCGAAGACGGCGTCCCAGAGGCGCGACGCAAGGAGGATGGCCGCGGCGGCGCCCGCGCTTATGCCGAACACGTCCGTGTAGAAGCTCGCCTGGAAAAGGATCATCGTCATGAAGACGAAGTTGGCCGCAGCGTCGCCGGCGCTGTAGCCCGCCTTTTCGGTGAACGTGAGCCTCGGGGTGGGGTTGGTCATGGGGAAGTCGCGGCCGGCTACTCGAGGAGCCAGAGCCACGCGGTCACCCCGCGCGGGTAGTACCGGCTGCCGCAGGAGACCCCGGTGTCGCTTCGTATCTGGTCGCACATCGCGTCGAGGCCGCAGCCGGGCGTCCGCTGCCACCGGGCGTGCACCCGGTCGGCGGCGCGCGCCTCGGGTCCCATCGCCTCGGGGAAGAGCTCCCTCACGACGTACTGTGCCACGGCGATCTTGCTGAACCAGGTGTTCGTGCTGGTGCTGCTCATCTTCCAGCCGCCGCTCAACGGGTCGAGGCAGACCCCGGGCCTGAGGGCCTGGGCCATGTGGCGGCTAAGGAGCGCGAGGAGCGGCGCGAAGCGCCCGGCCCGGTCGACTGCGTCGGCGTAGCCCAGGTAGAGCGGGTAGGCGAAGCCCTCGACCGCCGGCAGGATCCGGGAGCGGTTGCCGTTCTCGAAGACGGCCGGGAAAAAGCCGGAGTCGGCCTCCACCTTCCGGCAGAGCGTCGAGGCGAGGACGTCCGCGCTTTCGCGGGCGGCGGCCTCGGCCGGGTGTTCCCCGAGGAGTCCGAACGCCTTCTCGAGGAGGACCCAGGCCCCGAGCGTCTTCACTCCAAGGTAAAGGTTGTTGCGCGCCTGGCCGAGGCTCACGTCCAGGCTGTCGTAGGTGGTGATCTCCGAGCCGGCGGGGCCGCACCGGGAGGAGTCGTGCTTCAGGAGGCCGTCGCGCTTGGCGGGATCCGGGTCGTCCCTCATGCGGAGGCTCTCCGCGCAGGACAGGAGCGTCCGGCGCTGCCTGCGGAGCCATGCGCGGTCTCCCGACTTCTCCGCATAGGTGACGGCGCAGAGAACCCAGTTCAGGAGCTGCTCCATGGTCATGTGGCTGAAGCATCCCTCGATGTTGTCGCACTCGTAGCTCGAGTGGCCTGCGGGCGTGAAATGGTTCATCACCCCCATGTCGTGCGTGAAGGAGAGGCCCAGCTGGTCGCGGTAGGCGTAGCGCTTGGAGAAGAGGTCCAAGGCATTGCGCACCGTCCAGGGGTGCCACCTCAGCTCGTAGAAGAGGTGGTCCACCGTCAGGTCGAACGTGTTGATCATCCGGTACTCGCCCTCGTTCACGACCCAGATCGCCCGCCTTCCCTGAAGGAGAAGCTGGGTGCTGCCGAGGTAGCTGTGCGTGGCCTGGGCCACCAGGAAGCGCTGGTCGGGGTTTAGCCGGCTCCGTTCCAGCTCGCGGTCCCGCTTCCTCGCGAGGGCGGCGTAGCGCCCATGGGCGAGGAGCCCGTGGGCCAGCACCTGCTCAAGGTCCCTGAAGTACTTCGTATAGGCGTACCGGGCGGAGAGACCGGTCGTCGCGGTGCCCCCCGCAAAGAAGCCAAGCGCCAGGGGGAAACGCCGCCTCGAGCCCGCCTTCACCGTGAAGACGAGCGCGGTTTCCCCGGCGATCACCAGGAGGCCGCGGTAGTCCTTGAATTTCGGGGTCAGCACGTCGAAGCCCTGGCGGAGCTCGACCCCGCGGCCGGGCTTGGTCGCATAGCCAAAGTCGGTGCCCCCGGCGAAACCCGCAAGGGACGAGACCGTGTCCCCCAGGGGCCGCAGAAGGCGGTCCGGGTCGCCGATCCCGAAGATGAGCTCCACGTCGGCCGCGCCGCCCCGGTTGTCGTACTCGATCGAGCCGCAGACAACCGGCGCCAGGTGGAACCGGGCGCGCGCGCCGGACAGCTTCTCCGGGTCCGGCACCCCGCCGAAGGGGGAGAGGAGCGAGAACGCGAAGCGGCCGCCACCGGCCTTCCAGGTGTCGCTCGCAAGGCCCAGGGTGCGCGCATACTCGGTCGGACCAAGGGAGCGGAAGCCCCGGGGCGGCTGGGCCACGGTCGCGTCGCCCGTGAAGGCCGATTCCTGCGACCCCTGGGGCTTGATGAAGGGCAGGAGCTGCCAGTCGCCCCCGCCTCCCGCCCTGAATCCGACGTAGACGTTCTGGCGAGCCGCGCCCTTGAGCGACTGCCCGAACCCGCCCGGGGACCCGACAAGCCCCACGGTGAAGCTCGCAAAGGCGCCGAAGGGCGCGTGCTGAGTGTGGTAGCTCTCCTCGGGGATCGGATCTACGGTCGTCTGCATGGTCTGATTTGGGGAATAGTGACTAGAACAGCCGCGGAGCCAGCTTCAAGGACCGTCGCACACCAACCTCAGACTGGCGCACCGGCCCCGTCCGGCCCGAGGTCGGTCCCCATCTTCCTCGGGAACGGCGCGTAGGCGGCCGAGAGGATGGACGGTATCGCGGCGAACATGACGATGATGAAGTAGGCCTTGTACCCGAAATGGTCCGCAAGCGGGCCGCTGATCATCTGGGTCGGGACGAGCATCAGGTTCATGAGCGCGGTGCAGAACGCGTAGTGCGTCATGTGGTACTTTCCGGGCGAGATCTGCTGCATCATGTAGAGCATGTTGGCCACGAACCCGAAGCTGTACCCGAACTTCTCGATCGTGACCAGGGAGCCTATCGTCCAGAGCGAGAGGGTATGGCCGGGCCCCGCAAGCTGGGAGAGGATGACGAACGTGACGTGCGGCAGGTTGAGCAGGAGGGCCATGAAGATGAGGGTGCTCCTCTTCAGGCCGAACCTCGCCATGAAAGCCCCGCCGAGCAGTCCGGCAAAGAGGCTGACGAAGGTGCTTACCGTGCCGTCGATGATTCCCTTCTCCTTGAGCGTCAGGCCCACCCCGCCCACCTGGTGGGCGGCCTGGAGGAACAGCGGCCCCTCAATCAGGAGAAGGCCCTCCGAGCTCCGGTAGAGGAACACGAAGAGCAGCATGCCCCAGATCTTCTCCTTGCGGAAGAAGTCGGCGATCGCGTCCCCGAACGTGGCCCCGATCTCGGCGACGCCCTTCGGCCGCACGGTGATCGAGCCGGTGGGAAGGATGAACCAGTGGTAGACGGCCAGGGTGCAGAGCGCCGCGGCGGCGAGCCCGAGAGACACCCCCCAGGCGGCCGTGGCGGACAGGCCGTGGTCCTGCTTGAGCGATCCCGCCGCCCAGACGATGACGGCCGTGGCGAAAAGCCGTCCCACGTTCCAGAACACGCCCTGGACCCCGATGAACTTGGCCTGCTGGTAGGGGTCGAGCGTCGTGATGTAGATCCCGTCCACGCAGATGTCCTGGGTGGACGAGGCGAACGCCAGGACCCAGAGGATCGCGATCGATATCTGGAAGTAGTTGGGGAGGGGGAGCGCAACCGCGATGGCGCAGAGGAGCGCGGCCATGACGACCTCCATCGACAGCACGAAGAACTTCTTCGTCTTGTACATGTCGAGGAAGGCGGCCCAGAGGGGCTTGAGCGACCACGCGATGCCGATGCTAGCCGTGGCGAGCGTGATCTGGCCGTCGCTGTGGCCCAGGTCCTTGAACATGGTCCCGGCGACCCAGATCACCAGGGCGAAGGGGATCCCCTCGGAAAGATAGGAGCTGGGAACCCAGCTCCAGGGGTTGCGGGCGGGGGTTGCAGGGGAACTCATGTGGGGCGGTATGGGGGTGTGGGGCGCAGAGATGACACCTGCCCCCGCGGGAAAGGCAAGGCCGGTACGGTCCCGTTAGGGATGGAGGGGCGCAGCGGGACTGCGAAGGGGTGAAATTCGTCCTCGAGAAATGGACGGGGATGGCGAGAATTCCCCTCCTGCATAATTCCGACGCCAGGCCGTTGCCACGACCTGGTCGAGGAAAGTCGAACACCACCCCCCCATGAAACTCGCGCATCTCGTCCTGCTAGCGGCCTCAACCTCCCTGTCGGCGGGCCTCACGGGCGCGGAGTCCGCGCCCGGCTTCACCTTCGTCAAGTCCCTGGATGGAATCGACGAATACCGCCTCGACTCGAACGGTCTCGACGTGCTCCTCGTCGCGGACCATTCGGCGCCGGTGGTGACGTTTGGCGTCGCCTACCACGTGGGCTCGCGCAACGAGGTGACGGGGTCGACCGGGTCCACCCATCTCCTCGAGCACCTGATGTTCAAGGGGTCCCTGCATTTCAACGGGGACCTTGCCGACACGCTCAAGGGGAGGCTCGAGGCCGTCGGCGCCAGGTACAACGCGAACACCTGGAACGACCGCACGAACTACTTCGAGACCGTCGGGAGGGACAAGCTTGAGGTGGCGGTGCGGGTCGAGTCGGACCGCATGCGGGGGCTGCTCCTGCGGGAGTCGGATCGCGCGACGGAGATGACCGTCGTCAGGAACGAGTTCGAGCGGGGGAAGAACAGCCCGGAGAACCTCCTCGTCGAGAACATCTTCTCCGCGGCCTACATCGCGCATCCCTACCATCACGACACGATCGGCTGGCGCTCCGACATCGAGTTGGTCCCGATCGAGAAGCTCAGGGACTTCTACAACACCTTCTACTGGCCGAACAACGCGACGGTCACGATCGCGGGGGACTTCGACGCCCCCGCCGCCCTTGCCCTGGTCCGCAGGTACTACGGGCCGATCCCGCAGTCTCCCAAGCCGATCCCGCAGATGTACACGGTCGAGCCCGACCAGCTGGGGCCGCGCCGGTTCGTAATAAAGCGCGTCGGGGACCTGGGTGTCGTCGCGGTGGGTTTCAAGACACCGCCGTCGCTAAACGCCGACTCGGCGGCCATCCGCGTCCTGGACAACATCCTGACCGACGGCAAGGGCAGCCGCCTCTACCGCGCGCTCACGGACAAGAGCCTCACGACGAGCGTGGACGCGGCCGATTTCTATTTCAGGGACGGCTCGCTCGACATCTTTGTGGCCGAGCTCGCACCGGGCGTCGCCCACGCCCAGGTCGAGTCTGCCCTGGCCGACGAGATCGGGAGGATCCGGGACACGGGCGTGACCCGGGACGAGGTTGCGACCGCGCAGCGCCAGTTCGTCGCTGAGACGGCCTACGGCAGGGACGGCCCGCAGCAGGTCGTCGGCGAGCTCCAAAGCGCCATCGCCGTGGGGGACTGGACCGACTACTCGAACCGTTCGAGGAATGTCCTCGCCGTCACGCCAGAGGATGTCCGGCGGGTGGCGCAGACCTATTTTATCGAGGACCAGAGCACCACGGGATGGTTTGTCCCGGTGAAGAGCGTCCCGCCGTCCAGGGAGGCGGCGGCAATCGAGAGGGAAAAGGCCGCGCGGGGTCCCGCTCCGGAGGTGAAGGACAACGAGCCCGGATTCGCAATCGGCGGGAATGCGCCGGATCCGTGGACCGCCACGCCCCCGGCGCCCACCGAATCGGCGCAAGGGGCGATCGCGCAGCTGGTGCTGCGGCGCACCGTCGGCGGCGTGGACGTCCTGTCGATGAGGACGGGGGCCAAGGACATCGTCACCCTGGTAGGGAGCCTCGATGCGGGCCTGGCCGCCAATCCCCCGGGCAACACCGTCGTCGGCAACCTGGTGAGCATGATGCTCGACAAGGGCACGCTGGCCCACGACCGATTCTTCCTCGACCAGCGGCTCTCGGCGGTCGGGGCCAGCCTCGAGTTCAGCGTGAATGGCGACACGATCAGCTTCACGGGCAAGTGCCTTCGAAAGGACGTCCCCCTGCTGCTGCAGACCCTGGCCGAGGAGCTGCGCCAGCCGAAGTTTGACCCCGAGGAGTTCGCGAAGGCCCAAAAGGAGCTGACGGCGACCCTCCTGCGCCAGAAGACCGATCCGGGCGGCCAGGCCTGGATCACGTTCGCATCGCTTGTTTATCCGGAGAACCACCCCAATTACATCCCCTCGGACGACCGCCTCCTTGCGGATGTGCCAAAGACCACGGTCGCGGACCTGCAGGCCTTCCAGCGGGCCAACTTCGGGCCGGCTTCGCTGCGCGCCGTGCTCGTGGGGGACGTGGATGATGCGGCCATCGACGCCACCGTCAGGGACGCATTTGGCGACTGGAAGGGCGGCCGCAAGGCCAGCCCCGTTCCCCTCACGGCGAACCTAAATCCCGGCCTTCGGCGCAACATCGAGATCCCGGACAAGACAAGCCTCTCGGTCATGATCGGGCAGGCGGACGGATTGAGGCTCCCCGAGGCGGACCGCGTCGCGTTGAACGTCGCGACCTCGGTGCTCGGAGGAGGGTTCTCCGGGCACCTGATGCACGTGATCAGGGACAAGAAGGGCCTGACGTACGGCATCAGCTCGTTCATCGTCAGCGACACCTACAACGAGGGCAGCTGGGCCATCCAGGCGACGTTTGCCCCGGGCCTGCTCGACCGCGGGTTGGAGGCCACAAGCGAGGTCCTCAAGGACTGGTATGAGCACGGGATCACCGAACAGGAGCTCGCCTACAGGAAGAGCAACATGATCGGCCTGTACGAGGTGAGCCTCGCGACGACCGACGGGCTGGCAAGGAAGCTCCTCCAGAGCGTCCAGGCCGGCCTCGGCCCGCAGTACCTCGACGACTACCCGAAGGAGATTGCGGCGCTCAAGCTCGACCAGGTGAATGCCGCGATCAGGAGCCATCTCGACCCGGATCGCATGGTTACGGTTGTCGCCGGAAGCATTCCTCCCGCAAAAACCAACTGAGCGCCGGCTCCCTCCGCCCCTGCCGGGTCCGCCCGGCGCACGGCCTCCTTTTGGCGGGCGGGAGCGGGCTTTCGGATTGGAAGCGGGGGCGCGAATCTTCTCTTGAAACAGTTGCCAGCGGGAAAAGGAGCCGTAACCGTGCGCGCAAATCCCCGGAACCCCATGCGCATTCCCCCCTTCATCCGCACTGGAATCGCCCTTGGAGCAGCCCTGATCGCGGTCGCCGCGCGGCCCGCGGGCGAAATCGGCGGCAAGCCGGCCCCGCTCCCGTTCCTGAGCCCCGTGTTTGGCGACAACATGGTCCTTCAGCGCGGCAAGCCGAACACGCTCTGGGGATGGACCAGGGCCGGCGAGAGCGTGCGGGTGGAGATCGATGGCAAGTCCGCGACCGCGATCGCGGCCCCCGACGGGAAATGGAGCGTCGCGATCGGCGTCCCGCCGGCCGGGGGGCCCTACGCCGTCAGGGTCATGGGGCATGCGGAGGTCGACCTTCACAACGTGCTGGTGGGCGACGTGTGGCTCTGCGGCGGGCAGTCGAACATGTTCCTCGGGGTCGGTGCCACGAACAACGGGGCGGAGGAGATCAAGGCGGCGGATCACCCCGACCTCCGGCTCTTCATGGTCGGGAACAGGACGGCCTATGCGCCGGCTGCGGTCCCGGTCGGCTCGTGGAAGGTCTGCACCCCCGCTGCGCTGGGCGAGGGTGGGGCCGGCGGGTTCTCGGCCGTGGCGTACTATTTCGCGCGACGCCTCCAGAGCGAGCTGCACGTGCCGATCGGCCTCATTGAGGACTGCGCGGGCGGAAGCCCGGCCGAGGCCTGGATGAGCGCCTCAAGCCTCACGAGCCTCGGCGAATTCTCGCAGCAGGTCGCGGCAATGGAAAAGCTAAGGGCCTCGGGCGGGCCGGAACACGGGAGCTTCCTCATGCACTGGCTGGACGACTACGACCCGGGCGCAAAGGGCGATGCCTGGGCCACCCCCCTGCTGGACGACTCGGCATGGAAGGTCGTGGACGTGCCCGGCGCATTCTATGAACTCGGCGTCCAGGGCGGCCCCTGCGTCTGCTGGTTCCGGAGGGAGATCACGCTCCCGGACCCGGTTCCCGCCGGGGATGCAAAGGTGTTCCTGGGGCCCGTGGAAAAGATGGACACGGCCTATGTCAACGGGCGCTGGGTTGGAGCCAGCTCCTGGGTCGAGAACCCGAGGGTGTACCGGGTGCCGGCCGGCGTCCTCAAGCCGGGCCGCAACCTAGTCGCGGTGCGGGTCTTCAAGTGGAGGTCGGCCGAAGGGTTTCTGGCGAAGCCCGAGGTCCTGAGGATCCAGCTTGGGGACGGCTCGTCGGTGCCCCTCGCCGGAAAATGGAAGGGGATCGTGAGCGTGGACGCGAGGCCCCCGCATCCGCTGCCGCTCGACTTCGAGAACTACCCGACGATGCCTACCGTCTTCTTCCAGGGGATGATCGCGCCGCTGGCCCCGCTCGCGCTCACGGGAGTGATCTGGTACCAGGGCGAGGCTAACACGGGCCACGCGGTGCAGTACCGCAGGCTCCTGCCCGGCCTCATCGCTGATTGGAGGGCGCTCTTCCAGCAGGGAGACATCCCGTTCTACATCGTGAGCCTTCCGGCGTTCATGCACCGGCGGACCGAGCCCGGCGACGACGGATGGGCCGAGCTGCGTGAGGCCCAGGCGCTCGCGGCTGCAGCCGTCCCCAATGCGGGGCTGGCGGTCACGATCGACACGGGGGAGGCGGACAACATCCACCCGAAGGAGAAACGAGTGGTGGGGGAGCGCCTCGCGCTCTGCGCGCTGGCGGGGCATTACAAGGTGGCCGTTGCCAGCCACGGCCCAAGCTTTGCTTCGGCGGAGCAGGTCCCAAGCGGGTTGAGGCTTCATTTCGCGGGCATCGACGGGGGGCTCGTCGTCCACGGGCAGGCGCTCGGGGAATTCAGCGTCGCCGGCGCCGACCGGAAATGGAGCTGGGCGAACGCGAGGATAGATGGGGATTCGGTCGTGGTGTCGTCGCCGTCCGTTCCGGAGCCGGTTGCGGCGCGCTACGCGTGGCAGGCGAATCCCGAGGCGACGCTTTTCAACGGCGCGGGACTTCCCGCCGTTCCCTTCCGCACCGACGACTGGCCGTTCGTTGACGGCGCATCGAAGCCGTAGTCCGGAGCGCGGCTTTGTTGCATAAATCAGGTTGATGCCTGAGGCGGTTATGCCGCCTTGGGGAACCCCTGGGGTATATGGGTCGCGACGGCGACCGCGCTGGAGGCGGGTATAAGCCCAGCCTTTTCCAGTGCAACTTTCGTACTGATCCACGCTCTCGGGGAGCCGGCGCGGGAGTGCGCCGTCCGAGGAGGCTGGGATTTTGCCCAGTCCGGTTTACCGTTCACGTGGACTTCCCGGGGCACGAGCCTTGTGCCCG
>Ga0302157_10000191_pt1 | contig 80324 bp, 80 predicted proteins | sample I_Bog_N3_3_FD_193502 | JGI IMG/M metagenome (GOLD analysis project Ga0302157, IMG submission 193502) | Peat permafrost microbial communities from Stordalen Mire near Abisko, Sweden - I_Bog_N3_3 | ecosystem: Environmental > Terrestrial > Soil > Wetlands > Peat | place: Sweden: Abisko, Stordalen... | reverse complement strand
GCCGCCTGCTGCAGGCCGCGGCCGCCGGCGCGGTCGCGCTGCCCGCGTTCGCCCGCGCGGCCACGCCGCCGCTGAAGGTGTGGATCAACGGCGACAAGGGCTGGCACGGCCTGGCCGTGGCGGCCGCGGCGTTCGAGCGCGACACGGGCGTCGCGGTGCAGGTCGAGCATCCCGAGGATGCGATCTCCAAGTTCGAGCAATCCGCCGCCGCGGGCAAGGGCCCCGACGTGTGGATCTGGCCGCACGACCGTCTGGGCAGCTGGTCCGGCGCCGGCCTGATCAACGCCGTCACGCCGTCCGCCGCCACGCGCGCGGCCATCGACGACCAGGCCTGGAGCGCGTGGACGCTCAAGGGCCAGACCTGGGGCTTTCCGCTGGGCATGGAGACGGTCGCGCTGCTGTACAACAAGGCGCTGGTGCCCACGGCGCCGGCCACGTGGGACGACGTGCTGGCCATCGACAAGCGCCTCTCCGCGCAGGGCAAGCACGCCATCCGCTGGTGGATGACCGAGGTCTACTACAGCTGGGGCCTGATCGCCGCCGGCGGCGGCTACGCGTTCGCGCGCCGCGCCGACGGCACCTACGACGGCCACGACACGGGCATCGCCAGCGCCGGTGCCGCGCGCGGCGTGGAGGTGATGCTGGACCTGGTGCACCGCGGCGCGCTGCCACGCACGGTGACCTACGCCGATGCCGAGGCCGCCATCAACGACGGCTCGGTCGCGATGACCTTCAACGGCCCGTGGGCCTGGGGCAACCTGCGCAAGAGCGGCATCGATTTCGGCGTGGCGCCGTACCCGCGCATCGGCAGCCATCCGGGCGGCTCGTTCGTGGGCGTGCTGGGCGCGATGGTCTCCAGCGCGAGCCGCCAGCGCGAGCTGGCGCACGAGTTCATCGAGAGCTACCTGCTGAGCCTGCCCAGCCTGCGCGCGATCGACGCCGACGTGCCGCTGGGCGTGCCCGCCAACAAGACCCTGTACGCCGAGCGCTCGGTCGACCCGCTCATCACCGGCAGCATGGCCGCCGTGCGCGCGGGCACCTTGATGCCCAGCAATCCCGAGATGACGCGCTTCTGGACCGCCATGCAGGCGGCGCTGCAGAACATCATGCAGGGCCGCGAACAGGTGGCGCCGGGCCTGGCGCGCGCGGCCGCCCGCATCGTGGGGGACGCATGAAGGCGGCGCGCTTCGCATTGATGGCACTCGGCGCGCTGTCGCTGTTCGCGGCGCTGGCGCTCGCCTTCGCGCTGCACGCCGCGCACGCGAGCGGCTGGGCGCTGGCGGTGCTCGCGCTCACGGCGCTGGCCACCTGGGTCTACGTGAGCCCGCGCTTCATGGCGTGGCGCTACATCGCGCCGGGCGGCCTGGCTGCGGCGCTGTTCATCGTGTTCCCGATGCTCTATACGCTGGGCATCAGCTTCACCAACTACAGCGGCGAGCACCTGCTGTCCTACGAGCGCGCCACCGATGTGCTGCTCGCGCGCGGCCAGGGCGACGGCCGCAGCATGGCGTTCACGCTGGAGCCGCAGGGCGGCGACCGCGTCCGCCTGCACGTGCAGGCGGACGACGGCCACCGCTACGCCAGCGCGCCCCTCACGCTGGGCGACACGGTGCGCGCGCCGCTGCAGGACGAGCCGGCCGACGCGCCCGCCACGCCGGCCGCCGACCTGCGCACGCTCACCGCGCAGGTGCCGGCGCTGCGCCGCATCACCGCGCTGCTGCCCGACGGCAGCGAAATGCGCCTGCTGAGCCTGCGCCGGCTCGCCGTCGAACGCCCGGCCTACGTGCGCGAGGCCGACGGCTCGTTGCGCGCCACGGCCGATGGCGCACGCCTGGTGGCCGACATCGACGAAGGCTGGTGGCGCCGCGCCGACGGCACGCCGGTGACCCCGGGCTTCCGCGCGACGGTGGGCCTGGCCAACTACCGCAGCATCTTCGGGGAGCGCCGCTTCTACCAGCCGTTCCTGCGCGTGTTCACGTGGACGGTGACCTTCGCGTCGCTCAACACGCTGTTCACGTTCGCCATCGGCCTGCTGCTGGCGGTGGCGCTGAACTGGCCGGCGCTGAAGGGCAAGCCGGGCTACCGCATCGCGCTGTTCCTGCCCTACGCGGTGCCGGCGTTCATCTCGATCCCCGTGTTCCGCGGCCTGTTCAACGAGAACCTGGGCGAGATCAACCTCGTGCTGTTCCAGCTGTTCGGCGTGCGCCCGGGCTGGTTCAGCGACGCGACGCTGGCGCGCAGCATGGTGCTGATCGTCAACACCTGGCTCGGCTACCCGTACATGATGATCCTGTGCATGGGCCTCATCAAGGCCATCCCGGACGAGCTGTACGAGGCCTCGTCGCTGGTGGGGGCGGGCCCGTTGATGAACCTGTGGCGCATCACGCTGCCGCTGATCGGGCGGCCGATGGCGCCGCTGCTGGTGGCGTCGTTCGCCACCAACTTCAACAACCTCACGCTCGTGGCGCTGCTCACCAACGGCGCGCCCGACTACCTCGACACCGCGGTCCCCGTGGGCGCCACCGACCTGCTCGCGTCGTACACCTACCGCATCGCGTTCCAGGACTCCGGCCAGCACTACGCGCTCGCCTGCGCGATCGCCTCGATCGTGTTCCTCATCGTGGCCACGATCGCGCTGGCCAACCTGCGCCTGTTCAAGGTCGGCCAGTCCGCCCGCTAGGAAACCGCCATGGCTGTCGTCACCCCTTCCAACCAGCGCTGGCGCGTGATCGCGGTGCACGTCGCGCTGCTGGCGTTCATCACGCTGACGATGCTGCCGCTGCTCACGATCCTGTCGATCTCGCTGCGCCCCGGCAACTTCGCCGGCGGCAGCCTGATCCCGAAAGCGCTGACGCTGGACCACTGGAAGCTCGCGCTGGGCATCTCGGTGCTGGGCCCCGATGGCAAGTGGGAAGCGCCGCCGTTCCCGGTGCTGCAGTGGATCGCCAACTCGATGAAGGTGGCGCTGGTGTCCGCCGCGGTGGCGCTGCTGCTGTCGGTCACGTCGGCCTACGCGTTCGCGCGCATGCGTTTCCGCGGCAAGCGCCTCACGCTCGATGCCTTGCTGTTGCTGCAGATGTTCCCGTCGGTGCTCGCGCTGGTGGCCATCTACGCGATCTTCGACCGCATCGGCGAGTGGGTGCCCTGGCTGGGCCTGAACAGCCACTGGAGCCTGGTGCTGGCCTACAGCGGCGGCATCGCACAGTACGTGTGGCTCATCAAGGGCTATTTCGAGAGCCTGCCGGTGGAGCTCGAGGAGGCCGCGGCCGTCGATGGCGCGACCCCGCTGGTCGCCTTCGTGCGCGTGCTGCTGCCGCTGGCCGGGCCCATCCTCGCGGTGGTGTTCGTGCTGGCCTTCCTCAGCGCGATGATCGAGTACCCGATCGCCTCGGTGCTGCTGCACGACGAGTCGCAGCTGACGCTGGCCGTCGGATCGCGGCTGTTCCTGTTCAACCAGCGCTACCTGTGGGGCGACTTCGCCGCCACCGCGATCCTGGCCGGCCTGCCGTTGACGCTGCTGTTCCTGTTCACGCAACGCTGGCTGGTGTCGGGCCTGTCGGCCGGCGCGGTCAAGGGATGAGCGCGATGCGACACGTCCTGCTCTCCTGCCTCGCCGCGCTGCTGTTCGCGCCCGTCTTCGCGAAGGCGGACGACTTCATGGCCGGCGCCGACGTCTCGATGCTGGCCGAGGTCGAGCGCCACGGCGGCAAGTTCTCGAGCGCCGACGGCAAGCCCGCAGACGCGTTGCAGATCCTCAAGGACGCCGGCGTCACCTGGGTGCGCCTGCGCCTGTGGCACACGCCCGTATTCGCCGCCGACGTCGTCGAAGATGGCCACGTGGTGCTGAAGAAGGGCGCGGCGGTGGGTGGCGGCAACAACGGCCTGGCCACCACGATGCGCCTGGCGCGCCGTGCCAAGGCGCTGGGCCTGAAGGTGCTGCTGGACATCCACTACAGCGACTTCTGGGCCGACCCGCAGACGCAGACCAAGCCCGCGGCGTGGACCGACCTGCACGGCGCCGCGCTGCAGGCCGCGGTGCGCGAATACACCGCCAACACCCTCGACGCGCTGGACGCCGTGGGCGCCGCGCCCGACATGGTGCAGATCGGCAACGAGACCAACGCCGGCATGCTGTGGCCCGACGGCCAGACCTGGTCGGCCGACAAGAGCGCGAAGATCGGCGGCGACGCGGCCTTCGCCGCGCTGCTGCGCGCCGGCATCGAGGGCGTGCGCGCCAACGACGCGCTCACCGGCCACCGCCTGCCCGTGATGGTCCACCTGGCCGGCGGCACCGATCCCGAGCTGTGCCACCACATGCTCGATCTCTTCGCGGCGGAACGGCTGGACTACGACCTCGTCGGCCTGTCCTGGTACCCGATCTACCACGGCACGCTGGCGCAGCTGAAGGCCAACCTCGACGAGCTCGCGACGCGTTATCGCAAGCCGCTGGTCGTCGTCGAGACCGCCTACGGCTGGACGCTGGACAACGGCCAGGCGACGTCGCACGTGCTCGATGCGAAGCGCGCCGAAAAGGCCGGCTACCCCGCCACCGTGGCCGGCCAGGCCCAGGTGATCAAGGACGTCATCGCCACCGTCGCGGCCGTGCCCGACGGCCTGGGCCGCGGCGTCTTCTACTGGGAGCCCGACTGGATTCCCGCGGCGGGCGCCGGCTGGCGCACAGGCGGCGACAACAACTGGGAGAACCAGGCCTTGTTCGATTACTCGGGGCGCGCGCTGCCATCCCTGCAGGCACTCCACGCACCGCATTGACCCATACGAATGATTCATAGCTTGCGCACGAAACGGAAGTATTCGACATCGCATCGCCTGCCTATTGTTCCAGCATCATGAAGATCACCAAACTCACCACCTATCGCGTGCCACCGCGCTGGATGTTCCTCAAGGTCGAGACCGACGAGGGACTGATCGGCTGGGGCGAGCCCGTCGTCGAAGGCCGCGCGCGCACCGTCGAGGCTGCGGTGCACGAGCTCTCCAAGCTGGTCGTCGGCCAGGATCCGTCGCGCATCAACGACCTCTGGCAGGCGATGTACCGCGGCGGCTTCTACCGCGGCGGCCCGATCCTGATGAGCGCGATCGCGGGCATCGACCAGGCGTTGTGGGACATCAAGGGCAAGGCGCTGAACGCGCCCGTGCACCAGCTGCTGGGCGGCCGCGTGCGCGACCGCATGAAGACCTACTGCTGGGTCGGCGGCGACCGCCCGGCCGACATCATCGAGTCCATCCACAAGGTGCGCGCCGCGGGCTTCGACACCGTCAAGATGAACGGCACCGAGGAGTTCGGCCTTCTGGCCACGCACGCCGAGGTGGATCGCGCGATCGCCAAGTTCGCGGAGATCCGTGCCGCGTTCGGCAGCGACATCAACTTCGGCATCGACTTCCACGGCCGCGTTTCGCTGCCCATGGCCAAGGTGCTGCTGCGCGAGCTCGAGCCGCTGCGCCCGCTGTTCGTCGAGGAGCCGGTGCTGGCCGAACAGAGCGAGCACTACGCGCGCCTGGCCGACGCCACGTCGATCCCGCTGGCGGCCGGCGAGCGCATGTACTCGCGCTTCGACTTCAAGCGCGTGCTGGCGGCCGGCGGCCTCGCGATCCTGCAGCCCGACCTCTCGCATGCGGGCGGCATCACCGAGTGCCACAAGATCGCCGCGATGGCCGAGGCGCACGACGTGGCGCTGGCGCCGCATTGCCCGCTGGGCCCTGTGGCGCTCGCGGCCTGCCTGCAGGTGGACTGGGTGTCGCACAACGCGGTGCTGCAGGAACAGAGCGCGGGCATCCACTACAACCAGGGCGCCGAGCTGCTGGACTACGTGAAGAACCGCGACGACTTCCGCATCGACAACGGCTACATCTCGCCGAGCAACCTGCCCGGCCTGGGCGTGGAGATCGACGAGGAGCGCGTCATCGAGGCGAGCCGCGACGCCGCCGACTGGCACAACCCGCTGTGGCGTCACGCCGACGGGAGCGTGGCCGAGTGGTGAACGCCGTCGTCACCGCCGCTCGCCTGGTCGCGCTCGACTGGGGCAGCACGCGCCTGCGCGCCTGGCTGCTGGGGGATGGCGGCGCCATCCTCGCGGAGCGCCAGAACGGCGACGGCGCCTCGGTGCTCGCGGGCGGCGCCCCGGCCTTCGAGCGCGCGCTCGCGGCGCTGGTCGGCGACTGGCTCGAGATGGGCGTGCCGGTGCTCGCCTGCGGCATGGTGGGCAGCACGCACGGCTGGCGCGAGGCGGCCTACGTTGCCTGCCCGGCGCGACTCGATCGCCTGCACGAGCACCTGGTCGAAGTGAACACGAGGGCTGCGCTGCACCTCCACATCGTGCCGGGCCTCATCGACGAGACCGGGGCCACGCCCGACGTGATGCGCGGCGAGGAGACCCAGGTGCTGGGCCTCGTGCACGCGCTGCCGGCACTGGTGGATGGCGCCTGCGTGCTGATGCCCGGCACGCACGCGAAGTGGGTGCAGCTGCGCCACGGCGCGGTGGAAAGCCTGCGCACGCGCATGACCGGCGAGGTCTATGCGCTGCTGCGCGGCGACTCCGTGCTGTCGCGCCTGATGCCGCGCGACGACACGGGCTGGCATGCCGAGGCCTTCGAGGCCGGCGTGGAGGCCGCGCGGCGCGCCGACGGGGCCGACCTGCTGGGCCAGCTGTTTGCCGTGCGCACGCTGGGGCTCACGCAGCGCTGGCCCGCGGAGGCGCTGTCGGATCACCTCTCGGGCCTGTTGATCGGCCACGAACTGGTGGCGGGCCTGCGCACGGCGCACGGACCGCTCGCGCTGGTGGGCGAGTCCGCGCTGTGCGCGCGCTACGTCCACGCATTGAATGTGCTGGGCGTGACACCGGCCGGCGTCCATGGCAACACCGCGATCGCGGGCCTGTGGCACCTGGCAGCGCAGGCCGGATGGGTGGCGCGATGAGCCGCACGATACGCCTGGCCGCGGCGATGGCGAGCCTGCCGCTGGTGGCCATCCTGCGCGGGTTGCGTCCGCACGAGGCCGAGGACGTCGGGCTCGCGCTGGAGGCCGCCGGCTTCGCGCTGATCGAGGTTCCGCTCAACTCGCCGCAGCCGTTCGACTCCATCGCCACCTTGCGCCGCGTGCTCAAGCCCGGCACGCTGGTGGGCGCCGGCACCGTCACGCGCGTCGAGGACGTGCAGCGGCTCCACGCGATCGGCGCCGACCTGGTCGTGATGCCGCATGCCGACGTCGCGGTGATCCGTGCCGCCAAGGCCGCCGGGATGCTGTGCGTGCCCGGCGTGGCGACGCCCACCGAGGCCTTCGCGGCGATCGCCGCCGGCGCCGATGCGCTCAAGCTGTTCCCCGCCGAACTCGTCACGCACGGCGTGATGAAGGCGATGCGCGCCGTGCTGCCCGCCGACGTGCCGCTGCTGCCCGTGGGCGGCATCACGCCCGCCAGCCTGGCGCCTTGGCGCGCTGCCGGCGCGAAGGGATTCGGCCTCGGCTCGGCGTTGTACAGCCCCGGCCTGGGCGCCGACGCCGTGGCCTCGAACGCTGCCGATTTCGTGCGCGCCTGGCGCGCGTGTTCCAGCGCGCCACCGATTTCCTGAGTTCCTGAAATGCGCCGCGGCGAGGAGACACCACGGCAGCCGATCCCGACCATAACCAGACCTACGGAGACCACCATGAACCGCAATGCCCACCACTCGAATCGTTCGCAGCCGGCCCGCCTGAATGCGCTGCTGCAAGCCGTCCTGTTGCTGCCCGCCGTCCTTGGCGCCGCGGCCGCGCAGGCCCAGGCCGCCGCCGCGGCAGCGCCCGCTTCGGCTGCCTCCGCCGCGGCGGCCAAGGAAGACGTCCAGGTCGTCACCGTGGTCGGCGTGTCGGCCTCGCTGCGCAGCGCGGTCGCCGCGAAGAACGAGTCCAACTCGATGGTCGAGGTGATCGCTTCCGAGGACATCGGCAAGCTGCCCGACACGACGATCGCCGAATCGCTGGCCCGCCTGCCGGGCCTGGCGGCCGGCATCGACCGCGGCAACGCCAGCCAGGTGGTGGCACGCGGCCTGGGCCCGCGCTTCATCGGCTCCACGCTCAACGGCCGCGAGTTCGCGACCACCGAACCCGATCGCGCGGTGCGCTTCGAGATGTTCCCGTCCGAGTCCATCTCGGGCGCCAAGGTCTACAAGACGCAGTCGGCCGAGATCGTCGAAGGCGGCATCGCCACCACGGTGGACCTGCAGACGATCGACCCGCTGGCCTACAGGGAACGCACCGCGTCGGTCAAGGCAGACGGCGAGTACTACAAGCAGGGCGCCGACATCGGCGGCGCCAAGAAGGTGGCGCCGCGCCTGGGCGGCGTCTACGTCGACCAGTTCGCCAACCACACCATCGGCGTCGCGCTGGCCGCCAGCTATTTCGACCAACCCGACGTCAGCGACCAGTTCCAGAACTACGGCTTCAACGGCAGCACGCCGCTGCCCGGCACCGGCACCGATGCGGCACCCTGGGGCTTCCAGAACCAGGTCGTGCGGGGCACCAACAAGCGCTCCAGCCTGCTGGGCAAGGTGGAATGGAAGCCCAACGCCGACACCTCGCTGACGGCGGACGCCTACGCGGCGCGCTCCGACATCCACGAGAACTCGATCTACCACGTGGCCAGCCAGGGCACCTCCTACAGCGACATCACGGCGTCCGACGGCGACGTGACGGGCGGCACCGCGCAGGGCGTGAGCATGAACACGATCGAAGGGCTGTGGAAGCAGAACCAGAGCGACTTCGCGATGGGCCTGAACGGCAAGACCAAGGTGGCCGACTGGAAGCTGGAAGGCGACGTCGCCCGCTCCACCGCCACGCGCAACACGCTGTGGGCCGGCGTCGGCCTGTGGATGCCCGACAGCGGTACGCTGACCTGGAGCGCCCCGCACAACGGCTGGGCCACCTACTCGTACAGCCAGGACACCGGCAACCCCGACAACTTCGGCGACACGGCCTACGAGCAGTGGGGCCCGAACTATGCCGGCCACCTGAGCGACGGGCTGGACTCGGAGGTGCTCAACGCGAGCCGCGACGTCGACTGGGGCCCGGTGCACGCCGTCAAGCTGGGCGTGCGCGCCACGCAGCGCGAGAAGTCGTACAGCCAGATCTCCTGGGACTTCGACGACACCTCGGCGTCGATCACGGCCGCGGACCTGCAGCGCGTGCACGTCGTGGGCCGCCCGGACTTCGTCGAGTTCGTCGGCGGCCTGGACTCCGCGATCACCAACCTCTTCGGCGCCGACGCCCTGAGCACCGCCGGCCGCACCGCCACCGCCAGCGACCTGATCTACAAGGACTGGCGCGCCAAGGAGAACAACACCTCCGCGTACGCGCAGTTCGACCTGTCCGGCGACGTCCCCGGCAACAAGAGCTATCGCGGCAACGTCGGCCTGCGCGTGGCGCACACCGACCAGACTGGCTACGGCTATTCGCAGACCGACGGCGGCACGCCGACCCCGGTGTCCGACGGCCTGGGCTACACGCGCTTCCTGCCCAGCCTGAACCTGGTGCTGGCGCTTGACGAGGCCGAGCAGCACCAGCTGCGCTTCGGCGCCTCGCGCGCCATGTCGCGCGCGCCGCTGGACGTGCTCAACGACGCGCATGTCGTCACCATCTCCGAGACCGAAGGCACGCCCAACACGGTCACCGGCGGCAACCCGCGCCTGAAGCCGATGATGGCCAACCAGCTCGACCTGGCCTACGAGGACTACTTCGCCAAGGGCAGCCTGCTGTCCGCCGGCGTGTTCTGGAAGCAGATCAGCGACTACATCGCGCTCGACACCGTGCAGGGCACCTTCGATGGCGCGCCCGCCAACTTCACCGAGCAGGTCAACCGCAAGGGCGGCCATGCGCAGGGCTTCGAGCTGGTGTACCAGCAGGCGTTCACCAGGCTGCCGGGCCTGTTGAGCGGCCTGGGCGTGCAGGGCAACTACACCTACACGAACAGCGACATCAAGGACATGGCCAGCGACGGCTCGCCGATCCCCACCAACGGCCTGATGAAGCACAACATGGGCGTGACGCTTTGGTACGAGCATGACGGCTTCGAGGCGCGCCTGTCGGCCAACCACCACTCGCAGTACAACCGCGCACCGACCTGGGACTCCACGCAGTTCTACTACAACGGTGCGGAGACCTGGGTGTCGCTCAACCTGTCGGAGCAGATCACGGACCACCTGCAGGCCCGTTTCGGCATCGAGAACCTCACCAACCAGCGCGTGATCTACACGGATCCCACCAACCGCAACAACCAGTGGGACTTCCAGTACGGCCGCCGCTTCAACGTCGGCCTGACCTACAAGCTCTGAGAACCTGTGAACGAATCCCCCACACCCGCTCGTCCCGCCGAAACGCGCCCGCTCCGCGTTGCAAATGCTCGCCGTAGCCCGAGCTACGGCTGTGCTTTGCGCCTTGATCGGACACGTTTTGACGATCCGCTCGGGCGCGCGGTATTCATTCGCAGGTTCTGAGATGACGTCGTCCTCGCAACGCCTGGCGGGCAAGGTGGCGCTGGTCACCGGCTCCACGCTGGGCATCGGCGCGGCCACCGCGCGCCTGTTCGCGCGCGAGGGCGCCAAGGTCGTCCTCAACAGCCACGTCGACGATGCGGCCGCGCGCCGCATCGCCGAAGAGCTGGGCCCCGAGCGGGCGCTGTTCGTCCAGGCCGACGTCGCCGACGGCGTCGCGGTGCAGGCGATGGTGGAGCGGGCCGCGGCCCGCTTCGGCCCGGTCGACGTGCTGGTCAACAACGCGGGCCGCAACTTCTTCAACGACCCGCTCACGCTGACGATAGCCCAGTGGCGCGACTGCATGTCGGTGGACCTCGAGGGGGCGTGGAACTGCGCCCGCGCGGTGCTGCCCGGCATGCTGGCGGCGGGGCGCGGCAGCATCGTCAACATCGCCTCGGTGCACGGCCACAAGATCATCCCGGACTGCTTTCCGTACCCGGTGGCCAAGCACGCGCTGATCGGACTCACGCGCGCGCTGGGCCTGCAGTACGCGGCGCGCGGCGTGCGCGTGAACTCGATCTCGCCGGGGCTGATCCTCACCGAGGCGATCGAGGCCTCGTTCGCGGCCAGTGCCGACCCCGAAGGAGAGCGCGCACGCCAGGCCGCGCTGCTGCCGGGCAGGCGCATCGGCGAACCCGACGAGGTGGCCTACACGGCGCTGTTCCTCGCCGGCGACGAGGCGCGCTTCATCAACGCGACCGACATCCTCGTGGACGGCGGCCGCTCGCAGCTGTACCACGACTAAGTGCCGTGAGTGAGGAGCTCGTTGAAGAATCCTGTTCAAGACAGCCGCAGCCGTCGTTGCGCCCGCTTGCGAGGCCACCAGCGTCGCTGCGCGGTCGCGCCGAGCCTGCGGCTGTCTTGAACAGGATTCGGAACGTTTCTTCTTCGCTCAAGACCTATTCAACGAATTCCTCACTCACGGCACCATGCAGGATCCCCGCTCCGAACGCTTCATCCGGTCGCGCCTGAAGACGCGCCACCTGGTGTTGCTGGGCGAACTGGGCGAGCACCGCTCCATCATGCACGCCGCCAACGCGGCCCACATGACGCAGCCTGCGGCGTCGAAGCTGCTGTCGGAGCTGGAGAGCCTGCTGGGCACGTCGCTGTTCGAACGCCTGCCGCGCGGCGTGACGCCCACGCCCTATGGCGAGATCATGATCCGCCGCGCGCGCGCCGCGCTGGCCGAGATGAACCTGGCGCACCAGGAGGTGATGACGCTGCTGTCGGGTCTCAGCGGCCGCGTGGCCGTCGGCACGGTGCTGACACCGGCGATGGACCTGCTGCCCGCCGCCGTGCTGCGCCTGAAGACGCTGTACCCGAAGCTGCACCTGGCCATCGAGGTGGACACCAGCAAGTCGCTGCTGGCGCGGCTGCGCTCGGGGCAGCTCGAGATGATGGTGGGCCGCATCCTCGAGCCCGAGGCCGCCGAGGAGCTGAACTTCGAGCCGCTCAGCGACGAGCCGCACTGCATCTTCGCTCGCGCGGGCCATCCGCTGGCCGGGCGCGCCGACCTCACGCTGGCCGACCTCGCCGGCGCCGGCTGGATCCTGCCGGCCGAAGGCAGCATCCTGCGCGACCGCCTCACCGCGCTGTTCCTGTCGGCCGGCCTCGACCTGCCCGAGCACACCATCGAGACCACCTCCGTGCCGATGATCACGCACATGCTGGCGCAGAGCGACATGGTGGTCGCGCTGCCGCCCGAAGTGGTGCGCACGCACGTGGAGCACCGCGTGCTGGTGCCGCTGCCCATCGGGCTGGAACTGCGGCTCGACCGCTACGGCATCGTCACGCGCCGCCACCACCCGCTGTCGCCCGGCGGGCAGGCGATGCTGCAGGCGCTGCGGGTGTCGGCCGGTGCCTCGCACAACGTCGAACGTCCGCCATTGCAGGCCAACGGCGCCGCCGTGGACCCGCAGGCCGATCAGAAGAAGCCGAACGCCTTGTCCCTGTAGCTCACCAGCAGGTTCTTGTCGGTCGTGCCGGTCGAGCTCCTTGTCGAGCAGGATCGGCACCGAACGTTGCCGCAGTGCAGCAATTCTTGGGTGGTTCCGCACCGAATCGGGGCTGCATGCCATCCGATCGCGGCGCCTGGCACCTGCGCGGGACGAATACGTCACCCCCTACTGTCGGGATGCGACCGGCCTCGCCCCGTATGCAGGCCTTGCATCGAACATCCTGTTTCCAGCCAATCCACCCCCTTCGGGGACGCGCGGCACGCATCTTGCCCTTGTCCCGTTTCGGAGGAGCGTGTCATGAAGCTGACGGTTGGTCAATTTGTAGTGATTCTGGCGGCGCGGTGGCGCACCGCGCTGTCGGTGTTCCTGGGCTTCGTTGCGCTCGGCCTGGCCGCGAGCCTGCTCATGCCCAAGCGATACACCGCGACGGCGGCGGTGCTCATCGACATCCGGTCACCTGATCCGGTCGTCACCGGCATGTCGCAGGGCATGCTGGCGCCCGGCTACATGGCCACCCAGGTGGAAGAGATCGAGAGCGAGCGCGTCACCCGGCGCGTGATCCACGCACTCGGCCTGGAAAAGGACGCCGAGTTGCGCAGCGACTGGACGGACGACGTCGATGGCAAGGGCGACTTCGAGGCCTGGCTCACCGAGAAACTGCAGAAGAAGCTGGTTGTCACGCCCTCGCGCGAGGCCAACGTCATCACGATCGGCTTCACCTCTCCCGACGCGGCGCGCTCCGCGCGGGTGGCCGACGCCTTCATGCAGTCCTATATCGACACCGCGCTCGAGCTGAAGGTGGAGCCCGCGCGGGCCTACAACGACCTCTTCGACGGCCGCTCCAAGCAGATGCGCGACGCGCTCGCGGCCGCGCAGGCCAAGCTGTCCGACTACCAGAAGACGCATGGCCTGATCGACAACGGTGATCGCCTGGACGTGGAGAACCAACGCCTGGCCGACCTGTCCGCGCAGCTGGTGAACCTGCAATCGACGGCGGCCCAGAACCATGGCAAGCGCGCGCAGGTCGCCGGCCCATCGACGGCGTTGCCGGAGTTGCTCTCCGATCCGACGGTCTCCGTGCTGGCGGGCCAGCTGTCGACGGAGGAGGCGCACATGAAGGAGCTGCAGTCGCGCTACGGTGCGAGCTACCCCGACGTCGTGGCTCAACGCGAGCGCATCGCCACGATCAAGGCGAAGTACGACACCGCCGTCGCGCGAGTCTCCGGCGCGCTCGCCCTCACCACAGGCGTCACCGATGCGCAAGTGGCGGACGTGCAGCGCGCCATCGCCGAGCAGCGCGTGCGGGTGATGGCGGCGCAAGGCCTTCGCGACGACGCGAGCGTCTACAAGCGCGACGTCGACAACGCGCAGGCGGCCTACACGGCGGTGCAGGAACAGGTGAACCAGATGGGGGTCGAGAGCCAGAACACGCGCACCAACGTGTCGGTGCTCAAGCATGCCACCGAGCCGGCCAAGCCGTCGTCGCCCAAGCTGCTGCGCAACACGGCCATCTCGATCTTCCTGGGCGTCTTCGCCGGGATCGCCGTCGCCCTCGTGCGCGAACTGCGCGACCGTCGCGTGCGCACGGTGATCGACGTGGAGCAGGAGCTGCGCCAGCCGCTGCTCATGGTGCTCGCGGTCTCGCGGCAGTTGCCGACCAGCGCGGCGCGCACGCGCACGCTGGCCATGAAGTCCCGCATCCTCCTGGGTCACCTGGGGGCAGTCAAGCCATGACCCCCGTCCATGCCCATCCCGCGATGATGAACCGCCCTCCGCACGATCCCGCCGGCCACAAGGCGGATGCAGCCGAAGACGTCGGCGCCCAGGTGCTCGACATGCCCATCGGCCGGCTGTTGCGCCACGCGATGATGCTGACGGACGAGCAGGTCGAGCGCGTGCTGAAGTACCAGCGCGAGCACCGCCTGCGTTTCGGCGAGGCGGCCGTGGCGTTGAAGCTGGCGACCGACGACGACGTCGTCTGGGCGCTGTCCCAGCAGTTCCACTACCCGTACGCGCTGGGCAGCTCCGCGCTGCATCCCGAGCTGGTGGCGGCCACGAGCCCGTTCAGCGAAGAGGCCGAGGGCTTTCGCGAGCTGCGCGCGCAGTTGCTGATGGGCGTGCTGGCGCCGGGCGAGACGCGCCGCGCGGTGGCGATCGTCAGTCCCGACGTGGGTGATGGCAAGACCTATCTGGCTGCCAACACCGCGGTGGCGTTCAGCCAGCTGGGCGGGCGCACGCTGCTGCTGGACGCCGACATGCGCACGCCGCGCCTGCAGTCGATGTTCGGCATCGCGCCGGGCGTCCCGGGCCTGAGCAGCATCCTGGTGGGCCGCGCCGAGACCAACGTCATCCGTCCGGTGCGCGACCTGCCCAGCCTGTACGTGATGCCCGTGGGCGAATCGCCGCCCAACCCGCAGGAGCTGGTGCAGCGCCCGGCGTTCGCGTTGCTGATCAAGGAACTGCTGACCAAGTTCGACCACGTGGTGGTGGACACGCCCGCGGCCTCGCACGGCGCGGACGCACGCGTGATCGCCGCCATCTGCGGCGCGGCCGTGATGGTCGGCCGCCAGGGCCGGAGCCGGATGGACGCGATGGGCAGCCTGCTCAAGGGCCTGTCCAAGAGCCCGTGCAAGCTGGCCGGCATCGTGATGAACGAGTATTGACATGCGCCGCGTCCTCGTCGTGATCCCGACGCTCAACGAGGCTGGCGTGATCGCGCAGACGCTGGCGGACCTGGAGGCGGGCCTCCCGCCGGACACCCGCAGCACCGTCGTCGTGGCCGACGGCGGCAGCACCGACGGCACGCCGGAGATCGTGGCCCGCCTCGCCGGGCAGCGCGCCAACCTGCACCTCGTCGCGAATCCGCGCCGCCTGCAGTCGGCTGCCGTCAACCTGGCCGCGCGGCGCTTCGGCCGCGATGCGGACATCCTGGTGCGCTGCGACGCGCACGCCTTCTACCCGGCCGGCTACGTCGGCGCGCTGGCCGAGTCGCTCGAACGCAGCGGGGCCGATGCGGTGGTGGTGCCGATGGACTCGATCGGCGACACCTGCGTGCGGCGCGCGGTGGCATGGCTGTCCGATACGCCGGTCGGCTCCGGCGGCTCCGCGCACCGCGGCGGCCGCAGCAGCGGCTTCGTCGACCACGGCCACCACGCGGCGTTCCGCATGGCCTCGTTCCTGCGCGCCGGCGGCTACGACGAGAGCTTCTCGCACAACGAGGACGCCGAGTTCGATTGCCGCCAACGCGCGCTCGGCGCCCGCATCTGGCTCGATGCCGGCATCCGCCTCGGCTACCAGCCGCGCGGCACCGTCCGTGGCCTGTGGCGCCAGTACCGCGCCTACGGCCGCGGGCGCTCGCGGACGGTGCGGCGTCACCCGGGCTCGATGCGTCTGCGCCAGCTCGCGGTGCCGCTGCACCTGGCCGCGAGCGTGGTGGCGCTGGGCCTGGCGCCCTGGTGGCCGCTGGCGCTGCTGTGGCCCGGCCTGTACCTGGGCGTGCTGGGCCTGACAGGGTTCGCGCTGGCCTGGCGCCACCGCAGCGCCTGCGGCCTGCTCGCCGCGCCCCTGGCGGCCATCATGCACACGGCCTGGGCGTTGGGCTTCTTCGGCGGCCTGCTGACGCTGCGCGAACCGCGCTGGCGCGTCGAGGCGACCGCCGGCCTGGCCCTGGACGGCGGAGCAATGGGATGACCGCGCGCCCGCTGTCCGTCACGCTCGTCGACCCGTCGCTGTTCACCGCTCCTTACGACGCGGCGCTCACCGAAGGACTCCTCGCCGCCGGCGTCCGGCCGCAATGGGCCACGCGTCCGTTGCGGCGCGGCGACCGGCGCGAGATCGACGCCGCCTGCGTCGACGAATTCTTCTATCGACACGTCGACGAGGCCGCCGGCCTGCCGCGGCCGCTGCGCGCGCTGGCCAAGGGCCTCGCGCATGCGCTGGGCCTGGCCGGGCTGGTGGCGCGCACCTGGCGCCGCAAGCCCGAGGTGGTGCATTTCCAGTGGATGGTGCTGCCGCTGCTGGACGTCGTCGCGATGTGGCTGATCTCCCTGCGCTGTCCGACGATCCTGACGGTGCACGACACGACGCCGTTCAATGGCGAGCGCCTGTCGCTCATGCAGAACCTGGGATTCGACCTGCCGATCCGGCTCGCCGACCGCGTGATCGTGCACACGCAGGCCGGCCGCCAGGCGCTGCTCGCGCGCGGCATCGCGGCCGCCAGGATCCATGTCGTGCCGCACGGGCCGCTGCGCCTGGCCACGAGCGCGAGCCCGCGGGCGATTGCGGGCGAGCGCGATCCGCGCTGGACCTTCGTGCTGTTCGGCGAGATCAAGCCCTACAAGGGGCTGGACCTGCTCGTCGAGGCGCTGGGGCGACTGGACGGCGCGCAGCGCGCGGCCATGCGGCTCCTGGTCGCCGGACGGGCGCGCATGGACCTCGCGCCGATCGTCGCGCGCATCGCCGAGCTGGGCCTGGAGCCCACCATCGAGATGAACCTCAAGCGCCTGGACGAGCAGGAGATGGCCGACCTGTTCGAGACCGCCGATTCGTTCGTGTTCCCCTACCGCCAGATCGACGCCAGTGGCGTCTACTTCCTCGTCAAGTCGTTCGGCAAGTGGCTGGTCGCCAGCCGCGTGGGCATCTTCGCCGAAGACATGGTGCCCGGCGCCGATGGCGTGCTGATCCCGGCCGGCGACGTCGACGCGCTGGCCCGCGAGCTCGCGCTGGCCGCGGCGTCGCGGCCGCCGGCCAGGCCGCTAGCCCTCGGCGAGTCGTGGCTGCAGATCGGGCTGGCCACGCGCCAGGTCTACGAGCAGGCGATCGCCGCGCGCCAGCGGCCGGCGGTAGAGGCGGCAGCGGGCGCCAAGGGGACGCCGCGATGAGCCCCAAGCCTGCCTTCGATGACGGGGCCGCCTGATGGCCGCCGACCCCCGCCTGCACGAACTCGACGGCCTGCGCGGCCTTCTCGCGCTCTACGTGGCCGTCTATCACCTGGCCGCGCCGTTGTCGCAGCCGGGCATGGCGCTCGCGTGGCTGCATCCGCTGCTGGAGCCGGCCTGGTTCACCGTCGACATGTTCTTCGTGATGAGCGGCTTCGTGATGGCCCATGTCCATGGCGCCGAGTTCGGCGCGGGCTACGGCTCGCCGGCGCTGCGGCACTTCTTCGTCGCGCGCGTCGCCCGGCTGTATCCGGTCCATCTCTTCGCGCTGGTCGTGATGGCGATCGGCATCCTGCCCTTCGTGCTGCACAAGCCGGAGTTCACGAGCCCGGACGGGCGCTTCGCCTGGACGGCGGGCCTGGCCTCGCTGCTGATGCTGCACGGCCCGTGGATCGCGCAGCGGACGTGGAACTATCCCGCGTGGTCGGTCAGCGCCGAGATGCACGCCTACCTGGTCTTTCCGCTGCTGGCGCCGTTGATCGCGCGGCTGCGCAACGCGGGAGCGGTGGCCCTGGCGGCGGCCTGCACGCTGGTGCCGTTCGCCGTGTACCAGTTCGGCCTGGCAGGAGAGACCCATCCCACCAACGGCTGGATCGTGCTGACGCGCGTGCTGCCGCTGTTTGCCGCGGGAATGGCCGTCTACCGGTTCCGCAAGGCCGCGGCGATGCGTTCGACCGCCGTGGCCTGCGTCGCCTTCGTGCTCGTGCCGGTGCTGCTCCTGAACCCGGCCAGCAGCGCGCTGGCGGTGCTGCTCGCGCCGATCCTGCTGCTGTCCACGCTGGGCCATCCGGGCGTTCGCGCCGCGCTGAGCCGGCCCGTCTTCGTCTGGCTGGGCGCGATCTCCTACAGCCTGTACATGACGCACGCGCTGGTGGAGATGTTCGGCGTCAACATCGCCGTGCGTCGATTCGCCCGGGCGCTGCACATCGACATCGCCGCCAGCCCGCTCGCCAGCGCGGCCCTGCTGCTGGCCGCCATCGGCGTCGCCATCCTGCTCGGCGCCGCCACCTGGCGCTGGATCGAGGTGCCGGGACGGCGGCTCGTCCTGCGATGGCTCGAACGGCGCGACGACTCGCGCGCATCACTTCACTTCTCGAGCCCATGATGATTCCTGACATCACCGTCGTCACCCCGTCCTACCGCAACGACTTCGAGCTCGCGGTCGACCTTTGCCGCAGCCTCGACGCACACTTCCAGGCGCGGTTCGAGCACGTCCTCATCGTGCCGCGGCGCGACCTTGCCATGTTTTCCCCGCTCGCGTCGGGTCACCGCAAGATTCTCAGCACGGAAGACGTGCTGCGTCCGCGCGGCTTTCGCCGGCTGCCCACGCCCACCCGCGTGCGCATCCCGGGCCTCGTCGACATGAAATTGAGGGAGCAGTGGTGGTGCGCGGGCGCGGGACGCGTGAGCGGCTGGGTGGTGCAGCAGATCGTCAAGCTCTCGGCCCCCGAGTTCACCGCGGCGCCCCTGCTGCTCTTCGTCGACAGCGACGTCTTCCTCTTCAAGGACTTCGACACGACCCGGTTCTACAGCGGCGAGTCCGTGAAGCTGCATCGCTACGCCACCGGAAGCCAGCTCGCGACGCACCAGGCGTGGTACCAGACCGCACTGCGCCTGCTCGGCGTCACGCACGACGCGCCGCCGATGATGAACTACATCGGCAACCTCGTGGCCTGGCGCCGCGAAGTGCTGCTCTCCTTGCGCCAGCGCCTCGAGGAGGTCAACGGGCTGTCCTGGTGGAAGGTCATCGCGCGCTGCCGGGCGATCTCGGAATACATCCTGTACGGCGCGTACTGCAGCGCCGTGGCGCAGCCCGGCACGGGCCATGTGTTCGAAGACCTGCGGCTCGCCCACTCCCTGTGGACGCCGGGTACCGAGGCCGATATCCCGGCGGTGGCGGCGGCCGTGTGCGACGAGCATGTGGCGATACACGTCCAGTCCACCTTGCCCCTGACGATCGCGCGCCGCCGCGCACTGATCGGAGCGATCCTGGCCGAACTGAAGCTCGCGCCGGCGCACGACACCGGGAGCGTTGCAGCATGACCCGACGCCAGGTTCGCTGGCTGCTGGCGAGCATCGTCGCCCACCTGCCCTCGAGCGCGCTGCGCCTCGCGCTGTATCGCGCCGTGCTCGGCTATCGCTTCGGCGCCGGCACGCGCATCGGCTTCGGCGTGACGATCTCGGTCGACTCCTTCGACTGCGCCGGTGGCGTGACGATCCGTCGCGGCACGAGCTTCCTGGGGCCGATCGCGGTGCGGCTCGCCGCGAACACCTTCATCGGCCGCTTCAACAAGATCGAGTGCGGCGACGGCGCGGCACAGCCGAGCGTGAGCCACATGAACTATGCGCGCCGCTTCGAGACGGGCGAGGACAGCCTCGTCAACGAAGGCCACCTCTTCGACGTGCTCGGTCGCGTCGCGATCGGGCGCGGCACCTGGATCGCGGGCTTCAACTCGCAGTTCCTGACCCACGGCGCGAGCGCCGTGGATCGCGACATCGTCATCGGCGACCACTGCTTCGTCGGCTCGGCGGTCCGCTTCGCGCCCGGCAGCGGCGTCGACGACCGCGTGATCGTCGGCATGGGCTCGGTGGTGACCAAGCGCATTGCCGAAAGCGACGCCGTCGTCGCCGGTGTTCCGGCGCGCTTCATCAAGCGGCGCGAGGCCGACGATGGCTACCAATTCCAGAAGAACTGGTGAGAACGCGATGACGGAACGCCTTCACGAGCTCGCCTCGCCGCCTGGAGCCACGTCGTGAGTTCCAACCCTCACCGCCCCGACATCGACGGACTGCGCGCGCTGGCCATCGTGCCCGTCGTCCTTTTCCACGTAGGCGCACGCGGGTTCTTCGGCGGATTCGTCGGCGTGGACGTCTTCTTCGTCATCTCGGGCTACCTGATCACCGGCATCCTGGTGCGCGAGCTGGATCGCGGCGAGATCTCGCTGCGCGACTTCTACCGCCGCCGCGTTCTGCGCATCTTTCCGGCCCTGTTCGCGATGCTGGCCGCATGCGCCGTCGTCGCCTGGGCCACTATGCTGCCCGGTGAGTTCGCCGCGTTCGCGCGCTCGACGTTCGCCACCGCGGTGTTCTCGTCGAACCTGTTCTTCTGGCGCGAGTCGGGCTACTTCGCGCCGGCCGCGCATTCGCTCCCGCTGCTGCATACCTGGTCGCTGGCCGTGGAGGAACAGTTCTACCTGTTCTGGCCGCTGATCCTGATGGCGGTTCCGCGCGCCGGGCGACGCTGGCTGCCTTGGCTGGCGGGCGCGATCGCGGCCGCCTCGTTCGCGGCCGCCGTCTGGCAGCTGCCGCGCGATCCTGCGGCGGCGTTCTACCTGATCCATGCCCGAACTTGGGAGCTGATGGCCGGCGCCCTGCTCGTGTGGATTCCTGCGCGGGCGTTCGCGTCGCGCGCGCTGCGCGAGGCCGTCGCGCTGGCAGGCCTGGCGGCGATCCTGTTCGCGGTGAAGACCTACAACCAGGGCACGCCGTTTCCCGGCCCGGCGGCGTTGCTTCCCGTCGCCGGCGCGGCCGCCATCCTGGCGGCGGGCGCCTCTGGCGATTCGATGGTGGCGCGCCTGCTGTCGCTGCGCCCGCTCGTGTTCATCGGCGCGATCTCGTTCTCGCTGTACCTCTGGCACTGGCCGGTGATCGTGTTCAGCCAGACCGTGCTCTACCTGGAGCAGACGCTGGCGGTGCGGTGCGGGATCGTCGCCGTGTCGCTGCTGCTCGCGGTGGCCTCCTGGCGCTTCATCGAGACCCCGTTCCGTGCCCGCGGCAGCGCGGCGTGGCCGGCGCGCCTCGTGCTGCGGCGAGCGGCGCTGCTCATGGCGCTGTTCCTGGCCTCCAGCAGCATCACCGTGGCGGCCCGCGGCTTCCCCGCCCGCTTCGATGCGCCGCAGCAGGCCATCGGCGCCTACGAGGACTACTCGGGCGACCAGGCCTTCCGGGCCGGCAGCTGCTTCGTGGTGCAACCCGGCGACCCCTTCGACGCGTCGACCTGCCTCGCGCGCGATCCCGGCAAGCGCAGCATCCTCCTCGTGGGCGACAGCCACGCGGCCCACCTCTGGCCGGGCCTGCACGCCGCGGCCGGCGCCGACGTGAGCGTGCTGCAGGCGACCGCCACCGGGTGCCGGCCGGTGCTGGTCCCCGTCGCGGCGGGCGAGGCCGCCTGCCGCGCGTTCTTCCGCAACCTGTTCGTCGACTGGCTGCCGACTCATCCTGTGGACGTCGTCGTGCTGGCCGGCCGCTGGCAGGCGTCCGATCTGGAACTGCTGGACGCCACCGTCGCGCAGTTGCAGGGCCACGCGGGACGCATCGTCGTGGTGGGGCCGGTGCCCCAGTACGCCGCAGCGCTGCCGCACCTGCTCGTGAAGGCGCTGCGATCCAACGACAGCGGCTCGGTGGCCCGCGGACTGGTGCGCGCCGAGTTCGTGCTCGACGCACAGATGCGCGAGCAGGTGAGCCACACGCCGGCCCGGTACTTCTCGATGATCGACGATCTCTGCCACGACGGCAGCTGCCGCGGCTACGCGGCCCCGGGCATACCGATGCAGTTCGACTACGGCCATTTCACGATCGAAGGCTCGCGCGTGGCAGGTGCCGACCTGATGGCGGTGCTGCGATGACCGACACCACCTTCGACATGGCCCTGGCCCCCGAGGCGCGAAGCGCGCGCGCGGCCGCTGGCTTCCCGTGGTTCCAGGCCCTCTTCGTGCTCCTGTGCCTGATCCAGTTCTCCAATGCCTGGTACTGGCCCAGCCACACCGAGTTGACCAACACCACGACGCCCCGCTACGAGAAGCATTTCGGCGTTCAGTTCCAATACGGCATGTGGCTGCTCATCGCCTGCACGGTGGGCCTGCACCTCGCGCGCCACGGCGTCGACAAGATCTTCGCCACTCTCCGGCCGTGGATGCTGTTCTGGCTCGTTGGCGTGCTGGCCGGCGTGCTGGGCATCCAGCCGATATCCTCGCTGCGATACTCCATCTTCTGGCTCGTGATGGCCCTCAGCGCCGCGGTGACGGGTGCCGAGCTGACGCCACGGCAGGCGTTGGCGGTGGTGCTCGGATCCTTGTTCCTGATGCTGGCCGGCTCGATCGTGATGGCCTTGCTCGCGCCGGGCGCCGGAACGCAGCAATACGGCAGCAAGTCCGTCTGGTGCGGCATCTACGTGTCCAAGAACCAGCTGGGCTGGGTCGCGGCACTGGCGTGCCCGTTCGGCCTGCACGGCCTGCGCCAGCCCCGGCTGCGCATCTTGGCGGCCGGCGTGCTGATGGCCGCGCTCGTCTGCATGGTGTTCTCGCAGTCCAAAGGCGCGCTGGTGGCCGCGGTCGCCGGACTGGGCTACATCGCCCTGCTGTCGGTATTGTCCCGGCGCTTCAGCGGCGGGCTGTCGGCCCTCCTGGCCATCGGCATCGGCGCCGGCCTGGTGGGAGGGGTCAAGCTGGTGCTGCCCATGTTGCTCGAGATGATGGGTCGCGACGCCACGCTCACCGGTCGCACCGACATCTGGGACGTCTACTTCTCGGCCATGCTGCAGACGCCCTGGCTGGGCCAGGGGCCCGGCTCGTTCACCGGGCTGTCGGAGATCACCGAAAAGCTGGCGGCGATGCTGGCCGACCTGGGCGGCATCTACACGCCGCACAACATGTTCCTGGGCGCGTTCGGCGATGCCGGCATCTTCGGCCTGCTCGCGTTCTGCGGCGTGCTGCTGTACGTCGGCGTCATCGATCCGATGCGCGAAGGCACACCGTGGTCCCGCGCGATGGCCGGCCTGTGCGTGGTGACCATCGTGGGCGGCATGGTGGAGGCCCACGAGGTCTATTCGATGGGCGTCGGCGGCTTCATCCTGGTGATCGGCCGCGCGATGCTCATGCGCGAGCGTTCGCAACGCCTGGCCGGGGAGACCACGCCATGACGACCGGCGCCTGGCGCGCCGACATCGACGGCCTGCGCGCGCTGGCCGTCCTGTCGGTGATCGCGTTCCACGCGGGGCTTCCCGGCGTCACCGGGGGCTATGTCGGCGTCGACGTCTTCTTCGTCATCTCGGGCTACCTGATCGCCGGCAACATCTACGCGGGCGTCGAGGGCGGACGCTTCACGCTGGCCGGCTTCTACGAGCGTCGCATCCGCCGCATCCAGCCCGCGCTGATCGCGATGCTGGCGGTCTGCGCGGTCGTGTTCGCCGCGTTCCTCACGCCGGTCGACTACAAGTCCTTCGCGCAAAGCGCGGGCGCCAGCCTCACGTTCTGCTCCAACCTGTACTTCTATTTCAAGAGCGGCTACTTCGACGCCGGCTCGGCGACCAATCCGCTGCTGCACACCTGGTCGCTGGCCGTCGAGGAGCAGTACTACCTGGCGTTCCCGCTGCTGGTGGTGGCGCTGCACCGCGTGCTGCCGCGGCGCACCACGCTGGCCATCGCGCTGCTGACGGTGCTGTCGCTGGTCTTCTCGATCGTGCAGGTGCGGACGAACCCCGACGCGGCCTTCTACCTGCCGTTCTCGCGTGCCTGGGAACTCCTGGCGGGCGCGTGGCTGGCGCGCGCCGCGCTGCCGGTGCCGCGCCACGCGGCGCTGCGCCAGGCCTGCGCGCTCGCGGGACTGCTTGCCATCGTCGTCCCGGTGATCCTCTACACGCCCGCCACCCGGTTCCCCGGCGAGTCCGCGCTGCTGCCGTGCCTGGGCGCGCTGCTGTTGATCCACGCGGGCAGGGGCGGCCCGAGCCTGGTCGGGTCCTGGCTGTCGAGCGCGCCCGCCACCTTCGTCGGCCGCATCTCCTATTCGCTGTACCTGTGGCACTGGCCGCTGCTGGTCGCCGCGCGCTATCTCCTGTTCCGCGAGTTGCAGGGGCCGCTGGAGCTGGGTCTCTATGCCGCGGCGGCGCTGGCGCTGGCCTGGGTGTCGTGGCGCTGGGTCGAGCAGCCGTTCCGCACCCGCGGGGCCGGACCGCTGCCCTCGCGCGCCCACGTGTTCCGCGCGACGGCGGCCATCACCAGCGTTGCCCTGGCGTTCGCGCTCGTGGCGCATGCGGACCAGGGCTTTCCCGGGCGCTTCCAGCAGCCCGCGCGCGGCTTCGCGGCGGCAGCACTCGACACCAACCCCCAGCGCCAGCGTTGCGATCGCCCGCTGCCCGAGCGCATCGCCGCCGGCCAGGCCTGCGTGCTCGGCGCGGCCAGCCCCGCTGCGCCCACGTTCGTGCTGATCGGCGACAGCTTCGGCGACGCCGCCGCGCCCGGCATCGACGAGTCGGCGCGCGCGCTGGGCCTCAAGGGACTGAGCCTGACCTACAGCGGCTGCTTCCTGCTGCTCGGCGCGCGCCAGGGCAACCCGGCATGTGCCCGCTTCATGGACGCCGCCGCGGCGTACGTGACCACGCACCCGTCGCTGCGCAACGTCGTGCTGGTGGGCCGATGGACCTCGGCGCTGCTGGGCGACCGCTTCGGCCAGGCGCGCACGCAGGGCTGGTTCGTGCAGGACGCGCAGTCCACAGAGCGCAGCGTGGACGAGAATCGCCGGGTCTTCGAGCGCAGCTTCGACCGCCTGCTCGCCGCCTTCGACGGCCGGCACGTGGTCGTGGTGGCCTACATCCCGGAGCAGCGCTACGACGTGCCGCGCGCGCTGGCGCTGTCGGCCACCTTCGGGTATCCGGCACAGCCCGCGCTCCCGGTGGCGATGCACGAGCAGCGCCAGGGGGAACTGCGCGAAACCCTGGCCCGCCTGCACACGCGCCATCCGTTCGACGTGGTCGACGTCGGCCAGGCGCTGTGCGGCGCGACGGTGTGCGACGTGCTGCGCCACGGCGTGCCGCTCTACGCGGACGACAACCACTTGTCCACCCACGGCGCCGAGGCGCTGCCAGACGTCTGGTCCGCGGCGCTGGGCTCGCCCGTCGCGCCGGCCGTCGCGGTCGCCATCCAGGCCGCTCCCAACCCACCGGTGTCCCGATGAAGGCCGTCCTCCATCACGTCCAGGCGCTGCGCTTCGTCGCGGCGGCCATGGTGCTGCTGAGCCACCTGCAGCACGAGGCGCCCTCGATCGCGGGGCTCTCGCGCGAAGGCTGGGAGCCCTGGCGGCCCGTGTACTTCGCGGGGGGCGTCGACATCTTCTTCGTCATCAGCGGCTTCATCATGTACACGATCGCGTCGGCCGACTTCGGCCGTCCGGGCGGCGCGCGCGAGTTCCTCGTGCGCCGGCTGTTGCGCATCGTGCCGCCCTACTGGCTGTTCACGACGGCGATGGTGGTGGCGGCGGTGGCATTCAGCAGCCACGTGGCGCACTCGCAGCTGTCGCTGGTGCACGTGCTGGCGTCGTATTTCTTCATCCCCGCCGCCAACGGCTACGGCAAGCTGTACCCGGTGCTGATCCTGGGCTGGACGCTCAACTTCGAGATGCTGTTCTACGCGGTGTTCACGCTGGGCCTGGTGTTCCCGCGCCGCGTCGGGCTGGCCGTGATCGGCGGCGCGATCGCGCTGCTGGGCATCGCGGGCCTGTTCTTCGTCCCGCCGGGGCCGTTCGCGTTCTGGTGCAACCCGATCGTGTTCGAGTTCCTGATGGGCATCGGCCTCGCATGGGTGCGCCAGCGCGGCACGACGTGGCCGCCTGTCGCCTCGATCGCCGCGGTGCTGGCCGGCATCGTCCTCATGGTGCTGGCGATGCAGACCGGCCTCGCCGACCACGCCTGGCTCGCCCGCCCGTTGTGGATGGGCATCCCGGCGGTCCTGTTCTGCGCGGCCGCGGTGTTCGTGCGCGAGCCGGCCACCCCGGGCCCGCTGCTGCGCGTACTGATCTTCGGCGGCGACGCGTCGTTCGCCATCTACCTGTCGCACCCGTTCACGCTGACCGCCGTCGCGGCCCTGTGGCGCCATACCGGCATCTCGCAGCCCACTGTCTACATCGTGGTCGCCGCCATCGCGTCGATCGGCGCCGCCGCGGTGCTCCACGTCGCGCTGGAGAGACCGGTGATGAAGCGCCTCAATGCCTGGGCGCGCGGCGCGTTCGCGCGGCGCGCGCCGACCCCGCCGCTGCTCCGAAGGGAAGAGACCCATGCGCGCTAGCCTCCATGTCCTTTTCTGCCTGGCCCTGGCCGGCCTGCATGGCCCGCAGGCCGTGGCGGCGGACCTTCTTCCGCATCCGACGCTGTCGATCGCGCTGCCTGTGCAGGCGCCCGGTCCGAAGTGCGCGGCGGTCAGCGGCGAAGTGTCGGCCGCGAACCCGGTCACCGTGACGCGGACGTTCCATGATCCGTTCGACACGCTCGACCTGTCCACGCAGCGCTGGTTGCCGTACTTCGACGGCGGCTACGACGCCGCCGCCGACAAGTTCCTGGGCGGGAGCTGGGGCCTCACCAAGCGCACGCTGTCGGGCACGGGCGAGGTGGAGATCTATGTCGATCCAAGCTACGGCGGCACCGGCCCGACGCCGCTCGGGCTGGACCCGTTCGTGGTCAAGGACGGCGTGCTGAGCATCACCGCGAACCGCATCCCCGATGCGATGCAGCCGCTGCTGTTCAACCGCAAGTACTACTCCGGGGTGTTGACGACGCGCGCCTCGCTCGTCCAGCGCTACGGCTTCTTCGAGATGCGCGCCCGCATTCCGGCCGGACAGGGGCTGTGGCCCGCCTTCTGGCTCCTTTCCGCCGACAAGAAGTGGCCGCCAGAGATCGACGTGCTCGAGGTCGTTGGTGGCCAACCCACGCTGATGGTCACCACCACCCACTCGGCCAACGCGGCCGGCGGCGACGTCCCTTCGGGTTTGCGTACGACGCTCGCAGACGCCGCCACGAAATTCCACAACTTCGGCGTCCTGTGGACGCCCGAGCGCATCGTCTACTACATCGACCGCGTTCCCGTGGCGCAGCTGGCCACGCCCGCGGGCGTCGACAAGCCGATGTACATGCTGCTGAACCTGGCCATCGGCGGGCGCATGGCGGGCCCGCCGGATGCCAGCACGCCGCTGCCCAGCAGCTTCGACATCGACTGGGTGTCGGCGTATTCGCTGCCGGGCAATGCCCCCTGCGAACCTCGACACACCGCCGCGGAGATCGACGCATGCCTGCCCCGATGATCGCCCCTGACGCCCTGGTCATCGGCATTCCCACCTATCGCCGCCCCGAGCAGTTGCGCGCGCTGCTGCTGAGCCTGCTGCCGCAACTGGCGACGCAGCCCGCGCTGGTGATCGTCGGCGACAACGAGTGCGGCACCTCCGCGCCCGCCATCGTCGAGGCGTTCCGTGCGCAGTGGCCGGCCACGGTCTGCGTGCCCGTGCCAGAGCGCGGCGTCGCGCAGGTGCGCAACGCGCTGGTGCGCGAGGCCGGCGAGCGCGTGCCCGGCTGGCAATGGCTGGTGATGCTCGACGATGACGGCCTGGCCACGCCGGGCTGGCTCGAAGGGTTGCTGCGCACCGGGCTCGCGCACGGCGCACACCTGGTCGGCGGCCCCGTGCGCGGCGTGCTGCCCGCGGGCGCGGGGCCGCTCGCGCGCAACAGCATCTTCGCCGCGCGGCGGCGCTGGCCAACGGGCATCGTGCCCACGCTCAACACCACGCAGAACCTCGCGATCGCGCGCGCCACGCCCGGACTCGTGGGCCTGCCGCTGTTCCGCGCAGAACTAGGCGCCTCCGGTGGCGAGGACTACGATCTGTTCCTGCGCACAGCGCGCCGCGGCGGCACGCTGGCGTGGTGCGACGAGGCCGTGGTGGACGAGCCGGCGCCCGCGGATCGCCTCACCGCGCGCGCACTGATCTACCGCTACGCCAGCACCGGCGCCTACATGGCGCGCATCGACAAGACCTACGACGGCGTCGGCCCGGTGTGGCTGCGCTGCTTCAAGGGCTTGCTCGGCGCAGCGTGGCTGGCGCTGCACGGCGCGCTGCGGTTCGACACGGACCAGATGGCGCGCGGCGTGCTGTCACTCGCGCACCAGGCCGGCCGACTCGGGGGCCTGCTCGGCGCACGCACGCATCGCTACGTCCAACCCGCCAACCAGGGAAGCTGACATGTCCACGAATCCCACGCTCCCCGCTGTCGCACGCACCGGACTCGCCGTCGGCCTGTGCACCTACAAGCGCCGCACGTCCCTCGAACGCACGCTCGCGCACATCGCGATCGCGGGGAAGGCGCTCGAGACGCCGCCTCAGGTGATCGTGGTGGACAACGACGGGCAGGACCCGCTGGTGCGCCAGAGCGTCGAGCGCTTCGCCACCGAATCCGGCCTGGTCGTGCACTACCGGGTGGAATCCAGGCCGGGCATCTCCGCGGCGCGCAACGCGATCTTCGACCAGGCCGAGACGCTGAACGTGCGTTTCGTGGCCATGATCGACGACGACGAATGGCCGTCGCCCGACTGGCTCGCGGCCCTCCTGGCCGAGCAGGCGGCCACGTCGGCGAGCGTGGTGGGCGGACCGGTGCGGCCGGTGTTTCCGGACGCGGCGGCGAACCTGCGGCGCTATGCGCGCTTCTGGTCGGTCGATCGCCAGTACCTGGAGGGCAAGCCCTTCGTTTTCTGCACCTGCAATTTCCTGATCGACATGCAGGCGGTCGCCGACATCCCGCGTCCGCTGTTCAACGAGGAATTCGGGCTGTCGGGCGGCGGCGACACCGTGTTCTTCCGCAGCCTGTTCTTCGCCGGCAAGGCGATGGCCTGGACGGAATCGGCCTGGGTGCACGAGGAGGTGCCCCCGTCGCGCGCGTCGTTCGCCTGGATGCGCCAGCGCCGCTATCGCGTGGGCAACCACGCCGTGCGCTGGGAAAGCATCGAGAGCCGCGTGCGCAGCTTCGTCAAGACGCTGGGCCTCGTGGCCCGGCTGCCGATCTACCCGCTGCTGCGACGCGAGCCCGAGATGCCCTTCGTCGCCTGGCTGTTCGAATACGACAAGCTGCGCGGCCGCATGGCCTCTCACCTGGGTGACGTGTTCGTCGAGTACGGACGCGCCAGCGCGCCCGGCGAGAAGGCCTGCGGGTGAGACCATGAGGACGCTGCTCGCCGACCTGGAGAGGCGCTTCCGCGTCTTGACGTTCGCGGGCGCGATGCTGCCGACCATGGGCGCACTCGCACTGCAGTTCGTCACCTTCACCGTCACCGCGCGCGGTCTCGGCGTGGAGCAGTTCGGGCGCTACGCCGCGGTGCTGGCGCTGGCGGCCATCGGCGTCGAGTTCGTCGGGCTGGGCGGTGCCGACCTGATGGTGCGCGGCACGGCGCGCAACCCCGCCAGTTTCGCGCGCTACTACGGCAACATGCTGCTGCTCATCGCCGGGACGCTGCCCTGGGTGGTGCTGGCCGCCATTGCGGTGGCGCTGGGGCCGATGCGGATGCAGATGAGCCTGGCGGCCCTGGCGGCGGCATTGACCGCGGAGATCGCGTCGGCGCGCATGTCCACCTCGCTGGAATCGGTGATGGTGGCGCACGGGCACACGGTGGCCGCGGGGTGGGTGCGCATGTCCTCGGTGCTGACGCGCCTGTCCGCCGCCGTGCTGTTCTTCGTCGTGTTCGACGGGCGTGACCTCGATCACTGGATCGCGGTGGTCGTCGCGCAATCGGTCTTGCTGTGCGGGACCTGCCTCTTCGTTGGCCGCCAGCTCTACGCGCCGCCGCAGTGGAACCTCGTGCGCGAGGAGTTGCCCACCGGCGCCGCCTTCTGCGTGGGCCAGCTGGCGCGCGCCCTGCAGAGCAACATGGACCGCGTCGTGCTGGCGCGCTTCGCCGACGAGGCTGCCCTGGGTGCCTACGGAGCTGCCTCGCGCGTGCTGCAACTGGGCCTGTTTCCGATGCAGGTGGTCACGCGCATCCTGTACCCCAAGTTCTTCATCCACGGCGCCAACGGCCTGCGCGCCAGCCGCCACTTCGCGCTGCGAACCGGGGCACCGGCGATGCTGGCCGTGGGCCTGATGTCGTGCCTGGCTGTTCTGCTGGTGGCGCGCTTCGTGCCGGAAGTGCTGGGCAAGGACTTCGCGCAGAGCAGCCGGACGACCATGCTGCTGTCGCTCGCGCTGCCGTTCATCGCGTTGCAGTATCCGGCAGCCGACGCGCTGACCGGCGCCGGCCGCCAGGCCCTTCGCGCAGGGATCCAGACGGTCTCGAGCGTCGGCTTCGGCCTGTTGCTGGCAACCGGGGCACGCTGGGACGGCGTGTTCGGCACCACGCTGGCCTTCATCTGCGGCCACGGGCTGCTGGCCGCGATTCTCTGGGCCGCCACGTTCATCTGCCGCGACGCGCCGCCGGCGCCTGCACCGACGCCAGCGCAACCACTGCATGCCGGCAACGGAGCATGAGTTGTCGATCGACGCCGCCCTCGGATCTGCGCGCGACCGGCCCGCATCGTCGGGCGACGCCGGGCGCAACGCCTACATCCATGGCTTGCGCGGCATCCTCTCCTTCGCGGTGTTCATTTTCCATGTAGGCAACTCGGGCCTGCCGACGTTCCACGGCACGCTCGCCGAAGGAATGAACTACGCGATCGATTCGCTCGGGAACGCCGTGGAGATCTTCTTCGGCATCAGTGGCATCGTCATCTATCACGCCTTCGTCAAGTCACGCGGGCCGTTTCATTTCCTGTCGAACCGGCTCACGCGGATCTTGCCGGTGTTGTGGATCACCGTGGTACTGATCGCGGCGGCGTCGCTCTTCGATGCGCGACATCCGCTGGAGCTGGGGCCCGGCATGCTGGCTGCCAACATGATGGCCATGCCGCCGCTGCTGCGGGTGCCGATGATCAATCCGGTCGCGTGGTCCATCTCCTTCGAATTCGCCTTCTACGCGTTGTTCGTGGCCTATGCGCTGACGCGACGAGTGCTGCCGATGGGCTTCGCACTGCTGTTCGTCGCCGCAATCGCGCTGGCACTGTTGAGCCGCAAACCCCGCGCCATCGGCTTCCTGCTGGGCCTGGCGGTCATCTACTGGCCGCGCACCCGGCTGCCCGGCTGGTTGCTGGAGTTCTCGGGCACGTTCCTGATGGCGGGCATGCTGGCCTGGCACTGGGTATTGGAGACCGTGCGGGCCAACAGGCCGCAGCCCTACCTCGACATCATGGCCAGCCACGCTGGCGTGGCGGCGGCGTTCATCGGTGGTTCGCTCCTGGTCTGGATGGGCCTGAAGGGCGTGTTCCTGGGGCGAGGAGTGTTCTCGCGCCTGCTCGTGCGACCGACCGTCCAGTGGCTGGGCACCGTCAGCTTCAGCCTCTACCTCTGGTCGCCGATCGTGATGGCGCCGATCAAGGAGATCATGGTCATGGCTGAGCTGCCCGCGCTTGCCGGGCCGTGGTCGCAGCTGGTGTTCTTCGCCGTGTCGCTGCCGCCGCTGCTGTGGGTGTCCGCGTTGTCGCAACGCTGGATCGAGGAGGCATTGACCAACGGGATCCGACGCAAGCTGCGACGCACGCCGAAGCGTCCGGACGTGGCGCCTACCGCGAGTGACTAGTCCGACGTCGCCGGCAGCCGCCCGATGCCTTCGTAGTCCAGCCCGTGCGACCGCATCAGGGCCGGATCGTACAGGTTGCGCCCGTCGATCACCACCGGCTGTTTCAGGGCGCTGCGGATCTGTTCGAAGTCGGGGCTCTTGAACTGCCGCCACTCCGTGACGATCAGCAGCGCATCGGAGCCCGCCAGGGCCTGGGATTGACCGTCGACGAACGTGATGCCGGCCGCGCCGCCGAGCACGCGCCTGGCCTCGGCCATCGCCACCGGGTCGTAGGCCTTGATGGTGGCCCCGCGCCGCAACAGCTCGTGGACGATGACGACGCTGGGTGCCTCGCGCATGTCGTCGGTGTCGGGCTTGAACGCCAGGCCCCACATCGCGAACTGGCGTCCGCGCAGGTCTTCCCCGAATCGGCGCACGACCTTGTCCACCAGCACGAGCTTCTGGCGGTCGTTGGCGGCCTCCACGGCGCCGAGCACCTTCAAGCCGATGCCGTTGTCCGCCGCGGCGCGCACCAGCGCCTTCACGTCCTTGGGGAAGCACGAGCCGCCGTAGCCGGCGCCCGCGTAGAGGAACTGCGTGCCGATGCGCGGGTCGCTGCCGACGCCCTGGCGCACCAGCTCGATGTCCACGCCCATGCGCTCGGCCAGCAGGGCCAGCTCGTTCATGAAGCTGATGCGCGTGGCCAGCATGGAGTTGGCGGCGTACTTGGTGAACTCGGCGCTGCGGCGATCCATCACGAGCAGGCGATCGCGGTTGCGGATGAACGGCGCGTAGAGCGCACGCATCAGGAGCAGCGCGCGTTCGTCGCTGCCGCCAATGACCACGCGGTCGGGGCGCATGAAATCCTCCACCGCCGCGCCTTCCTTCAGGAACTCGGGGTTCGACACCACGGCGTAGCCCACCTCGACGCCGCGTGCGGCCAGCTCCAGGCGCACGGCCTCCTGCACCTTGTCGCCGGTGCCCACCGGCACGGTGCTCTTGTCGACGATCACCTTGTAGTCGGTCATGTGGCGCCCGATGCTGCGTGCGGCGGCCAGCACGTATTGCAGGTCGGCCGAGCCGTCCTCGTCGGGCGGGGTGCCCACGCCGATGAACTGCAGCGTGCCGTGCGCCACCGAGGCGGCGATGTCGGTGGTGAAGTGCAGGCGTCCGGCTGCCACGTTGCGCAGCACCATGTCCTGCAGGCCCGGTTCGTGGATCGGGATCTTGCCGTCCTTGAGCATCCGGATCTTGCGTTCGTCGACGTCGACGCACATGACGTCGTTGCCCATTTCGGACAGGCAGGCACCCGAGACCAGACCCACGTAGCCGCTGCCGATGACTGTGACCTTCACGAAGGCGTCCTTTCGATGGGGAATGCGATGTCAGGCGGCGGCGGCGGGGATTCCGGCACGACCCCGGGCAACACGTTGTAGGCCTGCAGCAGGCGGCGCGCGAACACCCGCTCGCTGAAGCGCGCGGTAGCCGCCGTGCGGGCGGCTTCGCCCATGCGAGTGCGCAGCTCGGGGGAATCCACCAGCTCGGCCACTCGCTGCATCATCTCGTCCTGGCTCGTGCAAAGGAATCCGGCGCCGCTGTCTCCGAGCACGTCGCGATGCGACTCGCAGTCGTAGGCCACGCAGGGCAGGCCGCAGGCCATGGCCTCCACCAGTTCGATCGGGAAGCCGCGCTCCTCGTGCGGCGCGACCCACAGCCAGGCCGTGCTCAGGCGCTGCGCTCGCTCGCCGGCCGAGGCGGTGCGGAAGTGGCCGATGCCGGCGGCGCGAAAGGCGTTCTCGGTGCGCGTCTGTGCCGGGCCGATCCAGTTGAAGCTGAGGGCCAGGCTGTCGTCGCCCAGCAGCACGGCGAGCTGGATGAAGCGAGCGGTCGCCAGCACGGACTCGTGGCCGCCGCCCGAGATCACGAGCGGGCGGCGCGCCTCGTGGTGCGGAGTGCGGAAGAAGACGTCTGCGGCGGCGCTCTCGACGACCCGCACCGGCAGCGAGGCGAGCGACTTCATCAGCATGGCGTCGAGATCCAGGTTGGCGGCAGGCTGTTGGCGCGACTGCATCTGCAGGCGCACCAGCCCCAGCAACAGGGGTTGCAGCAGGCTGCGGGCGGTCAGCGCGCGCGAACTGCTGGGCGACATGAACACCTGCATCGCGCGGTCGTCGAGCTGGCGCACCAGCCGGGCGCCGGCCAGCCCGGGCGAGATGCCGTGCAGGTGCATGGCCGCGATGCGGGTGCGGCGCGACACGTCCACCAGATGCTGGTAGAGCGCGCGGCTCCGTGCCCAGGGCGAAGCATGGTCGGGTACCGCCACGACGGTGATGTCGGAGCGCAGTTCGCCCAGGTTCGCTTTTCCGAAGGCGTCGTCGATGGCGATCACCGTCTGGGGCGCGCCGGTGGCGCCGATCGACTGCGTCGCCAGGTAGAGAAAGTTGAAGACGGAGGGCGTGAGCCGGCTCACCACGTGGACGGTGTGGCCGCGTAGCGCGGCAGCGGAGGCGCCGGTGTTCATGAGCGCAGCCTCACGCCGCGCCGTGGCCGGTCAGCACCACGCGCACCGTGCGCGCGAGGATGACGAGGTCGCGCCACAGGTTGCGGGTCTCCACGTACTGCTTGTCCAGCGCCACGCGCTGGTCGTAGGTGGTGCGGTTGCGCCCGCTGACCTGCCACAGTCCCGTGATGCCCGGCGTGACGCTCACGTAGTGCCAGCGCACCGCGCCATAGCGCATCAGCTCGACGGGCGTGACAGGGCGAGGACCGACGAAGCACATCTCGCCGCGCAGCACATTGATGAGCTGCGGAAGTTCGTCCAGGCTGGTCTTGCGCAGGATGCCTCCGATAGGCGTGATGCGCGGGTCGCGGGCCAGCTTCTGGTCGCGCTGCCACTCGGCGCGCGCCGCGGGGTCGGTGGCCAGCAGGTGGGCCAGCGCCTGTTCGGCATCGACGCGCATCGTGCGGAACTTCAGGCAGCGGAACAGCCGGCCATCGCGTCCGACGCGGTAGTGGCCAAAGAAGATCGGTGCGCCACCGGCCTGCCAGACGAGCAGCGTGATGGCCAGCAGCAGCGGGCTGGCGGCCACCAGCATGAGGAACGCGACGACCTGGTGGCCGGCGAGTTCGAGGCGGCCGAACAGTCGCTGCGAAGACGAAGCGGCACGCGCGGGCGCCGGGGAGATGAAGGCTGTGACTGACACGAGGTCCCCTTCCAGGTGATAGATGCCGAATGTGTGCGGTAGTAGGCAATAAGCGAGCCAGTTTTCATTCGCGCTCCATTGGTGCAAGCATCGCGAAAGCGCGAATCGGTGTATGCGCGAGCGTGGTGCATCCATGTGTTACGGGGGGAAGACCCCCTGTCGAGCCGGGTACGGCATGGGGTATATGCACCGAAACCCGGTCACCACCGGTGTGACATACCGCACGACTCGTCCACGGGAATCGATCGCATGCACCAGCGCGCGCACCGCAATGGCGAGAGGTGTATCGCGCGGTTTCGAGATGCAGCGCGACCATTGGATCGTTCAGGTGCGCGATGCACTTCTTGACGCGCCACGGGCGGACCGCCTTTCGATCCTTTTTACGGCAAAGCGCGCCGTATCGGGTCAGGCGTCACGGCCGCGTTCGGACGGCCGGCGGGACTCAGGCCACCGTCCGCCTCAGGTACGGCAGTTGCCGCAAGGTCGCCTTCAGCAGCAGTGCACAGGCGAGCTCCAGCGGCGCACGCCACGGCAACGCGGCAAGTGTGGTGTCGGGAGATGCGACGTCGAGTGCCCGGACGAACAGCACGTGCGTGACGTGGATGCCCATCCGAGCGAAGCCGACCGGCCGACCCCGGCACTCGCGGGTAGCGCGCGCGCCAGCAGGAAGATGCCCGCGCCGCGTGCAGTGCCGCGACGATCGCGGGCTCGATGACGCTCATGGCGGCGTGGGCCGTACCGCGCGGCGTCGTCACCGCGAAGCTCCAGGTCAGGCCCAACCGGACTTCGTCATGAACAGGTGTTCCTGCTCGACCCTGCCGGACGCCCCGATCGGGCCTGCGACAACTCGACTCCGAGTGGCGCCGGCAGATCGCCCAACGCCTCGAGGGGGAGGTGAACGTCCCGGCCGGCCGGGTCCGCGCCGACAAGGCGCAGTACCGGAGAGAGCCGCGTCGACAACTTCGGGGATAGCCGGTGAACCAGGTATTCCCCGGGGAGGACACCGGTCGCCTCGCCATTGGCGGTAGAGCCGGCGACCCTCGTCCCGATCGGAATGTGCACGCGATAGCACTCCATGATTTCTTCCTCCGCCAAAGGCGCGACGGACGGCCGCAGTGCCTGGCCGCCCGTCGCGTTGCCCATCGTTCAGGCCGCCGTCACCTCGATGCGCCGCGGCTGCGCATGCGCCAGCTTGGGCACGCGCAGCGTCAGGACGCCGTCTTTCAGGTTGGCCTCGATGCGGCCGGCGTCGAGCTCCCGGCTGAGTGTGAACGTGCGGCGGAACCGCGGAACGTTCACCTCCGCCCAGAGGGCCCGCATCTCGGCGGGCGCGTCCAGCTCCACGCGGCCCTCGACGGAGAGGTTGTCGCCGTCCAGCTTGACGTCGAGCCGCTCCTTGGACACGCCCGGCATGTCGGCGAGCAGGGTGATGCCGCCGGCGTCTTCGAAGATGTCCACTGCCGGCGAGACTGGACGCTGGTTCGATTCGGCGGGCTTCGAGTTCGTGAGTTCGTTACGGTCAGCCATGTCGGTTCTCCTTGAGGTTCAAGCCGCGGGTTGAATCACTTCACCGCGATGCGTTGCGGTTGGGCGGCGGCGCTGAGCGCGATGCTGATGCGCAGGATGCCGTCGCGATACTTCGCTTCCACCTTCAGCGGGTCCACGTCGTCGGGGAGCGAGACGGCACGCGAGAAGCGCCCTTCGGGGCGTTCGTTCGCGTACAGCTGCACCTTCGCGTCACGTGCGGGAATGGCGGACGCCCTCATCCCCGAGATCTTCAGGACGTTGCGTTCGATGGTCACGTCCAGCGACGAGGCGTCGATGCCCGGCGCGAAGGCGAATACCTCGACGTTCGTCGGCGTGCGGCCCACGTTGATCTCGGGGAACGCACCATAGGCAACCGAGCGGATGCCGCCAGGAACAGCTTCGGCGCCGAGCGACCTCGACAGCAAGCGCTGCATGGCGTCGAGTTGGTCAAACAGGCTTTGGGGCCGTGAAAGCATGGTGTCAAGCATGTTGAAGCTCCTTCAGGGGTGGTTGTCGGGTGCTCGCGAGCATCCGAGTGAAAACGTCGGCGCGAGTCCTCCCCGCCCGACCTGGGCCAAGGGCTCGTGAACGGGGACGTTCAAAGCGAAGAAGGCGGCGCCGCGGGCGGCGAAGCTCCGGCGGTCAGCCGTGCGATGCTGCTGATTCGTCGAAGCGCGTCACGAGCCTGGAGATACGCGTCGAGTTGACGCTCGCTCATCCAGGGCGTACCGCGCGTCGCAGGGCGTCGACGAGGGCCACGCGCGTGCGAAGTGATGTGTGAGTTGGCCATGATTCAGTCCTCTCCGAATCGGTGGGTGGCGGTTTCTACGACGCATCAGCTAGGTTCGCGGTTGACGGTTTCAAGGCTCCAAAAATCAGTGAAAACCCTAGCCCAACTCATGCGAGATGCGGGCCCTTGACCCTGCTGTGGGGCTAGCCGCCGCCCGCGCGGCGCCAGCCATCACCGCCCCCCCCAAGCCTTTTCCATTGCAAACGAAAAAGCCACCCGGAGGTGGCCTGAGTCGTTGAATCCAGTGGTGCGCCCGACTGGGTTCGAACCAGTGACCCCTGCCTTCGGAAGGCAGAAAGTGCATTTTTTTGGGGACTTCAGTGGACGCTGAAAATCGCCATTCTCATGGGTAAAACTGTGAAATTCAGTCCCAGGCGATCCCACAAGATTTCGGGCAGATTTTCCTACTTTCAAGCAAGGGCAACGGTCAACCTCACCACCGTAGCGGGCCGAGACAAGCTCCCACCCAGGCGGGAGCCGTACTACTTGACCCTGATGCAGGGTTGCGCCTTGGGCTTTCGAAAGATGAGCAGCGACCGCGCAGGGGCGTGGGTCGCCCGGTACACGAACAGCGAGACCCGGAAGTCGCACAAGCGCGCGCTGGGAGTGTTCGATCACCTTGTCCCTTCGGAACGGTTCGTAGCGGCCAAGGCGGCCGCAGACGCCTGGTTCGAACACCTCGGCGCGGGCGGTGGTGCGCAGGTCGTCACCGTGAAGGTTGCCTGCGAGAGTTACGTGAAGCACATCCGCGATTGCGGCCAAGTTGCCGCAAGAGTCGACTGCCTGCACCTTGCGGCATAGCGTCATCACCGACCTGGTCTCGCGCGAAGGCCTTGATCTCCCGACGGTCGCTCAATTGAGTGGCATCAGCGTCGCCATGATCGAGAAGCATTTTGGGCATCTGCTGGCCGATCGGGCCATCGCGGCCTTGGCCGGTCTTGTGCTTTGATTGAAGCGGGGGCATCCGCGCCTTGCGGGAGTGGAAGTGCCGCGGAAGGCAGACGGTCAACAAAGGACTTGCACCGACAATTGCCTGCCGATCGACTTGCCCGATCACCCAGAAGGCCTGATGCATGCCCCGTTTCACCACGCGCCGTCCCGTTCCCGAGTTGAGTCCCATTGGACGCACGACCTACGGCCACACTTGGTGGGGAGCCCAGTGGCTGCAGGCATTGACGCAGATCGACCATGAGAACCGATTGCCGCGGGGACGCACCTACGCCAATCAGGGGGCCGTCGTCCAGCTGGTCGTGAAGGGAGGTCGCGTGAGCGCGCGGGTGCAAGGCTCGCGTGCGCAGCCTTACGCGGTGGAGATCGATGTCCCGCCGACCCCCGATGCCGACGCGGTGAAGTTGGTCAGGCGCCTGGCCGCTGACGCGGGCCTGATCGGTCGACTGCTCAATCGCGAGCTCGATCCCGTCGTCCTGGAGGAAGCGCGTCGGCTCAAGATTGCCGTGTTCCCCACGCGCTGGAGCGACCTGCGGATGAACTGCTCCTGCCCGGACTGGGCGGTGCCTTGCAAGCACCTCGCAGCCGTTGTCTACGTCCTCAGCCGCGAGATCGACGGCGATCCGTTCCTCGTTTTCAGCTTGCGTGGCTTGGATCTGCCCACGCTGATGCGCGCACACGGGGTTCACATCGACGACCGTGTGATCGCGACCCTCCCCGACGCGAAGGACGTGCTGTTCGCGTTCACTGGCAGTACGGCACGTGACGGCGGCGAAGCCGCGCCCGAACCCACGGCGCCGGATCGCCTGGACTTCACGACCCTGCCCGATTTGCGCGAGACACTGTGGCGGGTGCTGCAGGCCAGTCCCGTCTTCTTCCGCGGCGGCGACTTCCGCGCGGTCGCGCAGCGTGTGATGGGCCGCGTGGCGCGCCATGCACGCCAGTTGCTGGACGCCTCGCCGTCGACGGCTGCCCGTACCCGGCTTCCGGAGGGCCGCTTGCAACTGATCGCCGACACGCAGGGGCGACTCGCCGTGACTGGCGCGAACTGCGCGGGTGAGGTGCTCGAAGCGTGGCCCGAACTGCTCAACGTCCTGGCGGGCGTGGCGCCTTCTGAGCTGGCGGACCTTTCGACCGAGTTCGCCACGCTGCACACGATGCGACTCCTGGCCTTGCACCTTCTTGCCCAGGGGGCGGTCGTGCCCCAGGTCTTCAAGGGCGACGCTGACACGGTCGCGTTGCGCTGGTGCGCCGCCGAACTCGACTCCACGGTGCGTGACATGGTTGTCGCGGTGACTGGCACATGGCCGCCGCACCTCGTGCTGCATCGCTTTGGACGCAGGAAGGAGGCTCTCGCCGCGCCGGTGCAGGTCCGCCTCCTGCTTTCGGCGTTACTGGCCCACTTCGTTGCCGCAGCGGACGGCGCCGGCCCGGAGAAGGGCGCAACCGACAAGGTTCTGGCACTTTTCTTCAAGACTGGACGTGCCTCCTTCGACGGTACTGGCGAGGCCACCGTTGCCGGCGGTATCCATGCCTGGCTGGCCCGTTTGCACTTGGCCGCCCGCTCGCACGTCCCGGTGCTGCGCTTGGAGGAGCACGAGGACGGCGATGGCTTTGCGCTGTCGATTGCCGTGGCCGAAGGGGCTGCCTCGGCACAGGCCCCCACGCCGCTGGCCCGGGTTCTGAAGCAACCGGCCTGGGCCGACCGACGCCCCGAGCTGCTCGCCACCGTGGCGATGTTGGCCGAGTTCCATCCGCCACTCGACGACTACGTGCGTCAGGGTGCACGGGAGCCCCTGGTCGTGGCGCCACAGGCGCTGCCCACGCTACTCTTTGACACGTTGCCCGCGCTGCGTTTGATGGGCATCCGCACGTTGCTTGCGCGGTCGCTGGAGCGGCTGCTGCGGCCACGCCCGTCGATGCAGATCCAGGCGAAGGGCGCCGATGCCTCGGCCTTCCTGAACACCAACGACCTTTTCTCCTTCGACTGGAAGGTGTCGCTGGGCGACGCGCGCATCACGCCGGCTGAGTTCGAGCGCCTGCTGGGCCGCGCCACCGGAATCGTCAAGTTCCGCGGCCAGTACGTCTATCTCGATCCTGCCGAGGTGGAGCAACTGCGCTCACGCCTGACGCGGCCAGCGCCGCTGTCTGGCGCCGACCTGCTGCGTGCCGCACTCGCAGGCGAGGTCGATGGCGCGCCAATCGGCCTGAACAAGGCAGCCAAAAAGGTACTGAAAGAACTCACCAGCACTGCCGACGTGCCGCTGCCGAAGGGCCTGGAGGCCACGCTGCGGCCCTATCAGCAGCGCGGCTACGCCTGGCTCTGGCGCAACGCCCGCATGGGCCTGGGCAGTGTCATCGCCGACGACATGGGTCTCGGCAAGACCGTGCAGGTGATCGCGCTGCTGCAACGCCTCAAGGAGGATGGTGCCCTCGACGACGGCCGCTGTCTGGTCATCGTGCCGACCAGTCTGCTGACCAACTGGCAGAAGGAGATCGAACGCTTCGCTCCGTCGTTGTGCGTGGACATCTTTCACGGCGCCAAGCGGGAGTTGGCTGCAGCGCGACCCGATGTGCTCCTCACCACCTACGGCGTGGCACGCCGCGAGGCGGCGCTGCTGAAGACGATGCGCTGGCGCCTGGTGGTGATCGACGAGGCACAGAACATCAAGAACGCTGCGGCCGCGCAGTCGCGCGCCATCAAGGGCATCCCGGGCGACAGCTACGTCGCCATGAGCGGCACGCCGGTTGAAAACCAGTTGTCCGAGTATTGGTCGATCATGGATTTCGCGCAGCGCGGCTACCTGGGCGGGCCCGCGCACTTCTCGCGCGAGTACGCCGTCCCGATCCAGGTGCACCGGGACGCCGCGGCCGCCGAGCGTCTGCGCAAGGTGATGGCTCCCTTCATGCTGCGCCGACTGAAGTCGGACAAGTCCATCATCGACGACCTGCCCGACAAGGTCGAGCAGGACCAGTTCTGCACATTGAGCCGGCAGCAGGCGGCGCTGTACGAATCGGTGGTGCGCGAGGGACTGGCGAGCATCACGGGCGTGTCGGACACGTTCCAGCGCCAGGGCCTGGTGCTGCAGATGATCCTGGCGCTCAAGCAGGTGTGCAACCACCCGGCGCACTACCTCAAGCTGGACACCGCCACCCCCGACGAGTCGGGCAAGGCGCAGCGGCTGCTCGATCTTCTCGAGGAGATCGACGCCGCCAAGGAGAAGGTGCTGATCTTCACGCAGTTCCGGCAGATGGGTGAATTGCTCCAAGGCATGTTGCGGGACCGTCTCGGATACGAACCGTTGTTCCTCCACGGCGGCCTGGCGCGGGCGAAGCGCGACCAGATGGTCGAACGATTCCAGAACGAACGTAACGACCGTGTCATTCTGCTGTCTCTGAAGGCCGGCGGTACAGGGTTGAACTTGACCGCCGCCAACCACGTGGTGCACTTCGATTTGTGGTGGAACCCGGCCGTCGAGGCGCAGGCGACCGACCGCGCCTACCGCATCGGACAGCAACGCCGGGTGCAGGTGCACCGCTTCATCGCCCGCGGTACTTTCGAAGAGAGGATCAACGCGATGATCCGTTCCAAGCGTGAGCTGGCGGACATGACGGTGGGGAGCGGTGAAACGTGGATCGGACAACTGCCTTCCGCTGAACTGCGCGCGCTGTTCCGGCTGGATCAAGGCAACGCTCGATCCTCGGCGAGGTGAGCTACACCGATCGGGGACGCTCGCGAACGGCCACTTTACCTACCGCTCTGCAGGGCCGAGCGAAACTGGCGGGACAGTTCGGGGGCACGCGCTACCGCTCGTGCGTGCAGCGCGCATGTGCAGCCGCAGCGCGGGTTCCGATCTGTCAAGTTGGCGGACGATGCTGAGGCTGGGGGTTTTCTGCGTCGCGAGGTTTTGGCGTGCAGTCTCGGTGGCGCTTGAGCGCCGCGAATGACCGTCTCTGATCGGCCAGGTGCGGTCGTTCACGAGCGACTGGTATCGGGAAGGCTACGATATTGAAATGGCGAGAGAGAGTGGACCTCGTGTGTAGACTGGGCGTTGACAAACAGCTTCGCCTGCGCATGAGCCGAACCCTTGCGAGCATCCTCGTGTTTCTTTCTGCGACCTTTGCGCCGTCGCTTTGCGATGCGGCGGTGCCGGATCGCTCGGCCATCTCCGCTGTGATCGAGAGCTTTCGAACCGCCATCCTCCAGCGCGACAAGCCGCGATTCCTGGGCCTGTTTGTCGCGCCAGATCTGCCCTGGCAATCGGTTTTGTCGGATGAAAGCCTGGTCGAGATTCGCGGTGGTGACCCGCAGAAGGACAAGCTGCGATTCAACCCAAAGAACAACCCAACTGGCTTCATCGACTTCGTCGTCGGCAGCAAGGCAACGAGCGAGGAGACTTTCTCCAACGTCGAGATCGATGGTGACGGTGACGTCGCAAATGTCGCGTTCGACTACACGTTCTTGTCCGATGGACGCGCCACCAATTTCGGCAAAGAATGCTGGCTGTTGGTGCGCTCCGAGACTGGCTGGAAAATCATGACGCTGGCCTGGTCCGTCAGGCTGGTCCAGAAGCAGCGCGCGGAATAGTCGGTGGCGGTAGCCGGCCAGGTGCTGCCGTTCGCCAACGGCAGCTGTAGGGAAGGCTGCGCGTGATCAGGCTGCGGCCCGGAATCCTCGTCGCAGCATCCCGCTGCCGTCCGGAGGTCTGCAGAGCTTTTCCTGATCTCGGCGCTCCCGGGCCTCGTCGTTGTCGTGACCAGATCGTCGCCGTGCGGCAATCACGCAGTCATGACCGTCTTGGCTTCTAGGAACGACTCCAGTCCGAACAGGCCGAACTCGCGACCGACGCCCGATTGCTTGTAGCCCCCGAATGGCGCCAGCGGGTCGTGCTGCATGCCGTTGATCGCCACGCGTCCGGCCTCGAGTCGGCGCGCGACGGCCTGCGCATGCAGGTTGTCGGAGGAGAACACGTAGGCGTGGAGTCCGAAGTCCGAATCGTTCGCGATGGCGACGGCGTCGTCGTCGTCGCGATAGGTGATGATGCTCAGCACGGGGCCGAAGATCTCTTCCTGCGCGATGGTCATGTCGTTGCTGACATTCGCGAACACGGTCGGCTTGACGAAATAGCCGCGGTTCAACCCGCGCGGACGACCTTCGCCGCCGGCAACGAGCGTCGCGCCTTGCTCGAGGCCGCGGCCGATATAGGCCTGCACGCGGTCGAACTGATTGCGGTTGGCCATGGGGCCGATGGTCGTCGCCGGGTCGGCGGGGTCGCCGACCCTCATGCCGGCCACCGCTGCCTTGGCCAGTTCGACGACCTGCGCCAGGCGCTTGTGCGGGACGAGAAGCCGCGAGCCCGCGATGCACGCCTGGCCGTTGTTCTGGAAGGCAATGTTCAGCGCCGCCGGAACGGCCTTCTCGAAGTCGGCGTCGTCCAGGAGGATCGTCGGCGACTTGCCGCCGAGCGCCAGGCTCACGCGCTTCATCGTGTCGAGCGCCTGGCGCGCGATGATCTTGCCGGTGCCGGTCGAGCCCGTGAACGAGATCCTGGCGACGTCGGGATTCGTGCTCAGCTCGGTGCCGACGACGTCGCCGCGCCCGTTGAGGATGTTGATGACGCCGGCGGGCAGGTCGGCCGCGTGAAAGGCCTCGGCCACGATCCGGGTCTGGATGGCGCTCATTTCGCTGGGCTTGATCACGGTCGTGCAGCCGGCCGCAATCGCCATGGCGAGCTTGCTGCAGATGGAGCCGGCGTTGCTGTTCCACGGCGTGATCAGCGCGGAGACGCCGACGGGCTCCATGACGACGGTGGCCGAGCCCTCGCGACGTTCGAACTCGTAGGTCTCCAGCGTTCGGGCGGCATCGAGGAAGGCCTTGGCAGCGTATTGGGACACCCACGCGGCACGCGACACCGGGCCGCCGTACTCCTCGATCGTCGCGTCTCGCAGCTCCTCGGCCCTGGAAATGACCGCGGCATGCAGGCGCTCGAGCATCGCGACGCGCTGTGCCTTGGAGGTGCGCGAGAACGCAGGCAGGGCGGACTTGGCGGCCGCGATGGCCCGCTGGGTATCTTCCTTGTCGGCCAGGACGACATGGCCGATGACTTCCTCGGTGGTCGGATTGACCAGCGGGAAGCGTTCGGTGCCGTGCGGCTTGACGAAGGCGCCGGCTATGTAGATGTGGTCGATGTTGCGCATGGAGGGCTCCTGAACTGGGGTTGTTGAAACGGGCACGGAAGGAATTTAGGCGCCCTTGTTTGATTTGATAAGATGGACAAATGTCGATGAAACGTCCTTGAAATCAGGACAATGCACAAATCAGGTCTGGTCGAGCTCGAAGCGGTGCTGGCGGTGGCTCGGCACCGCGGCTTCCGCCCTGCGGCCGTCGAGCTGGGAATGTCCACGTCGGCCTTGAGCAGCGCCGTGGCGGGCCTGGAGACCCGGTTGGGGGTGCGTCTGTTCCATCGAACGACGCGCAGCGTGTCGCTGACCGAAGCGGGCGAGCAGTTCGTCGCGCGTGTGGGGCCGGCCCTGTCCGAAATCCGGAGTGCGACCGCAGCGGCGAGCAGCCAACGGCAAAGACCGGCGGGGACGCTGCGGATCAACGCCGCGCTGGGCGCGGCCCGCATGGTGTTCGCTCCCCTTGTCGTGGAGTACCTGCGGCGCTACCCGGACATGACCATCGACATCGTGACCGAGGGCCGCATGATCGACATCGTGGCCGAGGGCTACGACGCGGGCCTGCGGCCGAGCGAACTGGTGCCGCGCGACATGATCCGCGTGCCGATCGGCCACGACATGCGCATGGCCGTGGTGGCCACGCCGGAATACTTCACGCGGCATCCGTTGCCGAAGTCACCGTCGGACCTGGCGCAGCACTCATGCATCCGGGCCCGCCTGCCCAACGGAGCGCCGTACCGATGGGAGTTCGCCAAGCGAGGCGAGACGCTGCACGTCGATGTCCCGGGCAATCTCGTCCTCGACGCACCGCTGCTCATGCTCGACGCGGTGCGGGCCGGCGTGGGGCTGGCGCACCTCGCCGAGTGGTACGTGGCTGAGGACATCGCGGCCGGCCGTCTCGTGCGCGTGCTGCAGGAATGGACACCGCCTTTCCCGGGGCTTGCCCTGTACTACCCGGCGGGTCGGCACATGCCCGCGGGGCTGCGGGTGTTCATCGACTTGATTCGAGAGCTGGAAAGTCGATAGGCTGGCGGACGTCAGGCGGGCAACGCGACGCCGCTCAGCCTCTCGCACATCGTCAGAAAGCCGGCCTGGAGTTCTGGACGGCTCGCCTGAGGATTCGCGCTGCAGCGTTTCAGGTGATAGAAGTATCCCCCCGAAATCCGTGCCTGTGCATCCTCGCTCGTCGCAAGCCACGCCTGGGTCCGCTGCGCCTGGTCCATGTCGTCGGGTGCGCCGGGGCCGCCCATGCGGGTTGGCACCCAGCCAGGTTCGAGCGCGGTAGAGACGACCTCGGGCCAACGTCGACCCACCGCGAACGCCAGCATCACGTCGTACAGCTTGCTTTCGGCGTAGGCCCGGGAAGCGTCCCAAGTGCGCCGGCGCCGGAGTGCGTCATCCAGCTCCGCGTTGACGTGATGGTGCATGCCGGAGCTCAGGTAGACGAGGCGCTTCGGCCGTTCCATCAATGACGTCGGCAGATAGGGCGCCATGACGTTGATCGCGAAGACGTGCGGCAGGCCGTCGATGGTCTCGATGCGAACGCGGTGAGGCCGGACAGGCCGACGCCTTGCAACATCAGGCCGAGGCCTTCCCGCCAGATCTGGCCGACGACGCGATGGAAGGGCAGGCGATTGCCGGCCGGCACGGCGAAGGGCGTTGCGCCGAAGGCGATGGCGGCGGCGATGATCGGTGCCGCCATGCAGGCCAGCATCACTGCCTGGGCAAAGGGCTGCGCAGGCGGCGTTCAATCGTGGATGAGCGATTGTCGAGAAGTCGTCTGTGCCTGCAGGTTAGCCCCGTGCTGATTGGTCAGGCCTCGCTCAGGCGTCGCCTGTCAAGATGCCCCACCTGGTGTGTTTCTGTCCCGACGAGTCGGCGCTCACCAGCATAGTGCGCCGTGTGCCACGACGCATGATCTGCCCGTGCCCGTGCCCCAGGCAGGCGTGGACGGGCTCAGGCGTCAGCGACATGCGGTGCGGCATCGCCAGCCTGGCAACCCACCTGAGAGACCTGTGGCAGAAGATCGATATGCGGGGCAAGTCTTCGAGTTCCTCGGTAGGAGAGGTGGACGTGCCTCAAACGAGCGCCCGGGCCTCGAGCAGTCGAAGTGCGGTATTCACCAATCCGTTTCGCTGAAGCATTGCGATGAACTCGTCGACGCTTGTCTGCGGATTGCGGAGCCTGTCGCGCATGGCCTTGAACGCGGCCAGCGCAGCAATGGGCTCCAGGTCCAACTGATACACAAGGAAGTCGTCCGGATGGATAGCCTCGAGCCCGGGCTTTCCAAGGAGGTCCGCCGGAAAGTCCTTCAGGTTCAACGTGACGATGCAGTCAGCGTGGCCGGCGATCGCTGCAGCAAGTACGTGGACGTCGCCCCCGTCAGGGCAGCTCCAAGCCTGCCATCAAAGGCGCATTGGCCAGCGGCGAGACCTCCCAGTCCGGAACCGCGCGGCGCATCGCGTCGCGTCTGCGCTGAAGCTTGCCATCCAGTTCGGGGCGTGTGCGAAGGACGCCGCGAATCCACTCTTCGTCGATGCGTTCGCTCCACTGGAGCGGCAAATAGCCCAGCGGCATGCAAGCTCATCAACGCATCGGCGATGGGGCCGGAAACAGACCGCACGCGTCCAGGATGGCGGTGTAGCGCGCGTGCCCAGCCATCAGTACCCCAGGCCAGGTTCCTGGGCGTCGTCGGCAAGCTCCTGCAGTGCCGCTTGTTGACCTGCCAGCATGCGCGTCTTGTAGGCGACCGCATCCTCATAGGCGATGCGGCGATGAGTGCCAACCTTGCGGTGAGGAAGCCGACCTGCCTCGACCTCCTTGATGACGAATGGGCGCGAGACGTTGAGGAAGCTCGCCACGTCGTTCGTCGTCATCTCATGGCGCGTCGGCATCAGGACGATAGGGCGACCCTCGCTCATGAGGCCGAGGACCTGCGCCATGAGTCGAAGAGAAACAGGCGGAAGCTTGATGACGGGCTCGCCGTCCTTGCTGTCCTCGTTGACCAGAACCACCGAGGGCGCCTTCGAATAGTCGAGCGCAGCCATGATGCAGCGCTGTGCCGCCCGGGCCATCTTCGCTTCATCATCGCTCAGCTTGGGAGGTTGCCCGCCCCCGAGCAGCTCTGCGGTCGTTGCCATTGCTTTCTCCACATCGATGCGGCGGACGCGCGTTTTGGGGCGCGCTGAAATCCGCACGTGCTCACCATAGCGCGCAAACGAAGCAAATGAAGCAAATGAAACAATGGTGGGCGACCAAGGCGTGTGGACGGCTGCTTTTCCTGCTTTTTTCCTACCCCAAACGAAAAAGCCACCCGAAGGTGGCCCAAGTCGTTGATTCTGCTGGTGCGCCCGACTGGGTTCGAACCAGTGACCCCTGCCTTCGGAGGGCAGTACTCTATCCATCTGAGCTACGGGCGCGCAATCGCGGAGTTTAGCCGATCGAGCCCGGATCCCTGTCATTCGGGCGGCATAGACTGGCTCGATGACGCAACACTCCTGGCCTGCCATCGCGCTGGCGCGCGCCTGTGACGGCCCTGCGCGCGTTCCGTTCCTGCTCGAGGATGAAGAGGGGCCGCTGCTGGGCTCCGTGGCGATTCGCGACCTCGATGCGCTGCGCGGATGGCCCGATGCGTTTGAATGGCTGGCGGCGCCTGACGGCACCCCGCGCGCGCTCGTGTTGCGCCTGCCCGCGCAGGAGCGCGATGCGCGCCTCGCGCTGATCCATGCGCGCCTGCGCGACGACGGCCTCATCGTGGCCTGGCGCGACGAGCCCTATCCGCTGCGCGACCGCACGGGCGGCGAGCACGGCACGATCGAGCGGGCCGCGAGCCGTTTCTGGGGCACGTTGACGCTGGGCGCGCATTGCAACGGCTACGTGGCCGACGCGTCCGGCCGGCCGACGCACCTGTGGATCGCCCGCCGTTCCGGCACCAAGGCCGTCGATCCGGGCCGCCTCGACAACGTGATCGGCTGCGGCGTGCCGGTCGGCCAGTCGCCGCGCGAGGCCATCTTGCGCGAGGGCTGGGAGGAGGCCGGGCTCGTGCCGGCGCAGATGGCCGGGCTGCGCCCGGGTGGGCTGATCGACCTGGAGTGCGACATTCCCGAGGGGCGCCAGCACGAGCGGCTGCACGTGTTCGACCTGGCGTTTGCTCCGGAACTCGTGCCGCGCAACGTGGACGGCGAGGTGGCCGAGCATCGCCTGATGCCGGTCGCGGAGGCGCTGGCGCGCGCGGCGTTCGGCGAGCTGACCACCGACGCCGCCCTGGCGACGCTGGACTTCGCGGTTCGCCATCGATTGATTGAACCGTTGTCGACAGAACGGGAACCAACCGGACCCGGGCAGGCGGTCGCGCATTGGACGGCCGCGCAACGGGCGGCCTTCGAGGCGCTTCGGCCGGGGGCTCGTGCCGCAGTAGGGCCTTGAGACGCTGATCTACCATTCAAACCAACTGAAGTGCGGCGTCAATCGCGCTCAACCCGCCGCTCCGCCAGGGCCGGGACACTGGCCTTCAAGATGCAACGCCGCCCCTTCCTCCGCCACGCCGCGTCCGACACCAGAACATGACCACCTCCGCCCGACCTGTCACCCGCTACACCGGCACCGCGATCCTCCTTCACTGGTTGATGGCGCTGGGCATCGTCGGCAACTTCTGCGTCGGCCTGTACATGGCCGACCTGCCGATGTCGATGATGCGGCTCAAGCTCTACAACTATCACAAGTGGGCCGGCGCCACGGTCCTGTTCCTGGCCGCGCTGCGCCTCCTGTGGCGGCTGACGCATCGCCCGCCCGCCGAACTGCCGGCGCCGAAGTGGCAGCACACCGCGGCCTCGGTCACGCACTGGAGTCTGTACGCGCTGTTCTTCGCGGTGCCGCTGGTGGGCTGGGCCTACAGCTCGGCCTCCGGCTTTCCCATCGTGGTGTTCGGCGTGCTGCCGTTGCCCGACTTCGTGGCGAAGAACCACGACCTGGCCGAGGCGATCAAGCCCTGGCACGGCGACCTGGCCTGGGTGCTGTTCGCGCTGGTCGCGCTGCACGTGGCCGCCGTCTTCAAGCACATGGTCATCGACCGCGACGGGCTCGTGCGCCGCATGATGCCCGGCCGCGACTGACCCTCACACGCAACAGAGAGCGACCATGAAAAAGATTCACACCGCCTTCGTCCTGGCCACCTCGCTGGCCTTCACCGGCGTCGCCCTCGCGCAGGCCACGGTGGTTCCGGCGCAGAGCCAGATCACGTTCGCCATCAAGGAGATGGGCGTGCCCGTCGAGGGCAAGTTCGGCAAGTGGACGGCCGACATCGCGTTCGATCCGAAGAAGCCCGAGACCGGCAAGGTGGCGTTCACCATCGCCACGTCCAGCGCGTCGTTCGGCTCCGCGGAGACCGACGCCGAGGTGCCCAAGGCCACCTGGTTCAACGTCGCCAAGTTCCCCAACGCCACCTTCGCGTCGACCGCGATCAAGGCCAAGGGCGGCGGCAAGTACGACGTGTCCGGCAAGCTGAGCGTCAAGGGCACCACCAGGGACATCGTGGTCCCGATCGCGCTGACCCAGGCCGGCGCGGCCACCACGGCCACCGGCACGTTCACCATCAAGCGCAACGACTTCAAGATCGGCGAGGGCGAGTGGACGGACACCTCGCAGCTGGCCGACGAGGTCGCGGTCAAGTTCAAGATCGCGTTGACCGGCGTCGCGCCGCTCTGATCGCCTGAAGAATTCCCCCTTGCCCCTCGCGGGGCGGCAGCCGGTGGCGCGGGTCAGCGCCGGGACGCTTTCATCTCTCACTTGCTGACCCGCTGGAGTTTCCCCCCATGAAGAAGATTTCCCTGATTGCCGCCCTGGCCGCCCTCGGCTTCGCCGCTGCCGCGCACGCCGAATCCGCCACCTACGCCATCGAGCCGAGCCACACGTTCGCCACGTTCGAGATCGGCCACTTCAACACCTCCACCAACCGCGGCCGCTTCAACAAGACCAGCGGCACCGTGACGCTGGACAAGGTCGCCAAGACCGGCTCGCTGGACGTCACCGTCGACACCTCGTCGCTGGACACCGGCACCGCCGCGTTCACCAAGCACATCTCCAGCGAGGAGATCCTCAACGTCGCCGTCAACCCGACGGCGCACCTGGTGGCCACCAAGTTCGTCTTCAACGGCGACAAGGTCAGCGAGATCGACGGCGACCTGACGCTCAACGGCAAGACCAACCCGGTGGTGCTGAAGGCGCAGAACTACAACTGCTACAACAGCCCGATGATCAAGCGCGAAGTCTGCGGTGGCGACTTCGACACGACGATCGTGCGCAGCCAGTACGGCGTCACGTATGGCCTGAACTACGGCTTCCCGGACAACGTCCATCTGGTCATCCAGGTTGAAGCCGTCAAGCAATAAGCTGCGGCGCGTCGTCCTCCGGGCGGCGCTCGTGCTTTCCTGCGCCAGCCCGGGCCTCGCGCCCGCGCTGGCGCAGTCCGTTGCGAGCCCGGTCAGCTACCAGCTGGATCCGGACCACACCTTCGTCACCTTCGAGGTGCTGCACTTCGGGACGTCCACGCTGCGCGGCCGCATCGGCCCCGTCACGGGCGAGGTGACTGTGGACCGCGGCGCGAGGACCGGCGACCTGCGGCTGCGCATTCCCTTGGCCACGCTGGACACCGGCCTGCGCGCGCTCGACGCGCGCCTGAAGGCGCCCGACCTGCTGGCCGCCGCCGAATACCCGGAGGCGTATTTCGTGGCCACCCGGTTCCGGTTCGACGCCGCCGGCGGCGTCCGGGAAGTGCGCGGCGAGTTCACGCTGCGCGGCGTCGGCCAGCCGCTGTCGCTGGTCGCGAAGTCGTTCGCCTGCCGACACGACGAACGGCTGAAGCGCGAGGTCTGCGGCGGCGATTTCACGGGCGACCTGCAGCGCCACGACTTCGGCGCCACGTTCGGCGAGCCCTTCGTCAGCGACGACGTGCATCTCGTGGTTCAAGTCGAGGCCATCGCCCCCGAAGCCGCGGGTGCCCGATAATCGAGCGTTTGCCGCAGTGCCGGCAGGAACCCCGAAAGCTTTGGCGATGACTCTCCCGGACGATTGGCGGCACGACCGCGAAGTGGGCGTGCTGCCCGGCACGACGCTGGACACCACGCGCGTGGACGACGTGCGCATCGGCGCCGTGCGCCCGCTCATCTCCCCGGCCCTGCTGCTGGACGACATGCCGGCCCCCGACAGCGCGGTGTCGCTGGTGGAGGGCGCGCGCGCCGAACTGGCCAGGGTGCTGGGCGGCAGCGACGACCGCCTGATCGTCGTGGTGGGCCCGTGCTCGATCCACGACCACGACCAGGCGCTGGAGTACGCGCGCCACCTCAAGGTGGTGGCCGATGCGTTGAAGGACGACCTGCTCGTCGTGATGCGCGTGTACTTCGAGAAGCCGCGCACCACCGTCGGCTGGAAGGGCTACATCAACGACCCGCGCCTGGACGGCAGCTTCCGCATCAACGAGGGTCTGCGCAAGGCTCGTCAACTCCTGCTGGACGTGGCCGAGATCGGCCTGCCCGCCGGCACCGAGTTCCTCGACCTGCTGAGCCCGCAGTACATCGCCGACCTGGTGTCCTGGGGCGCGATCGGCGCGCGCACCACCGAGAGCCAGAGCCACCGGCAGCTCGCCTCCGGCCTGTCGTGCCCGGTGGGCTTCAAGAACGGTACCGACGGTGGCATCAAGGTGGCGGCCGACGCCATCCTCGCGGCCAACGCCTCGCATGCGTTCATGGGCATGACCAAGATGGGCCAGGCCGCCATCTTCGAGACCCGCGGCAATGCCGACTGCCACGTGATCCTGCGCGGCGGCAAGGCGCCCAACTACAAGGCTGCCGACGTGGCCGCCGCCTGCGGCGCGCTCGCGGAACGCGCGCTGCGCCAGCAGGTGATGATCGACTTCTCCCACGCCAACTCCGAGAAGAAGCACCAGCGCCAGATCGACGTCGGCGCCGACGTGGCCGCGCAGATCGCCGGCGGCGACCGGCGCATCACCGGCGTGATGATCGAGAGCCACCTGGCCGACGGGCGCCAGGAACTCAGACCGGGCGTGACGCCGGCCTGGGGCGTGTCCATCACCGACGCCTGCATCGGCTGGGCCGACACCGAGCCGCTGCTCGTGAGCCTGGCCAAGGCGGTGCGTGAACGCCGCACCGGCACGGCGTCGTGAGCACGACCACGATCGCGGCCGGCACCGATCGCGCCGCCGGCGGCGTGCGCTACGTGGGCTTCTGGGCCCGCGTGGCCGCCGGGCTGCTCGACCTGATCCTGGTGATGTTCGTCGTGACGCCGGTGGCCGTCTATGTGTTCGGCGACGGCTGGACGGACGGCAGGGGCGTGCTCGGCTTCGTCGTGAACTGGGTGCCGCTGGGCGGCGCGATCATCGCGTTCTGGGTGATGAAGGGCGCGACGCCGGGCAAGCTGGCGATCTCCGCCGCCGTGGTCGACGCCCAGACCTTCGCGCCGGTGGACTTCTGGCAGGCGCTGACGCGCTATGTCGGCTATTTCATCTCGGCGATCCCGCTGTTCGCCGGCCTGGCCTGGGTGGCCTTCGATGCGCGCAAGCAGGGTTGGCATGACAAGATGGCGCGCACGGTGGTGATCTACCGCCCGCGTTGAACGACCTGGGAGCTGGGCGATGCAGCGAGTCACGGGAATCGGCGGAGTCTTCTTCAAGGCGCGCGACGCCGAGGGCCTGAGGGCCTGGTACAGGCGCCACCTCGGTCTGGACGTGCAGGACTGGGGCGGACTCGCCTTCCCGCCGGCGCCCACGCAGCCGGCCGGCAGCCGATCCCCGCTCGCCTCGCATACCACCTGGTGTATCTTCCCGGCCGACAGCGACTACTTCGGCGGCACCCGCGCCGCGTCGTTCATGGTCAACTACCGGGTGGCCGATCTCGACGCTTTGCTCGCGGTGCTCAGGCGCGAGGGCTGCGCGGTCGACGACAAGACCGAGGTCTCCGAATACGGCAAGTTCGGTTGGGTCACCGATCCGGAGGGCAACCGCGTGGAGCTCTGGCAGCCGCCGGCCTAGCCGATTCCGTCATCCTGCGCGAAGTCGCAGGATCCACGCGAACCAGGACGCCTCGGCGGGGGTGGATCCTGCGACTTCGCGCAGGATGACGGGGTAGCGCAGGATGACGAGGTTGCTGCTAGACCCGCTCGACCACCAGCGCGATCCCCTGCCCCACGCCGATGCACATCGTGCACAGCGCATAGCGGCCGCCCGCGGCGTGCAGCTGGTTGACGGCCGTCGTCACCAGCCGCGCGCCGCTGGCGCCCAGCGGATGGCCCAGCGCGATGGCGCCGCCGTTCGGGTTCACGCGCGGATCGTCGTCGGCCACGCCCAGCTGGCGCAGCACGGCCAGACCTTGCGCGGCGAAGGCTTCGTTCAGCTCGATCACGTCCATCTGCGAGATGGTCAGGCCCAGGCGGGCCAGCAGCTTCTTGGACGCCGGCGCCGGCCCGATGCCCATGACGCGCGGCGCGACGCCCGCCACGGCCATGCCCAGCACGCGGGCGCGCGGCGTCAGGCCATGCGTCTTCGCCGCGCCGGCGCTGGCCAGCAGCAGGGCGCAGGCGCCGTCGTTGACGCCGGAGGCGTTGCCGGCGGTGATCGTGCCGTTGGGGCGCACGATGGGCTTCAACTTGCCCAGCGCCTCCAGCGAGGTCTCGCGCGGGTGTTCGTCCCTGGCCACGACGAGGGCCTCGCCCTTCTTCTGCGGCACGGTCACCGGGGTGATCTCGGCATCGAAGAAGCCGCGTTTCTGCGCCTCGACGGCGCGCAGTTGCGAGCGCAGCGCCATCGCGTCCTGGTCGGCACGGTCGATGCCGAAGTCGTCGGCCACGTTCTCGGCCGTCTCGGGCATCGAGTCGACGCCGTACCGGGCCTTCATCTGCGGGTTGACGAAGCGCCAGCCGATGGTCGTGTCGTACAGCGCGTTCTCGCGCGCGAACGCCGATGTGGCCTTGGGCATCACGAAGGGCGCGCGGCTCATGCTCTCGACGCCGCCGGCCAGCAGCAGGCCAGCCTCGCCAGCACGGATCGCCTGGGCGGCGCTGCCGACGGCGTTCAGGCCCGAGCCGCACAGGCGGTTCAACGTGACACCGGGTACGTCAACGGGTATACCTGCGAGCAGTGCGCTCATGCGGGCGACGTTGCGGTTGTCCTCGCCGGCCTGGTTGGCGCAGCCGTAGAGCACGTCGTCGATGGCGGAGGGATCGAGTTCGGGATGGCGGGCCAGCAGCGCACGGATTGGAATGGCCCCCAGATCGTCGGCGCGAACGGCCGACAGGGAACCGCCGTAGCGGCCGAAAGGGGTGCGCAGCGCATCGCAGATGAAGGCGTCGGTCATGGTGGGCGTCTCGATTGGGCTCTGGATTGTTCGCAGGAAGAACATTTATTCGTAAACAAGACCCTGCGAGCGCGATTTTGCGCGTTTTGGGTGCGCCAACGTCATAAGAGGGGATCTGTCCGCTCAAGTCGGGCAGAGGATTGGCCGATTCCACGGAGAGAAAGAAACCGGACGCAGGCGGCGGACGGTAAGGGAAATTCGAATGACGACCCCCATCCAAGCGAGTGCGTTGCGAATCGGCATGTTCGTTCACCTGAACGTCGGCTGGATGTCGCATCCGTTCCCGCTGTCGAGCTTCAAGCTGACCACCCAGGAGCAGATCGAGACGATCCGCTCGCTGGGGCTGTCGCGACTGACGTGGAGCCCGGAGCGCAGCGACGTCCTGGAGCCGGTCGTCGAGGTGGCCGCCGGTGGCGGGTCGCCCCTCGAGGAAGAGGCGCCCAAGGTGCTGGACGCGCGCCAGCTGGCCAGGCGCGCCCTCAGCGCGCAGATGGAGACCGCCGCGCGCTGCGAGCGCCAGTTCACCGAGGCCTGCCGCGACCTGCGCCGCACCAACGACAAGGTGCTCACCGACCCGGCGCAGGCCAATGTCGACGCGCAGCAGCTTGCCAAGGCGCTGCTGGACAAGATGCTGGTGGAAGGCGAGCCCTGCCTGCGCGTGCTCGGCGAGATGGCCAGCGACCGCCACGCTTCGCATTGCCTCAACGTGGCCGTGGTCTCGCTGATGCTGGGTCGCCAGCTGGCGATACCCGCCAACGTATTGATGGAGCTGGGCGTCGGCGCGCTGATGCATGACGTGGGCAAGATCGCGCTGCCCGATCGCGTGCGCCTGGCGCGCGACGACTTCAACGCCGGCGAGGCCGCGCTGTACCGCGACCACGTCGCGCAGGGCCTGATCCTCGGCCGCCGCATGGGGTTGTCGGCAGATGCGCAGCTGGTCATCGCGCAGCACCACGAGCTTGCCGACGGCAGCGGCTTCCCCAGCGCGCTGATGCTGCCGCGCATGTCGCTGCCGGCCCGCATCGTGGCCCTGGTCAATCGCTACGACAACCTGTGCAACGCGGCGTCGCCGGCGCAGTCCATCACGCCACACGAGGCCTTGTCGCGCCTGTTCGCGCAATGCCGCTCGAAGTTCGACGAGACGCTGCTGTCCGGCTTCATCAAGATGATGGGCATCTACCCGCCCGGCTCGGTCGTCCAGCTGAGCGACGACCGCTTCGCGATGGTGATGACCGTCAACGCCGCGCACCCGCTCAAGCCGCGCGTGCTCGTCTACGACCCGGCCGTGGCACTCGAGGAGGCGATCCACCTCGACCTCGAGAAGACCCCGCAGACCGGCATCCGCCGCAGCCTGAAGCCGGTGCAGCTGCCCGCGCGCGCCGTCGACTACCTCAAGCCGCGCCAGCGCATCTCGTACTTCTTCGACGTGGAAAGCACGCCGAAGGAGGACGCGCGGGAAGAGGCGACCGCATGACTCCCGACGCGCCGCTCCTGACGCAGGTCGCGGCCAGGGAGTCGCTGTCGGGCCTGCTCGCGGCGCTCGCCGCGATGGGGCATGCCGCGTGGATCGTCGACGCGACGCACGGCCAGATCCTGGCCGCCAACCTGGAGGCCGAGGAGCTGCTGGAACGCACCGACCTCGAAGGCCTGGACGCCGACGACGCCATCGCCGACCTCGAGGACATGGCCTATTGGGACGGCGTGCGCTGCGGCGTCGTCAGCGTGCTCGACAGCGACGCCGAGCTGCACCTGCCCAGCGGCCGCACCTGCGCGGTGTCGCGCCGCATCGCACCGATGTGGCTGGAAGACGGCTGCCCGCTGTTTCTCGTGCAGGTGCGCGACCGCAGCCGGGAGCACCGCGTCGAAGTGGAACGCGAGACCGCGCTGGCCGAGCTGCGCGCCACGCTGGAGGCCACCGCCGACGCCATTCTCGTCACCGACCTGGACGGCCGCATCCGCGCCTTCAACCGCCGCTTCGCGCGCATGTGGTCGCTGCCCGACGGCGTGCTGCACGCGGGCGACGACCGCGCCGTGCACGACTGGGTGCGCATGAACGTGATGGACGTCGACGCCTACGACCGGCGCCTGGAGGACGTCTACGCCCACACGCTGGCCGAGGCGCACGACGAGATCGCGCAGGTCAACGGTGCCGTCATCGAGCGTCACGCGCAGCCGCAGTGGAGCCGGGGCCGGCCCACCGGCCGAGTGTTCTCGTTTCGCGAGACGAACCCGCACCGCGTCGGCGTCCCGCGCGAGCCGGGCCACCAGGGCCTCGACCAGCTCACGCACCTGCCCAACCGCACCGGCTTCCTGCTGACGCTGGAAGAGGCGCTGCGCTCCGGCCGCCAGAGCGCGGGCTTCGCCGTGCTGTGCATCGAGTTCAACCGCGACGCGCTGTTCGGCGAGGGCGGCGACAGCGCTGCCGGCGCCCGCCGCCTGTCCGAGCTGGCGGCGCAGGTGCGCGGCGCCATGCGCCAGCCGCACTACTGCGCCCGCCTGGGTGGCAGCCGCTTCGGCGTGCTGATCGACTACGCCAGCGAGGCCGCCGCCGAGGCCGCCGCGCGCCGCCTGATCGAGGCCCAGGAACACGTGGGGGGCGTGCCCATGGCCATCGGCATCGGCACCTATCCGGGCGCCGGGCTGTCGGGCGACGAGATCCTGCGCCACGTCGAGATCGCCATGCATCGGGCGCAGCAAGCCAATCGCTCGTCGTTCGCGGTGCACAAGTTCGGCTTCGAGGGCTGGCAACGCAAGCGCGACCGCGTCGAGGCGGGCATGCTGCGGGCCGCCGAGGAAGGCCGCTTTCGCCTGGCGGCGCAGCCGCGCTTCGACACCCGCACCGGCCTGGCCGTGGCGCTGGAGGTGCAGCTGCGCTGGCGCGACCGCGAGCTGGGCGAGGTGCCTTGCAGCCAGTTCATGGGCGTGGCCGAGGAGCGCGGCCTGGTCGGCGCGCTCGACGACTGGGTGCTGGAGCACGGCCTGCTGCAGCAGCGCCGCTGGCGCGAGGCGGGCCGTCCGCTGCGCCTGAACGTGAACGTGTCCGACTGGCAGCTGACGCAGCCTGGCTATGCCCGCCGCGTGGCCGCCGCGCTGGAGGCCGCCGGGTGCGCGCCGCAGCACCTCGAGATCGATGTCGGCGAATCCGCGCTGCAGGTCGATCCCGATGCCGCGCTGGCGGCGGTGCGCTCGCTGGCGCGCCAGGGCATCCGCGTGATGCTCGACGGCTTCGGCGCAGGCACCAGCTCGCTGGCCTCGCTGCAGCGCCTGCCGTTCGCCGGCGTCAAGCTCGATTCGACGCTGGCGCAGGCCTGCGCCGGCGCGGGCGCAGAGGCGCGCTGGGTGCCGGCGCTCGTCGACCTGGTGCATGCGATGCAGCTCGAGGTGCACGCCATCGGCGCCGACACCGAGGCGCAGTACGACGCGCTGACGGCGGCCGGCTGCGACGGCCTCCAGGGGCGCCGACTGGGCCAGTGGATGGAAGAGCAGGCGCTCGAGTCGTGGTTCAGCCTGCCGAGGTCGCAGCGCAGCCTTTGACCAGTCTCTGAAACTAGGCGTCCTGCATCTGGTCCTCGCCACCCAGGTTGGGCGCGACGTCCTCTTCGAGATCCAGATCCTCGCCGTGGGCCGCGCCCGCGGGCGCGGGCGCGGGCGACGCGGGCGTGGACGGCGAGGCAGGGGTGGCGGACGCGGTCATGGGAAATCCTCTGGTGCGGCAGGGAAAGCTGCCAGGTCGATTCTGATCCTGCCGCGGCCGGCGTGCTTGGCGCGTAGGACAGGCACTACAGTCGTTCGGGAGACCGGCCGGCAGCCAGCGCAAGACAATCGGCGCATCCTCGGGGTGTCGTCAATGCTCCCCGTGAAAGCCGTGCCCCATGTCCGTCTCCCGCCTCCTCGACGTGATTCTCGCCGGCTCTCCTGGCCTGGCGAGGCGGTGATGGACGCCCGGAGCACTGCCATCGATTCCGCCCCGGCGACCCCGCGCGCGCGTCCGCGCGATCGCGAGACGACCGGCCCCGCGCTGGACGCCTACGTGGTGGAGGACAACGTCATCGTCCTCGAGAGCCTGATCGCCGCGATCGAGGAACTGGCGCCCGTGCACGTCGTCGGTACGGCGGCCGACGAGAGCGTCGCCGTCGAGTGGCTGCGCGGCGCCGGCGAGCACTGCGACCTGGTGATCATCGACATCTTCCTGCGCACCGGCTCCGGCCTGGGCGTGATCGCCGCCGCACGCCGCGAGCGCCCGGGCGCGGCCCTGGTCGTGCTCAGCAACTACGCCACCGACGAGATGCAGGCGCGTTGCCTGGCCAGCGGTGCCGACCGCGTGTTCGACAAGTCGCGCGACATCGACCAGCTGGTGGCGTTCTGCATCGCGCTGTCGTCGCGGGAGCCCGGCGAGCGCTCGCACTGACCGGCGGCGCCCGCATCGAAACATGCGTTGGCGTTGCGGTCTTGTGCACGATGGCGTCGTTGCACGCGCATGCTGAGTGCCCTGTAGTCGCCGTCCTACGCCGCGGTCCGTGGCCGCCCGACATGCAGGCACGTCCCGGCCCTACCGGAGAGTGCCGGCGTGCCGAGCAAACTGGACCTGTCTATCCAGCGCCCACGTCGATCCTCCGCTCGCGGCGACGAATCCAACCCTCCAGGAGTTCCCATGTCCGAAACCTCGCTGTCCAACACCGCCACCACGACCGATCACTTCAACCGTGCCGCCGCCGCCCTCAAGGCCGCTGAACGCGACGCCCATGCGGCCATCGACAGCGCCGTCGACGGCCTGGCCAGCGCCTACGGCGACACCAAGCCGCTGCTGTCGCGCGTGAGCCAGCGCGCCCGCGACGCCGCGAGCGACGGCTACGACGCCGCACGCGAGCGCGCCGCCGCCCTGCGCGAACGCAGCCAGCAGGCCGTCGAATCGACCCGCGGCTACGTGCAGGACGAGCCGATCAAGTCGCTGCTGATCGCCGCGGCAGTCGGCGCGGCCGTCATCGCGCTGGTCGAAGTGGTGCGCATCCGCCGCAATCGCTGAAGACCTCCCCTCGAAGTGCACGGCCAACGTCGGGCACATCGCGGACAATCGCGGCCAAGGCAGTCCTTGGCCGCTTTCTTTTGGGCAACACCACCATGATGTACAAATTCAAGAGCCAGGCCACCGGCGACCTGATCATGACCCAGCCGGTGGGCGACCGCGTGCTGGCCATCATCGGCAAGGCGTCGACGCCGCAAGGCATCATCGACGTCGAGCAGTTGCCGGCCGCCCTGGGCGCGCTGGAGTCGGCGGTCGCGGCCGAAAGCCCCGCGTCCGCCGACGGCGGCGACGCGGCGTCCGCCAAGGTCGACGCCATCAGCCTGCGCCAGCGCGTCTGGCCGATGGTGGAGATGATGAAACGCGCCCTGGCCGAAAGACAGCCCATCGTCTGGGGCGCCTGAAAATGGAACGAGCGACTGCATGAGCCATGGGGAAGCGACGCGACTGATCGCGGTACGACACGGCGAGACCGCCTGGAACGTCGAGGCCCGCCTGCAGGGGCAGCTGGACATCCCGCTCAACGAGCGCGGCCGCGATCAGGCCCGTCGCACGGCGCACTGGCTGGCCGAAGACCACCCCGACGTGGTCGTCAGCAGCGACCTCGCGCGCGCGAAGGAAACCGCGCAGGCCATCGCGGGCTTCAACCGCATCCCGCTGGAGCTCGATCCCGAGCTGCGCGAGCGCAGCTTCGGCAGCTTCCAGGGCATGACCCACACCGAGGTGGCCGAGCGCTGGCCCGAGCAGTCGGCGCGCTGGAAGAGCCGCGACCCGGAGTTCGCCCCCGGCGACGGCGAGTCGCTCACGGTGTTCTACGCCCGCTGCGTGGAGGCGACGCTGCGCATCGCCGAACGCCACGCCGGCAGGACCGTGGTGCTGGTGGCCCACGGCGGCGTGCTCGACTGCCTGTACCGAGCCGCCTGCCGCGTGCCGCTGGACGCGCCGCGCATCTGGTCGCTGGACAACGCCGCCATCAACCGGCTGCTGCACACCAGCTCCGGCCTGACGCTGGTGGGCTGGAACGACACCAGCCATCTGGACGTCGGCGCGCCGACGCTCGATGAATCGGCCGACCGCATGCCGGTGGCGGCGGCGCTGGCGGCTCGCACCGACTGACGGCACGTCGCGCGCGACCGTGTCATCCTGCGCGCAGTCGCAGGATCCATCCCTGCCACGATGCCGCCCGGTTCGCGTGGATCCTGCGACTGCGCGCAGGATGGCCGCGCTGGCTGCCGTCCGGTTCGCGTGAAGCCTGCGACTGCACGCAGGATGACAGATGATGGGTGGGCGCCGCGACGCCCGCGCCCCCGATTCAGAACTCCGGCGGCGTCCCGAACAGGTCGCTGCCCGCCCGCGCCGGCGGTGCCAGCCCCAGGTGGCGGTAGGCCGCGATCGTGGCGATGCGCCCGCGCGGCGTGCGCTGCAGGTAGCCCTGCTGGATCAGGTAGGGCTCGATGACGTCCTCGATCGTGCCCGGCTCCTCGCCGATGGCCGCGGCCACGTTGTCCAGGCCCACCGGGCCGCCGTCGAAACGGTGCACGATGGCTTCGAGCAGCTTGCGGTCCATCACGTCGAAGCCCTGCGGGTCGACGTCCAGCATCGCCAGCGCCAGGTTGGCCACCGGCACGGTGATGCGGCCCTGCGCCTTGACGTCGGCGTAGTCGCGCACGCGGCGCAGCAGGCGGTTGGCGATGCGCGGCGTGCCGCGCGAACGGCGAGCGAGCTCGTGGGCGCCCTCGGGATCGATGGGCACGCCCAGCAGGCCGGCCGATCGCGTGACGATGCGCGCCAGTTCCTCGGGCGTGTAGAACTCGAGCCGCGCGACGATGCCGAAGCGGTCGCGCAGCGGGTTGGTGAGCATGCCGGCGCGCGTGGTGGCGCCCACCAGCGTGAACGGCTGCAAGTCCAGCTTGATCGAGCGCGCGGCAGGGCCGTCGCCGATCATGATGTCGATCTGGAAGTCTTCCAGCGCGGGGTACAGGATCTCCTCGACCACGGGCGACAGCCGGTGGATCTCGTCGATGAACAGCACGTCGTTGCGCTCGAGGCCCGTGAGGATGGCCGCAAGATCCTTGGGTTTCTCCAGCACCGGCCCCGAGGTCTGGCGCAGGTTGACGCCCAGTTCGGCCGCGATGATGTGGGAGAGCGTTGTCTTGCCCAGGCCCGGCGGGCCGAACAGCAGCACGTGGTCGAGCGACTCGGAGCGCTTGCGGGCGGCGCCGATGAAGATGTCGAGCTGCTCGCGGGCCTTGACCTGGCCCACGTAGTCGTCGAGCCGCTTGGGGCGCAGCGCGCGCTCCACCACCTCTTCGTTGGGCGACGCGGGCTGGGCACCGACCACGCGCGCGGGACGCGCATCGCCAGCGCCAGAGCCACTGAAATCGTCGGTCTGTATGGACATGCAGTGATTATGACGCCCGCCGGGAACGTTCAGGGCGCTCGCCGCTCCAACTTGCCTCGCGTACGATTCCCGCCATGAACAAATCCGCCTTCCTCCTGGCCGCGACGCTGCTCGCGTCCGCCGCCCACGCACAGGTCACCGTCGACAAGCCGTGGGTGCGCACCACCGTCGCCCAGCAGACCGTCACCGGTGCCTTCATGACCATCACGTCCGCGCAGGGCGGCAAGCTGGTGTCGGCCAGCTCGCCCATCGCGGCCTCCGTGGAGGTGCACGAGATGAAGATGGTGGGCGACGTGATGAAGATGCGGCCCGTCGACGCGTTGGCGTTGCCCGCGGGCAAGCCCGTCGAACTGAAGGCCGGGGCGTATCACATGATGCTGATGGGCCTGAAAGCGCCCGTGAAGTTCGGCGACGTCGTGCCCATCACGCTGGTCATCGAGGACGCCTCCGGCAAGCGCCAGACGGTCGATGTCAAGGCCACGGCCAAGCTTGTCCTATGACAGCGCCTTCATCGCCAGCTTGATGCCGTCGGACACGCCCACGTCCTTGGGCAGCCCCTTCATCGCCATGGCCGCCTCCTTCTCGTTGTAGCCCAACGCGATCAGCGCCTGCACGATGTCGCCCTGCGCGTCGTTGGCGATGACGGCACCGCTCGCGCCCAGCTCCGGCCCCAGCTTGCCCTTGAGTTCCAGCAGCAGCCGTTCGGCCGTCTTCTTGCCGATGCCCGGGACCTTCTGCAGGCGGCCGCCCTCCTGGCGCGTGACGGCGCCGGCCAGATCGCTCACCGACAGGCCCGAGAGCACGCCCAGCGCTGTGCGCGGGCCGATGCCCGAGATCTTGATCAGCAGCCGGAAGGTGGCGCGTTCCTCGTCGGTGAGGAACGCGTAGAGCAGTTGCGCATCCTCGCGCACCACGAGGTGCGTGAGCAGCGTGACGCGTTCGCCCAGCCCAGGCAGGTTGCAGAACGTGCTCATGGGCACGTCCACCTCGTAGCCGACGCCTTGCACGTCCACCAGGATTTGCGGGGGCGCTTTTTCCGCGACGATGCCCGTGAGACGACCGATCATGCGGGGATTATCTGTTGCACCGACAATCGACTTCGATTAAACGAAGCAAACAAGACCCCGTGATCGTCCGCCGCGCCTTCTCCCCGCCCGACAACGAACGCCTCGCCCACGTGTGCGGCGTGCTCGACGAGAACCTGCGCGCGATCGAGCAAGGCCTGAACGTCGTCATCAGCCGCCGCCAGGAGCACTTCCGCGTGGAGGGCGGCAAGCTGCAGGCGCCGCGCGCGCTGGTGCTGATCGAGGCGCTGTACGAGCGCAGCGGCCGGCCGATCGACGAGGAGCAGCTGCAGCTGATGCTCTACGACGCGCAGCGCGACGTGATCCAGGGCCACGCCCGGCCGGTGGCGCCGACCGAGGCCACCGCCGGCGGCGACATCGTGCTGCACACACGCCGATCCAACCTGATCGGCCGCACGCCCAACCAGGTGCAGTACCTGCGCCAGATCCTGTCGCACGACATCACCCTCGGCCTGGGGCCGGCCGGCACCGGCAAGACCTTTCTGGCGGTCGCCTGCGCCGTCGATGCGCTGGAGCGCGCGAGCGTGCAGCGCATCGTGCTCACGCGTCCCGCGGTGGAGGCCGGCGAGCGCCTGGGCTTCCTGCCCGGCGACCTGTCGCAGAAGGTGGATCCGTACCTGCGCCCGCTGTACGACGCGTTGCACGACCTGATGGGCTACGAGCGCGTCACCAAGGCCTTCGAACGCGGCGCCATCGAGATCGCACCGCTCGCGTTCATGCGCGGGCGCACGTTGAACCATGCGTTCGTGATCCTCGACGAGGCGCAGAACGCCACGCCCGAGCAGATGAAGATGTTCCTCACCCGCATCGGCTTCGGCACCAAGGCCGTGGTCACCGGCGACCTGACGCAGGTGGACCTGCCGCGCGGCGCGCGCAGCGGCCTGGCCGACGCGTCGGAGATCCTGCGCGACGTCCAGGGCATCGCCGCGACGCAGTTCGGCTCCACCGACGTCGTGCGCCATCCGCTGGTGGCGCGCATCGTCGAGGCCTACGAGGCGGCCTCGGGGCGCGCGGAGCCGGCCGCGCCAGTCGAACGCGCGGCGCCCGCGCCGGCCACGTTCCAGGAAGGCAAGCGCAGCAATCGCGGAGGACGCTCCTGATGACCCGCGTTCCCTTGCCCGACCTGCATTTGAGCCTGCAGTTCGCCGACGCCACGCACCGCGTTCTGCTGCCCCGCCACAAGGTCGCCCGCTGGATTCGCGCCGGACTGGAGCTGCCGGCGACCATCACGGTGCGCATCGTCGGCGAAGAGGAAGGCCGCACGCTCAACCGCGAGTACCGCCACAAGGACTACGCCACCAACGTGCTCACCTTCGACTACGTGCAGGAGCCCGCGATCGAGGCCGACCTCGTGCTGTGCGCGCCGGTGGTCGAGCGCGAGGCGAAGGAACAGAAGATCGACCTGGTCGCCCACTACGCGCACCTGCTGGTGCATGGCACGCTGCACGCGCAGGGCTACGACCACGAGGACGACGGGCCGGAGGCCGCGTGCATGGAGGCGCGCGAGACCGGGGTCCTGGCGGGATTGGGCTTCGCCGATCCGTACGCCTGAGCGCGCTGCCGCGGCCGAGTCCTACCCGCGCCTGAGCACCCGCGCCGCTTCCAGCGCGAAGTAGGTGAGCACGCCGTCGGCGCCGGCGCGCCTGAAGGCCAGCAGCGATTCCATCATCACGGCCTCGCCGTCCATCCAGCCGTTGAGGGCCGCGCCCTTGAGCATCGAATACTCGCCGCTCACCTGGTAGACGTAGGTGGGCATGTGGAACTCGTCCTTCACGCGGCGCACGATGTCGAGGTACGGCATGCCGGGCTTGACCATCACCATGTCGGCACCCTCGGCGATGTCCAGCGCCACCTCGCGCAGGGCCTCGTCGGAGTTGGCCGGGTCCATCTGGTAGACCTTCTTGTTGCTCTTGCCGAGGTTGGCGGCGGAGCCCACCGCGTCGCGGAACGGGCCGTAGAAGGCGCTGGCGTACTTGGCGCTGTAGGCCATGATGCGCGTGTGCAGGTGGCCTTCGGCCTCGAGCATCGTGCGGATCGCGCCGATGCGGCCGTCCATCATGTCGCTGGGCGCCACGATGTCCACGCCGGCCTCGGCCTGCACGCGGGCCTGGCGCGTGAGCTGCGCCACGGTCGAGTCGTTGACGATGTAGCCGGTCTCGTCGAGCAGGCCGTCCTGGCCGTGCGATGTGAACGGGTCCAGCGCGACGTCGGTCATCACGCCCAGTTCCGGGAACTGCTTCTTCAGCGTTCGCACGGTGCGCGGGATCAGGCCGTCGGGGTTCAGCGCCTCGGCGCCGTCGGCCGTCTTCAGCGACGCCTCGATGGCCGGAAACAGCGCCAGCGCCGGCACGCCCAGCGCCACGCATTCCTCGGCGACGCCCAGCAGGCGGTCGATGGTCATGCGTTGCACGCCCGGCATGCTGGGAATGTCCTGGACAAGATTCTGCCCGTCGATCACGAACACCGGCAGGATGAAATTGCCGGCGCTCAGGCGGTGTTCGCGCATCAGCTCGCGGCTGAAGGCGTCGCGCCGCATGCGTCGCGGTCGGCTGGCGGGAAACGGGGGCAGGTGCGACACGGGAGATAGCTTTCTGACAGGGAAAAGCGATTGTTTCGCGGCTGCAGATGCGTAGTTTTGCTGTCGCGCAAGCCGCATCATCTGATACATTCCGCACTGGATGGTGTCCGTGAGGACATTGTCCCCTGCTTTTCCTCCCTGAGCAGGTGCCTTGCGTGATGACAGCGTCAAGGCTTTGCAGCCTCGGTCGTCCACTCGTGGATACCGGGGCTCTTTCTTTTCCGGCAGGCACCCTCGAGCCATTCGCGCCAGAGTGGCCGCACATAATGGCCTCCATGAGCGGATATCTCTGGGTCAAGGCCCTGCACATCGTCTTCGTGTCCAGCTGGTTCGCGGGGCTGTTCTACCTCCCCCGGATCTTCGTCAACCTGACGCAGGTCCCCAGCGACAGCCACGCCGAACGCGAGCGCCTGCTGCTGATGGCGCGCAAGCTGTATCGCTTCACCAGTTTCCTGATGGTGGGCGCGATCGTCCTCGGCGTGATCCTGGTGGCGATGCAGCCCGCGTGGCTGCACATGGGCTGGCTGCATGCCAAGCTGCTGCTGGTGGTCGTGGCGATCGGCTACCACCACATGTGCCGCGGGATGCTGCGCAGCTTCGAGAAGCTGGAGAACCGCCGCCGCGAGCGCTGGTTCCGCGTGTTCAACGAGATGGCCGTGCTGCTGTTCGCAGCCATCGTCATCCTCGTGGTCGTCAAGCCGTTCTGAGCCACGCCACGGGACAGGACACCGGCCGATGGCTCCGCCCGCCCGCGCCCCCGCGCGCATCCCGCGCCTGCCCGCCACCGCGCCGGCGCACCCGCGCGAGAGCTCCGCGCTCACGCTGACCATCGTCTTCACCGGACTGGTGGTCTACGCCAGCCTCTACCCGTTCAGCGGCTGGTTCTGGCCGGCCGGCCAACCGCTGTCGGCGCTGCTGGTGCCGCCCTGGCCGCGGTACCACGGCGGTTTCGACGACTGGTCCAACTTCGTCGGCTACATGCCGATGGGGGCGCTGGTCTACGCGAGCGCGCTGCGGCGCGGGCGCAGGGCGCTCGCTGCGGGCGCGATCGCCGCCGTCTTTCCCTCGGCCCTGTCGTGGACGATGGAGTTCACCCAGCACTTCCTGCCCGGACGCTACCCGTCGATGATGGACTGGACGCTGAATTCGCTCGGCGCCGTCGCGGGCCTGAGCCTGGCCATCGCCGTGCATGCGGCCGGCGCCGGGGTGCGCTGGTCGACGCTGCGTGAACGCTGGTTCCTGCCGCACAGCGGCGGCACGGTTGCGCTGCTGGTGCTGTGGCCGGTCGGATTCCTGTACCCCAGCACCGTGCCGTTCGGCCAGGGCGTGTCGTGGGAGCGGCTGCAGGAGGCCGCGTACGACCTGCTCAACGACCACCCGCTGGCGCCGTGGTTCGAGTGGCTGTGGGCCAGCCTGGGCGACAACAGCGCGCCGATGTCCCAGGCGGCGGAAGGCTTCGCCGTCGCGCTGGGGCTGCTGGGCCCGTGCCTGGTGGCGTTCGCGATCGTGCGACCGGGGTGGCGCCGCGCCGTGCTGGTGCCGGTGGCCGTGGTCGTGGGCCTGGCGGCCAACACGTTGTCGGCGGCGCTGAACTTCGGCCCGGTGCACGCGCTGGGGTGGGTCACCTCCACCGTGCCGGCCGGCCTGGCGCTGGGCGGCGTGGTGGCGCTTGCGCTCGTCTTCGTCGGACAACGGCCGGCGGCGGCACTGGGGTTGGTGGCGTTGTCGGTGAGCGCGGCGCTGGTGGCCCAGGCGCCCTCCGACCCGTACTACGCCGAGAGCCTGCAGCAGTGGGAGCAGGGCCGGTTCATCCACTTCCACGGCCTGGCGCAATGGGTGGGCTGGCTGTGGCCGTTCGCGGCCGGCGCGGCGCTGTTCGGACGCCTTTCCGGCAGCGACGGCGCGACTCGCCCGAGCTGAAGGCCGTACAGGCCAGCTCGGCCGTCAAGCCTTCCTACAATGCACGGATGTACTACAAGCACCACATCTTCTTCTGCCTCAACGAGCGCAAGCCCGGCGAGGACAGCTGTGCGCACGTCGGTGCGCAGGCCGGCTTCGACCATTGCAAGTCGCGCGTCAAGTCGGCGGGCCTCGCCGGTCCGGGCGGCGTCCGCGTGAACAAGGCCGGCTGCCTCGACCGCTGCGCGGGCGGCCCGGTGGCCGTCGTCTACCCGGACGAGACCTGGTACACCTTCGTCGACAAGACCGACATCGACGAGATCGTCGAGTCGCACCTCGTCAACGGCAAGCCGGTCGAGCGTCTGCTCCTGCCGCCCGACGTCGGCCGCTGAGCCATGAACACCTTTACAAAGCGCGGCGAGATCACCGGGCCGGCGGGCGCATTGAGCGTCGCCGTCGACACCACCACCGACCTGCCGCAGCGCGGCCTTGCCGTGATCTGCCATCCGCATCCGCTCCAGGGCGGCACGATGGACAACAAGGTCGTCACGACGATCGCGCGCGCGCTCGTGCAACGCGGCTGGCGCGTGGTGCGCTTCGACTTCCGCGGCGTGCGCGACTCGGCGGGCACCTGGGACGAGGGCCGCGGCGAGGTCGACGACGCGCTGGCGGTGATCGCCGCGCATCGTGTCGCCGGCGAGCCGCTGGTGCTGGGCGGGTTCTCCTTCGGCGGCTACGTGGCCGCGAGCGCGGCCGCGAAACTTCCGGACGCCGACAAGCCTCTGAGGATGGTGCTCGTCGCCCCGTCCACCGTCAAACACGACGCCCCGCCCGTGATCGAGGACACCTTGCTGATCCACGGCGAGGCGGACGACGTCGTGCCGTTGTCCGCCTCGATGGACTGGGCGCGCCCGCAGGCGCTGCCGGTCGTCGTCGTGCCCGGCGCGGGACATTTCTTCCATGGCCAGCTGATGCTCCTGAAATCGCTGGTCCTGCGCAATTTCGCCGAGTGAGCTCGGCGTCGCCATGAAAAAGCTGCTCGCTCTCCTGGGCCTGGCCACCGCCGCCGTCGCGGCCTTCGCCCAGGCACTGCCGCCGCCGGAGATCGCCGCGCGCCAATACCTGCTGGTCGACATGAACGCCGGGCAGGTGCTGGCCGAGCGCGGCGCCGACATGTCGGTCGATCCGGCCTCGTTCACCAAGCTGATGACGGCGTACCTGGTCTTCGTGGCGCTCAGGGAGCACAAGCTGGCGCTGGATCAGAAGTTGCCGGTGTCCGCGCGTGCGCTGGCGGAGCGCAAGGGTGGCGGCTCGCTGATGTTCATCGACACGACGATGACGCCCACGGTCGACGAACTGCTGCAGGGCCTGATCGTCGATTCCGGCAACGACGCGGCCGTGGCGCTGGCCGAAGGCGTGGGCGGCAACGTGGAGGCGTTCGTCGGCATGATGAACCGCCAGGCCCAGGCGTGGGGCCTGAAGGACACCTCGTTCAGGAACGCAGCGGGTCTGACCGAGGCGGGCCAGCGCAGCACGCCGCGCGAGCTCACGGCGATCGCGCAGCACGCCATTCGCGACTTCCCCGAGTACTACCGCTACTACGCGCAGCGCGACTACACGTTCAACAACATCCACCAGGACAACCGCAACATCCTGCTGCGGCGCGATCCCGGCGTGGACGGCATGAGCACCGGCTTCACCGACGCCGCCGGCTACTCCCTGCTGGCCAGCGCGCTGCGCGATTTCCCGAACGGCAAGCGCCGGCTGGTCGCCCTCGTGATGGGCGCCGCGGCCAGGGAGGCGCGCGCCGACGAGGCCCAGAGGCTCCTGAACTGGGGCTACACGGCCTTCGACGACGTGCGCCTGGTCGAGGCCGGCAAGCCGGTGGGCGCGCCGGTGCCGGTGTGGAAAGGCAGCCAGGCGCAGGTGGGTCTCGGCAGCGCCGATGCCATCTTCGTGGCAGTTCCCAAGGGCGAAGGCGATCGCCTGAAGACCCAGGTCGAGCGCACCGACCCGCTGGTGGCGCCGCTCGCCAAGGGCCAGCGCGTCGGCTCGCTGAAGGTGGCCACCGCCTCCGGTAGCGTGATTGCCACGATTCCGCTCACGGTGCTCGAAGAAGTGCCCCAGGCGAGCCTGTTCGGACGCGCGTGGGATGCCATCCGTCTCTGGATCAAGTAGTCTCCAGTCTTGAACAGGAGCGCCACGCCATGACCGTCTTGCCCGACACGCTGTGCTACCTCGACGGTGAGTTCCTGCCGTTGAACCAGGCCAAGGTCTCGGTGATGGATCGCGGTTTCCTGTTCGGCGATGGTGCCTACGAGTCGATTCCGGTCTACCAGGGCCGCCTGTTCCGGTTCGACGACCACCTTGCTCGTTTCGAGCGCAGCCTGGCCAAGCTGGAGATCGAGGTCGACCTGGATCGCGAGACCTGGCTGGCGCGCCTGCGCAAGGTGATCGCCGCGTTTCCCAGCGGCGAGCAACTGGTTTACCTGCAGGTCACGCGCGGCGTCGCGCCGCGCTCCCACGTGGTGCCGGACGGCTTGACGCCGACGGTCTTCGTCACCACGAGTGAGCGGTCGCTTCCGACGCCGGCGCAGCGAGTGCAAGGCCTGGCATGCATCACCGCACGGGATTTCCGCTGGCAGCGCGGCGACATCAAGAGCACTTCGCTGCTGGGCAACGTGCTGGCGCGCAAGATCTCCTCCGATCAGGGCGCCGACGAAACCATCCTGCTGCGCGACGACGAGGCCGGCGGCCCGTGGCTGACGGAAGGCGCGTCCAGCAACGTGTGGGTGGTGCACGAGGGCGCGCTGCTGGGGCCCGCGCCCGACGAGCACGTGCTGGCCGGCGTGCGCATCGAGCTGCTGCGCGAGCTGTGCGAGGAGACCGGGACCGCATTCAACCTGCGGCCGGTGAGCGAGGCCGACGTCCGGTCGGCCGACGAGGTGCTCCTGAGCTCCGCCTCGAAGGAAGTCATCGCCGTCACGCGTCTTGACGGCGAGCACGTTGGCCACGGCGCCTTGCGCGGTCGGCCGGGTCCGGTTTATGCCCGCCTGCATGAGGCTTACCAACGTGCGATTCGATCGCAATCCCTTTGAACGAACTGGTCTGCCATGCACGAGATTCCTCCCGAACAATCGCTGATCGTCTATCCCAGCGCGTTTCCCATCAAGGTGATGGGCCCTCACGCGGACGGATTCGTCGATGCGATCGTGCAGGTGGCCAGGCAGTTCGATCCGGATTTCGACCATACGACGGTAGAGACCAGACCCAGCAAGGGGGGTAATTACCTGGGCATCACGATCACGGTCACAGCCACCAGCCGTCCGCAGCTGGATGAGTTGTACCGGACATTGACCGCACATCCGATGGTCAAGATCGTTCTGTGATGGACAGGTGGGGGAAGCGACTCTCAGAGGCTTCATGCATCTCACCAGAAACGAGACCGAGAAGTGCGTCATGGCGCGCATCGTTCGGCAGAAAAAACTTCATCAGAAAAACTTCACGCTAAGGCAGTTCGGCACCTGGACCAAGGCCGAGACCGCGGCCCGGAAATGGGTCAAGGTGACCCTGTCCGAGCTGCCGCCACCCATCGGCATGAAGAACCGGATGACCACCCGCAACACGTCGGGCGTCGTGGGCGTGCGCCTCGTGCACGCCGTGCGGCGACGCGAGGAGAAGGAATATCCGGACTGGCGCTGGATCGCCTTCTGGCCGGGTTGCCCGAACTCGGGCGGCATCGGCTGGTCGGTGAACAAGTACGGCGACGAGCACGCGTTCGTGCTGGCCTGCCTCGCGCGCAAGCTCGAGACGGTCGACCGCGACGCCATCGACGCCGAGTTCGAGGGCTTCCAGGGCACGCGCGACTACAAGCGGCTGCTCAAGCTCAAGCAGATCACCCCGAGCTGAACGCACGCGGCGCCGACGCCCTAAAATCGGGCATCCGGTGCTCTTCCTGCGCCCGCTCGAATCCGATTCAATGACCTCTACGGCCCCGGACGACACGCTCGTCCCGCCCGTGCTGCGCGACCTGGGCCGCGCGCCGTATGAACCGACCGTGGACGCGATGAAGGCGTTCACCGCGGAGCGCACGGCCGACACGCCTGACGAGATCTGGCTCGTCGAACACGCGCCCGTGTTCACGCAAGGCCTCGCCGGCAAGCCCGAGCACGTGCTCGACGCCGGCGGCGTGACTGTCGTGCAGACCAATCGCGGCGGCCAGGTCACGTACCACGGGCCCGGACAGGTGGTGGCCTACCCGCTGGTGGACCTCCGCCGCCTGGGCATCTACGTGAAGGAATACGTGTTCCGGCTCGAGGAGGCCGTGCTGCGCACGCTGGCCGATTTCGACGTCACCGGGCACCGCGTCCCGGGCGCGCCAGGCATCTACGTGAAGCTGGACGATCCGTTCGGACACGCCGCGCTGGGCGACGACCGACCGCCGCAGGACCCGTTCCGTGGCCTGGGAAAGATCGCGGCTCTGGGTGTGAAAGTGAGCAACCACTGTACGTATCACGGCGTTGCACTGAACGTTGCGATGGATCTGCAACCCTTCGATCGGATCAACCCTTGCGGTTATGCCGGGCTGAAGACGGTCGCTCTCGCTACACTGGGCGTTGTTGCCGACCCGGCAACGGTGGCCGATGTGCTGGGCCGCCGCCTCCGCGCGCAGTTCACGCGCTGAGCTCTCCGCAGCCGATCTTCGAGCCGCACGCTCGCACCGAATGTCCTCCGAAGCCAACACCCCCGACGTCGTCACGCCCGCCTACGATGCCAGCGCCAAGCAGAAGGCGCAGGCCAAGACGTCGCGCATCCCGATCAAGATCGTGCCCGCGGAGCAACTGAAGAAGCCCGACTGGATCCGCGTGCGCGCGGCGCTGCCCAGCAGTCGCTTCTACGAGATCAAGCAGATCCTGCGCGAGCACAACCTGCACACGGTGTGCGAGGAAGCGTCCTGCCCCAACATCGGCGAGTGCTTCGGCAAGGGCACGGCCACGTTCATGATCATGGGCGACAAGTGCACGCGGCGTTGTCCGTTCTGCGACGTCGGCCACGGCCGCCCGGATCCGCTCGACATCGAGGAGCCGAAGAACCTCGCGCGCACGATCGCCGCGTTGAAGCTCAAGTACGTCGTGATCACCAGCGTCGACCGCGACGACCTGCGCGACGGCGGCGCCGGGCACTTCGTGGAGTGCATCCGCCAGATCCGCGCGCTCTCGCCCGAGACGCGCATCGAGGTGCTGGTGCCCGACTTCCGCGGCCGCGACGACCGCGCCCTCGAGATCCTGAAGGCCGCGCCGCCCGACGTGATGAACCACAACCTCGAGACGGCGCCGCGCCTGTACAAGCAGGCCCGTCCCGGCAGCGACTACCAGTTCAGCCTGAACCTGCTCAAGAAGTTCAAGGCGGCGCACCCCGACGTGCCCACCAAGAGCGGCATCATGGTGGGCCTGGGCGAGACCGACGAGGAGATCCTGCAGGTGATGGCCGACATGCGCGTGCACCACATCGACATGATCACCATCGGGCAGTACCTCGCACCGTCCGGCCACCACCTGCCGGTGGCGCGCTACGTGCATCCCGACACGTTCAGGATGTTCGAGCAGAAGGCCGTCGAGATGGGCTTCAGCCACGCCGCCGTCGGCGCGATGGTGCGTTCAAGCTATCACGCGGACAAGCAGGCCGAGCATGCCGGCGTGGACATGGGTCCGGTGAACTAGGACTCGTCCTGGAGCTGGTCGATCAGCGGCCCGATCGCGGCGAAGTCGGTCTTGCCGATCCAGCGCTTGACGATCTCGCCGCGCTTGTTGATGAGCAGCGAGGTCGGCGTGAACTGCACGTTGCCCAACCGCTGCGCGATCTCGCCGGTGTTGTCGATGACGACGCCGAACGGCAGCGCCCGCGCCTCGGCGAAATGGGCCACCAGTGCCGGGGCGTCGTAGCGCATCGAGACGGCCAGGGTTTCGAAACCGCGCGGCGAACGGCGACGCCAGTTGTCCACCAGCGCGGGCATTTCCTCGACGCAGGGCGCGCAGTCGGTGGCCCAGAAGGTGACCAGCACCACGCGCCCGCGCAAGGAGGCCAGGTCGCTCCTGTGGCCATCGAGCAGCGTGTACGACAGGGCCGGCGCCTGTTCCGTCTGACTGCAACTCGTTAGCATGGGGAACGCAAGCCCGACGGCGCAGGCAAGAGCGATGACGACGAGCGGGCAAGACGCGCGAACGAACTTCATGGGGATCCCGATGCAACGACGTCAGTTTACGCCGGCCATCGCCACGCTGTTCCTGGCCCGTTCGGCCTGCCTCGCGCTGCTGGGCGAGTCGGCCGGCGCCTTCGCGCTCGGCGAGACGGAGGCCGCCTCCGGCGTGCGCGCGGCGCTCGAACGCGGCGCCGACAGCGCCGTGTCGCTGCTGGGCAAGCCGGAGGACGCGAACGTGGAGCAGTACGTCACGCGCAAGGCGCTCGACGGCCTGTTCTTCATGATCGGACAGGAAGAGAAGAAGATCCGCGCCGATCCGGCGGGCACCGGCAGCGCGATCCTCAAGGCCGTGTTCGGCGGGCACTGAGCCGCGGCTCAGGCCCTGGGCGTCACATCGTCCGCGACAGCTCGAAGAGCAGCGCCGACGGCAGCGACTGCATCACCGCGTCGCGGCCGATGCGCGCGCCGTTGTCGGGGTTGTTGGTGGACAACTGGAGTGCGCCGCCTTCCGGCGCCACTTCGATGAACACGAACGAGGGCATCTCGGCCGCGATGCCGGCGCGCAGCTTCTGGAACCGATCGCCGGCCAGCACCGATTCGTAGATGATCGCGTGCGGCAGCGCGTCGCGGCAGAACTCCTCCGCCTCCTCCACGCTGTTGACGAAGTCCACCAGCAGGCCCATGTGGCGGATCGATTCCTTGATCAGCGAGCGCATCTCGCGCCCGCCGGCAACCACCAGCACGTGGCTGCCGGCCAGCGGCTTGGAGTTGTCGGAAACGCCGAAGCCCTGGTCCATCTCGACCACGCTGACGCCCTCGATCTCGTCGTGGATGGTGCGCGGGAACTCGATCGTCAGCGTCGTCTCGGCCTCCGACACGCTGCGGTCCATCACCAGGCCCAGCGTCCAGGAGATCTGCTGCACCAGGCGCCACGACATCGAGTCGAGCGACGGCAGCGGCGTGCCGATCGGCGTGAGCCGGTCGGAGGCGCCGGAGCTGGCGTGCGCGAAGCGCACCGTGAGGCGGGCATACGGCGGCCAGGCCTTGACGTCCAGCTTGAACTCGAGATTCTTCTGCGCGAGATCCAGGCTCCAGTCCACGACGGCCTGCATCAGCGCGTACAGCAGCGTGGCGTCCACCACCACTTCGGCCGGCTTCAGGGCCTGGCTGATCTCGATCTGGCGCGCGCTCGCTTCGCGGCCGCGCTGCAGCAGCACCTCGCGCAGCATCTGCGTGACGCTGATTTGCTCGGGCGACTGGCGGATGCGGCCCGACGCGAACCGGGCCAACTGCTGGCCGATCATGCCGGCGCGGCGCGCGCGCTCGATCTCCTCGCGCAGCATGCGCAGGCCCGCGCGGTCGATCTTGCCGGTGGTGGCGAGCACGGTGACGCGTTCGAGCGCCGCCGACAGCGGCAGGCCCACCTCGGTGCCGATCTGGCCGATGATTTCTCGCCAATGACCCTCGTCGGGCTCGTGGCGCCCCTTGTCGGACGCCTGGTCGGTCATGATGGATCGGCTCGAGGCCAGTGTGATTGTCATTGGAGTAGCTCCTTCGCATGGCGCGAGTCACGCCAGACGTTGATCCGTATTGTGCTCCTGTTGTTTCACAGGTTACAAATGGTAGCGATTGCGATTGCGGACATATTGCCCAGCGTTGGCAAGTGCTTCCATCCCCCAGGAGGGTGAATCACGCCGGCTTTCGCGCCTGCTGCGCCATCATGAACAGATGCCCGGCGTAAAAACATTCGGATACACCCGTTGAAATGCTCTCAATGACGCCTTTGCGCACATTTTTCGCCACGGCCGCGCTGGTGGGCGCCTGCGCGTGCACGCCGACCTGGGACTGGCGCAGCGTGCCGCTGCCCGACACCCAACTCGTCGCCGAACTGCCCTGCCGGCCTGCCCGCTTCCAGCGCGACGTGACCGTGGCAGGCGTGCCGCTGAAGCTGTTCATGCTGTCCTGCGAGACCGGCGGCGTGACCTACGGCGTGGCGAGCGCCGACGTCGGCGACCCGGCGCGGGTCGACGCGGTGCTGTTCGCCCTGCGCGACAGCGCGGCGGCGGCGATCCGGTCGTCCGCCGGGCACCCTGGCGCGTTGAACCTGAGCGGGGCCACCCCGTTTTCAGGAAATTCCAGTGCCCATCTCCATGGCCAGCGCCCCGATGGCGAGACGGTCGACGAAGCGATCCGCGTCTTCGCGCGCGGCACGCGCGTGTTCCAGGCGAGCGCGGTGGGCCGGGTGCTGCCCGACGCCGCGCTCGGGCCGTTCGAGCAGGGCCTGCGGTTCGACCTGGAAAAGCCGGCGGCCGCCCTCAACTGAGCATCGTCCTGGTGCATCCAGCCCCTGCAAGCGTGCAAAAGAGCCGCGAAAAGCGGCGAGTGCCCCTGCAGTCGGACAGTGCGTGCTAGGTTTGCCGACCTTCCCAGTCGATAATCCTGTGTTTGCGTCGTCCCGAGACGCTCGGATTTCCTCCAAGTGGCCGCTGTCCTGCTGATCGCTCATGCTCCCCTCGCTTCGGCGCTGTTGTCCGTCGCCGGGCACTGCTATGGCGAAAAAGGCCATCTCTTCGAGGCCATCGACGTCGATCCGACGATGTCGGCCGAGGCGGTGGAAACCCTCGCCCGCGAGGCGCTCGTCCGGCTCAACGCGCCGGAGGTGCTCGTCCTCACCGACGTCTTCGGCGCCACGCCGTGCAACGTCGCCCAGCGCCTGTCCGACGGCGTCAACGTGCGCGTGGTCGCCGGCGTGAACGTGCCGATGCTGTGGCGGTCGCTGTGTTACCTCGGCGAGCCGCTCGACGCGCTGGTCGCCCGAGCCGTCACCGGCGCTTCGCAAGGCGTCATGCAAGTGGCGCAGACGCGTCCGCAGAATCAGGTCCAATCCCCGCTCTCGAATGATCCGAACCACTCTCGCCATCAGCAATAAGCTGGGCCTTCACGCCCGCGCCTCCGCCAAGCTCACCAAGCTGGCCAGCAGCTTCAGGTGCGAGGTCTTCATGACCCGCAACAGCCGCCGGGTCAACGCCAAGAGCATCATGGGCATCATGATGCTGGCCGCCGGGCTCGGCGCAGAAGTCGAACTCGAGACGGAGGGCGAGGACGAGCAGCAGGCGGCCGACGCCATCACGGCGCTGGTCAACGACAAGTTCGGCGAAGGCCAGTAGGCGCCTGCGCCGGAAACGGCCTCGCTCAGGCCAGGAAATGGCGCTGGTAGCGTGCCGGGATGTCGGCCACGCGCGTGAGCAGCGGCAGGTCGGCCGTGTTGAATTCCGGATCCCAGGCGGGCGCGCCCAGCACCTTCGCGCCCATGCGCAGGTAGCCCTTGATGAGGGCGGGTGGCTCCACGTCCAGCGACTGGTCCAGATCGTCCACCGGCAAGGCCACGCGCGGGCGCACCTGCAGATCGGCCGGTGCCAGGTGGCTCTCGCGCAGGCGGGCCCACAGGCTCGCGGCGCAATGGCCGCCGTCGCGCATCGAGATGCTGGCACAGCCGATCACCGTCTCCATGGCGTTGTGTTCCATGAACTCGGCCAGCGCGCCCCACAGCGCCAGGATCACGACGCCCGAACGGTGGTCGGGGTGCACACAGCTGCGGCCCAGCTCCACCATGCGGTCGCGCAACGGGCGCAGGCGCGTCAGGTCGAACTCGGTGTCGCTGTAGAAGCTGCCGGCGCGGCGTGCGGCGTCAGGCGTCATCAGGCGGTAGGTGCCCACCACGTCGCCCGGTTCGCCGTTGCCGGGCACGGTGCGTACGATCAGGTGCTCGCAGAAATCGTCGAACAGGTCCACGTCATGGCCGGCGGGCGCCCCGGCGAGGGGCGTCGAGCGGGCCCCCATCTCGTCGACGAACACCTGGTGGCGCAGCCGCTGGGCGGCGCGCACGTCCTCCAGGTGACGGGCCCACGCCACCTGCAGCGTCGGTGCGACGTGCGAACGCTGCGTGCGGCCGGCGGGACGGTCCAGTCGCCGGCGGGCATCCGGCGCGCCGATGGCGACCTGTGCGGTGGTGCTGGCGAAATCGCTCATTGGCTTCTCCCCGGGGAATGCGCGGATGGTCCGCCGTGGCGATGACGGCGGCATGACCCCGGGATGACCGCCCGGTGACGCGGGCATCGCCATCGACTGCTGCGCGCGGGCACGCATTTCGTGTGAACAGGTCGTAGCTGCTACATTGATCCCCGGAACCCGCCGAGCTGCCAGCCCAAGCGCCCGGCGTGCGGTTCGCGGAGGTTTTTTCGTGAGCATTCAGGTGTTCGGTCTCCCCGTTTCGCGCGGCGTCGCGATCGGTCGTGCGGTGCTCGTGGCGTCGAGCCGGGTCGACGTCGCCCACTATTACGTGGAAGCCGGAATGATCGAGTCTGAAGTCCAGCGCCTGCGCGCCGCTCGAGATCTCGTGGTGGAGGAACTCACCGCGCTGAAGGGCGACGTGCCGGAAGACGCGCACGACGAGCTCGTGGCGCTGCTCGACGTGCACCTGATGCTGCTGCAGGATGAAACGCTGGCGGACGCCACGCGCCAATGGATCGTCGAGCGCCACTACAACGCCGAATGGGCCCTGTCGTCGCAGCTGGAGGTGATCGCCCGCCAGTTCGACGAGATGGAAGACGAGTACCTGCGCGACCGCAAGGCCGACCTGGAACAGGTGGTCGAGCGTGTCATCACGGCGCTGGGACGCCTGGGCGGCGACGCGCTGGACGCCGCGGCGCCCCAGGGCCAGCGCGATTTCGCGGGCGAAGACCCGCTGGTGCTGGTGGCCAACGACATCGCCCCCGCGGACATGCTCAAATTCAGGCGAAGCGTGTTCACCGGTTTCGTCACCGATGTTGGTGGGCGCAATTCGCACACGGCGATCGTCGCGCGCAGCATGGACATCCCGGCCGTGGTCGGCGCCCGTGAGGCGAGTCGTATCGTCAGCCAGGACGACTGGATCATCATCGACGGCGACGCTGGCGTCGTGATCGTCAACCCATCACCCATCGTGCTCGAGGAATACCGCTTCCGCCAACGCCAGGTCGAACTCGAAAGAGCCCGACTGGACCGCCTGCGCCACACGCCGGCGGTCACGCTCGACGGCCTGCCCATCGAGTTGCTGGCCAACATCGAGCTGCCCAGCGATGCGCAGGCGGTGCTGGATGCCGGGGCCGTGGGCGTGGGGCTGTTCCGCAGCGAGTTCCTGTTCATGAACCGCGCGGGCCGGCTGCCTGGCGAGGAAGAGCAGTACGAGGCCTACAGCAAGGTGGTGAGGTCGCTCGCCGGGCTGCCCGTCACCATCCGCACGGTGGACATCGGCTCCGACAAGCAGCTCGACCGCACGCCCCAGCAGATGGAGCGCATCGACCACAACCTGAATCCGGCGCTGGGCCTGCGGGCCATCCGCTGGAGCCTTTCCGAGCCGGAGATGTTCGGCGAGCAGTTGCGCGCCATCCTGCGCGCCAGCGTGCACGGCAAGGTGAGGCTGCTGGTGCCCATGGTGGCGCAGATGCGCGAGGTGCGCATGCTGCTGGAGGCGATCGATCGCGCGAAGGCGCAGTTGCGCGCGCGTGGGCAGCCGTACCTGGACGTGGCGATCGGCGCGATGATCGAGGTGCCGGCCGCCGCGCTGATGTTGCCGATGCTGCTCAAGCACTTCGATTTCGTCTCCATCGGCACCAACGACCTGATCCAGTACACGCTGGCCATCGATCGCGCCGACGAGGCGGTGTCTCATCTCTACGATCCGTGGCACCCGGCGGTGTTGCGCCTGATCGCCCAGACCATCTCCAAGGCCAACGAGCTGGGCAAGGATGTCTGCGTGTGCGGCGAGATGGCGGGCGATCCGGCATTCACCGAGCTGCTGCTGGGCATGGGGCTGCGCAGCTTCTCGATGCACCCGACCCAGGTGTCCTCGATCAAGAAGCGCATCCTGCGCGTGGATTCCAAGGTATGGAGCAAGCACGTCGACCTGATCTGCGAGGGGGAGGATCCCCAGGCGATCCATCGACAGCTGCAGACGGCCGTGCCGGGCCAGCTCGGAGCCTGAGGGGCCGCCTTCGAACGAAGGGCGCCGCGCAGCGGCGCTCTTTGCCTCGAGGCGGCGGATGCTGCCAGGCTCTTTTGGGCCTCCCGGAAAGTTTTTCCGCAAACCGCTTGCGCGGCCCGAAGTTGCTGACATAGAATCGTGGGCTTCGCTGATCACAAGTCAGCGCCGAGCAAGACGCAGCGGGTGAGCCGGAAGGTTCCTCACTGGGGCGGGTTCGGCAGACCGGGATGGTCGGCGGAGGAGTCTGAAAATTGTGCTTGACGGTCGCGTTGAATCAAGCATAGAATGGCAGGCTTCGCTGATCGAAAGTCAGT
>Ga0302157_10000190_pt1 | contig 80461 bp, 73 predicted proteins | sample I_Bog_N3_3_FD_193502 | JGI IMG/M metagenome (GOLD analysis project Ga0302157, IMG submission 193502) | Peat permafrost microbial communities from Stordalen Mire near Abisko, Sweden - I_Bog_N3_3 | ecosystem: Environmental > Terrestrial > Soil > Wetlands > Peat | place: Sweden: Abisko, Stordalen... | reverse complement strand
ATGGAGCTCTTCTCAATGCCGTGCCCCTCGGCAGCCTCGTCCACCGCTGCCGCGTAGCGTCGCATGCTCACCCGCGCCAGGACCCGTCCAAGAACGCTGCGCTTCATCCGACGGGGCAGCTGGAACAAGCCACCGAGTAACGCCCTCCGCAAGGAGGCGTGACCATGGCACGTCGCCCAAAACCAGCACCGGATCAGAACAATTTGCGACTCAACAACGGATTCTGGCAAGTCCGGTTCAAGCTGCCCGAGGAGCTTGGAGGCAAGCGGCTGGAGATCAGCACCTGCACTGCCGATTTGGCTACTGCGGTCGCAATCCGCGACCGCATCATGATCCCCTTGCGCATGCAGGGTGCCTCCAGCGAAATCGCTCGGGCAGTCCTGGCCCAAGCCCACCAGAGCGATTCCCTGAGCCGCATGCTCCTCGACCGTGCCAGGGAAGAGCTGCAGATCAATACGGCCACCGGACCGACTATCAAGGAGGCAAGTGCGCGTTTCCTCGAGAATCGCCGTGTTTTCAAGCTCCGCACGGGCCACACGGTCTATGACTACACCCGTACGCTCGAAGCGTTCGTAGAAGTGGTTGGTGACCTCATGGTGTCGCAGGTGACCAAGCAGCATGTCAGGGATTTCCGCGACAAGCTGATGGTCATGGGGCGCTACTGGAGTCGTGGCGGCAAGATCGACAAGGGGACGGCAGCAGAGGCCGATCGGCTCTCTCCCAAGACCGTCCACAAGATGGTGAAGAACCTCAGCACCTTCCTCAATTGGTGCCTGAAGGAGGACATCATCGATCGCAATCCGGCGCTTGGCATCGATCTCCCGACAGTGCCGCGGAACCAGACTCAGCCTCCTCCGCCGGAACTCGCTGATGCCTTATGCAGGCTGCCGCCGTTGCAGCGTGCGTCTCAGGTGGGCATCCTCGAATGGGAGGTGCTGCCATGGTTCTATCGCTATACCGGCGCTCGGTGCGGAGAGATAGCCCAGCTCCGCAAGCGCGATGTGGTGACCGTCGACGGGGTGTTGTGCTTTATGGTCACCACCGAGAAGGTCAGCATGCGCAAGGCTCGCAACCAGACTGATCCCCAGCGTCTGGTGCCGGTCCATCCGCAACTCAAGCCGATCCTCGATCGCGTTCTGGAGGCTCGCAAAGACGCAGGTCCAGACGATCCGTTGTTCCCAAATGCAGGGAACTACTTCGTGGAGAGCATTCAGGAAACCCGCTACGGGCATGGCTGGTCGAACCACTACAACGACCATGCCAAGAAGATCTGGCCGCAGATGCACGTCCACGCCTGGCGCAGCTATGTCATCACCGAGATGGCGCGTCGTGGCATCCCCGAGGAGGTCCGCCGCAAGGTCGTCGGCCATGTACCTCGTGATGTCCACGCGGGGTACAACCACGTCGACGTGAAGCGTCTGGTTGAGGCCGTGAATGCCATTCCTTGATGGGGTGCAGAAGGCAGAGGTGCGGTTTTATGGGTTCGTAGTGGGTTCAAAGATAAACCCCGTTGTAACTACCTGTTACAACGGGGTTTATGGTTGGGGTGCAGGGATTCGAACCCCGACAGGCAGAGTCAGAGTCTGCAGTCCTACCGTTAGACGACACCCCAGTACGGCTTTTCGAACGAGCAGCGCAGTATGGTTTGCGTCCCGGATCGGTCAAGGGTTGGCGGCAGCTGCGGGAGCCGCCCTGGTGCCTGCGCGCTCCTGCCAGCGATTCGCTTCAACCGTATCATCGCGCCGCTGCGCCAGCTCGGCCAGCCGCCGTGCTATGGTGTTGTCCGGTTCGAGTTCATAGGAACGCAGGAACGAACGCTGCGCCTCGTCCAGGCGGTTGGCGGCCAGGGCGAGCTCGCCCAGCCGGGCATAGGCCCAGGCCGAATCGGGCTCAAGGGCGAGGAAGCGACCCAGCAACTGCTCCTCGAGCACCGGATTGTTGCCCTGGGCGAGCTCGGCCCGGACGCGCAGGCTCTGGGCATGGTGCGGATCGCGGCGCAGCGCCTCATCGAGGAGCTCGGTGGCCCGCTTCTGGTCGCCGCGCATCAATGCCACCACGCCGACGCCATACGGGCCCCAGGCGAGGCGCGGTGCGAGCCGATCCAGGTCGCCGAAGACGTTCTCCGCCGCAGCGAGGCGCTTGAGGCGGATGTAGCTCTGGGCGAGGATGATCCGCGGATCGATCCAGTAGGGGCTGGTGCCGATGGCGCGTTCGCACCACGGCAGTGCGGCCTCGAAGCTGCCTTGCTGATAGAGCAGCTTTGCCTGCAGGAAGAATACCGTGGGATGCTGGGAGCCGGCCTCGATCACCGCCTTCAGCTGCTGCCGAGCGCTATCGTAGAGCCCTTCGTCCATGGCATGCTGGATGGCATCGATCTGTCGGGATTCGGTCACCGACGCCGCTCCGGCATGCTCCGTGGGCGGAGCGAAGGGACCGACCCAGCCGCTTCCCTCATCATGATGTGTGGAGCCATCGCTGACCGTCTCGCCGCAGCTCGAGAGCATGCCCATGGCGATGAGCAGAGCTGCGGCGGCCAGTGACGAGGTCATCTCGCGCATGCGCTGCATCGTTGCTGGTCTACGCGTACGGTCATGTGTACCTCGGTACGCTCCCGGTGAGGGGGCGGGTGGATCGCCGGCAGCCTCCGCCAGCTGGTCCATATCGTCACAGCCAGGCATGGCGGCGATCAGAGGCGCACGCCCAGGACGGTGGCCATGGTGCTGGCCTTGGCATGGAGTTCATCCCACTCCTGGGCGGGGTCGCTGTCGCTGACAATGCCGCCTCCTGCTGCGAATTGGACCCGGTCGCCAGTCATTTCCATCGTCCTGATGGCGACCGCCAATTCCAGCGCTCCCTGGCTGGCTATCCAGCCGAAAGTTCCGCAGTATGCACCGCGCGGACGCTCCTCCAGCTCCCGGATGATCTCCATGGCGCGCAGCTTGGGTGCACCGGTGATCGACCCGGCGGGGAAGATCGCCGTGAGCAGGTCCTCGAGCCCGACTGTCGCATCCAGCTCGGCCTCGATGCGCGCGACCAGATGATGGACATACGGCAGGTCGAGGATGCGTGCCGGGCATGCGACCCGGACGCTGCCCGGGGTCGCGACGCGTCCGATGTCATTGCGCATCAGGTCGACGATCATCGCCAGCTCCGCACGGTCCTTGGCTGATGCCAGCAGGCGCGCGCGCGCGGCGTCCTCCTGGCCGGGCGTGCGGCGGCAGGTGCCCTTGATCGGCTCGCAGGCGATGCGGCGGTCGTGCACGGTGAGGAAGCATTCGGGGCTATGGCTGATGATGCTGCGGCCAGCTGCGCGCAGCAGGGCCGAGAAGGGCGCCGGACTGCTGCTGATCAGGGCCAGGAAGGCGGCCACATCCCGCGCCTGACCGGGATGCATGCGGGCCGAGAACGACATGGTGAGGTTGGCCTGGTAGATGTCGCCCGCGGCGATGTACTCCTGGATGCGGGCGATGCGTGCCCGATGGCCGGCCGCCGGCCAGTCGGTGTGCAGGTCGCTGGCCAGGCGCACGTGGTCCGGTGGCGGGGCATGCTGCTCTAGTCCGCGGGCCAGACGGTCCAGGCCGGCGGTGGTGCGGGCGATCAGCTCGCAGGAGCCGGAGGGCGACCAGACGACGACGGCATCGATGGCCCACAGGGTCGCCTGGGCGGACGGGTATTCGTAGTCGAGCTGGATGAACCAGCCGCCCGGGAAGCGTCCGCTCCACGCGCTCGCCCCGTCCGGATATTCGCCGCCGGACTGGCTCGCCAGTTCCGCCCGGAAATCCCGCGGGAGGTCCGCCAGGCGCGCCTGGTCGGCGCCCCAGGCCAGGTAGGTCCATCCCGTCTGCCCGCCCTGCAGCACCAGCAGGGTTGGCTCCTGCGCCAGGCGCGCGAGCGCCTCCGCGATGGACAACGGCGGTCCCGGGCGGCGGAGCCACGGCGTCGTCATCGTCATCGCCGCGGCCGGGGAGCTGGCGAGGGCATGCATGCCGTCCAGGCGGTATGGACGGTGCGCCGCGGGCTGACGGCCAAGCTGGGCGCGCCTCGGACGATGATGATCATCGTGCGGCGACCTGGATGCAGCGCAGCGACAGGTCCAGCGCCTGCACCGAATGGGTCAGGGCGCCGGTGGAGATGCGATCCACCCCGCTCTCGGCGTAGGCGCGGATGGTCTCCAGCGTGATGCCACCCGACGCTTCCAGCAGGACGCGGCGCCCTGAGCGGGCACAGGCGCGATCCCGCCGCGCGACCGCCTGGGCGAGGAGCGCCGGGGGCATGTTGTCGAGCAGCACGATGTCGGCCCCGGCGCCGATCACCGCCTCCAGATCATCGAGGCGCTCGATCTCGACCTCGATCACCATGCTGCCGCCCAGCTCGGCACGGCAGCGCTGGACCGCCTCGGCCGCGGGGGAGAACCCTGGCGGGGGTGATGCGGCAGGGGGCGTCATCAGGGCGATGTGGTTCTCCTTGATCAGCACCTGGTCGTAGAGCCCGAGCCGGTGGTTGTGCCCGCCGCCAGCGACCACCGCATGCTTCTCGAGCAGGCGCAGCCCCGGAGTGGTCTTGCGGGTATCGAGCACGCACGCCCGGGTGCCAGCGACCGCATCCACGTAGCGGCGGGTCATGGTCGCCGTCCCGGAGAGGCGTTGGCAGAAGTTGAGCGCGGTCCGTTCCGCGATCAGCAGCGTCGCGGCCTCGCCGCGGCACTGCAGCACGGCCTCGCCGGCGGCGACGGTCGTGCCATCGGCATGGTAGCTCAGCTCGCTGAGCGATCCGCCGAGCGCCGCGGCCACCAGCGGGAGCAGCGGCAGGCCGCAGACCACCCCGGCGGTCTTGGCGGTGATGGTGGCCTGGAGGAGCGCGCCTCTGGCGACCAGGGCCCGGCAGGTGACATCGCCGATGCCCCCCAGGTCCTCCTCGAGGGCCGAGGCGATCAGGGCGCGGACATGCGGATGATCGTAGATGCTCATCGCGGCTGGCCTTCGTCGGGCTGGTGCAGGGGGGTGGAGCGCGTCGGATGATTCATCCGCTACGGCCCTGATAGAGCGCCTCGACCACCTGCTCGATGGTCGGCTCCTCGATGCGCACATCTGCGACCGCCAGCGCGCTTAGGCATTGCTGCAGGATGGCGGCATTGTCGGCATCGGCCGAGAGCGCGGCGACCAGCTCCACCGGACTGACCTGCGACCACTCGATGCCGCTGCGCGGCAGGCCGGAGAGCGCTTGGAGCTCGACTGCCTCGCGCAAGGTCAGCAGCAGGCGCTTGCGCGCGCCGTAACGCACCTTCAGCGCCTCCAGGTCGCCGTCATGCATGATGCGGCCATGGTCGATCACCACCACCCGCTGGCAGAGCGCCTCGATGTCCTGCATGTCGTGGGTGGTCAGCAGGATGGTGGTGCCGAATTCGCGGTTGAAGTCGCGCAGGAAGGCGCGCAGGCGGGTCTTGGTGACGACATCGACACCGACCGTGGGCTCGTCGAGGAACAGCACCTTCGGATTATGGATCAGGCTGGCGGCCAGGTCGGCCTTCATGCGCTGCCCGAGCGAGAGCTTGCGTACCGGGGTGCGCAGGAACTCGCTGAGCTGGAGCACCTCGTCGAAGCGCTTGAAGCGCTGCTCGAAGTCCTGGAGCGACACATCATAGAGATGGCGCAGGAGCTCGAAGCTCTCCCCGACCGCCAGATCCCACCACAGCTGGCTGCGCTGGCCGAACACCGCGCCGACGGTGCGGACGTAGCGGCTGCGCTGTCGATGGGGGTCGAAGCCATTGACGGTGATGGTGCCGGAGCTCGGGACCATGATGCCGGTGAGCATCTTGATGGTGGTGCTCTTGCCGGCGCCGTTGGGGCCGATGTAGCCGATGATCTCCCCACCGGCGATCGACAGGCTGAGATCCTGGACCGCCTTGAGCTCACGGTAGTTGCGTGCGAAGAGATCGCGCAGGCTGCCGAGCACGCCCGGTCGGCGATCGAAGGTGCGGAACGTCTTGCTCAGGCCCTGCGCGACGATGACCGGGGTGGAGGCGGAGGGGAGTGCGGCGTTCACGCCCGTCATGGTGCTTGCCGCAGTGGGCTCGCCAAGCGGTCGTTGCGGTGGGGTGGACAAGCCGCGGCCGCGAAGCAAGGGGCGAACGGAGTGATTAGCCGGTCTACCGCCAGGGGCATCTTTACCTGGCGGCAAAGCCGGGTTACGCTCCTCCAACAGGCCACCATGTCGCAGCCGCTCCTCGCTCTCAACCACGATTGGCATCGCCAGCGCGCGCACCTGCGCTCGGGACGCATGCGCCCGCCGCCACTGGTGGCCGCAGGCATCGATCTCGCGCAGGCCAGCGATAGCAGCCGCGTGGTCACCCTCGGCGGATTGGCGGTGATCTTCGGGGTCTTCCCCGCCAGCCTGGTGGAATTCCTTGAGCTCGCGCGGCTGCGGCTGCACCTCGGCGCTGGTCAGGCGCGCGAGCTCGATGCGGTGCTCAATACCCGCATCCTCGCCATGTGGGCATGGCTGCCGACCCTGCGCCAGGATTGCTACCTCGAGCTCGATCGCGCCACCGGCGAAGAGCACGTCTGGCAGGTCGGCCCCGGCCCGGGCGAAGGCGTCGAGCTGGCCATCGAAGCAGGCCATGAGGATCTCGATGCCGCATTCCTCGATGCGCTGGTGCTCAATGGCCCCGGGCACTGGGGTGGCGAGAGCGGCCTCGCCAAGCTGGTGGAGCGCTTCGGCCGCCAGCCGATGCTGGTGGCCGCCCAGGTAGCCGACCTCCTCGATCACCAGCCCAAGGAGCCCCAGCGGGCGCTCGAGTTCGCCCGGGCGCGCTGGCCGGAACTCTCCCAGGAGCAGGAATCCGGCTGGGCGCCTCTGGCGGACAGCGAGCATCCGTGGGTGGCGGTGCAGATCGGCCGGCTCGCCCTGCGCCTCGGCCTGGTGCGGGCGGCGCGGCTGCTGCTGCGCCAGGGCGGCCATACCGATGTCGCGCCGATCGCGCATTTCGATCTCGGCCAGGCGTGCGAAGCGCTCGGGGACCTGCAGGCCGCCGAATCGGCATTCGCCCGCTATGCCGCCGCACGGCCCAGCGATCCCGATGCCTGGCGGCGCCTGCTGCTGTGCCGCCTGCGCCTCGGCCACTTCACCGTGGCCGAGGAGACGCTGCGCCGCTACCGCTCCTCGGGCGGCAAGGACCAGGATCTGGCGGAGCGCTTCCTCAGCACGATAGCGCGCGGCACCTTGCGCGGCGATCAGCGCGCCAACCTGGTCGGGTGGCTGTGCGCCCGCCTCCAGGATGCGATGCAGCACCGCCTGCCGCTGACGCGCCTGATCGACGAGATCTGCGAGCGCCGTGGCGGCAGCGATCCCGAGCAGGCCGCCTTGCAGCTGACCGCGCTGATCGACTGCCTGCGCGTCGAGCTCGGGGCCTGCCTGGCCGGGCAGCTGCCATCGCGGATCGATGACGTGGTGCGGGTGGCCCTGCTCGGCCTGCCCCTGCATGACCGCCATCGTACCGCCCGTGGCATGGCACCCGAGAAGATCGCCAGCTACGCCAATGATGCCATGGTCCTATGGATCTCGCTGTGCCTCGGTCCCGAACGCCTGATCCGGCTCGAGGAGGGCCAGGCGCTCCTCGGCCTGGCGCGCTTCGCATGCGCTGCATCGCGGTGAACCACCAGGTCCATCGTGCGTTAAGTCCCTGTGGCGATGCCCGACCGCTCCAGGTCGCTACAGCGCCCAGGGGGAGGAATCGTGCGGGGCGAGCTTATGTCCAGCTCATGGCGGTTCGATCGCCTGTTCCTATTTGCCATCCTGCTCTACGCAGTGTTGACCGCCGCCTTTGCATGGCATTTCCTCAGCTCCTTGGCCAAGCCCTCGATGGAGCGTGGCAGCGGAGTCGAATCCATCCGGACCACGTGATGCGCCTGTCGCGCCCGCATGCGGGTCCATGCGCATGAGCAGCATCGACGCCCTGCTCAGCCTGCTCGACGATCCCGATCCGCGCGTCCAGGAATCCCTTCACTCCCGCCTCGCTGGCGATATGGCGCTCCTTGATCGCGCCTGGCAGGCGGCGATCGAGCGCGGCGATCCGCCAGCGGCGCTGGTCGAGATGGTGCTGCGTGCAGATGCCGAAGCGCTGGTCGACGCCTTCGCCGAAGTCGAGAATCTCGAGGCCGGGGCCTGGCTGCTGCCGCGGCTGGACCTGCCGCGGCGCGATTACCGCACGCCAGGCGCGGCCAGCCTGGATGCCATCGCACAGCGCCTGGGCGGCGAGCGGGATGGCGGTGCGATCGCGCTCTTCCTCTGCCGTGATTGCGGTTTCAGCGGGGCACGGCGCGAGTATGAGCAGCCTGAAAACAGCTACCTGCCGGCGCTGCTGGAGCGGCGCATCGGCCTGCCCATCGCGCTGACCGTGCTGTGGATGCTCATCGGCCGGCGGCTGGGCATCGAGTGCGAGGCGATCGCGCTGCCAGGACATGTGGTCGGCCGCTGGCGTGGCGGCTTCGTCGATCTCTACGAGGGAGGGAAGGCGGTCTCGCGCACCGAACTCGATGCGCGTGCGCGTGCGGTCGGCGAGACCAGCGCCCAGCCGTACCTGGCGCCTGCTAGCGATCGTGCGCTCTTGCGCCGCATGGCGCGCAACCTGGTCCATGCCTATGTGCGGCGCGCCGATCGCCTGCGCGCGACCATCGCCCATGGCCTGGCGACCGCCTGAGCGCGGCGAGCTGGCTACTCGTTCGAGGTGAAGACCGCGTCGCCTTCCTTGATGTCGCTGTCGACCGGTCCGCTGGCCGAGAGGACCACGCATACCGCCATGGTGTCGCGCAGATCGCTGATCGCCAGCTGGGCGATGAGCTTGGTGTTGCGCATCACCAGCAGGTGCTGGCCCTTGGCGAGGTGCTTGTCGATCCCGGCGCTGACCATCACCAGGGAGGTCTTGCCGTCACTGCCTCGTCCGATCGCCAGGACGCTCCCCAACGGGGTGGCGGCCGGTGCGCCGGCTGGCGGCGGCACCGGGGGTGCCTCCGCCGTGGCGGCTGCGGCTGCGGGGGCAGCAGCCACGGACGGCGGCTGATTGCCGTCGAGGATCGCCACCACCTGCTCGGGAGTGACCTTGGGGGCGCTGGCGGTCAGGGCCTTGGGCGGCGCCATCGCCCCCGCCATGGCGATGTGCATGACCAGGGCGGCATCGTAGAGGCTGACCTGGCCGGCTGCCAGGGCACGAGCCAAGGTGTCGAGCTGGGCGGCGATCGGTCCACCGCCGGAGAGCGCCTGCTCGCGCGCGCGCTCGGCGATGATCGCGGCGGCGATCCTGGTCGCCACCGTGGTCGTATCGCCGGTTTCGGCAGCACTTGCGCTCATCCACGAGGCGGCCAGGGAGATGACCATGAATGCGGCACAGGGTCTGAGCATGACTGGTCCCAGGAGGAGCACGGGGTTCGGGTTCCCCATGATCTCCCTGGGCGCTCATCGGCAACCCGCATCTTGCAGCCGCATCGCTCAAGTCGCACTCGCCACCGGTGCGCGCCACGGATCGCCGCTAGGCGAGCGCCAGGCAATCGCGGATCATCGCATCGAGATCCAGCTGCTGCCGCCATCCCGTCATGCGCGCGAGCTTGCTGATGTCGGGCACCCGCCTGCGCATGTCTTCGAAGCCGCCCTGGGGGAAGGCCTGGTCATAGCTCACCTGTCGCAGACTGCCTGAGCCTGCCAGCCGGATCACGCGCTCGCCGAGCTGGGCGATGGCGATCTCCTCGCTGCCGCCGATATTGATCACCTCGCCGATCGCCGATGGGCAGGCGATCAGGGCGAGCACCGCGGCAATGGCATCCCGGACATGCAGGAAGCAGCGCGTCTGGCGGCCATCGCCATGGATGTCGAGCTGGCTGCTGCGCTTGGCAGCCGCGCAGAAGCGCGGCAGGACCATGCCGTAATGCGGGCTCTGCCGCGGTCCGGTGATGTTGAAGAACCGTCCGATCACTACCGGCAGCTGCCGTTCGCGGTGGTAGGCGAGGGCGAGGAACTCATCCATCAGCTTGGAGCAGGCATAGCTCCAGCGATGGAGCGAGCTGGCGCCCAGGACGCTGTCGTCGCCTTCGGTGAAGGGCGACTTCTCGAGCTTGCCGTAGACCTCGCTGGTGGAGGCGAGGAAGAACGGCAGACGTCCATGGGCGGTCGCCGCCCGCAGCATCACTTCGGTGCCACGCAGGTTGGTGACGATGGAGGCGACCTGCTGGTCGAGTATCCGCTTCACCCCGACCGCGGCGGCGAGATGGATGACCGCGTCGACCTCGGCGCAGGCCTGATCCACCACCAGGTCATCGCAGGCCGATCCGAGGATGATGTGCAGCTTCGTGCTGCCGGATACGGTGCTGAGATTGGCCAACGAGCCGGTCGAGCAGTCGTCGATGACCGTCACCGAATCGCCCCGCGCGAGCAAGGCCTCGACCAGATGGCTGCCAATGAATCCCGCGCCGCCGCTGACCAGGTAATGCATGCCCAGACCTTAACGACGTCGCCTACCCCGGATGACCCTTGCGGGGCGGCAGTCCAGGCAGCGTGTCAGTGGCCGGGCTTCCGCCGCGCTGCCCGCCCCCAGTCAATTATCGAGGGTGGCGCGCAGGAACCAGGCGTTCTTCTCGAAAGCCTCGATGATCGAGGTCAGCAGATCGACGGTGTCGTCATCCTCATGCTTGGTCGCCAGGGCACGCGCTTCGCGCAGGCTGTCGAGGAAAATGTCGAAACGCTCAGCGAGCAGCTGGACGTGATCGAGATCCTTGGTGGTCTCCTGGGGATATTCATCCAGGCGCGAGTGCTTGGCGACATGGCGTGAGGTGCCGAAGGCCATGCCGCCCAGGGTGACCGCGCGCTCGGCGACCTCGTCGGTGAATCCCGCCAAGGCGACGGCGAAGGTCTCGAACAGCGGGTGGAGGGCGGCGAAATGCGGGCCTTTGATGTTCCAGTGCGCGACCTTGATCTGGCTGTGCAGGTCGAGGCCGTCAGCCAGGACGTTGTTCAGGCCTTCTCCAACCTTGCGACGCGCCTTGTCGGAGAGTCGGCTCGGGCTGTGGTACATGGATTCCTCGCATGGCTGTCGCTGGGTCGGCGTGTGGATGTGCGGAAGTATGTGCTCATTCCAGCGCTGTTGAAGGGCGCAGGCGCCGCTGCGGCAGCACGCTCAGCACCGCGATCATGAGCACTCCAGCCGCTGCACCGTGCGTCTCCGCATGATGGTCACGTCAAGGCTGGGTGAAGAACTTGTGTGAGTGACCCCACCCCCCCTTGAGCCCAATAGGCAGGGGAATCTACTTGAGAAACCACAAGGGCTTGTATAAGTCCCCGTGCGGTCTTCGGTTCATGTCAAAAGGACCTCGCTTTATGAGCCGTTATGACGCGACTATATACAGTATGTTTCCCCTTGAGATGCCACTACCCGTGGTATGGTGCCCTCCCCTCGCCTGAACGAACCTCCGCTATGCATCTGGATGCGCGCTCTGTCGTGCCTCCAACCCTCCAACCTGCCGATTGGACGTGTCCATGAGCTCTACGACCGCCGCCCCCACTCCTGCCGCCATGCCTATATGCGATCTCGATGCCGGGCTGTTCGCCCACCATCGCGTCCGGGGACGGGATGGGACATTGCGCCCCTTCGATCCCGAGCGCATCGCCCGGGTCATCGCCAAGGCCTTGCTCGCCGCTGATGGCGGCGAGGCGCTGTCGGCGCGCGCGCGCGACCTGGCGGCGATCCTCTGCCGGCAGGTCTGCGACCAGCTCACGGCACGGCGTCCCGAGGGCGGCACCTTCGATATCGAGGAGATCCAGGATCAGGCCGAGCTGCAGCTCATGCGCGCCAGCCAGCATGATGCGGCGCGCCGCTTCGTGCTGTTCCGCGAGGCGCGCCGCCAGGCGCGCGTCGCCAAGCCGGTGGTGGCCAAGCCCGCCGAAGTGCCCGAGCTGGCGGTCGTCCATCCCGACGGCAGCCGACGCCCACTCGATCTCGGCCGTCTGCGCCGGGTGATCGCCGAGGCCTGCGTCGGCCTGGAGGGGGTCGACGCCGCGCTGCTGGAGAGGGATACCCTGGCGAGCCTGTTCGATGGCGTCCCCTATGCCGAGCTGCAGCAGGCGCCGATCATGGCGGCGCGCATGCGCCTCGAGGAGGAGCCCAACTACACCTACAGCGCCGCTCGCCTGCTGCTGGATACCGTGCGCGAGCAGGCCATCGGCCGGCCGACCACCCAGACGGAGCTCGCCGAGCAATGGCAGGAGTTCTTCGCCGACTCCATCAGGCGCGGCATCGATGCCGGCCTGCTCGATGCGGAACTGGCCAATTTCGACCTGGCGCGGGTGGCCAAGGCCTGCGTGCTGGAGCGGGACAACCAATTCCAGTTCATCGGCCTGCAGATCCTCGCCGACCGCTACTTCCTGCACGTCCAGGGCCGGCGGATCGAGCTGCCGCAATCCTTCTGGATGCGCGTGGCGATGGGGCTGGCGGTGCGCGAGACCGACCGTGAGGCGGTGGCGATCAGCTTCTATGAGCAGCTCTCGACCTTCCGCTTCGTCTCCTCCACCCCGACCCTGTTCAACAGCGGCTGCACCAGCCCGCAGCTGTCGTCGTGCTTCCTGACCACCATCCAGGACGACCTCGGCGAGATCTTCAAGTCGCTGCGCGATGATGCCCTGCTCTCGAAATTCTCGGGCGGCCTCGGCAATGACTGGACCCCGGTCCGCGCCCTCGGCAGCCATATCAAGGGCACCAACGGCAGGTCCCAGGGCGTCATCCCCTTCATGAAGGTCGCCAATGACGTGGCGGTCGCGGTGAACCAGGGCGGCAAGCGCAAGGGTGCGATCTGCGGCTACCTCGAGACCTGGCATCTCGACATCGAGGAATTCCTCGATCTGCGCAAGAACACCGGCGACGATCGCCGCCGCACCCACGACATGAACACCGCCAACTGGATCCCCGATCTCTTCATGGAGCGGATCGAGCAGGATGCCGACTGGACGCTCTTCAGCCCGAATGACGTGCCAGGGCTGCACGACCTCTATGGCGCGGCCTTCCGCGCCGCCTACGTCAAGGCGGAAGCCGATGCCGAGGCTGGGCGGATCAAGCTCTCGAAGAAGGTCAAGGCAGTGGCGCTGTGGCGCAAGATGCTGACCATGATCTTCGAGACCGGCCATCCATGGGTGACGTTCAAGGATCCGTGCAATCTGCGCAGCCCGCAGCAGCACGTCGGGGTGGTGCACAGCTCCAACCTCTGCACCGAGATCACCCTCAACACCAGCCGCGATGAGATCGCGGTGTGCAACCTGGGTTCGGTGAACCTGGTCGCGCATGTCCTGCCTGCCAACGATGCCAGCGGCCAGCCCGGCGGCATCGACCTCGCGAAGCTCGAGGAGACGGTGTCGGTGGCGATGCGCATGCTCGACAATGTCATCGACATCAACCTCTATACCTGCCCCGAGGCGCGGAAGAGCAATTTCCGCCATCGTCCGGTCGGCCTGGGCATCATGGGCTTCCATGACGCCCTGTGCGTGCGCGGCATCCCTTTCGCATCGCCCGAGGCGGTGCAGTTCGCCGACACCTCGATGGAGGCCGTCAGCTTCTATGCCATCCTCGCCTCGTCACGGCTGGCCAAGGAGCGCGGCACCTACCAGAGCTATGCCGGCAGCCTGTGGTCGAAGGGCATCCTGCCGCTGGATTCGATCAAGCTGCTCGCCGACAACCGGCTGCCCGGGCAGCTCGACCAGGACACCTCCAGCACTCTCGACTGGTCGGTGGTGCGTGCGCACGTCGCCGAGCACGGCATGCGCAACAGCAACACCCTGGCCATCGCCCCGACCGCCACCATCTCCAACATCATCGGCGTCAGCCAGTGCATCGAGCCGGTCTACCAGAACCTGTTCGTCAAGTCGAACATGTCCGGCGAGTTCACCGTGGTGAACATGTACCTGGCGGACGAGCTCAAGCGCAGCAAGCTGTGGGATCGGCAGATGTGCGACGATCTCAAGTACCTGGACGGCTCGGTGCAGAAGATCGCCCGGGTGCCGGAGCATCTGCGCGCGATGTTCGCGACCGCCTTCGAGGTGGACCCCAAATGGCTCATCGAATGCGCCAGCCGCCGCCAGAAATGGATCGACCAGGCGCAGTCGCTGAACCTGTTCCTCAAGGAGCCGTCGGGCAAGCGGCTGCATGAGATGTACACCTTCGCCTGGAAGAAGGGCTGCAAGACCACCTACTATCTGCGCTCCCAGGGCGCTACCCATGTCGAGAAGTCGACCGGCAAGGCGGGGCAGCTCAACGCCGTACCGGCCGGCGGGAAGTCCGCTCCCAGGCCGAGCGTCGAGCCGGCCGCCCCGGCGCCGATGCCCATCGGCAAGGTCTGCGATCGCAGCGACCCGACCTGCGAGGCCTGCCAGTAGCACCAGTGCCACCCGGGGGCGCCGACGGCGCTCCCGGGCTTCAGGGCGACAGCCACCGCGACCCCTCCTCCGCACCCATCCACGACGCCCTCGCCAAGGAACCCCCACATGACGCTCTCCTGGGATGATGACCACGCCCTGACCGCTGCCGACCTGCTCGCGCCTGCGCGTCCCAAGGCCCCTGCTCCACCAGCCGCCGCCGATGCCGGCGATCGGCGATCGGCGCCCCCGGAGCTGCGCATGCTGCCACCGGCGACGGGCAAGCCCTTCGCCGCCACGGTGCGCGACGAGACGCTGCAGGCGCGCATGGGCGCCGCGCGCATCACCGTCGACGAGAAGCGCATCATCAACTGCCGGGCCGATCTCAACCAGCTGGTCCCGTTCAAGTACGAATGGGCATGGAAGAAGTACCTGGATGCCTGCGCCAACCATTGGATGCCGCAGGAGATCAACATGTCTGCCGATGTGGCGATCTGGAAGTCGAACCGCCTCAGCGACGACGAGCGGCGCATCATCAAGCGCAACCTCGGCTTCTTCTCCACCGCCGATTCCCTGGTGGCGAACAACCTCGTGCTGGCGGTCTACCGCCACATCACCAACCCCGAGGCGCGCCAGTACCTGCTGCGCCAGGCCTTCGAGGAGGCGCTGCACACCCACGCCTACCAGTACATCATCGAATCCCTGGGCATGGACGAGTGCGAGATCTTCAACATGTACCGCGAGCTGCCGGCGGTGCACGACAAGGCGGCCTTCGAGCTGCAATTCACCCGCGAGCTGTGCGATCCGAACTTCCACACCGGGACCGTCGAGGCGGATCAGCGCCTGCTGCGCAACCTGATCGGCTTCTACGTCTTCATGGAAGGGGTGTTCTTCTATGTCGGCTTCGTGCAGATGCTGAGCTTCGGCCGGCGCAACATGATGATCGGCGCGTCCGAGCAGTTCCAATACATCCTGCGTGACGAGTCCATGCACCTGAACTTCGGCATCGATGTGATCAACCAGATCAAGCTCGAGAATCCCCACCTGTGGACGGCGCAGTTCCAGGCGGAGATGATCGAACTGCTCAAGGAGGCGGTCGAGCTCGAATACCGCTACGCGGTCGACACCATGCCGCGCGGCGTGCTGGGGCTGAATGCCGGCATGTTCCGCGACTACCTCCAGTTCGTCGCCAACCGGCGTTGCATCCAGATCGACCTGCCCCAGCAGTGGCCTGCGGCGGTCAATCCGTTCCCCTGGATGTCCGAGGTCCTCGACCTCAACAAGGAGAAGAACTTCTTCGAGACCCGGGTGACCGAGTACCAGTCGGGCGGCGCCCTCCAGTGGTGAGCCGGTCCGGCCGTTGAGGCCCGGTCCGGTCGCGATCAGCGCCGGCCGGCACTGGGCACCTCCACCCGGCCCCGGGGATTGCCAGGGCATCGGGCCCGGGTGCGCATCTCGTCGGCCCGGCAGCGAGGTGGGGAATTGCATCCCCAGGCAAGGCCGTGATGCTCCCGAGCGGCGGGCGGCAATGCCGAGCGCCCGAGCCGGGCGACCGGGGAAGGCAGACCATGGAGGCGCAGATCCGCACCCGCGACGAGCTCATCGCCCATATCTTCCGCATGCTCGACGATCACCAGTCGGTGGAATGGGAGAACGGTTCGGCGCGGGTCTTCCTCGAGACCATGGCCGCCTGGCTTCACGATACCCGTCCGCTCCCGCCGAGCGCGGGCGCCGCCGCGGGCGAGACGGTGACCTGGCAGCTGGTCGCCGATGCGCTCGCCGCCGGGCGCGGGTGAGCGCAGGCCAGCTGCCTGACGGCATCAGCGCGCGCTGCGATGGACACGCCATCGCCCCTTCTGTCCCCTTGAGGAGTCCATCCATGTTGCCACCTGCACTGGCCCGCCTCCTGCTCGCCGCGCTGGCGCTGGCTGCGTGCGCGCCGATGGCTCACGCCGAAGTCCAGCTCGCCAGCATCTTCGGCGACCACGCCGTGCTGCAGTGCGATGCCCCGATCGCCATCTGGGGCAGGGCGGCGGCGGGCGAAGGCGTCGATGTGGTCCTCGGCGACCAGCCGGCCGTGCATGTCAACGCCGGCGCTGATGGGACCTGGAAGGCGACGCTGCCCGGGTGCCCCGCTGGGGGGCCGTTCCGGCTGGTCGCCAGCGGCGCCAACCAGGCGGTGAGCAACGATGTCCTGGTCGGCGAGGTGTGGCTGTGCTCGGGACAATCCAACATGGAATTCACCGTCGATGGCGTGAACCATGCCGATCAGGAGCGCGCCGCGGCCACCGATCCCCAGATCCGCCAGCTCTATGTCCCGCGGCGCCCGGCCTCCCAGCCGGAAGCGGTGATCGATGCCCATTGGACCGTGGCCTCGCCGAGCACGGTCGGCGGGTTCACCGCCTGCGGGTACTTCATGGCCCGCTCCCTGCGCAAGGACCTCGGCCGGCCGGTCGGCCTGATCAATGCGTCCTGGGGCGGCACGCGCATCGAGCCCTGGACGCCCCGGAGCGGCTTCGCCCTGGTGCCGGCGCTTGCCGAGGTGACCCAGCAGCTCGATGCCCTCGATCCGAAGAATCCCGTCTATCAGAAGGCGCTGGCGTCCCATATCGATGCAGTCGGGCACTGGGTCGAGGACTCCCGCGCGGCCCTGGCGGCGGGCAGGACCGTGCCCCCCAGCCCGCGGATGCCGGCGCAGATCCAGCCGCTCGCCGAGCGGCTGGATCCGCAGCAGCAGCCGACCACGCTCTTCAACGGCATGATCAACGGCCTGGTCGGCTTCGGCCTGCGCGGCGCGATCTGGTACCAGGGGGAATCGAACCACGGCGAGGGGATGCTGTACACCGAGAAGATGAAGGCCCTGATCGGCGGCTGGCGGCAGCTCTGGGGTGTGGGCGATTTCCCCTTCTACTTCGTCCAGATCGCGCCCTACAGCTATGGCGGCGAGGAGCCGACCATGGTGCCGAAGTTCTGGGTGGCGCAGAGCGCTGCCCTGGCGATCCCGAATACCGGCATGGTGGTGACCAGCGACATCGGCTCGCTCACCGACATCCATCCCAAGAACAAGCAGGAGGTCGGCAGGCGGCTGGCGCTCCTCGCGCTGGCGAAGGCCTACGGCAAGGCCGGCGTGGTCTGCGAAGGCCCGACCTACCGCTCGGTGGCGGTCGAGGGCGCCAAGATCCGCGTGACCTTCGACCATGCCGTGGGCCTGGCGAGCCGCGATGGCCAGGCGCTGAGCTGGTTCGAGATCCTGGGGGATGAGGGGGACTTCACCAAGGCCGAGGCGGTCATCGATGGCGACAGCGTGCTGGTATCGTCGCCGTCGGTGCAGCATCCGCTCGCGGTGCGCTTCGCCTGGAGCCGCGATGCCGAGCCGAACCTGGTCAATGCCGCCGGGCTGCCGACGCCGGCCTTCCAGGCCGGTGGTGTGCCGTATGTCGACCATCTGCCGCAGATCGACGATGCCAAGGCATACCGACTGGTGTACGCCCTCGATTGCGCGCGCCTCTCCGAGCATGTGGTCTACGACACCGATAACAGCGCGAGCATCACCACCGCCTTCGACCGCATCGCCTACTTCCTCGAGCTGCAGCAAGATGGCCGTCCGGTCCAGTACGCCTACGTGTCGATGGACGCATTCACCTCGGAACTGGGCAAGATCGGCATCCCCAGCCTCGCCTCCGGCGCCTTCTTCCAGCGTCCGGTGACCAACCTGACGGTGGTCTCCAATGTCAAGGACATCGCCAACGGCACCACCGCCGATGGCGGCAACATCGAATTCTGGCCCAACAACTATGGTCCGGCCAACTCCGCCAGCGTGCCCAACGCCTCGAGCGCCATCTTCGACTTCGGCGACCAGCCGAGCGATCCGCAGGACGGCTACGGGTGCATGCAGGTGCATAACCATGCGGCGCAGCAGACCGTCTTCGCCATCAACCACTGGCGTACGGGACCGCAGGCCGACATCGGCATCGGCAACAGCCCAGGCGAGAGCCATGACTGGACCTTCGCCGGCAACGCCGGCTCCTACAAGGTCAAGAAGCTGCGGGTGCTGGTGCGTCCCAAGCCGTGAGGGGCATTGCCGCAGCGGACCGTCTGGGGGAATGCCTGCTTGCGCAGCCCTGGGGCGAACCTAAGCCTGGGCCTCTCACCCCTTGGAGGTTGACCATGCGGTTCGCTCTGCTGATCGTGCTCCTGGCGTCCTGTGCGGCAGGAGCGGACGATGCCCCTGCATTCGTCCCGCCAGCCCAGACCGAGGCGGAGGTGGTGGCCGACATCACCGCGGCTGCGCGCGTGCTGGTGGCGGCGGTGCCGGCGGAGGACCTGGGCGCAGCGACCTTCGCGGTCGGCGGCCCGGAGCAGCACTATTGGCATTGGATACCGGCACCGCTGCTTGCCGACAAGACGCTGGGCAAATCCTATGCCCCCTACGGCCGCGTCGGCATCCCGCTCGAGAAGCTCTCAACCGCCGCGATCGCCGATCTGCATGCCCTGCTGCGGGTGTCGCTGTCGGCGGAGGGATACCGCAAGGTCGAGCAGGTGATGCGCCGCGAAGGCGGCCCGGAGCCGCGCCTGGGCTTCCAGTCCATCGGCCGCGCACCGACCACCAAACCACCCGGTGGACCTGGCTGGTACTTCTTCTCGCTCTTCGGCGAGGTCGGCTCGCCCTCATGGGGCTGGCGTCTGGAGGGCCATCACCTGAGCCTGAACTACGAGATCATCGGCGGCCATGTGCACTTCACCCCGGTGATGTTCGGCCACAACCCCTCGCCGGTTGCCCCGGAGGCGAGCACCATCGCCGTCCGCCTGTTCCGCTCCCTCTCGCCCGCCCAGCAGGCGGAAGCGCAGATCGTCACCACCGCGAGCGATCCCCGCATCCCCGAGGACATGGACCGCTCTCCCGGCGTCCCCGCCCCGCAAGGCGCCGCGCTGGGCCAGCTCTCCGCCGATGGCCAGCTGGCCTTCGAGCAGCTGACCGAGGATTTCATCGGCAACTTCCCCGAGCCCTTGGTGCACCAGCTGCGAGCCACGATCCGCAGCCACAGCGCCGAGGCGCACCTGGCCTGGTACGGGCTGCTCGATGATGCGCATGCGCATTATTACCGGCTGCAGGGGCCGGCCTTCCTCATCCAGGTCCGCCACCAGGGCCTGGACAACGGCCACCCCCATGTCCACACCAGCTACCGCAGCCTGGACGAGGGCAGTACCACCAGCCCGATCGCACCCTGAACGGGGTCCAGCCACGTGCCTGATCAAGGGCCACCACAGCGACAGGATGGCACCCACCGCAGGGAGGCATCAGGAGCCATGAGGAGCATCGGCATCGTTCTGGTCGTTGCCGCCATGCTCCAGGCCGGTGCGGACGCGGCCTCGGGCGACGACGAGCCGGCGATACGCGCCCTGCTGGTCCTGGGCGGATGCTGCCATGACTACCAGCGCCAGCAGATCCTGCTGACCAAGGGCATCTCCGAGCGCGCGCCGGTGGCATGGACCATCGCCTACGATCCGGACTCCTCCACCGGCCACCCCAATCCCGTCTATCTCACCCCGGGATGGTCGGCGGGATACGATGTGGTGGTGCACGATGAATGCAGCGCCGATGTGACGCTCAAGGCGTTCGTCGACACCATCCTGGCGCCGCACCGCAAGGGCCTGCCGGCGGTGAACCTGCATTGCGCCACGCACAGCTACCGGGTGAGCGGCTCGGATGACTGGTTTGCCTTCACCGGGCTGACCACCCACAGCCATGGCGCCCAGCTGCCGATCGAACTGTCCTTCGTCGATGCCGCCAATCCCATCCTCGTCGGTCTGTCCCCCTGGACCACCATGCGCGAGGAGCTGTACCATAACGAGAAGGTCTGGGGCACCGTCACCCCGCTGATCCGCGGACGGCAGGGCGCTGACGACGACCTGGTCGCCTGGACCAATGACTACCAGGGCACCCGGGTGTTCAGCACCACCCTGGGGCACAACGACGAGACGGTCAGGGATGCTCGCTACCTTGACCTGGTCGCCCGCGGACTGCTGTGGGCGGTCGGCAAGCTCGATGCGCGGCACTTCCATCCCCCCGTCATCCTGCCGAACCTCGCGCTGGGCAAGACCGCGACCGCCTCCTCGACCCAGGACGATCATGCCCCCGAGAAAGCGATCGACGGCAATGCCGCCACCAGATGGTGCGCCAGCGATGGCAGCGTGCCCCAATGGTGGCAATGCGATCTGGGCGCGCCGGCCGATCTCGGCGGAGTGCAGATCACCTGGGAGCAGTCCGCCGTCTACCGCTACCTGGTCAAAGGCTCGCCTGATGCCGAGCACTGGACCACCCTCGCCGACGCCAGCGCCAGCACGGTCAGCGAGCAGGTGTGCGAGCATGCCTTCAGCGCCTCGGGCATCCGCTATCTGCGCATCGAGGTGGTCCAGCTCGAGGAAGGCAAGTGGGCGAGCATCTACGAGGTGGAGGTGCATGCCCGTCAATGAGGTGTCCGGCCGGACGCCTTCCGCAGCGCCATGGCCGGTGGTGCGGGGCGGGCCGGGATGATCAGATCCGGGAAGCCGCGCACGACGGCGCTGCTTGCCGCCGCCCGGCCGCCAGGCTAGCGTCGACGTGAGCATGACCGTCACCCCAGCGAGCCCACCCCGTCTGCGTGACATCACCCGCGGGCAGTGGCGATCGGGGGCAGCAGCATGGCTGGGCTGGTTCTTCGACGGCCTGGACATGCATCTCTACACCCTGGTGGCGCTGCCATTCGTCGCCGAGCTGATGGGCATGGCAAGCGCCAGCGCTGCGGTGCACGAGCGGGCGGCGTGGATCATGGCGGCCTTCCTCTTCGGCTGGGCGCTGGGAGGGGGGCTGTTCGGGCTGATCGGCGATCGCCTCGGGCGCAGCCGGACCCTGGTGCTCACCATCCTCACCTATGCCTGCTTCACCGGCCTGTCGTTCTTCGCCCAGACCTGGCAGGAGCTCGCCCTCTGCCGTTTCCTCGCCGCCCTGGGGATCGGCGGCGAATGGGCGGTCGGCGCCTCCCTGCTCAGCGAGACCTGGCCTGCAGGGTGGCGGCCCCTGCTGGCGGCGATCCTGCAGAGTGCGGTCAATGTCGGCGTGATGGTGGCCACCCTGGCGAGCTATCTGCTCGCCGATTGCCCCAACCGGGTGGTATTCCTGGTCGGTCTGGCTCCCGCCCTGGTGACGCTGTGGATCCGCAGGGCCGTGCCGGAGACCACCGCTTGGCATCAGGCCCGTGCCGGGGCGCATGGCCACCAGCCGGGCATCGGCGCCCTGTTCCGCGGCCCGGTCCGGCGCATCACCCTGCTCACCCTGGCGGTGTGCGCGCTGGGGCTCAGCGCGCACTGGGCCTTCATGTTCTGGTCGCTGCAGCAGGTGCGCGGGCTGGGAGAACTGGCCAGCTGGAGCGACGCCGAGCGCAATCGCCTGGCCAGCGGCATCATGCTCCTGCTGATGGTCGCCTCGGTGATCGGCAACCTGGCCTCCGCCCTGCTGGCGCAATTCATGGGCTATCGCCGCGCCATCACCCTGCTCTTCATCGCCTATGCGCTGGCGATGATCGGCGCCTACAGCGTCCCGCGCACGCTCAGCGGCCTGATGCCCTACCTGGGCGCCATCGGCTTCTGCCAAGGCGTGTTCGCGCTCTTCACCATGTACCTGCCGCCGCTCTTCCCGACCCTGCTGCGCACCACCGGCGCCGGCTTCTGCTATAACAGCGGCCGGGTCGCGGCCGCCGCGGCCACGGTGGTGTTCGCCATGGCGGCTCCGGTCGGGGATGTGCGGCTGGCGCTGGTGGGTGCCGGTCTGCTGTTTCTGCCGGCGGCGGCTCTCGCCTGGCGGCTGCCCGAGCCGCCGACGCAGAGCGCCTGACTCCGCTCGTGGAACACAGTTTGTCATCTAATCGTCATCAATCAGCGGACCTGATTCGGCCGTAGCGGCTGTCATGGATGAGCTTGCCGCGCACAGGCGCACAGGACACCCGGAAGCGGTCCGGACGGCCAAATTGTTGCATTCTCTCCAGCGGGCTCCTCCACCCGGCTTGGCCAGGATGGCGGGCAGAGAGCGGCCAAAAGGCTTGTAGATAACCAAAGATAATCACATAGGAATGAAACGTGTGGCGGATATTCTCGCCGGCATGCCTATTCCAATGCCCAAATCGTCGCGAATCCTGGCTGCACTCCAGGATGCCGCACGGCGCCAGAAGACCAATCCGTACCAGATCGCCAAGTCCAGCGGACTGCCGCTGACGACCGTCCAACGTCTGCTGACCATCAAGCTCAACGTGCCACTGCGCAACGTCGAGATGCTCATGGAGGCTCTGGGACTCGAAATCCAGATCATCGCCAGCGGCAAATCGGTGGTGCGCCCAGGTACAGGTCGGGGGCATGGTCAGCGACGCGGCTCGCACCGCTAGGTCAGCTGGCCACAGCCAGCGGCGCCACGCGCCGGCAGCGCCGGTGTGTCGGAATTCCGCAAGGCCACCCCGGGGTTACGGCGGTGGTGGCGTCTCGCCGGTCGAGCCGCGCTTCTTGAGGCGCATGAAGGTTCCGGTCGCGCTGGTCGCCGGTAGCGGGCCGACGCCGTGATTCATCTTGACCTGATGGCCGATCGCTCCACGCCACAGCTGGAGCAGGTAGCCGACATCGTAGCCGGCATCGTGCTTGCCGGATGACACCGCGGCGATCTCACATTTGAGCTGCTCGATGCGCAGCAGCACCCGCCACACCGGCTCGTCGCCATGGCGCATGGTGTCGATCAGCAGGTCGTCGACCTGGGCGACGGTGAACGGCTGAGGCAGCATGACGGCCTGGAACAGGCGGCGCAGCCAATCGGCATCGAAATCCGGGGCATCGCTGTAGACCTCCTGGCCGTGGAGATCCTCGGCCAGGCGGTTTGCGACGTAGTCGGGGGCCCAGCCATTGCGCTCCAAGCGCTCGCGGTCGATGCCGTGGATGGCCTGCGACGCGCTATCCCACTGGCGCCAGGCCGCAATCGGGGTTGGATCGATGAGTAGGCGCTGGATGTCGCCGCTGGGATCGCTCCAGGCCACCGCGATGGGATAGGACTCGGGCCCGAATCCCGACGCTTCGATATCAAGGAAGCACGGGAAGGGGTCGGAAACCATCCCGCCGACCTTGGGCGGATGGTCGGTCTATGCAATGACCGACACTGCTGAGCTGTGCGACATCAGGACCGCTGAGCCTGCCAGGATGATGCACCTGCCCCAGTGGGCGATTGCGCCGCAGGCGCATCCGGCCATCATCCGGCTCCCCCGTCCCCGCTAGGAGCTGCCCATGCGATTCCTCCTCCTCCTGCTCGCCGTGGCGGCTGCGCCCCTGCAGGCAGCGATCAAATCCGAGGCACTCGAATACACCAGCGATGGCACCACCCTGGTCGGCACCCTGGTCTATGACGATGCCTGGACCTCACCGCATCCGGGCGTGCTGGTGACGCACGACTGGATGGGCAATACCGAACGCACCGAGCTCTCGGCGGTGAAGCTGGCGAAGCTCGGCTACGTGGCCTTCTGCGTCGATGTCTACGGCAAGGGCGTGCGGCCCTCCTCCACCGAGGAGGCGGGCAAGCTGGCCGGGCTGTACAAGGGCAATCGGCCGCTGATGCGTGCGCGCATGCGCGCGGGCCTGACCACCCTGCTGGCGACCGGCAAGGTCGATGCCAAGCGCATCGGCGCGATCGGCTACTGCTTCGGCGGCACCTGCGTGCTCGAGCTCGCACGCGCGGGGCAGCCGGTGGCGGCGACCGTGACCTTCCATGGCGGGCTGTCCACGCCGACACCCGAGGATGCCCAGAACATCGTCGGCAAGGTCCTGGTCCTGCATGGCGCCGACGACCCCTATGTGAAGCAGGAGGAGGTCGCTGCCTTCGAGAAGGAGATGAAGGCGACCAAGGTCGACTGGCAGCTGATCCAGTACGGCAATGCCGTGCATGGCTTCACCCACCAGGGCGCCGGCACCGACAATTCGGCCGGCTACGCCTACAATGCCGCCGCCGACCAGCGTTCGTGGCAGGCGATGACCAATTTCTTCGCCGAGGTCTTCGGCGCTCCCTGAAGCACCCGCGTCCCGGCTGCGCGCCGGTGGCGGCGTCCCGCCTAGGCGAGCAGCAGGCTGCGCTGCGCCGCCGACAGCGCGCGCATCTGCCCGCTGGCCAGGTCATCGGGCAGGGTGAGCGCGCCGATGCGATCCCGATGCAGGTCGGTCACGCGTCCGCCGAGAGCGGCGATCATGCGTTTGACCTGATGATGGCGGCCTTCGCAGAGTTCGAGGGTGGCCTGGCCGCCGTCTGCCTCCAGCTCAGCCACCCCGGGCGCCTCCAGCGTCAGGCGCGCCGGCAGGCATGGTCGCGGCTCGTCCGCGAGCACCAGCCCTGCTGCGACCTGCTCGCTGGCCCCGGCGGCCAGCGTGCCGCTGTAGCGGATGCGATAGCGTTTCCACAGCGCGCGTTCGGGGGCGGTGAGGCTGATCTGGAAGCGACCGTCGATGGTGAGGATGATCAGACCGGTGGTATCGCGGTCGAGCCGTCCGGCGGTCTGCAGATTGGGGTGGCGCCAGGCGGGCGGGACCAGGTCGTAGATCAGCGGCTGGTCGCCGGGCGCATGGCTGCAGGCCACTCCCCGGGGCTTATGGCAGATCAGCGTCCCGTGATCCGGTCCGTCGAGGATGTGCGCCCCATCGAGCTCGACCGTCTCATCGCCGCCCAGCTGCCGGTGGTAGCGCTTGCACACCACCCCCTGCACCTGCACGCGGCGGCACTGGATGGCCCGCCGCACGTCCGCCCAGGTCCAGCCGGTGCGCCTGGTGAGGAAGGCATCGAGGGCTTCGGGCATGGCAGCGGCTGACCCTCAGGGGAACAGCTGCGGGCCGGCCTTGGCGGACGAGCGGGCGATCTCGAGCAGGGCGGAGAAGTCGCTGTCCCCCAGGCCGCGCCGGCCAGCCTCGGCATAGGCGCGCTCGACCACCGCGGTCTCGGCGAGATCGAGGCCGGCACCCGCCGCCAGGGCGAGCACGAGACGCAGATCCTTGTGCATGTGCTTGATCGAGAACTGCGGGCTGTAGTCGCCGGAGATGTACTTGGGCTTCTTGAGCTCGACCAGGGGCGACTGCGCGACGTTGTAGGTGAGGGCGGAGAAGAAGGTCTCCGCCGGGATGCCGCACGCGGTGGCGAGGGCGTAGGATTCGCAGTACGCCTGGTTGATGTTGGCGATCAGCAGGTTGAAGCACAGCTTGATCGCGGTCGCCGAGCCGATCGGGCCGATCGGCAGCACCGCCTTGGACAGCCGGCGGTAGACCGCCTCGACCTGGGGGAAGGCACCGGCATCATCGCCCAGGAAGAAGACGTTCTGGCGAGCTTCGGCCGCCAATTTGCTGCCGGTGAAGGGCATGTCGAGGAAGCGCCCACCGCGCTCCTGAACCTGGCGGGCGTAGGTCTTGGTGTCCTCGACTCCGACGGTGCTGTGCTGGGCGACCACGGTGCCGGGCTTCAGCTCGCCGACGATGCGCGCCAGCACCGCGGCGACCGCCGGCGGATCGGCGATGACGATGAGGATCAGCTCGGCACCCGTGGCTGCCGCCACGAGGTCGGCGGTGAAGCCCGGCGCCTGCGGCTGCGGGCTGCGGTTCCAGGTGCGCACCTCATGGCCGTCCGTATGCAGGTGCTGGGCCCAGACCTTGCCGATGATCCCCAATCCGATGACGCAGATGCGCATGATCAAGCTCCTGCGCACAGGGTAGGGGCGGAGGCGGCGTTGCCAACCTGCACCCGTGCGGGCGGCCGGGTGGTATGAGATGCCGCGCCCGCAGGCCTGCAATTGCCTCAACAGCGGGCGCTCGGGGCGGTCATCCTCTGCTACACCCGGACGACACCATGCCCCATGCGCGACACCTGCTGCTGTTGCTGCTGACCGCCACCTGGTGCAGCGCCGAGAGCTGGAACAACCCGCCTGGGAAGCTGCCGCCAGGCGTCGAGCACCATACCTTCACCAGCGCCTCGATGTCCTGCGAGGTCGGCTTCACCATCATGCTCCCGGCCGCCTACGCCACCGAGCCGACGGTGCGCTTCCCGGTGATCTACTACCTCCATGGACGTGGCGGGACCGAGAACGACAATCTCGGCGCCTTCGACCTGCTGCGCGCTGCGATCGCAAACGGCAGCGTCCCGCCGGTGATCTACGTCCATGCGATGGCGGGACGCAATTCCGGCTATGTCGATTCGCCCGACCATTCGGTGATGGGCGAGACGGTGGTCATCAAGGAGCTGATCCCCTTCATCGATGCCACCTACCGCACCATCGCCGCCAAGGGCGGGCGCGCGGTGCAGGGCTTTTCGATGGGCGGGCAGGGGGCGATCCTCTACGCCTTCAAGTTCCCCGCGCTGTTCAGCTCGGTGATCGGCTATGGCGCCGGGATGGCGAATGGCGCCGAGCTCAAGCAGGAGCTGCCGGCGGTGTTCAGGCTCATGCACGGCGACTCGATCGCGCAGATGGATGAGAACTCCGTCTGGGCGTGGGTGCGCACCAATGCCGACACCCTGCGCACCGGCATGGCCATCCAGCTGGCGCTGGGCGACAAGGATCCGCATCTGTCGCGCAATAGGCACATGCATGCAGTGCTCGACGAGCTCACCATCCCGGTGGTGTACCATGAGCTGCCGGGCGTCGGCCATGATGCCAACCGCGTCTACCACGATATCGGCGTCGATGGCTTCCGCTTCCATGCCGAGCACTTCACCCTCAAGTGAGCGGTTTGCGGACTGCGGGGGGATGGCTGCGAAGCGCTGCTCGCTGGCTGAGGAGGCGCGGTGGGATGAGGCGCGCCAGCTGGCGTTCCCTGACCGGTGCGGCGAATCGTTCCTTTTCTGGTTACCCCTGGTGACGACATCGCTACCTCTGGTGACCTGCTCGACGTCATGGCCATGCCCAGGGCATGGCCAGACCCCATGTACGGTCTCAGCCATGGTGCGCCGCCTGGCAGATCTTCGAGCAATGCGCGGACGCACAGGCAGGGAGGATGAACACGCACCTCCTCCCGTACCATGCGCCTGAGCGATGCGCCCGAGCGATGCGGCAATGCCGGTCTCAACGTTCCTGGTCACGGTTCCACTGAATCGAATGATCATGTGCATCCACCCCATGCCTGCGGCCATGGCGCAGGCCGCTATGCGGTCGCACGGCGTTCTCGCATCCATCGATAGCGGGGTCTCCGCCCAGGATGTGCCTCGCCGCTGTTCACAGGCCAGCAGGCATCGTCGGGGCGCAATCCACCATCCTGCCATCTCTCCATCGCAAAGACGCTCGCGGTCCTCCACCCCACGGGGACGCAGCCGCTCATCGGAAAGCCAACCGGTGGTGAGCGCCATGGGCGCTATTCCTTCGTGCCGACGAACTCGATTGCAGTCTTGTGGATGTCGAGGAGCGGACCCAGTTCGTAGACGTTCACATAGCCGTTCGAGTACAGGGCCACGTAGGTGGGGACGTTGAGGGACAGCGCAGCCAGCTTGGACGGGAACGCTACCGGGGCATTGCGGAAGTTGTTGTTGCAGTAGATCAGGATGGTCTGCTTCTTGTCGGGCAGCAGGGCGGCGAGAGTGGCATAGCTGATATCGGAGAAGGACAGATTGATCGCACCCTTGATGTGCAGCTTGTCGTAGAGCTCCTTGCTGCGCGCATCCAGGATCATTACCCCGGGCTGCTTGCTGCCGGCGATGAACGCCTGCTCGGACAGCCGGGAGGAGGCGCGCACCTGCATCGCCGCCTTGGCATTCTCGATGAACAGGGACATGTCGATGTTGGGGTTGACGTCGCGGAAGTCGCCCTCCAGCGCCAGCAGCCGGCCGAACAGCACTGCGAGTATGATGATTCTCGGCATGGCACCCTCATCCGGGGAAGGGAACGGCGAAGCGGCTGGGGTCCACGGCGTCGGGGACGCAGATGCACGATGCCGGTCGGGCGTCAGCCGGCTCCGGCTCCGCTGCGCGGTCTCCTCTCGACGCCGATGCTGCCAGCGCACCGGGGTGCACGTGCATCATCCGATCGCGTCCTGGGAAGGACGCCGGGATGAGGTCTACCTGTCGTGCCAGGGACGGGCGCCGCCCGGAACCGCGCCCGGCCTAACGCGACGGTGGCCGTGTCGCGGCCCGGCGGCGGCGGGCCGGCATCGGCGCGCCCGCCGCCGTCCAGACGGCCAATGGGCGCACGACGCGCAGATGACGACGCCACATCACCACCAGGGTGTGCTGCGCGTACCAGGCCTCGGGCAGGCGGATGCGTCGGCACGGTGCGCGTGAACGGGAGGCGGCTGACATGTGCTCTCCTGAGGCCGGACCGGAGAGCGTAGGGTCAGGGTCGAGCCTGCCAGCGGGGGTTTTGGCCCAGTTCTCCACAATGACCGGCTACCCGTTGCCGACCTGCCGTGACTCATCGGCGACCAGCGCCGGACGCTAGCTCCACAATGCGCGCAGGCCGTAATACGCGGTGTCCTTCATCCGCCGCATCATCCCGGCGAGGAGGTGGGAGCGCGGGTCGGTGCAGAAGGTCATGCTCAGCAGGATGCGCTGCTCACCCACGCCGAGGGGGGTGACGCGGTGCCGGACGCGCGCACCCTCGAACAGCACCAGGGTGTTCGGAGGTGTCGGTACAAAGCGGCAGGAGCCGGCGATCTGCGCTTCGAGCTGGGCCGAGGAGGTGCCCGGTGCGCCGCTGCGCTGGTTGATCAGGGGCAGCAGCACGGTGAAATGGCGGCCGCGGTAGAAATCGTGATCGTAGTGCCAGCCGATATGGTCGCCCGGCCGCTCGTAGACCAGCAGCGAGCAGGAGCTCTGGTCATGCAGCGGGGTCGGCTGCACCGCGACGGCGAACAGGCGGGAGCAGATGCGCGCCACCTCGTCGCTGAGATAGAAGGCCACCAGCTCCGGCGCCAGCCGGTGCAGCTCGGCATAGGACACCGTCGCCCCGGCCTTGTGTCCGGGGATGTAGCTGCGCTGGGCGCCGGCGATGCGCTCTGCAGCGGTGCGCAGGCGCTCGAACGGCTCGCAGTCGAGCAGCTCGGGGATGGCGCACAGGTGGTCGCCGAAGGCGATGGCGGTGCGGTGCTCGCCGGCGGGACTGATGAAGCGGCCGTAACGTGCGCGCATGTCAGGCCGCAGCCGTTCCAGGGCGCGATAGGTGCGCAGCGTGGCCAGCCGCATGGCGATGACGGCAGCCAGTAGGACGAGGGCGGCGATCCAGGGCAGGAGCGGCACAGCTGGGCAGGAGCATCGACCCAGGTGTGAATGCTGGCCTGATGAGGCCGAGAAGATCCTGCCAAGAGCCGCCACGGCCGCTCGTGGGCAGCCTCAGCCCGGCAGCGCGGTCGAGACCGAGTGCTCAGCCACCTCGGCGGCGGCGACCTCGCGCCGCAGCTGGCTGGAGCGGTAGATGCCCTCCGAGATCAGCATCGCCGCGAGCGCCAGCTCGGCAGTCGGCAGCAGGGGTACCCGTCCCAGCAGGGCGGCGATCCAATGCCGGTGCGTATCGCCGAGATCATCGCCATCGCCGCGCACGGCATTCCAGCGGAAGCGCGCAGCCCCGAGATCGGTCTGGGCATCGCAGTCGAGTTCGCCCAGCGAGCGGTAGAAGGCGAAGGGCGAGAGGCGGACACCGCCTCTCGTGCCGATCAGGCTGGAGCCATCGAGCGAACCGAGGTGCATCGCCCAGGCCTCGATGAGGTCGAGGGTCGCGCCGTTGGCGAAGCGCACCAGTCCGAGGGCGAGCTCCTCGACATCGTAGCCGGCTCGCGCCGCACGCTCGGCATCCATCGCGGTCTTCTGATAGGTGGTGCCGCTGATGGTGGCGACCTCCGGATTGCCGAGCAGGTAGATCAGCTGGGTGAGGTGGTAGACGCCCATGTCCAGGAGCGCGCCGCCACCGGCATCGCGGCGCCTGACGAAGGCAGGGCTGCCGTGGCCGTCGACATAGGGCCGGCCGCGGCGGCGGAAGCCGCTGGAGCGGGCGTGATAGAGCTCGCCCAGCTCACCGGCATCGATCAGCTGCTTGGCCGCGCGCGTCTCGTTGGCGAATACCAGGCTCAGCTGCACATGCAGCATGCGGCGATGGCGCCGCGCCGCGGCGACCATGCTCAGCGCGTCGTGGTAGGAGCCGGCCAGCGGCTTCTCGCAGTAGACATGCTTGCCGGCCGCGAGCGCGGCCAGCGTGGCGGGCAGGTGGAGGTTGTTGTGCAGGCAGACGTCGACGGCATCCACATCGTCACGCGCCACCAGCTCGTGGTAGCCGGCATGGGAGTGGGGGATGGCAAACTCGGCGGCGGTGGCCCGGGCGCTGGCGCCATCCAGGCTGGCGCAGGCGACCACGGTCGCTCCCGGGATGTGGCGGTAGCAGCCGATATGCGAGCGTCCGATGACGCCGCAGCCGATGATGCCGATGCGGATGGAATCGGGCATGGGTGCTCCCCGGTCCACAGTCTCGCCAGCACCCCGGTCAACCGCAACCTGCGCCTGCGCAGCCTACCTGGGGCCGCAGCGGGGGTACGGTCGCCTGAGGACGGACGTGGATCTGCTGATGAACCATAAGCAATTGAAATGCAAATGCTTACGATATCACACAGGCTGTGGGATAATCCGCCACGTGCAGTCTCGTCTGGGAGCAGTAGGCTTGCAGGAGCTGTAGCGGATGTTCCGAGCCATACCGTCTGTCAGCCCAAGGAGTCGCCATGCGCCAGGATACCATGCCTTCCCCGCGTCGCCTGCGGTCATCCTGGGCCAGTTGGGGTCTCGCCCTGATCTTGGGCGGCTCGCTTCCGCTGGGCGCTGCCGATGTCGTCCTGGCCTCCAACACCACGGTGGGCACGCCCGCAGGCTCCATCCCGCGCACCGCCCCGGGTGCCGAGCATCCCGCCGGCCCGCTGAGCGCGGCCGAGATCCTCAACGCCAGCCATACCATCGACCAGCTGCTCGACGCCGACCTCGCGGCGCATCAGGTCAAGGCGGGGGTGAAGACCAGCGATGAGCAGTTCCTGCGTCGCGCCTACCTCGAGATGATCGGCCGCATCCCGACCTTCGATGAGGCCACCGCCTTCCTCACCTCGCGCAAATCGAGCAAGCGCCAGGAGCTGGTGCACAGCCTGATAGGCAGCGAGGGCTGGATCAGCCAGCAGTACAACTTCTGGGCCGACCTGCTGCGCGTCGAGACCAGGCTCAACGACCGCTATCCCGGCCAGCCCTACATCGATTGGCTCAAGCAGGCGCTGCGCGACGACATGCCCTATGACCAGATGGTGCGCAGCATGCTCACCGCCGAGGGGCCCGCGATCGAGAAGGGCAACGGCGCCGCCGGCTATTACGTGCGCGATGCCGGCATGCCGCTCGACAACATGTCCAACACCGTGCAGATCTTCCTCGGCACCCAGCTGACCTGCGCCCAGTGCCACAACCATCCCAACGACAAGTGGACGCGGAAGGACTACTTCGAGATGGCGGCCTTCACCGCCGGCACCAGCGTGACGCGCAACCTCAACCCGCCAGGCATGGCCAAGGGCGCCGGCAAGGGCCAGGGCGCCGGCGCCGCCTACCGGCAGATCGCGCAGTCGACCCCCGAGGTCAAGAACGCCTTCCGCATGCTCACCTACACCATCGGCCTGAAGGTGCAGGCGCCCAATGCCTCGACCATCGCGCTGCCTGCCGACTACCAGTACAAGGACGCCAAGCCCGGCGAGCAGGTCGAGGCGCACGCCATGTTCGGCGAGCAGCCGTCGGTCGGCGCGAGGCAGGATGGGCGCGCCGCCTACGCCAAATGGCTGACCTCCCCGGACAATCCGCGCTTCACCGAGGTCATCGCCAACCGCATGTGGAGGAAGGTCATGGGCCTGGGCCTGGTCGAGCCGGTCGACCACTTCACCGACAGCACCCAGGCATCGAACCCCGAGCTGATGCAATTCATCACCCGCCTGATGGTGGGGGTGAAGTACGACCTGCGCAAGTTCAGCGAGATCCTCTACCAGACCGAGGCCTGGGGCCACATGTCCAACAAGCAGGAGTACAATCCTGCCGAACCCTATTATTTCTCCGGTCCGCTCCTGCACCGCATGAGCGCCAGCCAGGTGTGGGATTCGCTGCTGACCCTGGTGGTGAACGACCTGGATGCGCAGAAGGGCCCGACCGCCGAGGGCCTCTACGCCTTCTACGACGCCAACAAGGACAAGACCCCCGCCGACATCTACCAGATGGCGGTCTCTCTGGGCGAGAAGCGGGTGAAGCTGAAGGCGATCCAGACCGAGATGATCGCCACCCGCACGGCGATGGATACGGCGACCCCTGCCGAAATCCCGGCGCTGCGCGCCAAGATCCAGGAGCTGATGGAGAGCCGCAAGGCGCTCGACACCGACAACGATCCCCTGCGCGCCCTGATCGGCATGGCCAAGCAGGCCGGTGCCGGCAAGCAGGGCGAGAAGCGCCTGATGGGCGCTGGCGGGGTCGGCCCGCTGCTGCGCGCATCCGAGCTGCCGTCGCCCGCCCCCGCCGGCCATCTGCTGCGCACCTTCGGGCAGTCCGACCGCCAGCTGATCGACAACAGCTCGGATAATCCGGCAGTGACCCAGGCGCTCACGCTGCTCAACGGCTTCATCGACAGCGAGGTGGTCTCGGAGCACTCGCTGCTGACCGGCACCATCGCCAAGATCAGCGATCCCACGGACAAGGTGCGCGCCATGTTCCTGATGATCCTGTCACGCCAGCCGACCGACAAGGAGCTCAGCATGGCCCTGCGCTCGGCAGCCTCCGGTGGCCAGGCGGCGGTCGCCGACGTCGCCTGGGCGCTGCTCAATACCAACGAGTTCATCTTCATCCGCTAGTGTCGCCGCCATCCTCGCTGAAGCCCGTCCACGAAGGAGCCCTGCCATGAGACACCCCGCCCAACGCCTCGATGACGCCTCGCGGCGCGAGTTCCTGGTGCACAGCGCGAAAGCCTTCCTGGGCGTCTCCTGCATGTCCCTGCTGGGCGGCGGGCTGGCGCACGCCACGGATCCCCAGGCGGCGGCGGCGACCCCGGCGATCAGGCGCCCGACGGCGAAGAACTGCATCTACATCTACCTCGCCGGCGGCATGAGCCACCTCGACACCTTCGACCCCAAGCCGGGAGCGGAGACCCAGGGACCCACCAAGGCGATCAAGACCAAGGCCGACGGCATCCAGATCAGCGAATACCTGCCCAAGCTCGGCGAGCAGATGGGCCATCTCGCCATCGTCCGCGGGATGAACTCGAACCAGGGTGCGCACCAGCCGGCCGAATACTACATGCGCACCAGCTATGCCCAGCGCGGCACCATCCGCCATCCGGCGATGGGGGCCTGGCTGTCCTACTTCAATGGCCGCATCAATCCCACCCTGCCGGCCAACGTCGCCATCGGCGGCGGCAGCCAGCACCCCGGCTCCGGCTTCCTCGAATCGCGCTTCGCGCCCCTGCCGCTCGGCAATCCCGAGTCCGGCCTGCAGCACAGCGCCCTGCCGCCGGGGGTGACCGAGGAACGCTTCGAGCACCGCCTGGCCCTGGCCCAGGAGCTCAACCAGAATTTCCAGAAGGACTATGACCAGAAGCAGGTCCGGGCCTACCGCGACCTCTATGCCGAGGCGGTCAAGCTGATGAGCAGCAAGGATCTCAAGGCCTTCGACATCACCCAGGAGCCGGCGAATGTGCGCGCGGCATATGGCGACGAGACCTTCGGCCAGGGCTGCCTGCTGGCACGCAGGCTGATCGAGAACGACGTGCGCTTCGTCGAGGTCAATCTCGGCGGCTGGGACACCCATGACGACAACTTCGATCGCGTCAACCAGCGCTGCGAACTGCTCGACCAGGGCCTGAGCGCCCTGCTCGCCGATCTCAGCGGCCGCGGCCTGCTGGAGGAGACCATGGTGGCGGTGGCCACCGAGTTCGGGCGTTCGCCGCGGATCAACAGCAACAACGGACGCGACCATTACCCCAAGGCATTCTCCTGCCTGCTTGCTGGCGGGGGCATCAAGGGCGGCCAGGTGCATGGCGCCACCGATGACACCGGCTCGACGGTGGTGTCGGGCTCGGTCCTGGTCCCCGACTTCAATGCCACCATCGGCTATGGCCTGGGTCTGCCGCTCGATCAGGTGGTGACCTCGCCGCAGGGGCGCCCGTTCACCCTTGCCGACAAGGGTCGGCCGCTCACCAATCTCTTCTAGGCCCGACCATGCCCGATTGTGCGCTGGTGCACCGGTCGTCTGGCGCAGGCCTCGCAGGCCTCGCAGGCCTGCTGCTGCTGGGCCTGCTGCCCGGGGCGTATGCTTCGGACGTCGTCGCGGTGAGCTATGACCGTCAGATCAAGCCGCTGCTCGCCGATCACTGCTATTCCTGCCATGGGGATAAGAAGCAGAAGGGCCAGCTCCGCCTCGATACGCCGGCGGGCATCCAGGCGGGTGGCAAGAGCGGCGCCGTGCTGGTCGCCGGGCATCCCGACAAGAGCACCATCTATTCCCGCCTGATCCTGCCCAAGGACGACGATGATGTGATGCCCGCCAAGGGCGACCAGCTGAGCAGCGAGCAGAGCGAGCTGTTCAGGCAGTGGATCCTCGCCGGAGCGCCGTTCAGCGACGCCGCGCCCGGGGTGGCGAAGGCACCGGCCGCCGGTGCTGCCGCCCAGCCGCCGGGCACCCCGGCAGGCCCGCTGGCACCTTTGCCGCCGACCACCATCGATGTCCTCAGCACCACCCTGCCGGTGCCCGACGCCTCGGCAGTGAAGGCGCTGAGCGACGCCGGCGGGGTGGTGCGCACCCTGTCCAAGAACCAGGCGGCCCTGTCGCTCGATCTCAGCCATGCCGAGGCGCTCGATCGCGCCCTGCCATTGGCGGAGCGCCTGGCAACCAACGTTCTGTGGCTCGATTTCAAGGGGACGGCGGTGACCGATGCCCAGCTGCATCTGCTGCCCAAGTTCAAGAATCTGCAGAGGCTGCACCTCGAGCGCACCGCCATCGGCGATGCCACCATGGCCCAGGTCAGGCTCTGCACCCAGCTGGCCTACCTCAACCTCTATGCCACCAAGGTGAGCGATGCCGGGCTGAAGCAGCTCTCAGGGCTCAAGTCGCTCGCGCATCTCTACGTCTGGCAGAGCGCTGCCACCCCGGCGGGGATCGCCGAACTGCAGAAGGCGTTGCCCGAGTGCGAGATCGATGGTGCGCCCGATATGCCCGCGCCGCCCGCGGATGGGTCCACGCCAGGGGCGAAGAAGGGCGGCAAGAAGGGGGCGAATAGCAACAATGCGACCAAGTAGGATCGCGTAGGGACGACCAGTCGGGTCGTCAGGCGCCGCCGGCCTGGGGATCGCGCTTGCGCGGTCGGCTGGCGAAATCGGAAACGGATTCCCAGCGCGCGCGGGCGAGGATGCGGTCTGCCTCGCTCTCATAGCGCTTGAGGTAGTCTTCGCAGCGGTACGAGCGCAGCTTCTGGATGCAGCTTTCGCGCAGTTCATCGGCTGCAGCGGGGTCCTTATCCACGTTGATCGTGGAGATGCGCTCCGCCAAGCTGTCGATGCTCGGATGGATCATGAAGCGGTGATTGGGTCGCATGGGTCGCATGGATATCTCCGGAAGAGAACACGGCGTCAAAGAACCGATCCTGGTCAAACAACCGGACCCGGCAGGCTCTGCCGGGTCCGGTCACGGTACGAGACCGGGGTCGGTATGCTTAGCCGCGGCCGTAGCCGCCGCGTCCACCGCCGCCACCGCCGCCGCCGCCACCACCTTCACGACGCTGGGGGCGATCGCCCGCAGGACGGGGCTCAGCGGCGCGGACGTTCAGGGTCCGGCCTTCGCTGGAGCTGCCGTTGAGTGCCTGGATGGCTGCCTGGCCTTCCGCATCCGATGCCATGGTGACGAAGCCGAAGCCGCGGCTGCGGCCCGTATCGCGGTCCATGACGACCTTGGCACGCGAAACGGTGCCATGGGTGGAGAAGAGCTTGGTCAGGCCGTCGTCGTTGATCGACCACGGCAGGTTGCCGACATAGAGTTCCACAGATACCTCGAATCAGGCGCGGATGCGCCGGGGATGGCACCATACGGTGCCGGGAAGGGCAGTTCTGGCCCGGACAGGCGGCCTCGCGAATGCGAAGCAGCGACCCCTACTGTCGGGCAAAACCGCCAATCACAAGGCAAATATGCGGGAGGTCTCGGAAGGACGCGGCCAGACGACGCAGGAAATCCCGCCCGCAGGCCGCATCTGCGCCCCGGTGCACGGTGCGACTCCGAGCAGGCCGATAGCTTCAAGCGTGCGGCGGAGCGCAGATCCGCTGGCGCGCACATGCCCGCCATGGGTCTGCATGGACCGGGGGAAGTGGCAGCCTGAGCGCCTGCCAGCGGTGCCAGCAGACGACGATCCCGCCCCGGAGGGGGCGGGATCTGATGCGCGCTGCCGATGCGGCCCCGCGCGGGCGGGGCCGGGCAGGTCATTGCGAATCGACGGGCTTGAGCTTCCTCGCCCAGACGCTGCGGTAGCGCACCGGGTTGCCGTGATCCTGGAGCTTGACCGGACCGTCGCCATGGGCGGTATAGGTGCCGATCTGGCGATGCGGCGTGGTGCCGGTGACCTTGGTGTGGTTCTGCACCAGGATGCCGTTGTGCAGCACGGTGATCCAGGCCGGCTCCTCGAGCTTGCCGTCGGCGGAGAAGCGCGGCGCCGTCCAGAAGATGTCGTAGCTCTGCCACTCGCCGGGCGGACGGCAGGCGTTGACCAGGGGCGGGGTCTGGCCGTAGATGGAACCGGTCTGGCCGTCGGGATAGGTCTTGTTGTTGAAGCAGTCGAGCACCTGCAGCTCATAGCGGCCCATCATGAATACGCCGCTGTTGCCGCGGCCCTGGCCATTGCCGGAGGGTGGATTCGGCTCGGACCACTCGACATGCAGCTGGATGTCGCCGAAGACCTCCTTGCTCGGATTGTCGCCGCCGCCGGCGATCATATAGCCATTTTCGACCTTCCAGGGCTTCTCCCAGTGCGAATTGTCGGTGCCGTCGAACAGCACGATGGCGTCCGAGGGCGGCTTGCCCACCGCTTCGGGGGTGGAATTGGTGCCGGGCGTGACGATGACGGGTTGCGGACGCAGGCCATCGTGCACGTGCCAATTGGTACCGGGGATGATGGGCGTATCCTCGTAGCCCAGGTGATTATCCTCGGCGGTGGCGGTGGCGGTGGACAGGGCGGCGATCAGGGCCACGCCGGTCAGCGAGCGAATCGGGTGCATGTGGGTTTCCTTCGGGTTGTTATACGGACGGTTGGTTCGGGTGTCGCAGACTTTGCGGTGGCCGGCCGCATCCGTGGTCATGGACGCTTGGGCTTCCGGCGTAGCCCGGCAGCCCGTCCTGCGGGCTTGCGTAGCGAGCGCGCACGCGCCGCTGCGGCAGCCGCAGGGCGCATCGGGCCAGACAGCCGCGTGCGCGCAGTGCCATGCATCATGCGCCAGAAGGCGTCCATGACGCGGGCATTGCCGATGGCGTTGGCGGCCGGGATGAGCGCGGCCCGGTGCCCCTGCACGACATCGGCCATGTGCTCGGCCTCGAGGGTGAAGATCCAGCCGCCCTCGCAGGCGACCGCCTCGCTCGCCTGGCCGGTGCGGTGCAGGGTGATGCTGGGGTGGCTGCGATCCGGCCACCACGGATGGGGGATCTCGATGCGTCCGGTGGTGCCGACCACCTCGCAGCTGGCGCTGGCGGCACTGTGGAAGCCGACATCGAAATGGGCGACGATGCCGTTGGGGAAGCCGAGCACCCCGGCGAAGGAGCGGTCGACCCCGCTGTCCGGGTCGATCGACCACTGGCCGGCCATGCGGTTCGGCTCGTCGCTGGCGATCATGCGGCTGAAGTTGATGCAGTAGCCGCCGACATCGTAGAGCGACCCGCCGCGCTGGGCGAGATTGGTGCGCACCTGCGACTTGGACGGCGGCAGGCTGCCCAGGTCGAAGGTGAAGCAGCTGCGCACCGCCCGCACCGTGCCGATCGCCCCGCTACGCACCAGGTGCAGCACGGCCGCGGTCTGGGGGTGGGTGCGGTACATGAAGGCTTCCAGCAGCACCACGCCGGCCTTGTCGGCGGCCGCGACCATGCGCCGGCATTCGGACATCGTCACCCCCAGGGGCTTCTCGCACAGCACGTGCTTGCCGGCACGGATGGCGCGCAGGGTGTCCTGCAGATGGCTGGTGTGGGGTGTGGCGATATAGACCACCTCGACCAGCGGATCGGCGAGCAGCTCATGGTAGCTGCCGTAGGCGACCGCGAATCCGTGCGCTCCGCGGAAGGCTTCGGCGCGCGCCGGATCGCGGCTGGCCACCGCATGGCGTATGGCGCTTTTGCTCTCGGCCAGGGCATCGCTGAACACGCCAGCGATCCAGCCGGTCCCGATGACACCCCAACGCATAGGCTCACGCATGGGCGGACATGGTAGAGGGCATCGGCCGGTCGCAATGACCCGCCGATGCCCCCCAGAGGGAGCGTCCTATCCTCTCCTCATGCGGACAGCTGGTCGCAGGCGGCCGCGACCGCATGCTCCAGCTCGTCGAGCAGCCTGGTCGGAGCACGACCGCAGCGCGCGCGTAGCATCAGGTCGCGCACGGTGTCGAGATGGCGGATCAGGAAATCGTCGAGAAGCTCGATGACGCCGGCGTGGGCGGGCCCGCTGCGGTTGCGGATGGCGGCCCAATCGCTGATGATCTCATCATCGCAGGGATAGTAGTCGCCGCCCAGGGCGCGCTCCTGCATCAGGGCCTGGCGCGCCAGGTGCAGGCGCTCTTGGCATCCGCGTGGGGCGCTGCTGGCCGCGGGCGGGGAAGCGGGCGGGACCGTGGCGGTGCGGTCCCCGGCCGCTGGGCGGGCCGGTCGCAGGCGTGGGGTGGTGCAGTCAGTGGTGATCATGGCCGGTCCGATCGCATCGTGGGTGAGGGGGGCGGGGCTGGACGGGCACGGATACGGCGATGTGGGTGGAGAGGTTGGGGATGGCGATGACAGGCATGGGATGCTCCTGGTGGATGAGGGGTGATGGGGCTGGGCCGGAAACGACTGCGGGGTGGCCCTCTGAGAAGGTCACCCCGCGTATGCGCGTGCAGGCTGTCCTTCCCGGTGCTAGGCACTGGAGATGAGGGATGCAGCCTTCACGATGACGAATGAATGCATGATGGCCGGTATGCTAGCAGACTGGGGGCATCTGCAAGGGAGAAGCCCTGGATGCCGGGGCGCCACCCAACCGCCTACGGTGTACCGGGCACGACGATGCGGAAACCAAGATCGTCGCGTGTGGTCTCGGGCAGCTGGCCGGCGCGCGCGGCGCTGCGCGCATCCTCGCTGGGGAGGAACCAGGAGCCGCCGCGGCAGACCGACAGGCGGCCAGTGGCACCCAGCGGATTGGTGAGCGGCTGATCGCCCAGGGCACTGATGCCATCCCAGGCATCGTTGCACCACTCCTGGACATTCCCATGCAGATCGAACAGGCCCCAGGGATTGGCAGCGAGCATACCCGCCGGATGGGTGGACGGCGGATGCGGATCATGCGCCAGGCTGTTCAGGCAGCGCCGGGCCTCGCTCTCGCGCGCCTCCGGAGGATCGCTGTGCCAGGCGTCATTGAGCGCACCCTGGGCGCTCCAGCCCTGCTGATCAGGCATTCCGGCATCGTCGAAGGGTCCGTTCTGGCTGCCGGCACGGCAGGCGTATTCCCATTCCGCCTCGCTGGGCAGCCGGGCATCGAGGCTGGGCAGCTGGGCATTGAGCTTCTGGCAGAAGGCACGCGCATCATTCCAGCTCACCTGCTCCACCGGCAGGTTGGGTCCGATATGGTGGCTCGGATTGCTGCCCATGACGGCCCGGTAGAGCGATTGCTGGCATTCGCTCGCCATCATCCAGAAGCCGCTGCTGATGGTCACCTGATGGAGGCTCTCCTGCTCGCTGCGACCCGCTTCGCCGACCGGGCTGCCCATGCGGAAGCTCCCAGCCGGGCAGTAGCGCAGACGCACGGTCACCCCGGCGATTGCCAGGTCCTGCCAGCGGCCATGGGCATCGCTGCCCGCGGCGGCCGGCCAGGCTGCCTCGCTGTGGGCTGCCTGGCCGAGCGGATGCACGCTGCCCTGCATCGAATACCAGACCCCCCACAGCAGCGCTCCGACCAGGAGGAAGGCCAGCAGCTTGAACACCAGCGGATCGATGTGCAGGGTCGCATGCGCAGTCGAGCCGGCTCCCGGCCGGTTCACCCGCGGCCGCGCCGGCGCGCTCGCACTGGCGGCCTCGGCGTCGCGTGTGCCCGGCAGCGGGGCGGCCGCGGTATGCAGCAGCCGCTGTCCAGCCCGCGCGCGTTCGAGGTCCTCGATCAGCTCCGCCGGGGTCTGGTAGCGCTTGGCGCGATCCTTGGCCATCGCCTTGGCGATCACCGCTGCGACCTCGGCGGGGATGGTCTTGTTGACGATGCGCGGATCCGGTGGCGGTTCGCTGAGCACCTGGTGGGTGATGACGAAGGCGGTCGGCCCGTTGAACGGCTCGCACCCGGTCAGCAGGGTGTAGAGGGTGGCGCCGAGGGCGTAGATGTCGGTGCGGATGTCGATGTCACCCACCCCGCGGATCTGCTCCGGGGACATGAAGACCGGGGTGCCCCACGAATTGCCGGTGAGGGTCATGCGATCATTGCCATCGACCGAGCGCGCCAGGCCGAGATCGCCGATCTTCGGCACCCCGCCGCGGTCGAGGAAGATGTTCTGCGGCTTGATATCGCGGTGGACCAGTCCAGCGGCCTCGATCGCCGAGAGCCCGCGCGCGCAGGCGATGATCAGCGCCAGGGCCTCCTCGCAGGGCAGCGGACCGCGCCTCTTGAGCAGGCGCTGCAGGTCGCCGCCCGGGAGGTATTCGAGCGCCATGTACAGGAGGCCGTCGATATCCCCCGCGTCGTAGATCGCGACGACGTTGGGATGCGTCACCGCGGCCATGACATGCGATTCGCGCAGGAAGCGCAGGGCGAAGTCGGCCTCATCCGCGACCTGGGGCTTGAGCAGCTTGAGCGCCACCACGCGGTCGAGATGCTGATGCCGGGCTTCGAACACCTGGGCCATGCCGCCCGTCCCCAGAAGCCGTCCGCGGCGATAGCCGGCGATCACCTCGGGAGGGGGGCGCGGCGGCGGCGGCGGGGTGGGCAGCGGAGGGGCCGCCACCCGCGCCTGGTCCGGAGTGGCGGTCGCCCCGGTGGCGCCCAGCTCCATCGGCACGGTGCGCTGGTCGGATGTCCCGGCACCAGCCCGTTCGGGCTGGCCCGTGGCATCGTGCTGAGGTTGCTCGCGATGCGGGATGGCCACCGTGGATGATAGACCGGGATTCCGCCGGACGCCACTCCTACCCGGCGCTGGGCCAACACCAGGCTCAGACGCGAGTGCTGCGCGAATGGCGGTTGCCTTGGCCGGGGCCTGCCGCTATTCGTCGCACCATGGCCGCCTTCATCTTCCGCCGCTTCGCCGGCTCGTTCCAGCTGCGCATCCGCACCGTCGCCGAGCTGCTCCAGGTCATCGACGTGCCGGAGGCGCATTGGACCGCCACCGCCTGCCCGGCCAAGGGCCTGACCTGCGATCCGCGCTTCATCGCCTGCCTGGACCTCGACCACGATGGGAGGGTACGCGCCCAGGAGCTCAAGCATGCGATCACCTGGAGCGCGGCGATGCTCGCGGACCAGCGTGACCTGGTCCCCGGGTCCGACACCCTGGTGCTCAGCCATCTCTCGACCTTGGCCAGTCCGCTGCGTGCGACCGCCGAGCTGGTGCTGCGCAACCTGGGGCGCGCCGGTGCCGGAAGCATCACCCTGGCCGAGGTCAGGCAGACCAAGGATGTGCTCAACCGGGTCTCGGCCAATGGCGACGGCATCATCACCCCGACCGGTATCTCCGACCCCGTACTCAAGCAGCTGGCGGCGGAGATCCTGGGCTTCGTACCTGGCGTCCCGGACCGTTCGGGCGAGCGCGGCATCGACCGCGCCCAGATCGCCAGCTTCGCCGCCCTCTATCGCAAGGCGCTCGCCTGGCTGGATGCCGGCCCGGCTGCCCGGCGCTGGGGCGGCGACAGCGTGGTGCTGGCGCAGGTGGTCGAGGCGGTGCGCACCAAGCTCGATGAGTACTTCCTGCAATGCCGCCTGGTGGCGGCCCAGCCCAGCGCCGCCGAGCGCTTCCGCCTGACCCCGGAGCGCCTCGATGCCATGCTCGGGGATGGCGAGGCGCTGCGCCGCGGGCTGGCCTCGCTGCCGATCGCCCCCCCCGATCCGGCAGGGATGCTGCACTGGCAGCAGCTCTGGCGCGGCTCCTCCTACGAGGCGCTGATCCGCCTGCGCGACCAGCTCGCCCTGCCGGAGCTGGGCGCGCAGCGGGGTGCCATGCTGGAGGAGGTCGTCTGGACGCAGGTGTGCGCCGATGCGCAGGCGATCATGGCCTGGTGCCGCGAGGCGGCCATCCACCCCGTGCTGTCTCTGGGCGAAGGGCGCGTGCGCGCCATCACCGAGGAGCAGCTGCGCGCGCTCGATCAGCTGTGCATCGAGGACCTGGCGCTCAACGAGACCCTGGCCCGGGTCGGCGATCTGGAGAAGCTGATCCTGTACCAGCGCTGGCTGTTCACCTTCGCCAACAATTTCGTCGCCATGCCGGACCTCTACGCCGCCACCGGCAAAGCGCTGTTCGAGCAGGGCACGCTGATCATGGCCGGACGCGAGTTCAAGCTCTCGGTGCTGGTCAGCGATCGCGCTGCGCATGCGGCGATGGCCGGCGAATCCTCGATGTTCATCCTCTACTGCCAAATCACCGGTGCGCACTGCAGTCCGATGGAGGTCGCGGTGCCGGTCACCACCGGCAGCAGCCGCAACCTCTTCGTCGGCAAGCGCGGCATCTTCCGCGGCCTGGATGGCAACGAGTACGACGCGGTGGTGACCCAGATCATCACCCAGCCGGTCTCGCTCTTCGAGGCCATCTACATGCCCTTCATCCGCATCGGCCACTTCATCACCTCGCGCGTCGAGCAGTGGTCGAAGTCCGCCAACAGCGATTTCGACAAGCAGCTGTCGGAGCGCACCGACAAGGCCAAGGAGGCGCTCGCCAGCGCCAGCGTCACCCCGGCGGCCGCGGTGCCCGCCGCTGCCAAGGCCGCGGAGGCCAAGGCCGCTGCCGCGCCGGCGGCCCCAGGCGGGCAGTTCGGCCAGATCCTGATGGGCGGCGGCATCGCCTTCGCCGCCATCGGCTCGGCCTTCGCCTACATCGTCTCGCAGGTCTCCCAGCTCACGCCGCTGGAATGGATCTGGGGCATCCTCGGCCTGTTGGCCATCCTCGCCCTGCCGTCGGCGGCGCTGGCCTACATCAAGATCTACAACCGCAATCTCGCGGTGCTGCTCGAGGCAAGCGGCTGGGCGATGAATGACCGCCTGCGGCTGACCATGCAGCTCGGCTTGCTGCTGACCCGCCGCCCGGCCCGGCCACCCGGCTCCAAGCTCGATCTGGTCGATCAGGTCGCCAAGCTGATCTCCGAGAACCCCGAGGCCGCCGCCGAGCTGGGCCGGCAGCACCGCATCATCGTCACCGGCTGGGCCGGGGTCGCGGCCACCGTGCTGCTGCTCCTCTACCTGTGGACCGGGCTGATGCGCGATCAGCTGCATCAGGCCGCTGATGCCGTCGGCTGGTCTTGGCTCAGCACCCTCACCGCCCGCACGCAGACCATCCCTGCAGCCGACCATGTCCCCGGTTCCGCGGGCAAGCCGGCCGCACCGGCGGCCGGAGGGAGCACTCCTCCAGCCACGCCGACTGCGGCCCCAGCGGCACCAGCAGGCCCAGCGGCATCCGGGGCTGGCCCGACCGGCGCTTCCTCGGCGACCAGCCCCCCGGCTGCGTCCGGCGCAGGAGCCCCATCGGCACCGGTACCCTAGGGCGCTGCGCCCGAGGGCCGGGCGAGCTGGCTGCGCACCGCCGCGAGCAGCTCATCGGCACTGGGCTTGAAGAAGGGGATGGTGACCCGTCGCCACAGCTCACGGCCATCCTGGCCGATCAGCACCACCAGGCGCCTGGTGCCGTACCAGGCCTTGGCCTGGAACAGGCGGCAGCAGCGGCTGCCCGGATCGCTGTAGAGGGGGAAGGGGAAGCGGTGGTGGCTGGTGAAGCGGCCATGGCGCTCGGAGCTGGCGGGGTTGATCCCGGCCAGCGCCACGCCGGCGGCGGTGAAGTCGGCCCAGCGGTTGCGGTACTCGCACAGCTGCGCGGTGCAGACCGCAGTCTCGTCGCCAGGGTAGAAGACCAGCAGCACCGGACCATGCTGCCACAGCGAGGGCAGCGCCACCGGCGCGCCGCTGGTGTCGAGCAGGGTGATGGCAGCCGCCTCGTCCCGCCACCGGTCGGGCCCTGAGGGCGCGCTCACAGACCGACTGCCGTGCGCGCGCGGCTGACGACCTCCTGGGCCTTGGCGCGCGCGGCCCGAGCGCCCTGGCGCAGGACCTCGGCGATGTACTCCGGCTTGGCCATCAAGGCGATGCGCCGCTGGCGCGCGTCGGAGAAGTGCTCGAGCACCAGCTCGGCGAGCGCGAGCTTGGCATGGCCATAGCCGAAGCCGGCCGTGCCGGGCGTCCGGTAGCGCTCGGCGAGGGCGAGGGTGCGCGCATCCTGCGCCCCGGCGATGGCGCGGAAGATCTGGTAGACGCTGCAGCGCTCGGGGTCCTTGGCCTGGTGCAGGCCCAGCGAGTCGGTCTTGATCGAGAGGATGCGCTTGCGCAACGCCGGCTCGTCCTGGAAGGGGTCGATGGTGTTGCCGTAGCTCTTCGACATCTTCTCGCCATCGGTGCCCGGCAGCAGGCCAGCGTCGCCCGCCAGGCGGTATTCGGGCAGCTGGAAGACCTCGGCCTTGAAGTCGCTGTTGAACCGCCCGGCGATGTCGCGGGCGAGCTCGAGATGCTGCACCTGGTCCTTGCCCACCGGCACCAGCTCGGCATCGACGGCGAGGATGTCGGCGGCCTGGAGCAGCGGATAGGTGAACAGCCCGACGTTGGCGCTCATGCCCTTGGCGAGCTTGTCCTTGTAGCTGACCGCCTTCTCCATCAGCGACATCGGGCAGACGCACGAAAGCAGCCAGCACAGCTCGGTCACTTCCGGGACATCATGCTGGAGGTAGATGTGGGTCTTGGCCGGATCGAGGCCGAAGGCGAGGTAGTCGACCACGATCTGGTGGATGTTGGCGCGCAATTGCACCGGATCGCGCGCGCTGGTCAGGGCATGGTAGGAGGCGACGAAAACGTACATCTCATGGCCGGCCGCCTGGAGGTCGAGGAATTGCCGGATCGCGCCGGTGTAGTTGCCGAGGTGGAGCTGGCCGGTGGGCTGGACGCCGGAGAGGACGCGGGGCATGGGGATGTCCGTGGATCAGCGGAGGTACTGGAAGGCGTTGAACAGCAGCCAGCCGAGCAGGGCGGCGAGGTACATGGTCGAGTTGTCGAAGGTATCGCCGTGCTGGTGAATGGAGTAGAGCAGATAGGCCAGCGCGCCGACCACCGCCAGGGTCAGCGAGATCTGACGCGCGAGCAGCTGGCGGCGGGTAGTCACCAGCAGCAGGTTGTAGACCACCTGGCCGCCATCGAGGGGGTAGATGGGCAGGCTGTTGAACAGGCCCAGCAGCCAGTTCACCGAGTAGGTGATCACGAGGAAGTTGAACAGCAGGCTCTTGCCGCCATCGTCGGCCCAGAGCCAGGAGTTGTGGTTCTCGGCCACCCAATGCAGGCCGAAATAGCCGATGCCGGCCAGGGCGAAGCTCACCAGCGGGCCGGCGGCGATGATCAGGATCTCGCGCCGGGGCAGGTTGTCCTTGATCGAGCTGCACAGGCCGCCGAAGGCCCAGAGGGTGATGGTGACGCCGTAGGCGCCCAAAGCGCGCGCGGTCAGCCCATGGCCGAGCTCATGCAGCACGATGCTGATGATCAGCACGGTCAGGACCACCAGGAACCGCTCGGGATCGAAGTTGGCCCCGTTCATCGACCAAGTGTACGCCATGTACACCATCATCAGCGCCGTCCAGTGCACGTAGAGCGGGATCGGCCCGAGGTGGCCCAGGTAGACACTGTCGCGCATGGGGGTCATGGCCGGGAGGATAGGTCCGGCGGTTCTCTGTCCATTGCCGATTGCGCATGGCTTGAGCTTTGCCCGGGCATGGGGTACCATCCGGGATGCGATGCCTGCGACTGAGCGATATCACCCCTGGCATGGTGCTGGCCAGGCCAGCACGCGCCCTCGATGGCGCCCCCCTGCTCAAGCCCGGGGTGGTGCTCAGCGAGGCGCAGCTGAAGCGGCTGATCGAGCAGGGCCTGGAGGAGCTCTGGGTGGTGCCGGCAGGCGAGCAGGTTCCGGACCCGACCGTGCCCGAATACCTCGACCGCTACGGCCCCGATTTCGCCGCCCGCCTGCAGACGGTGTTCCAGCGCGCCCTGGTGACCCGCACCATGCAGAACCTCTTCCTGGTCTCGCTCTCGCACGCCACCGACTGCTACCGCCGCTACCGCCTCGCCGATCGGGACGAATCATGAATGCCAAGGACGAGCAGCGTCCGGGCGAGGCGCAGGTGCTGTCCCGGCTGCGCCTGGTGCATTCGCTGCCCGCCCTGCCGATGGTGGTCAATGCCGTCACCAGGCGCATCTCGAACCAGCAGACCGGGGCGGGCGAGATCGCCCGCCTGCTGGCCCACGACCAGGGGCTGACGGTGCGCGTCCTGCGCCTGGCCAACAGCGCCTTCTATTCGCCCAAGGAGGAGGTGCGCAGCCCCGAGCATGCGGTGATCCTGCTCGGCCTGGGCACGGTGCGCTCGATCATCCTCAAGGCCTCGATCTTCTCCGCCTTCGATGTAAACCGGGCGCGGCCGTTCTGGCTGCATGCCCTGGGAGCCGCCTGCGCCGCGCGGGCGGTGGCGCGCATCTCCGGCCTGGGGCGGGCCGACGACGCCTTCGTCATGGGCCTGCTCCATGATCTCGGCAAGCTCGCCATCACCGAGCACCTGCCCGATCTCGCCGCCGCCGTGCGCGCCCATGTCGAGAAGCATGGCGGCCTGGTGCGCGCGGCCGAGATGGCGGTCCTGGGCTGCGACCATGCGGCGGTCGGGCGCTTCCTGTGCGAGCACTGGTCGCTGCCGGGCGATTACCGCGACGCCATCGCCGGCCACCACGACTTCTCCCAGGCGCGCGAGGAGAATCGGCCCTGGGCGGCGCTCGTCCACCTCGCCGACATCGTCGCCCGCGCGATGCTGATCGGCAATGCCGGCGATCACGGCATGCCCATCCTCGACCCCCAGGCGCTGACCCTGTTGAAGCTGCGCGAAGAGGCGTTCACCGACCTGTTCCGCGCCACCGAGGACGAGCTCGGCAAGGCGGAGGTGTTCTTCACCATCCTCAACGGCTGAGACCGGAGCGCGGGAGAGCATCCTGGCGCAGCGGCCGTCAGCCCTTCTAATCCGCGGCGTGCCAGCCGCCGACGTGCCGATCAGCGTTTCTGCGCTCACCCAGCGCATCACCGCCACCCTGGATGGCATCGGCAGCCTCTCGGTCCAGGGCGAGCTGGCGCAGGCCAAAGTGGCGCCCAGCGGCCATCTCTATGCCACCCTCAAGGATGCCAGCGCGGTCATCGGCCTGGTGATGTGGCGCTCCCAGGTGGTGCGCAACGGCCCCGTGCCGCGCGATGGCGAGCAGGTGGTGGTGCGCGGAGCGGTGAGCGTCTATGCCCCGCGCGGGCAGTACCAGCTGGTGGCCACCCGCATCACCAGGGTCGGCCAGGGCGATCTCGCCGCCCGCTTCGAGGCGCTCAAGGCCAGGCTCCTCGCCGAGGGCCTGTTCGACGAGGAGCGCAAGATCCCGCTGCCCTTCCTGCCGCGTGCCGTCGGCCTGGCCACCGCCAGCGGCAGCGCAGCGCTCGCCGATCTCCTGCATTCCATCCGCAGCCGCTTCCCGCGCATGGCGGTGGTGCTCGCGCCCTGCCTGGTGCAGGGGCCCGCCGCACCGGCTGAGATCGCACGCGCCCTCGCCCAGCTCGACCGCCATCCGGATGTCGAGGTCATCGTGGTCGGACGCGGTGGCGGATCGCTGGAGGACCTCTGGGCGTTCAACGACGAGGTGGTGGTGCGCGCCATCGCCGCCTGCCGCACGCCGGTGGTCTCGGCCGTCGGCCATGAGACCGACCACACGCTCAGCGACCTGGCCGCCGATGCCCGCGCCAAGACCCCGACATCGGCGGGCGAGATGGTGGTGCCGGTGCTCGCCGAGCTGGAGGAGCGGCTGCTGGCCGGCCGCGTCGGGCTCGACGGTGCGGTGGACGCCCGCCTGGCGGAGGCGCGCGTACGCCTCGAGGCCTTCGCCAGCCATCGTGCGCTCGCCGGCCCCGGCCACCAGGTCGAGCTGCGCCGGCAGCGGCTCGATGAGCTGACCGCCCGCCTCGACGAGGGCATGGATGGCCGCCTGGACGAGGCCCGGCGCTCGGTTGCGGTGCTCTCCCTGCGGCTGGACCATGCCGGACCGGCGCTGCGCCTGGAAACGGCTCGCGAGCGCCTTGCGGCCGTCCAGCGCAGCATCACCCAGGCCATCGCCCATGCCCTCGAGCAGCGGCAGGTCCGCCTCGCCGCCGCCGCCGGCCGGCTCAATGCCCTCTCGCCGCTGGCGGTGCTGTCGCGCGGCTTCAGCGTCGCCCGCAGGCCTGACGGGGTGCTGGTGCGGCAGCTTGCCCAGGCCCCCATCGGCAGCGCCATCGAGGTGCGGGTCAGCGATGGCTGGATCGATGCCGCGGTGACCGCGCAGCGCCCCCAGGCGCTCGACCAGCCGCCGGACGGTCCGCCAGCCGCGCTGCCCGGATACGGCACCCGCTGAGCGGTGGAGCGCGGTTCAGGCGTTCAGCGCGGCTCCGGGTGAATCTCCAGGTACCAGTGCTCGCCGCCATCCTCGCTGATGAAGATGGCCAGCGAGCGCCTGAGCGCGCCATCGCCGTCGGCATCGGCGATCTGCAGGCGCACTTCCTTGCGCCTCTCGCTGCCACCCGGGGCCGTGGCTGGGGCAGCGGCCGGTGCGCCCATGGCCGGTGCGGTGACGGTGCGGTCCTCCCAGCTCATGCCGCCATCCCAACTGGCGATCATCAGCAGCCGGTTCGCCGTGGCGTCGCTGCGGCAGCTGAGCACGGCGAGCAGGCGCCCCTGGTCGCTCATCGTCGCCGCCCAGGTCCAGCCGATGAAATCGCGCAGCACGCGTAGCCGGCCGTGCGCATCGCGGATGGCCGGCTGGCCATCGAGGGCATCGCCGTAGGTGACCAGGGTCGCGCCCCCCGGGAGTGCGATCGGGCTGCCGCTCAGGGTGCGGTCTGCTCCCTGCTCCACCTCCACCACCGCCAGGCAGCCGCCCCTCCCGGAGGTGCAGGCTGCGATCAGCGCGGGCGCCAGGCCGGCTACGGCCTGGCGCCAGTTGCACGGCCTCATGAGCGGATCTGCCCCTCGCCCCGGCAGACCCACTTGTAGGTGCACAGTTCGCGGATGCCCATCGGTCCGCGGGCATGGACGCGGTTGGTGCTGATCCCGACCTCGGCGCCGAAGCCGAACTGCCCGCCGTCGGTGAAGCGCGTCGAGGCGTTGTGGTAGACGCAGGCGCTGTCGACCTCGCGCAGGTAGCGCTCCGCCGCCGCGGCATCGGCGGTGATGATGCCGTCGCTGTGATGGCTGCCGTAGCGCGCGGTGAAGCTGATCGCCTCGTCCAGGCCCGCGACCACCTTGACCGCCAGGATCAGCGCCAGGTACTCGGTCGACCAGTCCGCCTCCTTCGCCGGCCGGGCGCCGGGCAGCAGGGGCAGGGCCCTGGCATCGGCGCGCAGCTCGACCCCCAGGGGGTTGAGCTCGCGCGCCAGGAGCGGCAGGAAGCGCTCCGCCACCGCCTCGTCGACCAGCAGGTTCTCGATCGCGTTGCACACCCCTGGGCGCTGGCATTTGGCGTTGATCACCAGGCTCAGCGCCATGGGGAAGTCGGCCTGGCTGTGGACGTAGAGGCTGCAGACCCCCTTGTCGTGCTTGATCACCGGCACCTTGCTGCAGGCGACCACCGCCGAGATCAGCGATTCGCCTCCGCGCGGCACCACCAGGTCGATCGCGTCATCGCGTGCGAGCAGCAGCTTCACCAGGCCGCGGTCCTGCTCCTGCACCAGCTGGACCAGGTGGGGGTCGAGCCCGGAGCGCGCAAGGCCGGCGCAGAAGGCCCTCGCCAGCGCGCGGTTGGAGTGCATCGCCTCCTTGCCGCCGCGCAGGATGCAGGCGTTGCCCGAGCGCAGGCACAAACTGGCGGCATCGATGGTGACATTGGGCCTGCTCTCGAAGATGATCGCCACCACCCCGATGGGGACCGAGCGCTTCTCGGCGCGCACGCCCTTGGCGATGATGCGGCTCTCGAGCAGCTGGTTCACCGGATCGGGCAGCGATGCCACCAGGCGCAGATCGTTGATCACCGTATCGAGCCGGCCGCCATCGAGGCGCAGGCGGTCGATCATCGCCGTCTCCAGGCCATCGCGCCTCGCCTGGGCGAGGTCACGGGCGTTGGCCGCATGGATGCGCGACGCCGCCTCGCCGATGGCATCGGCCGCGGCCAGCAGCGCCTCGCGCCGCTTGGCATCATCAAGCAGCGCCGCCAGGCGCGCTGCCGGACGCGCACGCGCGCACAGGTCGTCGACATGGGCCTGGAGCGCGGCGCTGTCGCTGCTGGGCGCCCTTGCGGCGGCGGCCCGCTTGGCGGGAGCCGGGCGCTTCGCTGTCGCGGAGCGGCGTGGTGCGGCGGCGATGTTGCGGGCGGCTTTCATGCCCCAAGTCTTCGCGCCAATGGCGCTTGGCAAGGTGCGTCGTGGGTGCCCGCTACAGCAAGGCGGTGTCAGCGCGTCACGGCACCGCCGAGGTAGCGTGCCAGCGCCTCCAGTGCCTGATCGAGGGTGCGGCAGACCGCGACGCTGGAGCGCACCAGCATGCAATTGCCGGCGCCATCCTCGGCCGGGCGCCAATCGGTGCGCAGGCTCACCACCGGGATGCCGCGTGCCAGCGCATAGCCGGCCTCGAACGAGGTGCCGGAATCGGCATCCGGCCCGTCGATGATGCACAGCGCCGCATCGGCACGCCCGAGCTCCTCGATGCAGGTGCGGTAGATGCCCGCGAAATCGGGCTTGCCGGGGTGCTTATCGAAGGCCGCGCAGAACTCCTGGGGCAGAGCCACGGTGCTTGCGGGGAAGCGCTCGCGGATGCGCGCGGCGTTCATCGCGTTCCACGCCCGTTCGGCCTCGGTGAACAGCGGGGCGGCATAGTAGAGGGTGGGCATCTCAGGTTCGCTCGCTCATGTGCTGCAGCTCTCGCGGGGGATCGCCGGGGTCAGTGCCCGTCACTGGCAAGCGCCTGACGGAGCATCTCCTCGGTCTTGAGCACCAGCGCCTTGCGGCCGTCGCCGTAGAAGGCCAGGTAGCAGCTGTCGGTATACCCGAACAGCGTCCAGCGCTGGAAGGGCGCGCGGGTGTAGAGCACCAGGCCATGCTCGCTCGGGTGCTCGATCGAGGTGAGCCGGGGCCATCCCTGGCCGGAGTCGTAGCTGGGGATGGTCGCCACACCGCCCCCCCTGATGATGCGCTGGTACTTGTCGACCTCCTCGATGGTGGAGGTGAAGCGCAGCCAGACATCGAGACGGGGCATCAGGTAGAGGTGGCCGAGGCATCCGAGGGCCATGCCCAGGACGCAGATGCTGGTCACTGGCGCCCTGCGCAGCCAGCGCGGCGAGCAGGCGAGCAGCCAGCCGACGCCCAGGCCGCCGCCGATGGTCGCCGCAACGCCCATCGCCGGCAGTATCCACTGGGTGCCCAGGGCGATCGCGGCCACCGGCAGCACCAGGCAGACCGAGCCGAGCAGGAAGTGGGTCATCCCCGGCCGCTCCGGGAGGATCCAGGCATGCCAGGTCGGCACCTCGACCGGGGGTTGATCCGTCATGGCTGCATGGTCGCACATCCTGGCCCCATGGCCATCGGCGACCGGCTTCCAGCAGGATGGTGTCGCAGAGCGCTCGCGGTTGATCGCCATGCGGAAGGCACCACGGTGGGCGTCATGGTCAGGCTGGATACCATCAGCACCCGCACCGGCGATGGCGGGGAGACCGGACTGTGCGACGGCAGCCGCCTGGCCAAGGACCATGCCCTGATCCAGGCCATCGGCGCGGTCGACGAGGCCAATGCCGTGCTCGGGCTGGTGCGGCTCGAGCAGCTGCCCGCGGACATCGCAGCCGCGCTGCCGCAGGTCCAGAATGACCTCTTCGACCTCGGATCAGACCTCGCCACCCCGCCGGGGACCGCGCTGGAGGCGCGCATCCCCCGCGTGCTGGCCTCCCAGGTCGAGCGCCTCGACCGCTGGCTGGCGGCTGGCATCGGCGGGCTCACCCCGGCGCTGAGCTTCGTGCTGCCGGCGGGCAGCCGGGCGGCGACCATGCTGCATCTCGCCCGCACGGTGGTGCGGCGCGGCGAACGAGATGTGGTGGCGGCCATGCATGCCCTGCCCGGGCGGAGCTTCAATCCCGAGCTCATGCGCTACCTCAACCGCCTCTCCGATCTCTGCTTCGTCTGGTCCAGGCTGTGCAATGAGGGGGGCCGGGCCGATGTGCTGTGGGTGCCCGGAGCCGGGCGGTGAGCGGCAGCGCCACCAGCGGCGATCCCGCGGCGGAGGAGTTCATCCCCCATCACGATCCCCGCCTGGCGGTGTTCTCGCCGCAGCCGGCCGAGCGCTCGGGGCCGACGCTGCGGCTGGAACGCTTCCCCAAGCCGGTCTACCAGCTGCTCGGCGGCCAGATCGGGCCGCTCGCCAACCTGCGCTCCTCGTCAGGATGCGCCCTCCACCTGCGTACCGACAGCCCGGTGCTGGAACTGCGCATCGAACGCCTGCGCCATCACCAGATGGTGCCCTGCGGGCTGAGCCTGGAGATCGAGCTGGCGGGTAGCCTGAGAACCTACGCCAGCGAGGATGTGCGCGAGCAGGAAGGGGACATCACGGTGCGCTTCGCCACCGGCCTCGAGCGTGGCGGGGAGCTCGCGCAGGCGGCGATCTGGATGCCGCTGATCTCGACCTGCGCCATCTCCGGCATCGCCGTCTGCCGCGGTGCCCGGGTGGAGCAAGCGGCAGCCCCGACGGTGCGCTGGCTGGCCATCGGCGACAGCCTGACCCAGGGCTTCGGCGTCCAGTCGCCGACCCAGAACTGGGTGCATCGCCTCAGCCGCCGCTGGCACCTTCCGGCCTGGAACCTTGGGGTGGGGGGCATCCAGATCGAGCCCGAGGCGTTCGCCTGGGCGCTGCGCGCGCAGCGCTTCGACCTGGTCACCATCGCCCTGGGCAGCAACCACTCATGGCGCGAGCAGGACTGCCAGCGCGTCGCCGAGCCGGCCAGGGCGCTGGCCGACCTCGCCGTCGCTCCGGCGTCGGACGGTCAGGCGCATGGCCGCATCGTCTGGCTGCTGCCGCCCTGGAAGCCGTGCGAAGAGGGCAAGGGCCCGCCCGATTTCGCCGGCGTCCCGCTTGATCGCGCCGCGGGCGAGCGCGCCGGGCGCGTGCGCGCCGCCCTGGTCGAGCTGCTGGCGGGTTACCACCCATCGATCGAGGTGGTCGGTGATCTCATGCCGCACGACGTGCGCCTGCTCCCCGATGGCCTGCATCCAGCGGCGATCGGCTTCGCGCGCTTCGCCGACCAGCTCTGCCAGGCGCTGCTGCCCAAGCAGTGAGCGCTGGCTGCAGGCTGCTTCCGGGGGAAGCCGCGCAGGGCGCGCGGCGGACGGGTCACGACGGGATGATCATACGCACGTTGGCACCGCCCAGCTCGCTGTCCTCGACCGAGAGCGTGCCGCCATGCAGGCTGACGATGCTGTGGACGATCGCCAGGCCGAGCCCGGTGCCGTGGTCCTTGGTGGTGTAGAAGGGGGTGAAGATGCGCTGCCGTTCGCCCGGCGGTATGCCCGCGCCGTTGTCCTCGACGGTGATCACCACCGCCTGGATCTCGCTGTGGCGGGAAACGGTCAGGCGCACCTGCGGGTCCTCGGCGCCCCCGGCCTGGACCGCCTGGACCGCGTTCTGCACCAGGTTGAGCAGCGCCTGGCGCAGCTGGCCGGCATCGACGGCGAGCTCGCCCTGCCCCCAGAGATCGACCAGCGAGAGCGAGACGCGCGGGGAATCCTCGTCGCTCCTGAGCGAGAGCTCCGCGTCGACCAGCTCGAGGCAGGTGCGGGCGAGGGCGGCCGGATTGGCCGACTGCCGCTGCGGCGCCTTGGGGCTGGTGAAGGCGAGCAGCGCGGTGACCGTATGGTTGAGCATGCGTACGCCCTCGACGATGGCGGCGGCATAGCGGTGCCGCCGGTCACCGGCCTCGAGGTCGCGCATCAGCAGGCTGGCGAAGCCTTCGATGCCGTTGAGCGGATTGCGGATCTCGTGCGCGACGCCAGCCGCCATCTCGCCGAGCTGCTTGAGCCGGTCGGCGCGTTCCACGCTCTCGCGCAGCTGACGCATCTCGGTGACATCCTCGATGACCTCGACGGCGCCGATGATGGCGCCGTCGGCAGCGCGAAGGGCGGTCGATTTGGCGGCCAGGATGCGGCGCTCGCCTTCGTTGCTGCGCACGATGCGCTCGTAGCCGGCCACCGCCTCGGCGCCTGCGAGCACGCGCAGCAGCGGGCTGTCCGGGAATGCCGCGCGGTAGTCCGCGCCCACCGGCTCTTCGAGGATGCCGCGCAGCAGCCGCCCGGCGGCGGCATTGCAGGTGGTGATGCGCGCCATGCTGTCGACGCTGATCACACCGGATGACACCGCGCCCATGACCAGGTTCAGCCAGGCGGTGATGCGGTCGAGTTCGCGCAGCTTGTCGCTGAGCTGGCTGTTGGCGGCGACCAGCTCCTCCTGCTTGAGCAGCAGCACCTCCTCGAGGCGCAGGATGCGGGCCGACAGCGCACCGGTGGTCTCATCGAAGAGCCGCAGGGCGGCCTCGATGTCGCTCATGTTCGGGTGGGCTGGTTCGGCCACGGCGCCTCGCGGGGATGGGTGAGGTATGCTGGTCCGCCGGCCTATTTCCAGCGTTCGCCCTTGAGCCGGCCGGCCATGCTGCGCACCGCTGCGCTGGCCGGCCCATCCACGCCCAGGACGAAGGGCCTGCGCGCGCGCACCGCTGCCGCCACGGCATGGTCGCGCGGGAGGATGCCGAGCAGCGCTACATCGCGCTTGAGGTAGGTGTTCACCACCTTGCGCAGCCTGGTATAGGTCTCGACCGCTTCCGAGTGGTTGGCGCTGAGATTGACCACCACCCGGATGTCCTTGCCGGGCGACTGGGCCTCGAGCAGCTTGATCAGGGCATAGGCATCGGTGATCGAGGTCGGATCGGGGGTAACCACCACCAGCACGGCGCGCACCGCCAAGAGCGCGCTCATCACCTCGCGGCCGATGCCCGCGGGCGTATCGATGATGCCGATGTCAAAGGCATGCATGAACTTGGCGATGCCCTGCACCATGCGCTCCAGCTCGGCCTCGCTCAGGCGGGTGAGTTCGTCCCGGCCGCTGGCCGCGGGGATGAAGCCCAGGCCCTCGGGACCCTCGACGGCGACGGCGGCGATGGTGGAGGTGCCCTGCACGACGTCGAAGAGCGTGCCGCCGGGGGTCATGCCGAGCAGGACATCGGCATTGGCCAGGCTGAGGTCGAAATCGACCAGCAGCGAGCGCATGCCGAGGCGGCACAGGCTGATCGCCAGGTTCACCGCCAGCGAGGTCTTCCCCACTCCGCCCTTGCCTCCGGTCACCGCCAAGGCGGGCAGCGGCGTAGTGGCCGGCGGACGGGAGACGGCGGTGCGCAAGCGGTGGGCCTGGTCATTCATCGCATTGGCGAGTATGACGTGATATCCAGCAGGTGCGACGGTGGAGGGGAGCATGGCCGTGCGGGGTGCCGGCGGACCGGCCGGTGCTCATACCGCCAGGCTCGAGGACGCCTGCAGCACCCGGCGGCTGAGCGCTTCGCCGGAAGCGGGCATGATGTCGTCCGGGACCTCCTGGCCGTGAGTCAGGTAATTGACCGCCAGGTGATGGCGGCGCAGGCAGCCATAGAGCCGTCCAGGCGCTTCGCATTCATCGAGCTTGGTCACCACGCCATGCTCGAGCGGCAGGATCGAGAAGCGTTCGACCACCGCGGCGAATTCCGCCGCACCGCTGGTCGCGGCGACGCACAGCATCACCGATAGACCGGGCGAGCCGGTGGCTGCGCGGCAGTAGCTCTTCAGCTCGTGGACGCGGGTGGTATCGGCGGGGCTGCGCCCGGCGGTGTCGATCAGGACATTGTCCATCTCGGTCAACGAGCCCAGGACGGTGGCGAGCTGGGCGGGCGAGGTGGCGACCTTGAGCGGGACATTGAGCAGGTCGGCGTACGCGCGCAGCTGATCGGTGGCGCCGACGCGATAGGTGTCGATGGTGACCAGCGCGACACGGCGGCGCTGGCGCAGCACCAGGTCGCTGGCGAGCTTGGCGATGGTGGTGGTCTTGCCCACCCCGGTCGGACCGACCACCAGCATCCTCCGGCATGCGGTCCAGTCGATCGCGCCGGCGCAGGGCAAGGCACGCCCCATCAGCAGGGTGAGGAAGGCGCGGCGCTGGCTCGCATCCAGGCGGTCGCCGGCCTGGGCCAGCGCATCGTCCAGCTCGGCGACCAGTTCGTCTGGCAGCTCGGCGGTGCGCAGATCGGCGAGCAGCTCCTCGCCCAGGTGGGAGCTGGGGATGCCCTGGCCGCTTGCTAGGCGGGCGAGCTGGCGGCGGATGGCATGGAGCTCGTCCTCGAGAGCGGCGCCGTGCTCGAACGTCGGTGGGTGGTCGCGCTGGGCCTGCCGGGCGAGGGTGGAGGCCTGGAGGTTCGCCTGCGGAGCGTCCTGCTGCCAGATCCTCGATTTCGCCGCGCCGCCGGCTGACGACGCCGGGGGGGCGGAGCCGGGGCGGGATGCACCAGCAGAAGAGTATCGCGCCTCGGCGGCATCGTCATGCGCCGCCACCACCTCATATCCGGTGCGTCGCCCCAGCAGGCCGGGTGAGCGGATGGCGCGCGTCTCGATGATCAGGGCGTCCTCGCCGAGATCGGTGCGGACCTTGCTGAGCGCCTCGGGCACGGAACGGCCGGTATAGGAGCGTACGATCATGGCGTCTCAATCCTGAGCGACGGGGAGGAGGAGTCCGGCATCATGGCTTGGTCCCCAGGGAGATGGTCCCGACCACTTCGACCTGGACGCCCGGCGTCAGCTCGGAATAGCTCAGGACGGCGAGATCGGCGTAGAACCGGCTGGTGATCTGGCGCAGGTGCCGGCGCAGGGTGGCAGTGGTCAGCAGCACCGGATCGTGGCCGCCGGCGAGCGCCTCCTGCATCAGCTTGCCGAGCTGATCGACCAGCGCCGAGGCCTCGGCCGGGGCGATGCCCAGGCCGCCGCCATGCGAGGCCGACAGCAGCGCCTGCGACAGGCGCTGCTCGGTGACCGGCTCGAGGATCACCGCCATCAGCTTGCCCTGGGTGTTGAGGTGGGATGAGACGATGCTGCGGCCGATGCGCGCGCGCGCCTGCTCGGCGATGGCGAGCGGATCCAGGGTCGGATTGTCGGAGACCGCCTCGAGGATCTTCTCGAGATTGCTGATCGGCACGCGCTCCTCGAGCAGGGCGCCGATGACCTTCTGCACCACGCCGAGCTTGGCGTTGGTCTCGATGTCCTTGGCCAGCGCCGGCGACTCGCGCTTGAGGCTGGTGATCATCGATTGCACGTCCTCGCGGTTGAGCAGCCCGGCCGCATGGCCCTTGAGCACCTGGGTCAGGTGGGTGATGAAGACCGACGCCGGATCGGTGACGGTGTAGCCGTTCGCCTCGGCCTCGGTGCGCCGTCCGTTCTCGATCCACAGGGCATCCAGGCCGAAGGCGGGCTCCTTGGTCGCGATGCCGGGGACCGGCGTGCGCACCCCGCCGCCATCGATGGCAAGCAGGCGGTCGGGATGCAGCTCCCCGGAGGCGACCGACTGGCCATGCAGGAGGATGCGGTAGGCGATCGGCGGCAGCTGGATGTTGTCCTTGATGCGGATCGGCGGGATGAGCAGTCCGCCGTCGCGCGCGAGCTGCTTGCGCAGGGCGGTGATGCGCTCGAGCAAGGTGCCGCCGCGATCCTTGTCGACCAGGGGGATGAGGCGGTAGCCGATCTCCACCCCCAGGCGATCGCTGGCGATCAGATCCTCGACCTTCTCGTCGGGCTTCTTCTCGGTGTCCTGTTTGCTCTTCGCCGCCACGGCGGCCTTCTCCTTGTCGAGATGGCGGACCTTCTGGTAGAGCGCGAAGAGCGAGACCGAGATGACCAGGAAGGGGATGATGGGCATGCCCGGGACGAAGCCGAGGCACATCACCATCATCGAGGCCACCAGGATGGCCTTGGGCTTGATGAAGAACTCGCGCGCCAGCTCCTGGCCGATGGTCTCGTCGCCGCGGGTCTTGGTCACCAGCAGGCCCGAGCCGATGGTGATCAGCAGCGAGGGGATCTGGCTGACCAGGCCATCGCCGATGGTGAGGATCGAGAAGGTGGTGAACGACTGGCTGGCGGACATGTGCATCATCGTCATGCCGATGATGAAGCCGGCGATGATGTTGATGATGGTGATGATCAGACCGGCGATCGCATCGCCCTTGACGAACTTGCTGGCGCCGTCCATGGCGCCATAGAACTCCGCCTCCTGGGCGATCTTCGCCCGCCGTTCGCGGGCATCCTTCTCGCTGATCAGGCCGGCATTGAGGTCGGCATCGATGGCCATCTGCTTGCCGGGCATGGCGTCGAGCACGAAGCGTGCGGCGACCTCGGCGATGCGCCCTGCGCCCTTGGTCACCACCATCAGCTGGATGACCAGGAGGATCAGGAAGACCACCACGCCGACGACGAAATTGCCGCCCACCACGAATTGGCCGAAGGTCTCGATCACCGAACCGCCGGTGCCGGTGAGCAGGATCAGCCTGGTCGAGGCGACATTCAAGCCGAGCCGCAGCAGGGTGGTGATCAGCAGCAGGCTGGGGAAGGCGTTGAATTCGAGGGGTTCGCGGGCGTAGATGCATACCAGCAGGACCAGCATCGAGATCGAGAGGTTGGCCGCCAGGAGGGTGGAGAGCAGTGGCGCCGGCACCGGCAGGACCAGCACGGCGAGGATGCCGACCACCCCCACCGCGAAGAGCATTTCGGTGCGTCGGCTCAGCCGTTCGGCGGTGGTGAGCATCAGCTGGGGGACATCGGCAGCCACAAGCGCTCCTCAGGGGGTGTCGCGCTTTGGGACACGGCTGTCGGGGTGTACGACAGCTTGAGGCCGCAGAGCGCTTCTGCAGGCTCATCACGGCATCTGCTGTGCCAAAACCCCCGTGCTGGGGCCTGGGCGGTGAAGATGCGACGTAATGACAAGCCGGGCGTGAGGTTGGATGCCATTTGCCGTGCGGCGCCCCCTGCATTGCGCTGCCGGGTGAGTGGTTAGCCTCTGCGTCACATGGATGTCTACGGTTGTTTGCTCCGGCCGGTGCTCTTCCACCTCGATGCCGAGGTCGCCCATCACCTGATGCTCGGCGGGCTGGCGCGCGCGCGGCCGCTGGCGGGCGCGCTCGCCGGGCTGATACCGGCGGCGGATGCGCGTCTGGCCCAGCGCCTCTGGGGGCGGGTTTTCCCCAATCCGGTCGGGCTGGCGGCGGGTCTGGACAAGAACGGTGTTGCCATCGACACCCTGGCGTTGTGCGGGTTCTCGCACATCGAGATCGGCACCATCACCGGCCAGGCCCAGCCGGGCAACCCCAAGCCCAGGCTGTTCCGCCTGCCAGGCGACCAGGCGATCATCAATCGCATGGGCTTCAACAACGATGGCTCCGAGGCGGTGGCCGCGCGTCTGGCCAGCCACTACGCGCACCAGCGTCCACGCTGCGTGCTGGGCATCAATATCGGCAAGTCGAAGGCGGTCGCCAATGACCAGGCCCTCGACGACTACCGCACCTCGATCGCCCGCCTGGCGACGTACGCCGACTACCTGGTGATCAACGTCTCCAGCCCCAACACCCCGGGTCTGCGCGATCTGCAGGCCGAGGCCGCGCTGCGGCCGCTGCTGCGCGGGGTGCGCGAATGCCTCGATGCCCAGGCGCTGCCGCCGGCAGTCGGCGGGCCCGCGGTGCCGCTGCTGCTGAAGATCGCACCGGATCTCGACGATGCCGGCATCGATGCCGCCACCGAGGTCGCCCTGGAATGCGGCTGCGACGGCATCATCGCCACCAACACCACCATCGCCCGCCGCGGCCTCTCCACCCCCGTCCGCAGCATCGATGCCATCGGCGCTGGCGGCATGTCGGGAGGGCCCTTGCGCGCGCGCGCGCAGGCGGTGCTCGCGCGCGTCGCCCGGCGGGTGAAGCAGCGGGTGCCGATCATCGGCGTCGGCGGCATCGATTCGGCGCAGGCGGCGTGGGAGCGCATCAGCCTGGGAGCCAGCCTGGTGCAGGTCTATAGCGCGCTGATCTACCGCGGACCGGGGCTGGTCCGATCGATCAATTCCGGCCTGAGCGCACGGCTGGAGCATCACCGGCTGGCGTCGCTCGCCGCAGCGGTGGGGCGCAACCTCTAGGCTGCTGCCCTGCCGCAGAGCCGTACGCCGGCCAGGGTCGGCGCTCGCGGGCGATGGCTGAGGCCGGACGATCAGTCGCATGCCCCAATGCGGGCGACGTGCCAGTGGACGCACCAGAGCCAAGGCCATACTGCCATGCCATGCCGACCACCGCCCCGCTGTACCGCCGTCTCGCACTGCTCACCCAGGGCGGCCTCGATATCTTCCGCAACAAGACCGCCATGGGGATGCTGCGCTTCCGTCCGGTCGATGTGGTGTGCGTCATCGACCCCAAGCACGCCGGCCAGGACCTCAAGCAGCTGACCGGGGTCGGCGAGGGCATCCCGATCGTCGCCTCGGTGGTGGAGGCAATCCGCCTGGGCATCCAATGGCTGGTGATCGGCGTGGCGACGCCGGGCGGAGCCCTCCCGGAGGCGCTGCGACCCCAGGTCTACGAGGCGATCAAGAACCGCATCGGGGTGATCTCGGGATTGCACGAGAGCGTCAACGGCGATCCCAACCTGGTATCGCTGTCCGCCCGTTATGCCGTCGAACTGGTCAACCTCAGGCGCGTGAACGAGGAGGATCACCACATCGGCGTCGCCGCAGCGCGCCGGCTGAAGGCCTACCGCATCCTGACGGTCGGCACCGACGCCAATATCGGCAAGACCACCACTGCGCTCGAGATCGAACGCCACCTGCGCGCGCGCGGCTACAATGCCCGCTATGTGCCCACCGGGCAGGATGGCAAGCTGATCACCGGGCGGGGTGTGTGCATCGATCGGGTGATCTCCAATTTCGCCAGCGGTGCGGTCGAGCGCCTCGTGGCGCATGAGGCCCGCTCGGCGGACATCCTGGTCATCGAAGGCCAGGATTCGATCCTGTCCCCGCCCTATTCCGGGGTGTCGCTCTCCATCCTGCACGGCAGCTGCCCCGATGCGATGGTGCTCTGCCATGCGCCGACGCGGACCGAGCACCGCCATACCGATGTCCCGATCCCCCCGCTGGAGACCTATCGCCACCTCTACGAGCAGATGCTCGCGCCCCTGCACCCCGGCAAGGTCTTGGCCATCAGCCTCAACACCATGGGCATGGAGGAGGGTGCGGCGAGAGCGGCCCTGCTGGAGGCCGAGCAGGCCTGCTCCCTGCCGGCGGTCGATGTGGTTCGCGATAGCCCCGACCGGGGCTGCCGCCGCCTGGTCGATGCGCTGCTGGCGCATGCCAAGGCCTGCGGCCACCGCTTCGACGAACCGCAGGTGACCGGCCCCAAGACCGAGCGCAGCTCGCGCCGCAGCACCCACACGCGCCCCGGCAAGCAGGAGGCGGCATCCGTCCACGGCGAGGCGCGTGCCAAGGGCCGCCGCCATTGACTCGGCCCGAGGACGTCGGCCTGCCAGCAGCCGGTCGGCGGCCGTGCTGCCGGAACGGCGTGCATGGCATGCTCCAGGGCATGCATGCATGCCAGGGTGGCCCCCGGCACCAGGGGTGCTAGGCTGGTGCAGCCTGCACGGCAGCCCGCCGCGCCCCGCCAGGGACCGACCATGACGATTCGGCTTGCTTGGATGCTCCCTGCCATCATCGCCAGCCTGCTGGCCCAGCGGTGCGCCGCCGAGGAGATCAACGACCTCCTGCTCGCCCTGCCGGTCCTGCCCAAGCCCCAGGCCCATGCCATCCCTGCACCTGCGGAGATCAAGCAGTTGGCCACCGGGGTGTCGATCGTGCCCGGCGAGCGGGTGGTGCTCGGCGGTACGGTGATCATCGACCAGGGGCCAGCCGATGGCCTCGAGGTCTTCGCCTGCCTGCAGAACGGCAAGACGCATGAGAGCGTGCTGCGGCTGAGCGCCGAGGGCGGCCAGATGGTCAAGGCGGCCTTCATCGCCTCCTTCGGGCTGTCGGACGGCGTTGGCTCACCCGAGGATTCGGGCCTGCCGGCACGCGGTACGCCGATGCGCGTCACCATGCGCTGGGCCGATCCGGACAAGCCGACCAGCTGGTGGGCGGTCGACGCCAGCTCGCTGGTGCGGGACCGTGTCAATGACAAGGCCTATCCGGCCTTGCCGTTCATCTATACCGGCAGCCGCTTCATGACCGTCGAGGAGACCGCGCCGAACGGCAGCGCGATCAAGCGCCAGCGCTTCATGCTCGACAGCACCAAGTCGGTGGTCGACATCTACGACGAGGGCGACGCCCTGCTCGCCAGCCCCTTTCCCGGCGCGGGTTACGACAAGCATTTCGAGGCCAACAGCGCCGTCTGCCCGCCGGTCGGGACCGCGGTGCAGCTCGACTTCCAGCGCCTTGACCTTCCCCTCAGCCTGGTCGAATCTGCCGATGGCGAGCTCCACCGGACCGGGGAGGGCACCCCGGTGCTCAGCGATGCCGAGCTGGTGGCGCTGCTGGCCGGGACTTACGGCGTCGATGCCAAGTGCGAGGTGCGGGCGATCGGCATCGTGGTGGGGGGAGCGACAGAGCGGGCCAAGGACGTGGCGGTGCGCCTGCGCCTGCTGCGGCGGGCGGTCGAGGCCAAGGCCTGGGTGGTACCCGTCTTCATCCCCTCCGCAGCACGCTAGCCGCCCGCTGGCGGCAGGCACGCCCCGAAGCGGCTCAGCTGGCCGACACTTGCGTATGGTGAGTTCCATCGGCACGATAGGCATCGTCTTTGGAGACCAGGCATGATCACCATGGAGGAGCTGCTGCGCACGATGGTCGAGCGTGGTGGCTCGGATCTGCACATCTCCGCGGGCTCGGCACCTCGGGTGCGCGTGGATGGCAAGCTCGCCGAACTGGCTGGCCTGGAGATGCTTGGTCCCGAGCAGACCAAGAAGCTGGTCTATTCGGTGCTGGATAGCCAGCAGATCGCCCGCTTCGAGCAGGATTGGGAGCTCGACATGAGCTTCGGCCTGGCGGGTGTCGGCCGCTTCCGCGTCAACGTCTTCCTGCAGCGTGGCGCGGTCGGGTCGGTCATGCGCACCATACCCTACGAGATCTTCAATTTCGAGCAGCTGGGCCTGCCCAAGGACGTCTGCACCCACCTGTGCGAGCTCAACAAGGGCCTGGTCCTGGTCACTGGCGCCACCGGTTCAGGCAAATCCACCACCCTGGCATCGATGATCGACTACATCAACGCCAGCATGCAGGATCACATCATCACCATCGAGGACCCGATCGAGTTCGTCCATCGCAACAAGACCTGCCTGGTCAACCAGCGCGAGGTCGGCACCGATACCCAGGGCTTCAACAGCGCCCTGCGTCGCGTGCTGCGCCAGGACCCGGACGTGGTGCTGATCGGCGAAATGCGCGACAAGGAGACCATCGAGGCCGGGCTGACCCTGGCCGAGACCGGTCACCTCACCTTCGCCACCCTGCATACCTCATCGGCGGTGGAGACCATCAACCGCATCGTCGACGTCTTCCCTGCCTTCCAGCAGAACCAGATCCGCACCCAGCTCGCCTTCGTCCTGGAGGGGGTCTTCTGCCAGCAGCTGCTGCCGAAGATGAACAGCCGTGGCCGTGCCATGGCCTGCGAGATCATGATCCCCAACTCGGCGATCAGGGCGCTGATCCGCGACGACAAATGCCACCAGATCCTCTCGCACATCCAGACCGGTGCCAAGCACGGCATGCGGACGATGAATCAGAGCCTGTTCGAACTGTACAAAGCCAATCAGATAACCTGGGACGATGCGATGAACCGCAGCTCGGACCAGGAGGATCTCAAGCGCACGGCGCAGCGCGATGGCGCCTGAGATGGGACTCATGACGGCATCAGCGGCGGCGGACATCTTCAAGGCCAGGGGGTAGCAGGGCATGGTCGCGATCAACCGGTTGGTCAAGAAGAAGCTCGGGGAGATCCTCGTCGAGCAGGGGCTGCTCTCGAACGAGCAGGTCCAGGATGCGCTGCGCCTCCAGCACCAGTCGGGCCTGCTGTTCGGGGAGACGCTGGTGCAGCAGAAGCTCATCACCGAGGAGAAGATCGTCGCGGTGCTGGTCGGGCAATTCGGCATCCCCTATGTCAAGCCGACCCAGTACAACATCGCCAAGGACCTGCTCGAGATCTTTGAGCCGGCGATGATGCGGCGCTACCAGTTCGTGCCGATGGATTCGATCGGCTCCGTGCTCGTCATCGCCATCGCCGGCTCGCTCACCGAGGATGTCCTGCACGAGATCGAGGGCCAGACCGGCTGCACGCTGCAGCTGTTCCTCACCAAGATGAGCGAGATCAACCTCGTGCTGCAGAATCATGGGCTGTGAAAATGCACTGTCGAAGCGAACGGTCCTGTAACGCCATCACGGGGGGCTTCATGCCGCCTCCGCCGCGGGCTGATGCGCTCAGCCCTGCCCGGCATCCACGCCATCTGCATGGCACGGGACGGCAGGTTCGCACGGCAGCGCCCCGGCACCTCAGCGAACAGGAGCGCTAAGAACATGGCGAATGTCGCCGGCTACAACCGCAAGCTCAACGCCCTGCTCAAGAAGCATGGCCTGATCGACGAGGCTGCGCTCCAGACCCTGCATGAGAAGGCGGCCAAGGAGAGCCTGCTGCTGGCCACCCTGCTGGTGACCGAGGGCCTGATCGATGAGCTGACCCTGATCGGCCTGGTCGCTGAGGACTCCGGTCATCCGCCGATCGACCTCGACAAGATGACCTTCGACCTCGAGGCCATCCGCGAGCTCAACAAGGGCGAGGACATCATCAGCGAGGAGCAGTCGAAGTTCTATGGCGTCATCGCCATCGCCATGATCGGCGACCATCTGACCCTCGGGGTGGTCAATCCGTATGACGTGGTGATGCTCGACAACCTCAAGCTCTCAGTGAAGAAGCAGATCCTTCCGGTGGTCTCCACCGAACGCGCGATCAACAAGGCGCGCGAGCTCTCCTACCATGCCCAGGAGAAGCAGGTCCAGGCGCTGATGGAGAACATCGGCACCGAAGGCGATGACATCACCGTCACTGACAAGAAGGATGACGATGAGGACAACGAGGACCTCTCCGGCACCGGCGATGGAGAGGACTCCCCGGCGGTCAAGCTGGTGCGCACGATCATCGCCCAGGCGATCCAGAAGGGCGCGTCCGACATCCACATCGAGCCGTTCGAGAAGCGTGTGCGCGTGCGGTTCCGCATGGATGGTGTGCTGCACGAGATGTTCAATCCGCCCAAGCGCATGGAAAAGGCCATGGTCTCGCGCATCAAGATCATGACCGATACCATGAATATCGCCGAACGTGGCAAGCCTCAGGACGGGCGCATCCAGGTGAAGATGGCCGGCAATGCCATCGATATCCGTGTCAACTCGCTGCCCACGGTGCACGGCGAGAAGGTGTGCATGCGCATCCTCAACAAGTCCAATCTCGCCGGCTCGCTCGAGACGCTCAACTTCGAACCCGAGGTGATGGAGATCATCCGGCGCGGCATCGATGCGCCCTATGGCATGCTGCTGGTCACCGGCCCGACCGGTTCGGGCAAATCGACCACCCTGTACTCCTGCCTGAAGGCGGTGATGTCGGTCGAGGACAACGTGACCACCGTCGAGGAGCCGGTCGAATACGAGATCGAAGGCCTCAACCAGGTGCATGTCAACGTCAAGCGGGGACTGACCTTCGGATCGGCGCTGCGCGCCATCCTGCGCCAGGACCCCGATACGGTGATGATCGGCGAGATTCGCGACCAGGAAACCATCGAGATCGCGGTCAAGGCCGCGCTCACCGGTCACCTGGTGCTGTCGACCCTGCATACCAACGATGCGCCATCTACGGTGTCGCGCATCATCGACATGGGCATCGAGCCCTTCCTCGCCGCCTCCACCATCCTGGCGATCGTCGCCCAGCGCCTCGGTCGCCGGTTGTGCAAGAACTGCAAGGCGCCGATGCCGCGCGACGAGTATCCCGAGCGCGATCGCCTGGTCGAGATGGGCTACAAGCCCGAGGAGGTCGAAGGCCTGCAGCTGATGAAGCCGGTGGGATGCAGCCTGTGCGCCAACGGCTACAAGGGCCGCTTCGCCCTGGTCGAGGCGCTGGAGATGAACGACAACATCCGCAAGACCATCATCGGCGGCGGCTCCTCGATCGAGATCCGCAAGATCGCCATGGCCAATGGCATGATCACCCTGCGTCGCGCAGGGCTGATGAATGCCATGCGCGGCATCACCTCGCTCGAGGAGGTCCTCCGCCACACCGTGGGCGAGGACATCGGCAAGGATGAGGTGCCCAAGATGCAGCCCAAGAAGCACAGCGAGACGGAATCGGCGGTCTCCGAAGAGGGACCGAGCGAGGTCAAGGGCGAGACCGTGGAAGCACCGGCGGCACCCTAGGATCGTCGAGGCGGCCTCAGCCGACCGGGGTGACGCCCTTGGTGAGGATGATGTTGCCGTACTTCGCGGTCTCGCCGGTCATCACCACCGCGAAGGCATCCCGCGCCCGTTGGTAGAAGGCGAAGCGCTCCATGCGTGCGAAAGCAGGCGTCGCTGGCCAGTGGCGAAGGACCACCGAGCGGTAGGCGGCCTCGATGCCGGTGTCGAGCATGTCGCCGGCAACAGCCTGCATCATCGCCACCGGCGCTTCGCGGTAGGTATCGAGCGCGAGCAGGGGCAGGATGGCGCCCAGCAGCGCAGGGATCGCCAGGCCGTCGGCGCGCACGCAGCGTCTGCTGATGGCCTCCCCGGGGAAATGCGCGTCGGCGAGGACGAGGTCATCGCCATGCCCCATGCGATAGAGGACGTCGAGGAGCTCAGGGCTCAGCAAGGGGGAGATGCCGATCAGCATGCGCCACAGCACATCTCGCAGGGGGGTGCGGTCAAGCACCCGCGGCCGCCGATCCATGGTAGCGGTTCAGGCGCTGGCGCCGGTACGCGAGCCTGCATACTCGCGGCATGACCAGTCATCCTTTCCGCCTCGCATCCCTGGCCATGGTCCTGCTGCTGGCCTCCTGCGTACCCGAGGAGCGCACCGCCTCGGATGCGGCTCCGACCCCGGCCCCGCCTGCTGCCCAGGCGTCGGAGGCCGCCGCGCCCGCGCCCGCCCCTGAGGCGCCTGCGATCAAGGGCCGCATCATCCTGTTCGCGCCGGTCGGCCTCGGGCCCCTCGCCGAGATCTACCCCGATGCCAATCTGGATTTCGCGCGCAAGGCGGCGCTCTTCACCTCGGTCCTGCTGAGCGATGTCACCGGCCAGGTCAGCGCTCACCTTCCTGATGGCGCCAGCCCGGAATGGAGCAAAGGCCTGGTGCCGGCCGCCCTGGGCGCGCATCTGGTGGTCCTGATCAGGATCGTCGACCTCCATCGCGCCCCGGGAATACCCGACACCCACGGGTCGAATGAGCGGCAGATCGCCATCGTCGAGATGCGCGGCCTCGACCGCACGGGCACCCTGGTGTTCAGCAAGAGGGCATCCGGTGAATCGCCAACGGTCGGCTCCCCCAAGTTCATCGGCGACGCCAACGCCCCGGCGAGCCTGGCGAGCTGGCAGGCGATCTCCACCTGCCTGGGCTCGCTGCGTTCGTTCCTGCGCGATCAGCAGGATCTGCCGGCGAGCTCGGATGTGGAGGTGGTGGTCGAATCCACCCCAGCCAAGGCGGATGTGCTGATCGATGGCGCCTTCGTCGGCAATACCCCGCTGACGGTCAAGCTGCCGGCGCACCAGCTCACCATGAGCATCGAATTGGCGGGGTTCCAGCCCTGGACCCGCCACCTCACGCCGGTGGCCGGCATGCATGTGCAGCCGGTGCTCACCTCGCTCAACGCCCCCAACACTTCTGCTCCCGCATCGAATCCGTAGCCGCCCGGGCTACCCCCCTCGACAACCACGGAATGAGGACCGCATGCGTCTCGCCATCGTCTGCTACCCCACCTATGGCGGCAGTGGCGTCGTGGCATCGGAGCTGGCCATCCATCTCGCCGAACGTGGCCATGACGTCCATGTGGTCTCCTACGAGCAGCCATTCCGCCTCGACCGATCGCTCCCGAACCTGACCTTCCACGGGGTGCAGGGCAGCGACTACCCGCTGTTCCGTTATCCGCATTATACCCTGAACCTGAGCAACAAGCTCATCGAGCTGGTCGAGGATCACGGCGTCGAGGTCATCCACAGCCACTACGCCATCCCGCACGCGGTCGCCGCCTGGCAGGCCAGGGAGGTGCTGAAGGATTGCAGCCGCACCGGGACCAACCGCTTCCCGCGCAAGGACGGCAGCTGCCGTGCCCCGGTCAAGCTCGCCTGCACCCTGCATGGCACCGACATCACCCTGGTCGGCCGTGAGCGCGCGTACTACGAGATGACGCGCTTCGCCATCAAGCAGCAGGACCTCATCACCGCACCGAGCGCCTGGCTCGCCGCCGAAACCGACCGTTACTTCGATACCCGCCCGGGAGAGATCCGGGCGATCCCCAACTTCGTCGACCTGGTGCGCTTCTCGCCTGATGCCGCCCAGCCATGGCGCGCGACCTTGGCTCCAGAGGGCTATCGCGTGATCACCCACGTCTCCAATTTCCGCCCGGTCAAGCGCATCGAGGAGGTGGTCGGGGCCTTCGCCGCCCTGCGCCGGCGCATGTCGGCGGTGCTGGTGCTGGTGGGCGATGGTCCGGAGCTGCCGAAGGCCGAGCATCTTGCACGTGAACTGGGCCTACGCGACGACCTGCGGCTGCTCGGCCAGCAGCGGCCCGAACCGATCCTGCAGTCCAGCGACCTCTTCCTCCTGCCCAGCCGCAGCGAGAGCTTCGGGCTCTCCGCGCTCGAGGCCATGGCGTGCGGAGTGCCGGTGCTCGGCTACAGCTCCGGTGGGCTGCCCGAGGTGGTCGAGGATGGCATCTCCGGAGTGCTCTGCCCGGAGGGCAGCGACATCTGCCTCGGCACCCTGGCTGCCAATCTGCTCGACGATCAGCCCCGTTACCTGGCCATGCGTGCCGCCGCCCGCCTCAGGGCCGAGCAGTTCGCGCCCAAGCCGATCGTCGACCGCTACGAGCGCGAGCTGCTCGCCTTGATCGGCGAGGGCGAGCGGCAGGCCACCGCCTGACGCTCGTGCAGCAGGGTCGCGATGGTCAGGCGCGCGGATGCGCCCTGCGGTAGACTTCGCGCAGCGCCTCGATGGTCAGGTGGGTGTAGATCTGGGTGGTATTGAGGCTGCTGTGTCCGAGGAGCTCCTGCACCGAGCGAATGTCCGCCCCGGCCTGCACCAGATGGGTGGCGAAGCTGTGGCGCAGGGTATGGGGGCTGGTCTTGGGCGAGAGCCCGGCAGCAGCGAGGTGGTGCCGTAGGATGCGTCCGACATCTCGGGTGGAGAGGCGCTTGCCGCCGCCTGAATGGTATTTTGCGCTCGCGCAGCTCAGGAAGCTGGCGCGCCCAGCCACTGTTCGGCCATGGGTCGCATCGCGCGTGGCGCGGTAGGCCTCGAAGGCCCGCACCGCCGGTGCACCGAGCGGAGCGAGGCGCTCCTTGCGCCCTTTGCCGCGCAGCAGCACGACTGTGCCGATGAGATCGAGGTGGCGGTCCTCGATCGCGACCAGTTCGCCGACGCGCATCCCGGTGCTGTACATCACCTCCAGGATCGCCCGGTCGCGCCGCGCGGCCTCGTCATCGCCGCTCGGGGCGCTCAGCAGCGCCTCGATGTCGTGGAGCTCGAGATAATGGGGGAGCTTCCTGCCTACGCGCGGAGTGCGCAGCATGCTCGCCGGATTGGCGCTCAGGCGCTCGCTGACGGCGAGGAAGCGGCCGAAGGCGCGCAATGCTGCCACCGTCCTCGCCATCGTCGCGGGTGCGGGTCCCGCCGCGCGCGCATCACCGGCACGCACGGCGAGCCATTCCCGCATCAGCCCGGGGGTCAGATCGACGACCCGGCAGGCGGGGTGATGCTCGGCCGCCCAGGCGACCAGGGCATCGAGCTCGTGCTGGTAGGCACGCAGCGTATGCAGGCTCGATCCCCGGGCGTCGCGCAGGTGGGCGATGAACGCGGCGGCGGATTCAGCGAGGGTTTCGCTCGTCGCTTCGGTCACTGGCATGCCCCGGGCGACCGGCGATCAGAGTGGATCGATGCGGTTGAGGCCGCCGCAGTGCACGCAGACTGCATTGTAGCTCTCGGTCTTGACCAGGACCAGGAAGACCTTGTGGCAATGGGCGCAGGAGACCGCCCGCGAGGCGGGCCCGCCCCCGGAATGGGCTGGCTCACCCGGACCAGGCGGCTGGCCGGTCGGAGCCGGCAGATGCGAGCCGCTGATGCTGCGTCGGATGCGGGTGGTGGTGGGATTGGGGTTGATGATGCCGCCCGGCGGTTGACTGAAGATGCTCGAAGGCCTGCGCTTATAGCCGGCCGGCTTCACTGGTGGCTCGGCGGTGCGCCTGGTGAAGGAGGTGGTCGGATACTGGCTGGCGGGAGGGTCCGCGGTCTGCCCAGGCAGCACCGGCTGGATCGGCGGCGGCGTAAAGAAGCCGGTCGGAGGCAGGAAGGCGCCGGTCTGCGGCAGGGGTGTTGGGTTGCGCGGCTGGTTGTAGGGCCCGCTGGGGAGCTGGAAGGCGTCCGAGGACGGCGAGCGGCTCGAGCGAGCCACCGGAACGACAATGGGAGGGGGTGGGGTTCCCGCGCCGGGTTTGCGTTCGAGCGCCTCCTCCGCTCCGGGTTGCACGCCGCCATCGCCTTGGCTCGGGGCATCCCTGCGGTATGAGGACGTCGCTGGGCGAGCCACCCGCGAGGTGCCGAAGAAGGGCTGGTCGGAATTCTGCGACGGCTGGACTGAGCGCGTGCCGCCGCGCCGGTTGGAGACTTCCTCGATGATGCGTTCGAAGCGCCGCAATTCGAGCGGCTTGTCGAGCAGGGCCATGCAATTGAGCTGCGCGGCCTGTTGGGCGAGGGAGGGATTCATCGCGCCGAAACCGGTATAGAGGACCAGCGGCACATGGATCATCCGCCGGCGCAGCTCCTGGAGCAGCGTCAGACCATCCATGCCTGGCATGGCGACATCGCTGATCACCAGGTCGTAGCTGGCATTGGTCCGCTGGCGCCGCATCACTGCATCGAGGGCTTCGGAGCCGTTGCCGCAGGTTTCGACCTGATGCGAGCGGGATAGCAGGAATTCGGTCAAGAACAGGATGCTGTCTGGACGATCGTCGACGACCAAGATGTGCAGGGAGGAGGCCATAGAGCCTGCTGTTTCGTAGTCTTCGCGAATCATGCACGCAAGGGGAATCCGCGCAAACATCTGGTGGCAATGGTGTACAGCCAGGACCCCTTCGCCCGCACCGGCCGGCCTTGCCTACGGTGCCGGCGTCTTGACCATGCGCAAATGGCATCACGCAACCGCCAGCTGCTGACAGCGGTCATAACGCTTGCCATAACCCTGGTGCTGGCCTGGAGCGGTGTCTGGCGTGCGGCGTGGCAGCATCTCGCCGGCGGCATTGCGCCCTGGCAGCGTGCGATCAGCCCGACCTTCACCACCGATGCGAGCGTGGAGCAGCAGCTGGCGACCGCGCGCGAGCAGCTGGTGGAGGTCAATGCCGAGAACGTGCTGCTGCGCACCCGATTGGGCGAATACCTCTCGATCCGCGGCGAAGGGGGCATCCCACCGGAGCAGGTGGTGGTGGTGCGGGCCCGCATCATCGGCAGGACCCAGCGGCAGGGGCGCCGCTTCATCGAGCTCGATGCCGGGGCGGTCGATGGTGTGGCCAAGGGCATGGCGGTATGCGCAGGCTGGAGCCTGGTCGGCCTGGTCGCCGGGGTGCAGGAGGGTCGCTGCCTGGTCCAGCAGCTGAGCGACAGCGAGAGCCGGGTACCGGCCCTGCTCATGGATTCCGAGAAGATGATCGCCGAAGGGGTGCTGACCGGTATTGGCAAACGCGGCCTCTTTCTGCTCGACTTCATCGAGGATCGCGGCGGCATCGAGGTGACCAAGGGCATGCACGTGGTCAGCGCCGGTTCGGATGCCCGCCTGCCCCCGGGCTTGGTGATCGGCACCGTGAGCGACTCATCGCGCTCATCGACAGCCAACCACTGGCGGGTGGAAGTGACGCCGCTACGTGTTGCCGAGGCCTGCGAGACCCTGCTGGTGCTGCGCTTCGCCAATCCACCGCGCTGAACCGGCCCTGAAGGCCGCCAGCTTCCGGTTGCAGGCACAGGCTGTGCCGCGAGGAGGCAGCAAGGCTTGCGGGATTCTTCGGCTCCCGCTACATTGCCCGCCATGCCTGCCTGCCTGAGATGCGTCGTGCTGCTGTTGACCTGCCTGATGCTGGTTGCCCCTTCGGCGGAGAGCACCCATCCTGACTCCAAGCTGGAGGCCATGCTCGCAGATGCCCTGGCGGTCATCCGCATCAATGATCCGCGCTGGCTGGATCGCGAAGTCACCAAGTTCGCCGCGACCCTGGGCATCGATCCGGCGCCCCTGCGCAGCCAGCTGGGGCGGCTGCTGTTCCGCTGCCAGGCGCTCGATGGCATCGATCTCACCCGGCCGGCCTTGCTCGCCTGGCGGACAGGGCCGGCGCCCCTGCTGGCGATCATCCCGCTGACCAACCGCCGCCTGTTCCTCGACGGCTTCGGCGTGAGCCTGGGGGACGACGCTCCGCTGATCCGGATCGGCGAACGCGATGGCACAGTGGTGTACAGCCAGAACACCAACGATGGCTTGGTCGAGTACCGTCTGCTGGTCAGCGACCAGGCCGCGTATCTGGCACGCACGACCGAGGAATGCCGCGCGCTCTCAGAACACGTGGCCGCGACCGCCCTCGGCGCGGCGCCATTGTCGTTTACCGCCAATGCCGCCTTCCTGGCCGCGCTCGAGGTCGACCCCTTCACCCTGCTTCCCGACAGCGCGCAGCCTGCCCTGGCACGCACTTTCCGCCCGCTCGCGACGGTCCTGTGGCATGAGCTGATCACGCAGCTCGATCATGTCACCATCGACCTGCACGAGTCGGGCGAGGATGGGCTGCTGATCAGCGCCCTCCTATACTCCCTGCCGATGTCCCAGCTCGGGGTATGGGTCGGCAACCAGCGCAACCAGCCCGGGCACCTGCTGTCGGTCGTGCGCACCCCGACGACCGTCCTGTCGCTGTCGGGCAGCGTCCTCTGGCAGGGCCAGGGCGAGCGTCTCGGCCAGATCATCGGCTCGGTAGTCAAGCACCCCTACGGCGCGAGCTGGACGGGGACGGTGGATGAGCTGTGGCGGGGGATGTGGGCGATCCTGGACCGCTCCGGACCATTCGCATCCGCCCTCGACCTGGAATACCAGGGTGCCAAGTCGGTCTGGGAGGGGCGCTACCTCGCCGAGCAGCAGCGCGCACCTGAGCTGGTCACGGTGGTCAACAGCATCGTCCAGACCCTCGGCGGCCAGGCCGGCGACGCGGTTGGCGCGGCAAGCGCGACCGGCTTCCACCAGAGCTTCGGCACTGCTGCGGACCAGGGCGGCATGCCGCCCTGCCAGCTCGCCCTGCTCTCCAACGAGCGCCAGGTGGTGGCCGTCCTCTCGGCCTCGCGGGATCCGGTGCAGGTGGCGGGTGACATCTTCAACCGCAGCGCCAACGTGCTGCCGCCCGAAGCCATTCCATGCATCGGCTCGATCGGCATCAATTTCACCCCCCTGCTGCGGGCCCTGGTCCAGATCGCCGGCGGGGCGCCCCAGCCAATCCTGCCCAGCGCCGAGACCGCGCTGGTGATCAAGGCGATGCCGCAAGGGCAGCTCTCCCTCGATGCTGTGCTGCCGGTCCAGGCGCTTGCCCAGCTGGTGCGCGATTCGGGCATCCAGCAGACCACGGGCAACACGGGCAACACGGGCAAGTAGCCAGGCGGGGAGCCGGTAGGTGGACTGCTCGCCGAGCTGGGACGTTGATTTTCAGTTTTATCGAGTCCCCAGCGAGTTAAGAACCTGACGCCTGAACCACTGACCAGCCCGAGGACCTGACATGCCCGCACCCGCCACCAAGATAGCCATGCTGACCGCCGGAGGTCTTGCGCCATGCCTCTCATCTGCCGTCGGAGGCCTGATCGAGCGCTATACCGATCTGGCACCCCAGCATGAGGTCATAGGCTATCTGTGCGGCTACAAGGGTCTGCTCATGGGTGAGCATGTGAAGGTCACTGCCGAGGTCCGCGCCCAGGCGGGCATCCTCCATCGCCATGGCGGCTCCCCCATCGGCAACTCGCGGGTCAAGCTCACCAACGTCGCTGATTGCGTGAAGCGGGGGTTGATCAAGGAAGGGGATGCGCCCCTGGCGGTCGCCGCCAAGCGCTTGGCCGACGATGGCGTGACCATCCTGCACACCATAGGCGGCGACGACACCAACACCACCGCCGCCGAGCTGGCCTCCTACCTCAAGAGCAACGGCTACAACCTGACCGTGGTCGGTCTGCCCAAGACCATCGACAACGACGTCTATCCGATCCGCCAATCGCTGGGTGCCTGGACGGCGGCGGACCAGGGCGCCGCCTTCTTCCAGAACGTGGTCAACGAGCAGAGCGCCAATCCGCGCATGCTCATCGTCCATGAGGTCATGGGCCGCAGCTGCGGCTGGCTGACCGCAGCGACGGCGCGCTCCTACCGCGAACGCCTGCGGCACATGGATTTCGTCCCCGGCTTCAACCTCGATCGCAGCCATATGGAGGTGGACGGGGTGTACATCCCCGAGATCGCCATCGACATCGAGGCGGAGGCCAGGCGCCTGAAGCAGAAGATGGACCGCAAGGACTGCATCAACATCTTCGTCAGCGAGGGAGCCTGCGTCGGCCAGATCGTCAAGGAGCTCGAATCGCGGGGCGAGAGCATCGAACGCGATGCCTTCGGACACGTCAAGCTCGACAAGGTCAACGTCGGGAGCTGGTTCTCCAAGCAGTTCGCCAAGCTCATCGGCGCGGAGAAGGTGCTGGTCCAGAAATCGGGCTACTTCGCCCGCGCCGCTGCGGCCAACGGCGAGGATCTGCGCCTGATCAAGAGCATGGTCGATCTCGCGGTCGACTGCGGGCTGCGTGGCATCGGCGGGGTGATCGGCCACGACGAGGAGCGCGGCGGCGTGCTGCGGGCGATCGAATTCGAGCGCATCAAGGGGGGCAAGCCCTTCGACACCGCCCAGGCGTGGTTCGATGAGCTGCTGAAGGGCATCGGACAGCCGCTCGGCACCAGGGTCCAGGTGGCGCATGGCGGCGGCGGCGATTCCTGATCATGCGCTATCTCGTCACCGGCGCAGCGGGTTTCATCGGCTTCCACTGCTGCCAGCGGCTGCTCGCCCAGGGCCACGACGTCATCGGCATCGACAATCTCAATGCCTACTATGATCAGGCGCTCAAGCGCGCCCGCCTCGCCCTGCTCGCCGGGTCTTGGACCTTCCATGAGCTGGACATCGTCGAGCGGGCCGGCATGGAGCAGCTGTTCGCCCGCGGCGGCTTCGAGCGCGTGATCCATCTCGCCGCCCAGGCGGGCGTGCGCGCCAGCCTGACTACGCCGGAGACCTACTTCGACACCAACCTGGTGGGCTTCGGCAACGTGATCACCGCCGCCAGCAGGCATCGCGTCGGCCATTTCGTCTATGCGAGCTCGAGCTCGGTGTATGGCCTCAATGCCACCTTGCCCTTCAGCACCCACAAGCCGGTCGATCACCCGCTCAGCCTCTACGCCGCGACCAAGAAGGCGAATGAGCTGATCGCCCACTCCTACTCCCACTGCTTCGGCCTGCCGACCACCGGCCTGCGCTTCTTCACCGTCTATGGACCGTGGGGGCGGCCGGACATGGCGCTCTATTCCTTCACCCAGGCGATCATCAAGGGCGAGCGCATCCAGCTGTACAACAACGGTCGGATGCGGCGATCCTTCACCTACATCGACGACATCGTAGAGGGCGTGCTGCGCATCGCGGATAGGGTCGCGGCCCCGGATGCGCAGTTCGATGCCCGCGTCCCGGATCCCGCCTCCAGCTCAGCGCCCTACCGCGTCTACAACATCGGCAACCACCGCTCGGAGGAGCTCACCACCTACGTGCGCCTGCTCGAGGAGAGCATCGGCACCAAAGCGATCATCGAGTTCATGCCGCTCCAGATCGGCGACGTGACCGCGACCGAGGCGGACATCTCCGACCTCAACCATGACGTCGGCTTCACTCCCTCGACCACCGTGGCGGTCGGCATCCCGCGCTTCGTCAGCTGGTTCCGGCAGTACCACCGGCTCTGAGAGCCGAACGTGCCGTCCGCGGCATCGAGATGGGGGTTCCCAGGGCATAGACCGGACGGCGATCGCCGTTAGCCTAAGGACCTCAGCGGCGCCGGTAGCTCAACTGGATAGAGCATCGGACTTCGGATCCGACGGTTGGGGGTTCAAATCCCTCCCGGCGCGCCAATTGCCCGTGAACGGCGCGTCCATCGCCCCCTGCATGACGGCAGCTGCTGAGAAGGCGCATGCGGGTTGGCAGACGGCCACCGTTTGTGGCCATTGCCCAGGTCGAGCATCTACCCTGGACTGGAGGATGGCTTGATCGCACCCCGGGACTTGAAGCGCTGGATGAGCGCATTCCTGTCGCTGGCCGCAAGCGGCGAGGTCGGTGAGGCATTCGCCCGCCATGTCGATCCGGATTCCTTCATCCACCATAACCAGCACGTCAGGCACGGCAGGGAATCGCTGATCGCGGCGATGAAGGACAGCGCAGCGCGGAGGCCGAAGCGCTCGTTCACGGTCATCATGGCGATCGAGGAGGGGGATCGGGTGATGACCTGTTCCCACGTCCAGATGCCCGACGCCGGTGTCGCCATCGCGGTCGTCCATATCGCACGCTTCCAAGGCGACCGCATCGTCGAATTGTGTGATGTGGGGCACGTCATCGCCAAGGACTCGCAGAACGAGCAGGGCATGTTTTGAAGGGGAGGCCCAGTAAGGCGATTGCAAGTGCGGGTGCTGCCGGTGAGCGGATGCTATTTCTTGGTGTTGGCCCGGATCTCCTCGAGCACGGCGACGATCGACTGGAGCACGATCTGGTTGCCGGCGTTCGCTTCATCCTCGATGGCGAAGGTGGGCTGGACCCTGGCATCCGCGCAGATGACCACCAGCAGGTTCGATACCAGGCGCTGTGCCGATTCCTGGCTGATCGGGATGCCCTTGGCCTTGATCTTATCAATTGCGTCGTCGACGATCTGGACCGCTCCTTCGACGACAATCCTGCGGGCGCCGATCAGCGCCTGGGCCTGCTGGCGGATGAGCATCTGGGGGGCGATCTCCGGCGCATACGTCAGATCCGACAGCTCGAAGCTCAGCACCGACAATCCCACCGACGTGACCTTGGCTTGCAGGATCGCCACCATCTCGGCGCCGATCTTCGCCGCCTCCGACTTGAGGCAGTGGCCATCCGGGGACTCGTAGGGGTATTTGGAGGCGATCTGCTTGATGACCGCCACCGCCTGGGCGCGGATGAAGGCATGGAAGTCATCGACATTGAGGGCGGCGAATGCGCTGTTCGAGACCTTGTAGGTGCAGATCGCCGCCATGATGATTGGATTCGCATTCGCATCCGCGACCGTGGTCTTGTGCAGCTCGATGGCGTGCTGGCGCGTGCTGATCTTGAGCAGTCGGCGGCCGAAGATGTTGAGGAAGTAGATCCCCGGCTTGCTCTTGACCGTACGTAGCGTGCCCCAGTAGAGGACGGCCAGCTCCTCGTTGGGGTTGAGGATGTACCAGCTGGCAAGCAGGGTGAACGGCAGGGCGAGCAGTCCGAGGATCAGGCTGAGGGGATTCATGCGGGTGGTCTCCGAGGATCGCTGGTCGCCTGCCGCTGGCGCATCAGGGCGGCTGGACGGCAGCCGGCCGGTGCCACCGCACTGCCGCACTCGCCCGCCGGCGCCCGATCACTGAGGGGTTGGAGGGCCATCCGCACGGCAGCCGGGTTCAGGTATCGTATGCCGCCGCCGGCGGACCGGTGGAGGGGTCGAGCCAGCGCGCGAACGACGGGATGAGTTGGGACAGCTGCGCCGAGGTGAAGGGCTTGATCACGTAGCTCTCCACCTGGAGCTCCTTGCAGCGCAGCCGGTCGCTCTCGCGGTTCGAGCCGGTGAGGACGACCAGGGGGATCGACTGGTAGCGCGGATGGGTGCGCAGGTAGCCGAGGAAGTCGCGGCCGTCGACCTGCGGCAGGGTCAGGTCGAGGACGATCAGGCTCGGCCGCGGACCGCCGGCCGGGGTGCCGGTCTGGTCGAGGTAGACCAGCGCCTCGAAGGCGTCCGGGAAGCTCAGGAGCTCGGCCTTGAGGCCGCTGACCTGGAACGCTCGCCGGAACAGATCGCGGTCATCATCGCTATCGTCGATATGCATAACGCGGGGTAGATCTGGCATGCCGACGACGATCCTAGCCGGACCTCAGGCATAGCAACATGCCGGCACGGTCGAGAACCGCCGAGGACGCGGGGGGCTGATTTTATATGATTGACTTCGATCATATAATGCTACGCTGCCCGGTATGCGCGTGGCTGATGAGGTGGTTCGGACGCGGCGGCAGGAGGTCGCTCAGCTGCTCGCCCGACACCAGTACCTGGCGGTGTCCGAGCTCTGCGCACGCTTCGCCATCAGTCCGGCGACGGCACGCCGCGACCTTGCCGCCCTGGCGGCGGAACGCTCGATAACGCGCACCTATGGCGGTGCGCTGGTGGAATTCAACCAGCGCTTCCGCTCTTTCGGAGAACGTCGCGAGCACAGCGCCCAGGCCAAGGGCCGCATCGCCGCCGCCGCCGTGACCCTCATCGCCCCGGGCACCGTCTGCTACCTGGACGGCGGCAGCAGCGTCTATGCCCTGGCCCAACTGCTCGCCGCCGGCGGCCCGCGTCCGCTGACCATCGTCACCATCAATCTCCCCGCTGCCGAGCTGCTGGCGCAATGCGACGGCATCGAGCTCAATCTCCTCAGCGGCCAGTACCTGCGCCGGCAATCCGTCTTGCTCGGCGACAAGACCCAGGCGGCAGCCCGCCTGTGGCGCTATGACCGGGCTTTCCTCGGTGCCGAGGCGGTCAACGCCCGTGGGACCTGGAACTCGATGCCGGAGGTGGTGCAGGTCCAGCGGGCGGTGGCCAAGAACGCCCGCTCCACCTGTTTCCTGGTCGATGCGCAGAAGCTCGGCGCCACCGCCCCCGAATTCCTGCTGCCCTGGACCCGCATCGACCGCGTGGCCTGCGATGCCGGGCTCGAGCGCTTCGACGAGCTGGGCATCCCGGTTGCGCGCAAGCAGCTGCTGCTGGCTTGAGATGCCACGCCGCATCCGCGACCGGGGCGGTGGCCGCGGCAGGGCAGAGCGCCCGCATCGGTGGTGAGGGATGTCAGCAGGTATCGCGAACGACTGGGTCGACTACGAGCGGCCGTGCCGTGAGCTGACCAAGGGTACGTGTCCGGCCAATTCCCGTTAAGGCAGGAATCCGAAGCGGCGTGACCACTTGCCGCAGCGCGGTCAGTTCTTCTTGAGCTGCGGTGCCAGCGATCGTGGCGTCAGCGTAGCCGGATCGGTCGC
>Ga0302157_10000189_pt1 | contig 80775 bp, 72 predicted proteins | sample I_Bog_N3_3_FD_193502 | JGI IMG/M metagenome (GOLD analysis project Ga0302157, IMG submission 193502) | Peat permafrost microbial communities from Stordalen Mire near Abisko, Sweden - I_Bog_N3_3 | ecosystem: Environmental > Terrestrial > Soil > Wetlands > Peat | place: Sweden: Abisko, Stordalen... | reverse complement strand
AGCGAGCCGTATAGGATGTTCACCTCACGAGCCGAATTCCGCTTGAGCCTCCGTGCCGACAATGCCGATATGCGCCTGACCGACAAAGGGATCGCGTGGGGCTGCGTCGGACCGGCGCGCGCGCGCGCCTTTACGACCTATCGCGCCGCGCTCGGCGCCGCCAGGGAGCGCGCGCACGCGGACGGGGGAACCCCGTCGGAGCTTGCTCGGAAAGGGTTAGAGGTCCGTGCAGACGGTCGACGGAGGTCTGTGTTTGACCTGCTTGGGCAGGAATCCCTTGTTTTGGACCGTTTAGCCGAAGCTTTTCCGTGGCTGCATGATGTACCGTCGCGCATGCTGGGCGAGCTTCGGGCGCAATCGTGCTACAGTGGCTACATGAGCCGCCAAGCAGCAGAGATTCGCCGGTTTCAGCGTGAAGAGTCGATCTCGTTGGAGGGACTGGCCTATCACCAAATTGGCGGGCTTTCGGCTGAGATCCGGGACCGGCTTTCGCGTCTTCAACCCCGATCGGTTGGTGCCGCTTCGCGGGTGGAGGGGGTGACGTCGGCCGCGATCGCCGCGATTCTGGCGTACATCCATAAGGGGCAACCTGCCAGCCGGCGTTTCACGTGAAACAAGCCTCCGTCATTGTTCCACGTGAAGCGCAGGAGCGTCTGGAGCGATTTGCAGCGTTGCTCTTCGACTGGGCCAGCACGCTCAATCTGATCAGCAAGAACGATCGGGGTGCGATCTGGGACCGGCATATCGCCGACTGCCTGCAACTGGTGCCGCTGATCAAACCGGGCATTGATAGGGGAATTGACATGGGCTCCGGGGGCGGCTTCCCGGGTCTGGTGCTGGCTCTGGCCACCGGGATCAGCTTCGATCTGATCGAATCCGATCGGCGCAAAGCCGCATTTTTGCGAGAGGCTGTTCGCGCGACCGGTGCCCGTGCGCGGGTCCACGCGGCGCGGGTCGAGTCCGTGGGACTGCCGCCGGCCAAACTGGTCACCGCACGCGCACTGGCTCATTTGCCGAAGCTGCTGTGCCTCTCGGCACCCCACCTTGCTCCAGATGGTCACTGTCTCTTCATGAAGGGGACAAGCGTCGATGCCGAATTGACCGACGCGGCAAAGCAGTGGCACATGAGGGCCGAACGCTTCCCGAGCCAGACCGCACAAGGCTCAGTCATCCTTCGCATCAGCGAGCTGTCCCGTGCCGCATCCGCCGCCTGACGGCGCCGCGCCTCCGTATATCCCCCGTGTGATAGCCATCGCGAACCAAAAAGGCGGGGTCGGAAAGACCACGACGGCGGTGAATCTCGGCGCCGCCCTTGCGTCGAAAAAGCAGAACGTGCTGCTTATCGACTTGGACCCGCAAGGTAACGCGTCGACCGGTCTTGGCCTGTCCCGAGCCGAAAGGAACAACGGCAGCTACCGCCTGCTAATGGGAAATGCTTCGCTCGACTCTGTCATGCGCCCCACGCTGGTGCCTAATCTTGATGTGATTCCAGCGGACGCCGATCTGACCGGGGCCGAGATCGAACTCGTCAATGAGACTCGACGGGAGTACCAACTTAAAGATGCAATTGCGCCCCTGCGCGGGGCTGGTGGCCGCTACAGCTTCATCCTGATTGATTGTCCGCCCAGCCTTGGATTGCTAACCCTCAACGCCTTGGTGGCCGCCGATGCTGTTCTCGTGCCGCTGCAGTGCGAGTTCTACGCCTTGGAAGGACTTACCGGCCTTGCCAACACGATAGGCACGGTGCGTCGCGCCTTGAATCCAAGCCTTCATATCCACGGTATTTTGCTCACCATGTATGACCGCAGGAATAACCTGTCCGAGGATGTCGCGGCCGATGCCCGTGCCTATTTCAGGAGAGAAGTGTACGACACGGTCATACCGCGTAACATTCGCATTTCGGAGGCGCCGAGCTACGGAAAGCCCGTCTTGCTGTACGATCCACGGTCGCCCGGCGCCCAGGCTTATAACCGGTTGGCGACTGAAGTGCTTACCCGCGAAAAAGCGGCCGTCACAGCATCCGGAGCCGCGTGATGGCAGCAAAGGACGCCAGCCCCCGACTTGGGCGCGGGCTAGCTGCGCTGCTCGGCGACCGGACGGAGTCGTCCAGGGCATCTATCTTGCAGCTCCCCGTTGACGTGCTTGAATCCAACCCCTTCCAACCGCGCTCTGGCATGGACCAGACTGCGCTCGATGAGTTGACCGAATCGATCCGCGTCCGTGGCATCCTTCAGCCCCTGCTTGCGCGTCCGCATCCCGGCACCAGCGGCCGCTACCAGATCATCGCCGGCGAGCGCCGGTGGCGGGCCGCGGCTGCAGCCGGCCTGCACGAAGTCCCGGTGCTGGTCCGCGACATGCCGGACAGCGAAGCCGCTTCTGCCGCCTTGGTCGAAAACCTTCAGCGCCAGGACCTGAATGCTATCGAGGAGGCGGAGGGGTTCCATCGACTGCTCACCGAATTTGGCCTGACCCAGGAAACGCTCGCTCAGGCTGTGGGTAAATCCCGTAGCCATGTTGCCAACACCCTGAGGCTTCTCAACCTTCCGCTCCTTGTCCAGACGGAACTGCGCAGCGGAACGATCACCGCCGGACACGCTCGGGCCTTGCTGGCGTTGTCAGATCCCGAAGCGGGCATGAGAGCGGTGATCGCCCGGGGGCTTTCCGTGCGCCAGACGGAAGCTCTGGCAACCCAACAACCCGCGGCACGCGAGGTCAACAATACGCAACCCAGGGACCCCGACCTGGTTGCTGTCGAACGCGAATTGACATCGCATTTGGGCCTGAAGGTTCAGTTGTCCCAACGAGGCCGCGGCGGAAGCATCCGTATCGAATATGCTGATCTGGATCAGCTAGAGGCTTTGCTGGCTGTATTGCGTCGGTAATCTAATGCGCTGCTGCATGGCGGGCACCGACACGCAAGGCCCGGAACCACGCGGCTCCGGGCCTTGCGTAATCAGCCCGCTGACTTCACCTCGATCTTTTTCTGGTGCTCCACGGCCTTTGCGGTCTTAGGCAGGGTCACGGTCAACACCCCCTTTGCGAATGCCGCGCCAATTCCGTCCACGTCAATCCCCGACGGAAGGGAGAAGCTGCGCTGGAATAAGCCGTAGGACCGCTCCGAAACATGCACGTTCTTATTGGTCTCCTCCGTCTCTTGCTGCTTCTCGCCCTTGATGGTGAGCCTATCTCCTGAGACTGCGACCTCGATGTCCTTTTCGTTCGTCCCAGGCAACTCGGCGGTCAGCGTGTAGGCCGCGTCGTCCTCAGTGATGTCCACCGCGGGTGCCGGCAGGGTAAAGGCCGTCGGGCGGCCGGGCGGCTCGACACCGAACACGTGCGACAATGATGGCACACCCGTGAAGCGCTCGAAAACTCGATCCATTTCGCCGCGCAGAGAACTCCACACGTCGGTCGGATTCGCGGGCACCGGCGCGGGTCGTTTCACGTCCACCTGTTTCGTGGCCATGGTCAACTCCTGGGTTCGATGGCCTGATGCACTGGCCCTCCTATCCTCACGAGCCATGCGTCGAGCATTTTAGCCTGTGGGAGCTTGGCAGTCGGGCCAATGCAGGCAGCAACACCCGAACGTGATGGCGACTTCCCCTAGAACAGCGACATCTGCCTGTCTGCCGTGGCGCGCCCTGGTACGTCCGGGACAGCGAAGCTGCCGCAGTCGAGACCTTCGCGCGCCTCATCGAGGCCCCATTGCCTACAGGCGCGAGCGAAGCGGCGCAACAGCAGCTCCGCATACACGCCCTGGCCTGCCATTCGGTGGTGGAACCGCGCGTCGCTCAGCGCGCCGGAGCGTGTCTGCCGGATCAGGCTGAGCACGTGCCTGGCCCGCTCCGGGAAGTGCGTGTTGAGCCAATCCTCGAACATCTGCTTTAGCTCATGCGGCAGGCGCAGCAATACGTAGCCGGCATGGCGCGCGCCGGCTCGGGATGCGGCCTCCAAGATCTTCTCCAGTTCGGCATCGTTGAGTCCTGGGACGATCGGCGCGGTCATCACGCCGCAGGGCACTCCGGCACGCGTCAGCTCGGCGATGGCATGCAGTCGGCGGGCTGGGGTCGCGGCCCGCGGCTCCATGACGCGCGCCAATGCCGGGTCCAGCGTGGTTATCGAGACGTAGACGCGCGCCAGGCGGCGCACCGCCATGCTTGCCAGGATGTCGAGATCTCGCAACACCCCTGCCGACTTGGTCACGATGCTGACGGGGTGACTAAAGCGATCCAGAACTTCCAACACGGAGCGCGTCAGTTTCAACGTGCGCTCCACCGGCTGGTACGGATCGGTGTTGGAGCCGAGCGCCAACGTGCGCGGGACATAGCCCGCCTTGCAGAGTTCTTTCTCAAGCAACGCGGCGACATCGGGCTTGAAGACGATCTTGGTCTCGAAGTCGAGCCCCGGCGAGAATCCGAGATACGCATGCGTCGGCCGAGCATAGCAATAGATGCAGCCGTGCTCGCAGCCGCGATATGGGTTGATGGCACGGTCGAAGCCGATATCCGGTGAGCTGTTCCGCGCAATCACTGACTTGGTCCCGTCGCGGGTGAGCGTGGTGGCAATCTGCGGAAGCGTCCCGAATTCCGACGTCAGCGTTTCCCAGCCATCGTCGAACGGGCCAGCAACCTGCAGGTCATAGCGAGCGGGTGGATTCAGCGTCGCGCCGCGCCCGGAGCGGGTGAGTACGGGCATCCGCGCCTCATCAGGCTCTGGGTCAGGCGCGCCAGCCGCGTCGAGCGCAGAGCTATCCAGAGCGTCTTGCTTGCAAGCATAGGCATGATCGCGCATGGTTGTGTTCGCCGTTCGTTCCTAGAACGAGGCTTTCACACCCAGCCCGGCTGGTCAAGAACAAAAAGAGCACAGACGACTTCTCCGCCGAGGAATTTCCACTCTCAACGCCGTGCTTTAAGACGGGAAACCGCTGCCGAGCTTGCTGCTGCCCACCGACTTCGCGCGAAGGGTCTAACTGATTCGCTGAACGTTCGAAGCGCGCCTTATCCAGCTTCCGTCCGCACTGCAGATATCAGATCAGCGTCGAGAAACTCACGAAGCTACCGTCGGTCATTGCGATCGCCACCTACGTGTTCCTGACGTGCTCCTGCAACCGGGGCATCAGCTCAACCAGGTTGCATGGCCGATGGCGACTGTCGAGCTGGAGGACGAGAATACCGTCCCAGGCCTCCTTCACCGCCCCGGTGCTGCCCGGCAACGCGAACAGGTAAGTACCGCGCGCAACACCACCAACCGCGCGTGATTGCATGGTCGATGTGCCGATGGTCTGATAGCTCAGCATGCGGAACAATTCGCCGAAGCCTTCGATGCGCTTCTCCAGCACGCGGTCGAACGCTTCCGGCGTGACGTCACGACCGGTCACGCCCGTGCCGCCGCTCGTGATCACCACATCGACACCCGGATCGGCGATCCATGCGCGCAGTTGCCGCTCGATCGCGTCGGCATCGTCCATTTCGATTGCGCGTGCAACGAGACGATGGCCCGCTCTGTTTATACGTTCGGCGAGCGCATCGCCGGAACTATCATTCGCTGCGGTCCGCGTGTCCGACACAGTCAGAACCGCAATGTTAACCGCGATGAACGGACGGCTTTCGTCGATCCCTGCCATGCGCTGCGTCCCCTCGCGCGCCGGTCAGTGGAGCAGCGGCGCGGCCGCCACGATTGTGCCCTCTGGCGTGGGCGCCGTGAAGCTCGGGAACTTGCCTTCGACAAGCTCGTCCAGGCTCAGCGCGGGAAGAGCAAACAACGCGGCATAACGCCACGCGTAGGCCAGCACATGCTTCACGAAGTTGCGAGTCTCCTCGAACGGAATCGATTCGATGTATAACAGCGGATCATCCTGAGTGTTCATCTGCGCATCCCAGCGCGCGACATTGCCGGGTCCCGCGTTGTAGCTTGCCAGCACGCGAATCAAGTTGTTGCCTGCCACATCGTCGCGCGCGAGGTGGGCCACGTAACGCTGTCCGAGATCGAGATTGACCGCAGGATCTTTCAGCCGCCGCTCGCCCAGCAAAGGGTTGCCGGCGATGTACTGAGCGGTCACCGGCATGATCTGCATCAGTCCGCGGGCGCCCACCGGCGAAACGGCCTCGGGATCGAAATTCGATTCCAGCCGCGTCAGCGCATAGACGAGCGCCGGATCGAGACGAAACCCTCGCGCCAGCCGCGTACGGGGGAGCCTGACGCGCGGCACATCGCCAGCCAGCACGCCAAGTTGCGCGGCAAGATCAGTGAACCCAAGGGCGCCCGCGACAAGCCGAAGTGAATGGCTTAGCGCCGCATCGTCCTTCACCCGCGCCGCAAGGCATCGCAGCTCCGCCTCGGCCCGTAAGGATTGTCCCGTCTGCAACAGCGCGAATGCTCGTCGCCCCTCCGCGGTAGCGGCAACGCTGTCCATATCGACCGGGGACAGTACATCCGCCCGTTCGTCCAGGTTAAGCGCGCGCGCCGCCAGACGTCCGTAAAAGCTGCTCGGTGCCTGGGACGCGGTTTGCAGCCAAACCTCGTACTGATCGGCATCGCCGATGGCCTGCGATGCCCGGGCGGCCCACCACGCGGCCGCGGCCCGGTCCTCCGACGCTGCGAACGGCGCACGCGCGGCCGCCGCAAAGAACGCGGCGGCCTGTTCAGCATCACCCAGCCGCCAGGCGGCCAGACCGGCGACGTAGGCGGGCAGCGCCGGGCGTGTATCCGGTGGGGCGCGCAGGAAAGCGTCGCCCGCGAGGCTCAATGCCTCGGTATCGCGGTTGCGGGTGAACAAAACCTGCGCGACCTTGCCCCGAAGCAGCGCCGTTTCGACGGCAGCCAACCCGCGCGTTCCGTTGATCAGCCGAAGCGCGGACTGCTCTTCCCCGGCCTGTGCCCTGAGCACGACGGTTCGCTCCAACGCCGTATTGCGCGCGAGGGCGGGGACTTCGGACGCGGATGCATCCTCCTCCGATCCGATTGCGCCGAGGCTGGGCAACGTCGCGAAAGCGGCGGCGGCTGGCCGGGGCGCGCCTTTTCGCAAGTGCTTGATCAACAGCGAATGGATCGCCGGGGCGTCCGGCTGGCTGCCATACCGATCGAGCCAGGCGCTCAGCTCCGGAACGGTCGCTCGATGGAACCGGCCCAGATAGCGGTCGGCGAGGATCGGTCCGAGCAGCAGTTTGTCGTCCAATTCGGATGTTGCGCGCCGCGCCGACGGTATGTCGCCCCGGGCCTGAAGTGCGAAGATACGGCGGACGCGCGCCGCATCGCTGGGCAATAGCGGCTCCGGCAGCGCCACACCCCAGTTGCCGCCGTGCATCGCCACCCGCGGCATCGCCATGGCGGACTGCTCGCTGCCATTGCCCGATCCATCGGTCCTCGCCGATGCCGAGGCGGTCGCCCCGGCGAGGATTGCTGCCCCGGCAACAAGCGCCCGGGTGGCGGGATGGCGGGAAAACGCTCGACCGATCGCTCGCATGGGGCAGGCGCTACACAGCTATTCCATGGAGCGCAACCCATCCCACTGAGATTGGTCTTATAATACGAGACGCCGTTATCAAGAATCAGCAGCTTAAGACCGCAAATTAAGACGGTTTCTTGGCCGCTTTCCTTCAAGTCTGGGCGAGGTCAGCCTCCAACGCCCGCCGAAGGAGCCGCAACGCCACCCAGGCGGTCCGCCGCTCAGCCGGTCCCTTGGCAACGGCGGCGGGTGAGGGCATGGCCAGCGCAGGGAACCGACGCGCTGTTCCTGGAAGGAGCGGCTCGGTCCACGCTGGGGCTCGCCGGCGGGCACCGAGCAGCGTCCGCGCCGCGAGCGTTCCCAGCACGACAACCCGTCGCGGGGTCGCCAGGTCGATCAGCCGGTACAGAAAGGGCAGGCAGATGGCCAGCTCCGCCGGCGTCGGCGGCCGGTTTCCCGGCGGACGCCAGGGGATCAGGGGTGCCAGCAACAGCCGCGCGCGGTCCAGGGCGATGCTGGCCAGCATGCGGTCCAGCGTGCTCCCGTCTGCGCCGGCGAATGGGCGCCCGGCGCGATCGTCTTCCGCGGCCGGAGGCTCGCCAATCAGCAGCAGCCCGGCTGCCGGGTCTCCGGTCGGGAGCACTGCCTGGGTCGCGGTGTCGCGCAGGGCACAGCCGTCGAAGTCCGCCATCGCGGCATACAGCGCGTCGAGCGTCGCGGCCGCTGTGGCCGCCGCAGCAGCGCGCTCCGCCGCCGAGCCGCGAGATGCGAACGGTGTCGGGGCGGCCGGCGCCGCCAGCTTACCGGCTGCAACGGGCGGCGCCGCCAGCTTACCGGCTGCAACGGGCGTGGCGGGCAGGCCAGCGGGCACGCTGCCGCGCGTCGGCCGAAGCCGATCGACCGGCGTGTCTTCCAGCGCCTCGTCGGCGCCGAACTCGATCTGAAGCTTCAATGCGTCCATCGCGTCCATCGCGTCCACTCCCGCACGCCCGCCCGTTTTGCGCAACGACCAATCTCCGCCTACGCTGCGGCCAACAGCATGGTGGAGCGACCGATGGCGGATGAACTGCCCCCGCGTGAGACCATGGCGTTCGACGTTGTGGTGGTAGGCGCCGGCCCCGCGGGTCTGTCCGCGGCGATCCGCCTGAAGCAGGTCGCGCCCGATGCCATGGTGTGCCTGGTGGAGAAGGGCGGCGAGGTGGGCGCGCACATCCTGTCCGGTGCCGTCCTGGAGCCGCGCGCCCTGAACGAGCTGATCCCCGACTGGCAGGCGAAAGCTGCGCCACTCGATACGCCGGCGCGTGAGGACCGATTCCTGTTCACGACCGCGACCCGTGCCATCCGCCTGCCCACCCCGCCCCAGATGCACAACCATGGCAACTTTATCGTCTCGCTCGGCGATGTCTGCCGCTGGCTGGCGCAGCAGGCGGAGGCGCTCGGCGTCGAAATCTACCCGGGCTTTGCTGCGGCCGAGCTGTTGGAGGAGGACGGGCGGATCGTTGGGATCGCCACCGGGGATATGGGCATTGGCAAGGACGGCAAGCCTACCGCCAACTTCCAGCGCGGCATGGAATTGCGCGCCACTTATACTCTGTTCGCCGAAGGCTGCCGGGGTTCGCTGACCAAGCGGCTGATCGAGCGCTTCGCCCTGGCCAACGGGCGCGCGCCCCAAACCTATGGCATCGGCATAAAGGAGCTGTGGGAGGTTCCGCCCGAGCACCACAAGCCGGGTCTGGTGGAGCATACGATCGGCTGGCCACTCGACCGCCATACCTACGGCGGCTCCTTCCTGTACCATTTCGGGACCAACCTGGTCTCCTACGGCTTCGTCGTCGGGCTCGACTACGCCAACCCCTGGCTCTCGCCATTCGACGAGATGCAGCGGTTCAAGACTCATCCGAAGATGCGTTGGCACTTCGAGGGCGGCCGGCGGATCAGCTACGGCGCGCGGGCACTGAACGAGGGCAGCATCCAATCGCTCCCCCGCCTGACATTCCCCGGCGGCGCGCTGATCGGCGATTCGGGCGGCTTCCTGAACGTGGCGAAGATCAAGGGAACGCACACCGCCATGAAGTCCGGCATGCTGGCCGCGGAAGCTGTGGCCGAGGCGTTGGCGAACGGCCGTCCGGCCGAGCCCGCCGCATACGCCGATAAGCTGCGTGCGAGCTGGATTTGGCCGGAGCTGTCCGCAGTCCGCAATATTCGGCCAGCGTTTGCCAAGTATGGACTGTATGGCGGGCTGCTGTATTCCGCAGTCGATACCTATCTGTTCCGGGGCAAGGCGCCCTGGACCCTGCACGAGGCGAAACCCGATAACGAGACCTTGTTGCCGGCCAGTCAGGCACCGCACATCGCCTATCCGAAGCCGGACGGCGTGCTGACGTTCGATCGGCTGTCCTCCGTGTTCATCAGCAACACGAATCACGAGGAAAACCAGCCGCCGCATCTGAAGCTGCGTGATCCCGCCAAGGCGATTGCGGTGAATTGGGAACAGTACCGCAGCCCGGAGACCCGGTATTGCCCCGCGTCCGTCTACGAGATTGTGAACGCGGAACAGGGCGAGCCGCGATTGCAAATCAACGCACAAAACTGCGTTCATTGTAAAACGTGTGACATCAAGGACCCGTTGCAGAATATCGACTGGGTCACGCCGGAGGGCGGCGGCGGACCGAATTATCCGGGCGGCATGTGACGCGCCGCTGGCCGTTCAAGTAAAAAAACCGCGCGCCCACTTCAAATCTGCATGACATCGCCTTCGTGTCTGATCTAGATTGTTGCCATGCAGTCCGCCCGACGTTTCCGACGCGCCGCCGTCCTCGGTTTTTCGCTGTTCACGGCTTCCATCGCTGCCGGCCCGCTATCCGCCCGGGCGGAGACGCGCTACGGCCCCTACACCCAGGCCGGCGCATACGGCGCGTATCTGGCCGGGCGCTTCGCGACGGCGCAGTCCGATCCCGCCAGAGCGGCCGACGAATTCCTGCGCGCGTTGGCCATCCGGCCCGGCGACGAAGATGTGCGGCAGGAGGCGTTCCTCGCCGGCCTGATGGCCGGCCGGCCCGAAGCCGCGGCGCTGGCCCGGCAGATGCCGGAAAGCCAGGCGGCACAGCTCCTGCTTGCCAACCAGGACATTCTCGCTGGACGCTGGAGCGCCGCCGAGCAGCGCTTCGCCGGCATGTCGCGGGACGATGGTCTGACCCAGCTCCTGCAGCCGATTCTGGTTGCCTGGACGCAGCAGGGTGCCGGCCATACCGACCAGGCGCTGGCCACGCTGCGGCCGTTTCTCGAAGCCCAGCGCCTGCACGCGGTGTATGCACTGAACGCCGCGCTGATTGCCGATCTCGGCAATCGCACGGCGGAGGCGACGCGCCTGTATCGCGCCGCTCAGTCCGAATTTCCTGGTCCCACGCTCCGACTCGCGCAGATCCTGGCAAGCTGGCACGCGCGACAGGGCCATCTGGCCGAGGCCGAGCGCACCATCGCCAGCCTGGCGGACACTTCGCCGGAAACGGCGATCGCGTTGCCGGGGCTTGCGGCCGTGCTGCGCACCCGCCCGGTCACCCGTGCCAGCGAAGGCATCGCCGAGTCCTATCTCGCGCTCGCCGCGGCATTGCGGGATCAGGATGCTGGCGACTACGCCATGGTGCTGTTGCGGCTGTCGCTGACGCTGCGGCCCGACTTTACCGCAGCGCGGCTTCTGGCGGCCGAAATTCTGGAGAACCAGCGGCACCTGCAGGCGGCTCAGAGCATGCTGGCGGCGATTCCGGCGTCTGATCCGCTGGCGCCGGTGGTGGCCGTCCGGCAGGCGTTTCTGATCGACCAGTTGGGCCGCACCAACGATGCCCTGCGTGACTTCCAGGCCCTGGCCCGCGCCTATCCGAACAGCCCGCTGCCCGACCTGCATGCCGGCGACATCCTGCGCGTGAAGCAGCACTACCCCGAAGCGATCGCCGCCTACGACCGGGCGATCGCCCGCATTCCGGCGCCGGGACCGAACGACTGGCCGGTGTTCTATGAACGCGGCATCGCCTATGAGCGGTCCCACCAATGGCAACTGGCGGAGGCCGATTTCCGCCACGCGCTCGCGCTGTCGCCGGACCAGCCGCTGATCCTCAATTACCTGGGCTATTCCTGGGCGGACATGGGCCAGCATCTGGCCCAGGCGAAACAGATGATCCAGAAGGCAGCGGAGCGCCGGCCGAACGACGGGGCGATCGCCGATAGCCTGGGCTGGGTGCTCCTGCGTCAGGGCGATCCGGTTCAGGCGGTGAAAGCGCTGGAACGGGCGGTGGAGTTGGAGCCGGAAGATTCGACGATCAACGGCCATCTCGGCGACGCTTACTGGGCGTCCGGCCGCAAGCTGGAGGCCACGTTCCAATGGCGCCGCGCGCTGACCCTGAACCCTGGGCCGGATGACGCCGCCAAGCTGGAGGCAAGGCTGCAGGCCGGCCATCCCACCGCCGTCGTCGCCGGCCCGTCTTCTCCATCCACTCTGGGCGAGTGAGCCTCCCGCGTTGAGCGCGCCTGTGGGCGTTAAGACGGGCGTTAAGACGGGCGTCGAGACGGCGCCGGCCAAGATCAACCTGTTCCTGCACGTGGTTGGCCGGCGCGAGGACGGCTATCACAGGCTCGATAGCCTGGCGGTGTTCGCCGGGGTTGGCGACCGGCTGTGGGCGGAGCACGCGGACGATTTGTCCCTGACCATTGATGGGCCGTTCGGGGCGTCGCTGAGCGCAGAGCCCGATAACCTGGTGTTGCGCGCGGCCCGGGCGCTTGCCGCCGAGGCCGGGGTGCCCCCGCGGGCGCATCTGCGCCTGGAAAAAAACCTGCCGGTTGCTTCAGGCATTGGCGGCGGGTCGGCGGACGCCGCCGCGGCGTTGCGGCTGCTCTGCCGGCTGTGGGGCATCACGCTTGCTCCGGCGGTGCTGGCGGGCCTGGCGGCGGGGCTGGGGGCGGACGTGCCGGTTTGCCTGAAAGGGCGGCCAACGCGCATGGGCGGCGTCGGCGAGGTGCTGGAACCGGTCGCGGCCTTGCCGGAATGCGGGCTGGTGCTGGTCAATCCGGGCGTCGGGCTTTCTACCGCCGAGGTGTTTCGTGTCCGGGCTGGCGGCTTTTCCGCGGTCGCCGTGTTGCCGCCGGAATGGGTGGACGCCCCGGCTATGGCGGCTGACCTCGCGGCGTTGCGCAACGACCTGGAGCCCCCGGCGGTGACGTTGCGGCCGGAGATCGCCGCGGTGCTGGCTGCGCTTGCCGGGACACCCGGCTGCCTGCTGGCGCGCATGAGTGGGTCGGGCGCAACGTGCTTCGGCCTCTTCCCTGGTGCCGCGATGGCGTCGCTGGCGGCGAGCGGATTGGCGCGGCCCGGATGGTGGTGTTGGGGCGGGCATATCCTGCGCGGCTGAACCAAGGCTTTACGACCCCGCGCCGGGGACCTATCACCTGCCGGCGGCTGATGGGGCGTCGCCAAGCGGTAAGGCAACGGATTTTGATTCCGTCATACGGAGGTTCGAATCCTCCCGCCCCAGCCAGCTCGCTTTCCACAATTCCCGCGCGATCGGGCTTGCCTCCAGCCGCACCTGCGCGGCGTCCGCCGCCCGCCGTTCTCGCCGAGCGATCAGGTGTCGGGCGGCCACACGACCGCGTAGATCGGTCGGCGTGCGGCGGAGCGCCTCGGCAAGCGCCTGCCACTGGCCGGCCGACGCATGGCTGAGGGCGGCACGGGTTTCCCAGGCCCAGTCCAGCTTCCGGATCGCACGGCTGCTCCTCCTCGGCCTGCCGGTGGGCTTGCGGCGCGTCCTCGATGGGGGCAGACCCTCAGAATCCCTTCAAACCGTGGTCGATCCATTCGACACCTTGGCCAACGTCGATCGGCGTTGACGGGGTGCCGGCCACGACTTGCATGACCGGGCGCGTAAGGTTCTGATCAACGTCGCCGACAATATCGGCAAGACGCACTTGCGATAGTGCCTGCGCGGAAGCCCGCACAGTGCTGCGCAAATATTCGCACAGTGGAGCGTGAAACGCCGCGCTCTTGACTGTGCCCCGCCAGGGGCGGAATGTGTAAGAGAGCAATCCTTCTGGATATGCGCTGATGTTTGACAAAAGACTCATGCGGCGGGTGATGCTCGGCGAGGCCAAGGGGCAGCTCGACATCGATGTATCGGCGTTGCTCGAAGACATCCTCGGCCACTTGCGCGAGCTGTTCAATGTCCGCCAGGGCAGCGTGCCGATCCGGCTCGACTACGGCATGAAGGATTTCAACGATGCGGCGTACCGGTTCCCGGATACTCTGCTGCTGATTCGCAACGAGATACGCCGCCAGATCGTCACGTTCGAACCGCGGTTGCGCGATGTCACGGTACGCCATTTGGCGATGCCGGACGAACCGCTGAAGCTCGTCTTTTCAGTCGTCGCCACGGTTGGACTGGCGGATTGCGCGCAGCGCGTCTCGATGGAGACCGAGGTCAGCGCGAACGGTTTCATCCGGCTCGTGGCATGAGCCCACAGGTGCACCAGTGACCTTCCGCCGCTATTATGAAGATGAGCTGGCCTACCTGCACGACCTGGGCGAAGCATTCGGCCGGGCGAACCCCGCGATTGCCGGCCTGTTGTCACGCCAGGGAACCGATCCGGATGTCGAGCGGCTGCTGGAAGGCTTCGCCTTTCTGACCGGCCGGCTCCGCCAGCGGCTGGACGAGGAGCTGCCAGAGCTATCGCATGGGCTGCTCGCGCTGCTCAGGCCGCAATATCTGCGCCCCGTTCCGGCGATGACCACGCTTTGCTTCGCCGCAGACGCTGCCGGCGTCGTGACGGTGCCGAAGGGAGCCGGGGTCGCATCCCGGCCGGTCGAGGGTGTCGCATGCCGGTTCCGGACCTGCTCGAACCTCGATGTGCTGCCGGCCTCGGTTTCGGCGGTGCAGTTCCAGGCCGGCGCCAATGCCGCGGTGCTGAGCGTCACGGTCCGCCTGGTGCAAGGTGCCACGTTCGGGGCCATCGCGGGACGGACGCTGCGCCTGTTCCTGAATGGCGAACAGGATCCACGGCTGGGCGCGCGTCTGCTGCGAGCGCTGTTGGTCGATCTGGAGCAGATCGAACTCGCCGTCGGCACGGCCACGTGGCGTTTGCCGCCCGGTGCCCTGCACCATGGCGGCTTCGACCCGGAGGAAGCAGCACTGCCCTGGCCATCGAACGCGTTCACCGGACACCGCGTGCTGCAGGAATACCTGGCATTCCCCGAGAAGTTCCTGTTCGTGGACCTGGCGTCACTGCCCGCAGATCTGCGTGGCGGCGGCGATACGCTGACCATCGCTTTCCGGTTTGCCCGAATCCCTGATTTGCCCGATCGCATCACCGCCGGAAACATCCGGCTCAATTGCGTGCCGGCGATCAACCTGTTCGCTGCGCCGGCCAATCCGTTGTCGCTCGACCCCGGGCGGATGGAGTACCGTCTGGTGCCCGCTGGACCGGCAAGCCGTTACGCGCGGATCTATTCGATTGACCGCATGGAAGGTCTGATCCAGGGCCGCCCGGATGCGCTGGTCCTGCCTGCCTTTGAATCCTTCCGCCATCTGCGGCCCGGCCAACCGGGCGCGTTCTATCGCTCCCGCATGCGGCAGGCGATCCTGGGCCGTGGCGGCGAGCTGTGGATCAGCTTCGTCGATGGCGGCGACAGGCCTGTGCTGCCCAAGGTGGATACCGTCTCCGCCACGCTGACTTGCACCGATGGCGAGCTGTCCGAACTGATACCGGTCGGCGGCCTGGATCAGGTCGCGGTCGGCAGTCCCGCCGCCATGTCATTTCGCAACGTCACACCGGTCACGCCGGAGGCGTCGCCACCGTTGGAGGGCGATACGATGTGGCGTCTGGTCGCCGGGCTGGCCCGCAGTATGAGCCCGCTGATCGACATCGAATCCCTGCGCAGCCTGATCGCCTCCTACGACTTTCGTGCCATTCATGACGAGCAGCAGCGGCGGCGGCTGGAGCTGCAGGTTTCCGGCCTGCTCGATCTCGGCATGGAGCCGATGGAGCGGCTGGTGAAAGGGATTCCGCTGCTCGGCCGGCAACTGACCGTCACCGTGAAGGAAAGCGGTTTCGGCGGCGCCGAGGGCGCATTCCTGTTCGGGGCGGCGTTCGAGGCGTTCATGGGCGCCTATGCCGGGCTGAACTCCTGCTACCGCCTCGTGATGCACTGCGCGGAGAGCAAAGTGCGCTTTGCCTGGCCGGTGCGGGCCGGCGCCGCAGCCGTGCTGTGACCGTCGCAGGGAATGCCGAGGCAATCGTCGCGCGGCTAGGTGTGCAGGCCGGCGGCTTTTCATTCGTCTGCGCCGTCGATGTCTTGCAGGAAGCTTTCGGCGGCACCCGGCCCGTCGGGACGATCGGACCGGTCGAGCAGGAAACCATCCTGTTTCGCGCCGGCGCCACGCTCGGGTTCCCGGCAGCGGATATTCGTGAAGTCGCGGCACGCCCGGCCGCTGACGGCCCGGCTTGGCCGGTGGAGATGAAAGTCACCTTTCTCGGGCTGTACGGACCCTCCTCGCCCATGCCCGCTTTCTGGACCGAGACGATACTGGGAGACGCGGATGAGGCGCGGAATCCCCGCGACTTCCTGGACCTGTTCGACCATCCGATGATCGCTCTGGTGCATCGCATCAGTCGTCATTACCGCATCCACATGCGGTTCGATCGGGCGCTTGAAGGCCCCGCGCCGCGAGCACTGATGGCGCTGATGGGGCAGATCGGCGGGAAGACGCTGGCGAAGACGCTGGACTGGACGCGCCTGTTGCCGTTCGCCGGTCTGTTCGCTCATTTCACGCGGTCACGCGATACGGTCGTCCGCATCGTCGCCGGCTATTTCGACATACCGGTGGCGGTGGAGGAATGGGTCGCGCGCAAGGTGCCGATCCCGCCCGATCAGCAATTCACGCTTGGCAATCCCGAGGCGCTGCTCGGCAGTGGAACCGTGCTGGGCGAGAGCGTGCCGGACGTGGCCGGCGCGGTGGCGCTGGTGCTCGGCCCGCTGCCGCTCCCGGTGTTCGAGGATTTCCTGCCGGACGGCACCAAGCGGCGGGAGTTGCGGGCGCTGCTGACGATGATTCTGCGCGAGCCGCTCGCCTGCTTTGTGGACCTCGTGCTGGATGCAGGCGAGGCCAGCGGACTCGTGTTGGGCGGAGCACGACTCGGTTGGACCACCTGGCAGACCGGTGGCGACGGCGAGATGCGCTGCCCGACCGGATTGATCTGAAACCGGAGAATGCGGATGATCAAGCTTGACCTGCAGACCAGTTGGGCCGGCAGCCTCGTCCCCATACGCGTTTACGCGCGCGAAGCAATCTCGGATTGCTACGAGCTGACGCTCGATGTGCTGAGCAGCGAAGCCTCGCTGCCGCTTGCCGATGCGTTGCAACATCCGGCCACCGTCACAATCGCTCTGGGCGAGCAGCAGCGCTGCGTGCCCGGCGTCGTTACCGAGATGGCCCTGATGGGAAGCCTGCCAGGCGAGCAGTTCTGGTACCGCTTGATACTGGTGCCGCGGCTGCGCTTGCTTGAACTGACACGGCGCAGCCGGGTGTTCTGCACCGAGAAGCCGTCTACGGTCGGCCAATTGCTCCAACAGGCCATCGCCAGCGCCGAGGGAATCACGATTCCCAGCACCGATGTCAGGCTTAATCTGCAGACGAGCAGCTATCCGATGCTCGACATGGCTGTGCAGTATGCCGAAACGGATCTCGCCTTCCTGTCACGCCGCGCCGAGAATGCCGGCATCTCTTATTACTTCGAGACCGGCGATGGGACCGATCGGCTGGTGTTCTGCGACGCCAATGTCTGCTTTCCCATGCTGGGCGGCGACACGGACAGCAGCAGCCTGCCTTACCGCCCGAGCGTTGGCGTCGCCGATCCCGGACCCGCGGTGCGATCCGTGGAACTGCTGGCGCGGCTTACCCCGCAGACAGCGCAACTCAACACCCGCGACTGGACGAGCCCGGACCGGCTGCTCCTGGTGCGGTCCGATCCGCAACCGAACGGGCTGGGGCTGCAAGAGTGGGAGGAGGAGGACGGCTACACCGATGCGGGATGGGGCGCCACGCTGGCGCGCGTGCGCGCAGAATCGCTGGCGGCCGCGCGGAGCGTGTTGCGCGGCAGAACCGACTGCCTGGCGCTTCAGGCCGGCTATGTGTTCACGCTCAAAGGCCACGACGCCGAGCACATGAATGGCCGCTACTTGGTGACATCGGTGACCCATGACGCCTGGGAATCGGTGGCCGGAGTCGAGTTCCTGCCGCATCGGACACCGCAGGGGGCCGGATACGGCAACAGCTTCACCGCAATTCCGTTGAGCGTGCCGTTCCGCCCGCCGCTGCGCACGCCGTGGCCGCGCATCGATGGCGTGCTGCGAGCGGTTGTGGACGGCGTCGGTCAAGCCCGCGCCGAAGTGGACGAGCTGGGCTGTTACCGCATCATCCTGCCGTTCGACCGTACCACGCGCCCGCCGGGCAAGTCGTCGAACCAGATCCGCCTCATCACGCCCTACGGCGGTTCCGGGGCCGGGTTTCATTTTCCGTTGCGGCCGGGGACACAGGTCATGGTGGCGTTCGTGAAGGGCAATCCGGACTGGCCGGTGATCGTCGGCCCGCTCTACGACGCCGCACAGGCCAGCGTCGTGACGCACGAAAACCGGTACGCCAACGTCATCACCACGGCCTCGGGGATCACCATGAAGTTCTACGACGGGCCGCCGCCGCCCGGGTCCGAGCCATGATCCCGGCCTACTGGCCGCCAAGGCCGTAGCGCGAGATCTTCTCCTGCAGCGTGCGGCGTGCCAGCCCGAGCGAGCGTGCCGCCCGCGTGCGGTTGCCGCCACTGCTCCGCAACGCCTGTTCGATCGCCCGCGCCTCGTAGCGCTTCATGTCGCTGCGCAGTACGCCTGGATGATTATCCGTCGGCTCCAGGGCGGGGGGCGCCTCAGGCGCCTGGCTGTCCAGCAGCACGTCGGACGGCAGGTCTTCCAGGCCGATTGGCCCGCCCTGCCGGCACAGGATCACCGCACGCTCCATCACGTTCTTCAGCTCCCGGACATTGCCTGGAAAGCGATATCGCCGCAGCGCAGCCAGCGCCTCGGGAGCGATGCCGGGCACCGGCTTGCCGTGCTGCCGGGCGAATTGGGTGATGAAGTCGTCTACCAGGACGTCGATATCTTCGGGGCGCGCCCGCAGCGGCGGCATCACGATCGGAAACACCGAGATCCGATAGAACAGGTCCTGACGGAAACGTCCGGCTTCGACCCGGCCGCGCAGATCGACATTCGTGGCAGCGATCACCCGCACATCGTGGCGCTGCCCTTCGGTCGCGCCAAGCGGGCGCACCTCGCCATCCTGGAGCACACGCAGCAACTTGCTTTGCAGCGGCAGCGGCAGGTCGCCGATTTCGTCGAGGAACAGAGTGCCGCCCTCCGCCGCGGCAAAAAGCCCCTTCTTGTCGGCGATCGCGCCGGTGAAGGCGCCCTTGCGATGGCCGAACAACTCGCTTTCCAGCAGATCGGGCGGCAGGGCGGCGCAGTTCTGAGCGATGAACGGTCCGTTGCACCGGGCGCCGCTGGCGTGCAGCAGCCTGGCAATCACCTCCTTGCCGGTGCCGGTCTCGCCCAGCATCAGCACCGTCACGCTGCGGTCGGCGACCTTGCCTGCCATATCAAGGACCGTCTGCATGGCCGGGCTTCGCGCGACGAGGCCGTTGGCGCACAATGCAACGCTCCCCCTCGCCTGGCACAAGGCGCGATCCGCGCTCTCGATTTGCCGATTGTCGCCATTGAGTTCGGCGAGCAGATGCCGATTGCGCTCCCGCAGCGTGAGATTGGCAACGATCATCGCGGCCTGATAGGCGAAGGCCTGCAGGAGCGGCAGCCGTGTCTCCAGATCGGCCGGATCGGCGGGCGACCCTGCCGGCGTATGCATGTTCAGCAGTTCGAGTACGCCCACGGTCACGCCGTCGCTGCTTCGCAATGGGCAGGCCAGCACGGAGACGGTGCGAAACCGCCGGCGGTGGTCGCGCTGGCGGATGGCCCCTAACGCAAACCCGGCGACGCCGGCGAGATCCGCGAGCACCACGGGCTTCCCGGTGAAGGCGGTCCATGTACGCGGATCGGCCATGTCCGGCTGCCCTTTGGGATAGAGGGCCAGCGCCTCCTCGACTGGGTTGCTCAGCCCGTCCGGCTGGCTGGCGAGCGGCACGAGCGAGGTGCCTGTGCGGTCCAACGCATACAGCACGCCGCCGCCGGCGCCGGCGATGCAGCATGCCGCGGCCAGGCATTTCGCCGCGCCGCGGCTGCGATCGCTTTCCGACGCGATCGCAGCGACGAGGTTGAACAGATCGACTGCTGTGTCGATGCAGTCGCGACCGGCCGGCGTCGGCCGGGCGCACCCTGTCGGACCTGAGGGGAAGGAGCCGCCGCTGCCACCGCCGTCCAGCATGATGTCAGGACTTCTCGAGCTTGCCGGTGAGCGAAAGGACGAAATCCGCCCCCATGTACTTGAAATGGGGCTGGATCATCAGTGAGACCTGGTACCAGCCGGGCTCGCCTGCCACGTCGGACACCTGGATCGACGCCTTGCGCAGCGGGCGGCGGCTGCGGACTTCGGCCGGCGGGTTTTCCTGGTCCGAGACATACTGCCGTATCCAGTTGCCAAGCTCGGTCTGCAATTCGACGGCCGTCTTCCAGCTTCCGATGTTTTCCCGCTGCAGCACCTTTATGTAGTGGGCGAAACGGTTGATGACGAGTATGTACGGCAACTGCGTGCCGAGCTTGTAGTTGAGCTCGGCCGCCTTGCCCTCCGGCGTGTTGCCGAAAAATTTGGGCTTCTGCGTCGAGTTCGCCGAAAAGAAGGCGGCGTTGTCGCTGCCCTTTCGCATCGTCAGAGCAATGAATCCCTGATCAGCCAGCTCATATTCGCGCCGGTCCGAGATCAGCATTTCGGTCGGGATCTTGGTTTCCGTCTGGCCCATCGCCTCGAAATGGTGCAGCGGAAGCTCCTCGACGGCCCCGCCGCTCTGCGGCCCGATAATGTTGGGCGTCCAGCGGTAACGCGCAAAGCTGTCGTTCAGGCGCGTGGCGAAGGCAAAGGCGGCATTCCCCCAGAGATAGTTTCCTGTGTCATTGCCGGTCTTCTCCTCGAAATTGAAGCCCTGCGTGGGCGCCGTGTCGCTGCCGTACGGGAGGCGAAGCAGGAAGCGGGGCAGCGTAAGACCGATATAACGGCTGTCCTCGCTTTCTCGGAACGAGTTCCACCTGGCATATTTCGGCGCCTCGAAGATTGCCTGCAGATCTTTCAGGTCAGGCAGCGCTTCGAACCGGTCGATCCCGAAGAATTCCGGCGCAGCCGAGCCGATCACGACTGCATGGGCCATAGCCCCTACCGCCGCTGCGTAGCGCATGAGCTTCACGTCCTGCGCGCCCGGCGTGAACTGGTAGTTGGTTATAACCGCGGCGAAGGGCTGGCCGCCGAACTGTCCGTACTCGTCGACATAAACGTGCTTGTAGAGTCCGGACTTCACGACTTCAGGTGAGTCCTCGAAGTCGCTCAGGAGATCCTGTTTCGAGGCATTGAGCATCTCGATCTTGATGTTCTGCCGGAAGTCGGTCCGGTCAACGAGGAACTTGACGCTGCGCCAGGCGGACTCGAGCTGCTGGAATGCCTCGCTGTGCATGATCGCGTTGACCTGCGCACTGACCGTCGTGTCGATCGCCGCGATCATGCGATCCACCGCGGCGGATTGGATGCGCTCTCCCTCGTGCGCCGGCTTGACGATCTCGGCGATGAAGGCGGCGATGCCGCGTTTGGCTTCGTCGTATCCTTCGTCGCGGGGTGTTATCCTGGTCTCGGACAGAACCTGGTCGAGCAGCGATGGCTGCGCGGTCGCGACGACTGGATCTGGCACTGGCTGGGTGGCGGTATCGGACATGGAGGGATCCCTTTCCTGGCAACCTGGCGCGATCACGCAGCCGGGGCGGTGCTGATTTCGTCGATGATCTTCTTGCGAAGCGCCTCGTCGGCCAGGATGCGCTCGATTGCCTTGCGGAAGTTCGGCAGATTGCCCAGCGGCCCCTTGAGCGAGGTCAGGGCCGTCCGCAGCTCCAGCAGCTTGCGCACTTCCGGAACCGACCTGGCCACCTGGCCAGGCTCCAGATCCTTCAGCGTACCGACCTGCAGGTTGACCGCCAGATCGCTCGCTTCCGGGTCATCGGTGAGTTGGTTTGCCACGCTGAGGTTCAGCTCCAGCTTTTGGCTGCGCATGACCTCGTTGAAGTTGTCCTTGTTGATATCGACGCGCTTGCGTTCACTGATCGGCGTGTCGTCGGGCCGCATGGTAAAATCGCCGACAAGCAGAAGCTTGTGCGGCAGCTCCACCTCTTCGCGCGCGTCGCCCGTGGCGGGCTTGTAGCGGATATTGACGCGCTCCTTGGGAGCGACAGATGATTCACTGGCCACGCTTCAAATCCTTTTCTTCTGTTAAACGGAATAATTTCGCTGTCCGTGTCGCCTGCACGGGATCAAGCCGCGCCAGGCGCGCAAACGCAGCGGCAGCGCACGCCGCCCGGTCCGCCTGGGGAATCACCTGCGCAAGTTCGGGCGACGCCAGACAGTCATGCAATAGTTGTACTGTCTCGATAACGACGGCGGGCTCCCAGTCCTCAAGCCCATGCTGCTCGACCAGCCGGTCGAGATGCTGCAGGACCGGCAAGGCGACCGGTGACGCGCCGGCCTGGATGCACAGCCGGGCCTGCGCCAGGCCCCAGAAGAAACGAGCGCGGCCACTCGGAGCCGATCGTCCCGCCGTGACCAGGCCGGCCAGCCCGGCTTCGGCCTTGCCGCCCAACAACAGGGCCTGGGCCTCCGACAGTCCGGCCTTCCAAGGGTCTTGCTCCGTGTTCGCAGCAGCGCTGCTCGGCCGAGGCGTGACCACGGTTTCGATCCAGGCGCGTGTGGCGGCATCGGCGAATGGCTGTCCGTCGGAGAAGGCAAGGGCGGGCAGCGCGGGCAATCGCGCGATCAGCGCGGCGAGACCGTGGATGATAGCAGCCACACAGCCGTGGTAGCGTGCGCCCAGCTCGCCGAGCGCCGCGGCGGCCAGGCGATGGCCGTCCAGCCAAAAAATGCCCGACCCGGAGCAATAGCGCTCCAGCGCCAGAACGAGTTGAGCCGGGTCGCCGGCGTCGCGCAGCGCGGTGAATTCGGCTTGGCGCTGGTCGGTGGGCGGCAGGATAGCGGTGCGTCCCTGGCTTGCGGGCGGCGGGTCGGTGACTGCGAGCCATGTCACCGCGCGCAACAAGGCATAGGCACGGGGCTCGCACAGATCGGCCTGAAGCAACGCGAGCGCATTGCTGCGTGCCGCTTCGCGCAGCGCCGAGAGAATCTGCTCGGGATCGACCGGTGGGACCGCGGAGGCGACCGCGGGGGCCAAAGAACCGGCACGGGCCGCCGGCGCGCTTACCGCTGGCGCTGGCGCGGATGCCGGCATCGCGGGCTGTGCTGCGGCGTCCGGAGTCGGGGCCGCTTCTGCGGCGGTTGTCCGGGCCGCAAGCTGGCGCCGGGCTGAGTCGGCAAGGCTGCGCAGCGTTCGCGCGAGATCGGTGAACGCGACGCCGTGGGGAGGCAACTTTTCGACGAGCAGCCGTTCGAGCGCTTGCAGCTCGTCCCATGCCGCAATCGCGACATCGGCCTGATCATCCGACAGCGGGGCGATGGGAACCGTCCGTGCTGCCTCGACCGCCAGCCATTCCAGCACGCCCGACCGCGCACGCGGTCGCGCTTTCGGCGGGTAAAGCGTGTCCCATTGCCGCTCAACAAGATCGCGAAGAATGGACAGGCCGTTGGCCAGACCAGGCAGTCCCTCGGTATGCGCAAGCCCGGCCGCGAGCCAGACGGCGACGGCCAGATCCTTCGATTTCGTGGCCAGGATCGTCTCCGCCTGGCGGACCACGTCCGGCCACTGCACGGCGCCTGGGCCCGTGCGCTCCAGCTTGCCGATCTCGGTTTGCAGCGCGTCGAAGTCCGGTTGGTAGCGGAAGGCCGCCGGGTCAGGCGCTTCGGCCGGAAGCGGCGCCGTCGCGTTCGCGACGCGGGGATCGTTCAATCGCGGCATAAGGCACCGCTCGCGGCATGGCAGGCCCCGATGGCAGCGATCAGCGCGGATGGGTCATCCGGCCGGTCGGTGCGAGCAGGCGCGAGTGCCGCCAGCAGCCGGCGCCAGGCCTCGTCGTCAATCCCGCCCGGGCGCGCGGGCCGGCCGATGGCCAGCACCGGGTCGGAGCCGAACGGGTGGCGCCCGGCCAGCAATTGGTAAGCCACCACAGCCAGACTGAAAACGTCGTCACGGGGATCGGGTGCGAGGCCCAGCAGCCGTTCTGGCGCCGCATAGGCCGGCGTGGCGACGTGCGGCGGCCGGTGCCAGTCAGGGTCACGCGCGGCGCGGGCGGTGCCGAAATCGATCAGCTTCACCTGGCCAGAACCGTTACGCAGCAGGTTCATCGGCTTCACATCGCCATGCACGATACCGCGCCGGTGCAGCCAGACGAGTGCATTCGCGACGCCATCGAGCAGATCGGCAACCCGCCAGGCAGGCAGCGGACCGCCAGCGCGCATCAGGCGTTGCAAACTGCCGCCGCTGAGCAATTCCAGCACGAGGAAAGGCTGGGTATCCGCCGTACCGGCATCCAACGCGCGAACAATGGACGGATGTGCAAGCGCGCCCAGCAGGCTTGCTTCGTGCCGCAACCCCTCTATCGCGTCTGGCTCATTTGCATGGTCGGCGCGGAGCAGCTTGAGTGCCACCGGCACCGCGCCGGGTGACTCGACCGGCCAGGCCGCATAGATCGCGCCGGTGCCGCCGAGACCGATCATCTCGCCGAGCCGATAGCCGCCGACGCACAGGGAGCGTGCATCCGCTTTGTCGCTTGCTGGTGTGTCAAAGCCGGGGAACACAGCGGAATGCCGAAAAGGCCCGATCGACGAACGGATTGCTCACAGTCTCCGCCCGGAGCTGGTAGTTGGCCTTGTAGCCGTTGAGATCGAAAGAGACAGTCAGCCGCGCGCCATTACCGTCTTTGGCGCTGGTCGCCCCCTGCAACAACTGGAAGACCGCCCACGTTCCATCGTAGTGGGTTTGATGAACCTCGCCATTGACGGTCGTGATCGAGAAAGTCGCACCACCGTCGCCGGTCGGCGGCCAGCTGAAAGGGGCGGGTTGTGGCGGCTCGTGCCGGTAGACGAGCTTGGTCTGATCGATTTGCAGCGTCGCCGACATCGCCCGCGGATCGAGATAGCTCGGGGTCAGCCAGAAGCGGACCAGCAGGTTGCCTTCAGGGCCGAAGAAGAGGTTGCGAATGTCCCTCGCACGGCTGATCTCCGAAAGGTCACTGCCGGAAAGGTCCAGCGCCAACCCGTTTTGCGATGCGAGAGCGAGCCTGCCGTCCGGCCCCTGTGTGGTGAACATCATCAGGTTTCCAGCGATGAACTTGTCCATGATGCCGTTCGGCCCGAAGAAGCTGGAAAAGTCTCGCACCGCCACGTCCCGGCCCACACTGGGGTCGCCGGGGGCGATGAAGGGATAGCGCCGTGCGATCGCCTGCTCGCAGATCGGCGCCACATCGCGCGCCCAGGAGGCCTCGATCCGGTCCAGGGTGAGCCGCATGAAGGTGTTCCAGATACTCGCGTAGATCTGGCGGAAAATGCCGTCCAGCGGCCGTGGGAGGGTCGCGGCTTGTACGCGCAAGCCAACCAAGGGATCGGCCCCTTGCCCCGACATGACCTGGGCGGCGATTTGCTGCGCAGCCCCCTCCGGCGATTGGGCTGAGGCCACGCCGGAGACGACGCCATAGGAAGCGGCCAGGGTGTTCGTCACGCGCTGCAACGGTGCCTGTCCGCTTTTCGTGTCGAGCATGGTCTGCAGCGGCGCGAACGGCAAACGAATCGCATTGCCTGGCCAAATCTTTGGATCAGTGGGAAATACCGGCGGCACCGCCAGATTGGCCGCCTGCTGCGCGAGATTGGCGGCGGTCGCGCTGCCCACACCCCCTGCGGCCACACCCCCTGCGGCCACACTCCCGCCGGCCACACCGCTGACTGCACCTGCCGCCTGGGCCAACAGGCCTGTCTGCGGCGTTGTCGGCGGGTCCAGTTCAGTCTGCTGCTTGATGAGATTGATGAGCTGGACCAGCGGTGAGTCCGGACCCGCCATGGTTTGCAGACCGCCAGCGAGACTCGGAAGATCGGGCAGCGCGCGCAAGCCGATCTGGCCGATCACGCCTTGCCACTGCCTGACGTATTGCTGAACGTACTGATTTGTGACCGCTTGCAGCACCGACGCAACGGATTGGTCGGCTGCGCTGCCGGTCCCACCCAGCACCCAGTCATCGGCATCGATCCCCCTGGCCAGCAGGGGGGCCTGGGGCAGAAAGATCTGATAGAACCCATTGCGCGTGTAAAGCGCCGGCACGACCACGGGAAGACCTGCCTGAGTACGTAGCATCAGCAACTGCGAACCGGCAGCGCCGAGAGCGCTCTCGACGTCGAGCGGCTGCGCGTTGGGCGAGTTGAGAGACAGAGCCTTCAGGCGCTCGTAGACCGCATCGACGTTCGGTTGCTGACGCAGGTCGGCGCGTGCTTCGGCGATCAGGCCCTGGTCGAGACTGACCGGGAGCGGCATCAGTTCGAGCAGCCGCGTGACATGCTTCTGGGCACTCGCACGCCGTTGCGGATCGAACGGGAATTCTCCCTGCACCACGTTGCCGGTCCAGGCCGCTACCGACGGTTTGTTGTAATGGGAGGGGTCGGCGAACATCAGGTATATGGTCAGCAGCGAGCGGATGCGCGAGCGGTTTACGCCCGTCGATGTTGCCTGTTGCAACTGCTGCTGCAGCCCGGTTCGCAGGGCCGGCAGCAGCAGCGTCTGCAGCGCCGAATCATAGTTCCGCTGTGTCGCTTCGCCCGCGGCGGCGATACCGAGCGGGCTGATGCCGATAACGCTCTCGGTTGGCGTGTCCATGAGGTCGATGCGAGTCAGCGACCAGGCACGATCCAGGGCTGGCAACACGGCGGCCAGCCCATTCTGCGGCAACGCCGCGGGCAGCACCGCCCGCTCGGCCGCCACGCCGCCACGCATTGCTTGCAAAGAAGCGACATGGCTGGTGTATTCGGCAGACCACCAGCCTGCCGCGACGACCAGCAGCGACAGGCAGCCAAGATAGCCGGCGCCGTTCATCATGGCGGTGCGGCGCTCGGCGCGCATGCTGCGGCCGGCCAGTCCGGCTTCAGGAACAATGAACCGTTGGAACAAGCCCTTGAGGAAAAGCGGTGCCAGCCTGCCCTCGCGCAAGTCGTGTAGCAGGGTGGGCATCAGTCCGACGCCGAGGCCGAAGCGCCCGCTCCAGCCGTCGATCTCGGCGGCCATGGTTTCACCCGTTCGTCCGGCGCTTGTCAAAAAGGCACCGCGCAGCAGGAGCGGCCGCTCCGCCCGGCCGACGAGGGTAAGTTCACCGGCGAATTCGAGCACGCTCTGCGAGACAGCGGCCAATTGTTCGGGAAACAGCGCCATCCGGGCGCGAATCGACGGGTTTGGCTCGATCGCCGTGCGGGACGGCAGCAATCTGCTTACGGAACCGACCAGTTGCGCCAGCCGATCCTGCAGCGAATTCTGGCCGCCCCGGATGACGCCGCCTTGCGCCGGCAACGCCACACCGAATGGCTGTGCGAGCGCGTCGACGTCAAGCCGGCCGAAGAACTCGGCGAAGCCGAGAATCACATCGCACTGGCTGATGACGAGATAAGCCTGGAGGCGGACGGCGAGGCGCAGCATGGCCTCCTGCAGGCGGCGTCGGATCGTGGTCGCAATCTCGCGCCCGCCGCCGGCCAGCAGCGTCCCCGCGGGTATAACGACGATCACGCCGTCCAGCGGCCGCCGCGGCCGCTGCCGCTGGACGAAGTCCAGCAGGTTGCGCCAGTTGCGCAGTGTCGCACTGTCCTGGCCGGCATCCTGGACCAACGCCCCGGCACCGCAGATGAACACCGCTTCGTTGGTGAACACCCAGCGCCACCGCAAGGCTTGCTGCTGCGCCGAGCGAGCGCTCTGCCCGAGCGGGTCGGCGAGCGGCTCTTCGAACAGCATTTGCAGACCCGATTCCATGACCAGCGTCGTCTTGCCGGCCGCGACGGGTCCAACAACCAGGTACCAGGGCAGGGCCAGAACAAACTGCCTTCCGTAGCCAGCCCGTTCCCGGCGCAGCGTGTCGATCATGTCGCGCAGATGCGCGTTGTGCTCCGCCAGCTCGGCGTCGGTGGCAGCCTTGCTCTCGTCCCTGGCGCAGTCGACGGCCAGCTTCAGGACACGGGCATCGGCGCGGCGGCCGCGCCACCAGACGAAGCCCTCAGCGGCAAGCCAGATGGTGAGGACGACGAGAATGCCCCACAGCCGCTGCCAAAGGCCGGCAAAGGGGCGGACGCCGAACAGGACCAGCTCACCGCCAAACGCTGCTATGGCGACACAGATCGCGGTGACGCCGATCAGGACTCCCAGGTTTCGGGGCGAAAGCACGCGCCGCAGGAAGGCGACCATCGCTGCGCTACCTCTTTTCCATGCCGCCCGTCTGCGAGGCTCCAACCGGCAGCGATAGGGCGTCGATCTGCTCGGCGACGCGCGCCGCATCCGTCTGCAGCCGATAGCCAAACCAGCCGAGCAGGATTGCCGCAAGCAAAAGGCAAACCGCCCCGACCACCCACACCGGCACGTAATGGATTAATCGAGCCCGCCGGCCTATCTGTTCGGGCTGTGGCACCGGAACCGGCGTCGGCGTACCGAAGCGCGGGCGCAGCACATCAAACAGTCGACGGCGCAGCGCATCGACCTGCGCGCTGCCGTCGCGCTCCAGCCGGAACTTGCCCTGGAAACCGAGCAGCAGGACGAAGTGACAGAGCTCCAATAGGTCGCCGTATTGCTGGCTGTCCTGCAGCGCGCGATCGATGAGGGTGAAAAGCTTTTCGCCACCCCATGTTTCGTTGTGAAACATGCTGAGAAGGCTGGCATTCTTCCATTCGGACGAACCTCCCCGGGGCGAGGTCAGCACGGCTTCGTCGATCGCTGTGCACAGCACGTAGCGCGCAGCGTTCACCTCGCGGGCATTGACACCGTCCGCCAGGGCGACGCGTTCGAACTGGTGAATCAGCGCCGCCGCGCCGCTCTTCAACTGCTCCGGGTCGCTGACACTGGTGCCGGCCACGATTCGGGCAAGCAAAGACAACAGCGGCCAGGCGCAGCGTACCAGGCGTCCCGATCCAATAGGCGCCGGAGGCTCCAGTAATGGGCGCGCGGCGATCGTCTCATCCGAGGCGGCGGTTACGCGGACCGTCGGCGCATCGTCCGGCTCAGGGCGCTCGATATTGTCGAAGAGCGGCAGGGATGAGGGCCCGTCGGGCATCTTCAAGCGCTCCGTATTGCCCAGAACTCGAGCGCCAGACCCGGTATTTCAGCCCCGACGTGAATAACGAAAGCAGGCGAAGCCTGCATTTGCCGCCACATCTCGGAGTTACGATCAAGCGCGAAATAGACCGTCCCGGTTTGGTACGGAATCTCTCGCGGTGCGACCGGTGCCGGGTGCAGCGGAATGCCGGGGAGTTGCAGATTGATCAGGTCGCGGATCGACTCCGCCGGTCCGATCTTTGCCTGCGCGGGGAAGATCGCCCGCAGCCTTTCAGTATCGATCGCTGCGCGTGCCGCGAGGACGAAGGATGCGCCGCCCAGCAGCGCCCGATCGGCGATCGGCGAAACATAGAGCCCCTGGCCGCGGAACTCCAATGGCAGCGAAATGGCCGTATCAACGGACAGCGAACTCAGCGCCTCGCGGATGACGAGCCCGAGGCGCGTCAGGCATGGCGCCGGATCGGCATGTTGCCAGTCCGGCAAAGGCGGCGGCCGCCGGCCGGCGCGCGAAAAGGTGGCAAGCGCGCCGGCGAGCCGCAGCGCCTCGCGGTAAAGATCGGCGGGCGCCGCCCAATCGTCGTTCGCCAGCGCGCTGAACACCGGTTCATGTGCATTGATCACCGCGAGAAGCGAGAAATCCACCATGCCGGCGAGATCGGACGTGGTGCGCGAGGGGTCGATCCGATCGGCCAGCAGGCTGCCGCGGCCCGCAAGCATGCCCTCGATCTCGCGCGCAAAGGTGGCGAAGCGGGGATGCGCGGCGAGCCGCAGCGAGGGCGGGATGAAATTCGGGTCGAGCTGGATCGCACGGGACGCATCAATCCGGATGATTCGCGCGATCGGCAGCGTGACCAGCTCGTCCTCGGGCTCGCCAGCGATGATCAGCCGCAGGCTCGGCAGACCGACGGGAATCTGCGCGCTGGCGCCAGCCCCAGTCGTATTGCGCGCATCCTGTTGGTGCAGCCGGAAGCGCTGACCGTTGTCGCCCACTTCCAGTTCGTCCGACAGACGTGCCGGCAGCGCGAGCTTGACAATGCATTCGGCGGTGCCGGCCGGCACCGCGAGCGGAGCCGGTGGCGCGTCCTGCCCGGGGATGTCGATCGTGGTGCCGTCTTGCATGACCGCGCGGCAAGCGTCCACGGCGAGCTTGCCGAGCCCGAGCAACGATCCGTCGAGCCGCAGGCCGTGCAGCCCCCAGGACCGAGGCATGGCGCTCTCCAGGCGCTTCTCCAGCAGCGACTCCATCCAGCGCTGCATCTGCTGCATATGTTGTGGCCGGACGAGCTGGCCTTCGAACCACAGCGGCCTGCTTGCCAAAGACATTCAGAAAATCCCGAGAAAGCGCGAGCCGGGCTTTGGGAATGCGATGGAGTGTGCCTGCAACGTAACGTTGATCTGATTGTCGTCGCCAGGAGAAATCGGCCGGACGGCGCGCCAAAGTGCGCCGTCGAGATCGCGGAAGCCGGCCAGCACGCCAAGGAACAGCGTCCCAGGTGCAGCAACGCTGTCGATGTGCATCGTCTTGCCGGGCTGAACCTCGATCTCCTTGCGGCCCAACATGTCCGCCCCGAGCCTCTTTGTGTCGTCGTCGTAAAGATCGAAGAACGATGCGCTGTTGAACGTATCCGGGGATTTGAGGTCGTAGAACCGGACCACGGTCGGCGACGGCTGGTTGTCGCTGTTCGGGTTGACCTGCGGAGATGCGGTGACGGTGAGCAACACGTTGGTGGGCGAAGGACCACCGCAGGCGGCGATCACGGCACCGATCGCAAGCAGCAACAGCGTTGGGACAAGGGCCGGAATGCGGCGCGTCGGCATGGGTTATGTGCTCCCGCACCTGTCGAACGTCAGAAGCTTGCGGAGCCGCGGACGCATGCGCTCGCGCAGTTCCCTGCGGAACTGCGCCTCGGCCAGTTCGACGAGTTCGTCTTCCATGCTGGACATAAGCTCAATCAACTCAGCGCGCCTGGCGGCTTGCCGGAGCGGATGTGATCGGAGCGAGGTCCTGAAACGCGCTTCGACGGCTCTGGGGGTCATGCTGACCAAGGCATGCAGGAGTGCGCCGCGCACCGCGTCAACATAGGCGTCCTCGTGCTCAGCGGCGAGCGTAAACACGTCATGCACCGCGTCCTCAAGCCGTGGCGCGGCAGGCTCGCCCCGGCCGATAAAGCGGCGCAACCCGCGCCGCCCATCGATGAACGGGTTTGTTGCGGAGCGATCCGACTGGCCGCAGGAGCCGAGCAGGACGCCGAAGCCATCCGCGGCTTCGCGCAACGCTGAGCCGAATTGCGCCATGAGACTTGCTAGGCTGGCGGGATCAAGATTCGCCGGCATCATCCCCAGACCGCACCAGAACGCAGCCAGCGCCGTGGTCGCGGCCGCCCCTCCCCGGTACGGCACACAGGCCGCCGACTGCGGGTCGGCACCATTCGGTGGCGGCGTCCGCAGGGGCGGTCCGGACGCGTCAGCCGGATGCGTGATCCTCCCGGTCATCACATGCGCCAGATCGTCGAGCGGATTACGGTTCAGTTCGGTGTCAGGTGAAACGATCGGCCGTGGCACGGTGCGTGGCCCGGGAGATGGATCAGCAGTTGCCGCAACCGGCGGAGTGCCTGGCGGCGGAACGCTCTTTGCGGGGGCACTGAATGGCTCGGCAAGGGCGACAGGCGGCACGTCGGGCGGAACCGCTGGAGCCGGCTCCGCCGGAGACGAACGCGGAAACAGCGCAAGGTCACAGTCCAATCGCCGATTGCGGGGGGTCGCGCCGGCATCCGGAATCAGATCCGATAACAATCTCTCCAGCCGCTCGGAGGTATGCTTGCCATTGGTCCCGCGCAGAACGGCATCGGACTGCTGGGCACGTTCGGCAGGCGGCTCGTTCAATGCCCAGGGCGGATCCAGCAGCGGCGAGGTCGCCGGCTCTACCAATGCCAGCGGCGCATCGGGCGTATCCGGCATGGGCGCTTCCGTCGTAATTTGAAAACGTCCGACGCGAAATCGGTCACCGACCTCCAGCGGGCGTCGTTCGCCTTTCGGTAACGGTTCGCCGGCGCCGTTCAGGTAGGTTCCGTTGGTGGACTGGTCTGTGATCCCATAGTGTCCGTCGGCGAAGTCGATACGGCAATGCTGTAAGGAGACAATCCGCTCCGGGTCCTCGATAAACACGTCGCAGCTTGGCGACCGACCGATCCAGGCTCCAGCGGGGCCAATCCGGCAGGCGCGGGCGCGCGTGCCGCCCGGACCGGTCACTGAGAGCAGCAAACAAGGTGCTGACGGATCTGTTGGTGGAGAGCGCTCTCCTGAGGGGCTGCAACGGAGGGTCTGGTCAAAATCCATCGATGCCTCCGAATGAATGGAGCGAACGTAACCTAAGAGTTGACCGCAGTCAACAAAGAGGGCGCATTTGTCATAAACAATCACTCCCCGGCGCCAGGATGGCGGGGCCGGCGCGCGCCTCGGCATCGGCTGTCAGTTGAACCCATTGTCTTGCGCGCCAGATGCGGATTCTCGGCAGGCCGAGATGGCGGCGATCGATCTTAAGCAACACGTCGGCAGGCCGAATGATCGTTGCCTCAGGGCGCTGGAGGCAGCGGCGGGACAGGCATTGTCACGAAGGCAGTAGAATCGGCGCCCAGAACAGCCACTTTGCTGCCGAAGGTATCCGCCGAAATCCTGCTCCGACTGTGCAATTCGTGCGACGGGAATGCGTTATTCGGCCCCGTAGCTCACGTGCCGCGCTCACACCGTTCGCAGCAATATCACCACACATCTTGGGGGATCGCGCCAGGCTATTACTGTCAACGCGCACCGGGACGAGAGCGCGGCCTCCCACGCTGCGCTGCGCAGGACACCGCGCAGCCATGCGCGGATCTCCGCGCAGCCGGACGGCGCGCGGCATCCACAAGATACTGTTTTCCGGCGCTTATGGCTATGGCATGGCGCTTGCTGATCCAAACAAGATGAACCAGTGAAGAGGGTTTGACATGTCGCAGCCTCTCTATCTTTCCGTGAACGGCGCCACGCAGGGCAAAATCAGCTCGGGCGCCTTCACCGCCGACAGCGTCGGCAACGTGTACCAGGACGGGCATGAGGACGAGATCTTCTGCCAGGCGTTGAGCTACCACGTCACCCTGCCGCGTGATCCGCAGAGCGGCCAGGTGACCGGCACGCGCGTGCACATGCCGGCGAGCTTTGTGAAGTATGTTGACAAGTCCTCGCCGCTGCTGCTCACCGCGATCACGTCAGGCGAAGTGTTGCAGATCAAGGCGGATCTTTATCGTACCTCGACGGCGGGAAAACAGGAGAAGTACTACACCGTGACATTTACCGACGCGATCCTGGTGGACCTGCGCTGCTACACGCCGGAGGCGCTGGACCCGCGGAACGCGAACTACCGCGATATGGAGGAAGTCGGGTTTACCTATCGCGCGGTCGCAGTTACGCACGAGAAGGCCGGCACGTCCGGAAACGACGACTGGCGCAAGCCCAAGTCGTGAGGTGAAGCGGGCGGGGCGTGGCCATCCGCCCGCCCTTCCGGCGCATGGAAGGGGTGGGCCACGTCGATGCGGGGCATCCGTCGGCACATCAGGACAGAACGATGCCGGAACGCCAAATGCCCGAACGCCGCCGACGGGCTGCCGGCCCAGGTGGACCGGCCAAAGCATTAGGCAGGAATGATCCGCCATGGTTCGCGACACGGATGCAGGCGGCCGGGCAGACAGGCGAACGGGGCCCACGGGCCGCCGATCATGGTGCGGTGCGGCGTTGGTCGCCGCCGTCGTCGCTGTGCTGGTGACCCCGTCCGCCGCCGCGCCCCCGCCGCCGCCCGCTCCCCTGGAGACCCGTGCCGCGGCCGGCGATGCCGCCGCCACCGCCGAACTGGCGGCCCGCCTGGAGTTCGGTCTTGGAGTGGAGCCCGACCCGGTGCGCGCCCTGGCGATGTTCTGCCGGGCGGCGGCGTTGGGAAGCCGGCCCGCGGTCCTGCATGTCGCCGCCTGGCTGCTGACCGAGGACGGGCCGGACTACGATCCCATGCTCGCCGCAAGCTGGCTGCGGCGGATGCAGCGTGCGCAGCGCGGCCTGCCGGCCGATCCACACGAAAAGCCGCCGCGCTGCCCGACCGATGCAGCGACCGGGCTACCGGCCGCCGCCTTGTCCGTCGGCGCGTTGGTGGACGCGCTCGCGTCGGTGCGTGGCGTCGATCCGGCGCTGGTGAAGTCCATCATCGCCGTGGAATCCGGCTACCGCAGCGGGGTGGTCTCGCCCGCCGGCGCCGCCGGGCTGATGCAACTTATGCCCGGTACTGCGCTGGCGCTCAACGTGACCGACCGGTTCGACATCGAGCAGAACCTGCGCGGCGGCATCGCCTATATCGCGCACTTGCTGGTCGTGTATCGTGGCGAACTGCCGCTGGCCCTGGCCGCCTACAATGCAGGACCGGGCGCGGTCGATGCCTGCGGCTGCGTCCCGGACAACGGCGCGACGGTGCAGTATGTCAGCCGGGTCCGCGCGCTTTACGAAGCAGCGCTGTCGGCGGCACGCCGACCCCTCGCAGACCAGTTGGGGCGGGTGGCGCGGGCGCCTGGATCGGGCTGGTGACCACGCTGCGGATGTCCCGGCCTGCGCGTCACCGCGGCGCGACGGCGGCGGCGCCGCCACAAGCACCCAATCTACAGTGGCACGACCCCGAATTGTTCAAAGACATCGGCCACGCCAAGTAGCCAAGGGTCAAGCGGCTCCGGTAGGGCTGGCTGCAACATAGGCTGATTGACCACCAGGGGGGAATTGGTCGTTAGCGCTGGCGCGGTCAAAACGATGCCGGCCTGGGTGAGTTCGATCCAGCACATTGGACCGGCTTGCAGCCTTATGCCGCTGGGTGTGACCGTGATCGAGGAAGCGACCGGATAGTCGGTGCCCGGATCGAGCGCCTGCTTCTTTAGCGCGAGCGCGGCCAGCACCAGCGCGACAGCCTCGGTGACGGCAAACAGGCTCATCAGGCCAATGAATTGCCCCCGAAGCGCCTTCATTTCCGCTTTGATACCGTCCTCCGATTTCCCCCCCCACGCACGGATACCCTCGGCCCCGATGGTCACCGCAAACGCGGCGGTCAATGCAAGCAGGGTTTTGTTCACAACATTCATGGCGGCCGAATAGCCTTTGATCGATACGATGAGCCCGGCGTCGGTAAGCGGATTGTTCGCAATGGTAACCCTACTTGCGGCTCGCAGTGAAGCGTCCGGCTGTACGCTTGAAAATGCCCCACCGCCGCCCTTGATTTCGATCCGGTTGTTCGAGATTCCAATGTCGATAGGCGCAAATTTGATGGTCAGTCCGAAGCCTGAATCAAATTTCAGCGGACCGGAAATCAGGGCTTGATTGCCCATGTTACAATCCATCTTGTTGCCGAAGATGATGTTCTCCTGATCGCCCGACGTCAGGCTGAATTTTCCGCCGTTCGCAACAACGACTTGACGAAGGTAGTTGTTCCCCTGATCATACTGATACGTCGCTGAGTAGAGCCTGTCATCATTGATGGTTGCCGCGTAAGTTTCGCCACCGAACGTCGTTATGCTGGACGTGAGAGCGTTCTGCGAAATTTTTCCACTCGTGTAGAGTAGGATGCCGGCGGAGAGATCCGAGGACTTGGCCTTAACCAGCGTGGCGCGGTCCTCGATCGACGGGTCCGTCGCACCCGCCCGAATATAAGACTGATACCAGTCGGTACCCGAGGTCGGTCCAGGGACATAGACATTCCAGAACTGACCGGGCGTTTGCGCAGCAGTGCCCTCGTCGGCGCCCGGCTGCCCTGTCGCTTGGTCGGTCATTGGCTCGGTCCTTCGTCTCAGGATGAATTTGGTCAGGGTGCTGTGGTCATCGTCATGTCGATGGCCATGGTTGGGGCTATGGTACCGCCATACGCGCATAAGCACTTGCTTGAGATCAGCGCCTTCGACAGTCCGCAATAGGTCTCGCTGATCGCCGGCGGGAACCAGCCCGACGCCGGCACAGGCAAGCAGGCACCTGGCGTCGGCACGCCCATCGCCGCCGTGGTCGCCGCGATGACCGTCGGGTTCGATGGCGCACGGCACATCACGAATGTCGGAATATTCACCAGCGGGACGATATCGGTTATCAGCGCACCCGGCAGCGCGCCCATGTGTTGCGTCTTTCCCGGCAACGGCATGGTCACGAATGGCGCCGGCACCGCGCCCATGGTGCAGGTTAGCATGCACCCGGTTGTCAGATACTCCGCCATGTCACGCCACCATCTGCCCTGCACCGGGAAGGCTCATCTCAACGACCGATTCATATCTCCGGGAGTCCTGCGGTTTTCCTGATCGCCGCAACCTCAGTGTTGATGTAGCTGAGCAAGCGGTCGAATAAGACCTGGGGGTTGTGTTCCTTTTCAACGCAGTCGCTCAGATCGGGGGGCAGGCCGGCGCTGGCGAGTTTGTCCCGCGCCTGATTGAGCATCTCGGCCGCAGCTTTCTGCGATTCCTTTGACGAAGGTAACAATTCGGAATACGCGCGCCTCATCCGGGCATCGAGATCCGCGAATGCCAATGGCTGCCGGCCGGGCTCGTCCAACTCGCACTGGAGCCAGGCCAGTTCCTGCGTCAGCACGGATTGACGCATCGGCTGCACGCCGCGCCACACAAGCACCAGCTTATCATCCTCGGGCAGGGCGACCACCGTGTCGAGGTTCATGACCACCTCTTCGGCCACAACGTCGCTCCGGTCGTACTCTGCGATCCGGGCTGGGTCCTTCGGGACATCGCCTGTTATGCGCAGTATCCCGACCCGCGGCCTCAGACCCGGCAGGCGCGTGCGAAGCTCCGGGATCGTGGGATGGAGGTGACGCAGAATCAGCAGCTCGTCGCCGCGCGGATAATTGCCGGCCTGCTGGTCCCCCGGCGCCGCATTGTTGAAGGTCGGGTCGTAATCCTTGGGCGGAAGGGGTGCCCGAAACATGGACCAGCGGTGATCATAGGTCCCGCGCTTGCGAAGCCGCTGCTGGAACAGTGGCGGAACAGGAGCGAAATTCGCCGGCGGCGGCCGATCCGTCGGCGACTGGATCGGATGGTCCGGGTGCTCGATCAGAGGCAGCGCCACCACTTTTGAGCCGTGTTCTTCCCTGATCGGATCGATCCCGCGGCCAAAAGGGTTCGCCGGATAGGACAGGCCGCCGAAACTGTATTCCCATCGTAGCGGAACGCTGACGACGGGCTTTGTCTTGCCGATGACCCAGTCGCCATCACGGATGGTGGCGTGTCTTGGGCCATGGAGAGAAAGACTCTTTTTCAGCGGCCCGAGTTCGAACGAGGCAGTTCCCGTCGGCCGGGCCTGGCCGTCCGGCTGGTGAAACGCACCAAGGATGTAAAAATCGGTATGTGGCTTGAACGGCGCAAGGTCGCTGGCCCAGGCAAGGCTTCGTCCAACCTCGTCCAGGAATGGCTGGTCCGGAGCAAAGTCCAGTTGCTGATCTGCTACGGTACATACACCGTCGTGCTGAAGGACGAACGTGCCTTTCACGATGATGGTCAAGGAATGGGCGGGAGGCGATACCTGCGAAGGCTGCGGGATCAGCTTGAAGGGCGTGTTGTTTTTCAGCATTATGACCGCATTGCGTTGCTTGTGGTCCGCACCGGCGCAGGCATGACACCACTTCGCCACAGCCAACGCGAAGGGCCGGGGCGGTGGCGCACCGAAGGCGACGCGGCATGCGGACCGTAGCAAAGTCGTTGACCGCGGTCAACTACGGGGTTACCCTCCCCGCACCTTTTGTTCCAACCCGGCCCTCACATTAGGTCGCCATGTCGCTTGCCGGGTCTTTTCGGGGAACACCGTTTATGACAGACGTTAGCGAATCCAAGCGAGCTTGCCATCAAACCGTTCGTGCGCAGCTCGATTTGCTGCGTCCTAGCGAGTACACCGCGGTCCTTATTCAGGCACTGCGTGCCAATCCCGCACGAGTTCGCGGGGCACGGGTGCTCGAAGTCGGCTCCGGCAGCGGCGTTGTGCTCGCCGCGCTTGGCGCGCTCGGAGCCGCGACTTTGTGCGGTATCGATATCGAGGGGCAGGCGGTCCTTTCAGGAGCGCAGTTATTGAGCGGCCTCGGGTACGCCGGCAAGGTCGAGTTTCTTCACGGCGATATGTGGCTGCCGGTCTCCGGCCGCTGCTTCGACCTGATCGTCGCCAACCTGCCCCATTTCCCGACGGAAGCCGAGGAATTCGTCGGTCGTTTGCCAAACTGGAGCCGGGGGGGACGCGACGGGCGATGGCTGCTCGACCGGTTCCTGCACGGGATCGCCCGACATATGGCGCCCGGTGCCCAAGCGATCATCACCCACAATGCATTCATCAGTATGGACCGCTCACGCGAGATTGTCGAGCAGCATGGCCTTTCGCTTCGGACTCTCCTGACGACGCTGCTTTATGTACATGAAGAAAAGCTCAACCGGATGACCGCCAGCGTACTTCATGCCGAATCGGGCCGGTCCATTCATCGGTTTGGCTCTTACGCCTTTGCCGAGATGCATATCGTTGCAATTGCCGATTCCGGGCACGTGCCTGAATGCCACCATTGCGCCTTCTGACGTCCCGCTTTATCCGCATGTTGGTGTGCCTGCTCGCCATGGGCACCGCCGCAGCCCTCGCGAACGTCGCGGACGATCGTTCGCCGGACGGTGCGTTGGCCCAGTTGCTTGCTGGCGTGCGGGCTGGCATCCCAGCTTCCTGCTCCGCCAACAACGCGGACCGGCTGATTCGCATCGTTTGCGCCGGGCGCATCCGTGTCGGCGTGCGGTCAAACTATCCGCAATTCGCGGAGCAGAAAGATAACCAATGGCATGGTTACGAGATCGACCTCGCGCGTGCCGTTGCCGGGAAGCTGAGCGTTGCCGCGGAATTCGTCACCGTAACGCCGGCGAACCGGACCTCGGAGCTTGGCCAAAATCACATCGATGCAGCGATTGCAGCCATTGGTCACAACACGCAGCGTGACGGGCAGGCACGCTTTATTCGCCCTCATTACTACCGCTCCGATACGGTATTGGTCGGGCCACGCGACCTGGTGATCGATGGCTGGAGCAGCATCGCGGGACGCACCATCTGCGTGACCGTCGGCAACGGCTCCAACGCCAAACTGTCATCGCGCGGAGCCCGCCTGATGCTGTTCGGCAGCCCAGGCCAGTTGCTGGACGAACTCTCGTCCGGCACTTGCTCGCTGATCGCGCAGGATGATAGTTTTCTCGCCGCATACTTCTCGCAGCCCGACTTCGCCTCTCGTTACAGCACCAAGCTCCGCTTTGCTCCCGTGCCGTGGGGCATAGCCGTCGCCCGTGATGGCAGCGAGCAGCTCGGCCGGGCGCTCGCTCTGATTGTACAGATATTCCACCGCGACGGCACTTTGGCTGAAATCGCCCGGGCAAACCACATCGCCACCGGCTTTCTCGCGGCGCAACAGGACGTCTGGCGCCGGCCGGAGTGCGACACGGCGGCGGGAAGTAATCAAACGGCCTGTGTCCTGCCTCCCCTCGACGCAGAACTTGAGCCGACCAGATTCGCAGGCCGCATTTCCGATGCCGAGGCCTGGATCTCCTCCCAAACCGGACTCAGGCTATCGTTGCCGATGCTGAAGACGGTGCAGGCCTGCTCGCTGCTTCGGCGCGGCGTGATCAACTCGCTTGTTTTGATCGCGGGAGCGTTGTTCGCCACGCTCACGATCGCGCTGACATTCGCCGCCCTGCTGAGCGCGCACTCTTACGCCCTGCGATGGTCCGCCCGGCTGCTGGTGATCGTACTGCAATCCATGCCACCGGTGATGGCGCTGGTCATCGCGTCCGCAATCCTCAACAGAACCGCGGGCTATTCGTTGCCAGCGCTGCTCGCCGCCGTGATTGCCGCGCTGGGCCTGATCAACGGAGCCAATGCGGGTCAGGCGATCTCAGAGGCGATCACAACGCTGCGGGCAGAGATGGTCGTTACTCCAGAAGAAACAAGGAGTTTTTTCATTCGTGGTATCGGCCGTTCGGCGATGCAGATCGAGTCGTTTCTCGTCAACGCGGCGAAAGGAACCCCGATCGCAAGTTTCATTGGTACGCCGGATTTGTTGAATGCGTTGACCGACATTACCTCGTTCTCCAGCGAGCGTGCAACGACATATTCGCTACTGTTGATGTTCTACATAGTTATCGTGATCGCCGTCGTGCGACTTTGTGCGATGCTCCGTTCGTTGCTCGATCGGCAGGAGGCGTGGGGATGAACTCGCTGATCGGCCAGCTTCAGGAAGACTTCTTTCCGCGCCTTCTGTCGGGCATGGCGGTGAATTTCGAGATCGCCGGTATCGCAATTGCGGTGGGTCTGGTCCTGGGCATGCCGTTGGCATATGCCCGCGTCTTCGGAGGTGCGGCCGGTATGCTCCTTGGGCAGGTGATCGCGCTCCTGCGTGCCGCACCGACCTTCGTCGTGATGTATTTCTTGCTCAACGTCATCCCCACAGACCTGAGTCTGTTCGGGCACGTGTTCCGGCTCTCGGGCGTTATGATCGTGGCTCTCTCACTCGTGCCCTATTCTGCTTACTATGTCGCCGACAATGGTCTGGAAGCACTCCGGCAGCTCAGCAGCCACTCACCGCTCGCCGCGTTGCTGTTTCTTCCCAATCTGGCGCGGGCGTTCTTCGTCCTGGTCATGTCATCGAGTGTCGGCGCCGCGATCGGCGTGAGCGAGGGGATCACGGTTATCCTGCGACAGGCGGAAAGGCTGCCCTTGTTTGTGCATCGCCTGGAACTGTTCGGCATCGGTATCCTGTTATTCGGCATCACCCTGCAAGGCGGATTGGCTGCGGTTAACGTGGTCCGCCGCCATCTGGGCGCTGCCCTGGCGCGCCGTACGAGCATCCGCTTATGAGCAATAACCTATCTTGCCATTGTGAGGACTTAGGTGCGGCCTGATCCGATCAGCCTTCTGCGCTTTGGCGTGCCCTTGCTAGCCGTTGGGCTGCTTTCGCTCGCCGTGGTCATAGCTATCCCACCCAGCGTAGTCACCATAGAAACCGGGCCGGTAAACGGCAGCTACTACGAGGCCGCGCTGAAATACCGCGATATCATGAGGCGGCATGGCATCGACCTGGAACTGCTGTCGAGGCCCGACTCTGCCGAGATCGTCAAAGATGTCGATCGCGCCGGATCCGGTGTCGACATCGGATTCACCGCCTCGGCCTTGAATCCCGGGCGGTTTCCCGACGTTTTGGCCGCCGGGGCAATCGAGCTGCAGCCATTGTTCATCTTCTATAATGCCGGCCTTGGTCAAATTGCCGCGATAAGGAGCCTGCGCGGCAAGCACATCGTCTTGCCCGCACAACAGAGCGCCTCCAGCGTAACGGCTCTGCAGGTGCTGAGCCTCTATGGTATCACCCCAGCGAATACGCGCATTGGCTTCATGCCGCTGGCTGATGCAGCCCATGAGCTCGAGGCCGGTGAAGCAGATGCAGGCTTCTTCATGCTTGCGCCCGGCAACGCGTTGGTCGCCGAATTGTTCCATAGCGACATTCTGCGGGCGCTCGGAATTTCGGACGGGAAGGGAATCACGCGGCACCTGCCGTTTCTGCGCACGGTGTCTCTCCCGCACTGCGCCGTCGATATCGACGGCAATGTTCCCAAGGATGACCTGGACCTTCTGGCCGCGACGGTACACGTGGTGGTCCGCCGCGATATCAACCCGGCCGTCCTCTATATGCTGCTTGAGGCGATGAAGGAGGTCCATCACGGCGCAACGCTTATCAGCGATGCGGGCGATTTCCCGACCATTGCCCGCACCGAAGATTTGCCGCACCCGCTGGCAGTGGACTACGCGAAGTCAGGTTTGCCCTGGACATATCGACACATGCCCTTGGCGCTCGCCAGCCTGTTCGACCGCTATGTTGTGTTCGTCCTTACCTGGTACATATTCACCGAGATCTACAAGAACGTCAGATTTCTCAGCGAGCTGTGCACTCTCGTCGTAGAGAATTTCTGCCTGCGCCTGCTCACGCATATCGAACGCACCGCGGAACGCGGCCTTCCCGTTAGCGGCCACCGTCTCGTTGTTCTGAATGTGATCGAGCGCGCGCTGGCCAGGACTAACAAGGAGAAGCGAAGGGAGGAGTTGATCGCGTGGATCAAGAGCCGTGCTAGAGTTTGAACGATTCTGCCTTGCGCTGGCCTTCGCTGGTCGGCAGGTGCTCCGCGGGCCTCCGGTGAGTGCCGCGCTACGGACCCGCTGCTGCTGCCTCGATCTGCTTCGTAGCATGGGCATGACGAAGGTGATCCTTCCGCGCCCTCAAGTGTAAATTCCCTGGGGGTGTGTCACGACGACGCGCAAGCGTCATGCTGTGCGAGAGATGGAGGAAGGCCCTCCGAGGCCGCCTTGGAGGAGGCTTCAAACTGCGCCATGAGCTGCTTCGGTCAAAAGCCGCGGTGGTGAACGGTTAAGCAGCGGCGTCTGCGCGCGGGCCAGAATGTTGGCGATCGCGCCCTCGCTGATCGTCAGGCCGAGCACCTCGGCCATCAGACGCGCCAGACGCTCGAAGCTGATCGCCTGGGTGATGTGCAGGTGCAGGATCAGCGCGCACAGCCCTGGCCCGAACGGCGAGCCGGGCTCGAACCCGTCCGGCACCGGCGCAACGACGCGCTTGTCGCAGCAGGGGCAGACGCCGCTATGGCGGTTGATGCGCGTGACCACCGGCCGGATCGGCGGCAGGTCGACATGGTCGTAGGCGTGGCTGTCGGGCTGATCGGCGGGGCTGAGGGCGTGGGCTCAATGCGGGCAAGCGGCGAGCGTCGCCTCGATGATTTTGTCCGGGTGTTCGGCCAACGTGCGGGCCACCCCGGGACGGCTGGGGCGAGGCTTCTTCTTGCTGCGCTCAGGCAGGTTCGGCTTCTGTCACGACCAAAATCGACGGGCTGGACATCCATTTCATCCACGTCCGTTCCAAGCATGAACATGCGCTGCCGCTCATCGTGACGCACGGCTGGGCGGGTTCGGTGATCGAACAACTGAGATTATCGAACCGCTCACCAACCCGACGGCACATGGCGGGAGCGCATCGGACCCCTTCCGCAGGCTTCAATCACCTTCGACAAGTTGCACGCTGTGAAGATCGTCAATGCGCGAGGACGCCGAGCCGTTCCTCAAGAAGTGGTACTTCTGGGCAACCCACAGCCGCCTCCAGCCCATGATCGGTGCCGCCAAGACCATCAAGCGCCACTGGGACGGCATTCTCCGCTGGCACGACACGCACATCGCGAACGGCATCCTCAAGGGCATCAACAGCTGATGTCGGTCGATGGCCGGCGGTCGGGGCTGAACAGCGGTCGGGCCAGCGCGGTGGCTGCCCAGCGTCCTGCCTGGTCCTAGGCGGCCGGTGCGGCCGGCTTGGGCGAGGCCGCCGCGTGCCGGGCCGGCGGCGCTGCGCCAGGCGCCGGGTCCGGTTCATGAGCGCTGTCGATTTCCCAGCCGACCGTGGCGATCAGGAAGGCCCCGATGACCGTGATGCCACCAAACCGCAACGGTTCATGCCGCGAGGCAGGACAATGCTTGAGCCCCTATCCGTGACCGGCGCCGACCTCGCGGCTCAGACCGGTGGCACACCGGGCGGCGCAGGTGCTTAATCTTGCAGCACGTCGCTGAGCTTGTCGAGCAGCCACTCCAGGTCATCCGGATTGAGGCTGTCGCACTGAGTCAGGATACGGGTGATGACGCGCGACCGGTAGCGTTCGAAGTCGCGTTCGCCGCCGTCGAACGTGGTGCCGTCGGCGACATCGACCGCGACGCGGACCACCGGCAGCAGCGGCGCCGGGAATCCCGCCCGGTCGCACAGCAGCGCAAGCCCACGGCTGCCAGGGTCATGCACCAGGATGCGCGCGTTCTGCACGGGCACGCCGGCCATGATCGCAAGCGCGGTCTCGAAGAAATCCATGTCGCCCATGCATAGCGCACGCAGCACCAGTGACGACGACAGGTGCCCGCTTCTGTGCATGCGGGCGAGCAACGCTTCCAGCTCCTCCCGGCTGGCGCCACGGCCGAGCTGGATGATCGCCCGCTCGCGCCCCTGCAGCACGATGTCGGCGGCCAGCGCCGGTGACAGGTCGTGCTGCGCGACCAGGTGGGCGCGGAGCTGGTCGGACACCAGAACGGCAAGACGCTCGGCCACCGTCACCGGCAAGGAGTCACGGCGGACCATGCCTTCTTGCACCGCCGCGCTGCTGCCGAAGCGGTCGATTGCCGTCTGCAAGCTTGAATCGGCGATGTGCGCCGCCCCGTTGCGCATCAACGCGGCGACGGCCTGCTCGCACCCGGTCTCGATCAATGCGCCGGCCACGGATTCGGAAACCGCCGCGCGGCCGGCGATCGCCTGCTGTTTGGCGGCGGAGGCGTGGCTGAGGACGGCGAGCAGGATCTCGTCGTCCAGCGCCTCCGACCCGGCGAGGATCGGCAGCGCGACCGCGTCCACGTCCTCGGCGAGTCGCCGGGCGATGTCCGGCGGCAGCCGGGCGGCATGACGCAGATGGTGAGCAAGGGCGGCACGCACCGTGACGGCAACGTCCCGCGCGAGAGAGCGGATGATGTCCTCGGCCATGCGCCGCTCGCTCGCGGTGAGCGCCGGGCTGTCGAGCGTGGCGGCCATCTTGGCGGCGATGTCGGCGCGCGAGCCGGCAGCCGGCTCGGCCAGCAGCCGGGCGACGTCGTGCTGCGTCAGTTGCTGCGGCATTACGTGGCCTGCTGCCGGACGGGTTGCCGTCCGGCACCGGCCGAAGCTGGCTCGAAACCGGCGGCAAGGCCGGTGACCCAGCCATCACCTTCGTCTGGCCAGGATGCTATCGAGGCGAGGCCGTCACCGATCGCTTCCACCCTGCCCACTCGGCCGGTCCGCCGGTGACGCACCCAGTCGCCGCGCTTGATGTCCATGGTGTCCGGCCTTGAAGGTCTGCCGCCGGATCATTGATGCTGGGGGTTAATTCCGGGTGAAGGCCGCCTTGCCTCGGTGGCTACCATGGCCGAGCAGACGTGATTTGAGCCATCGTCCGCACCCGACCTTTTCGCTCACAGCTTTTGAAAAGGGACTGTCATGGCGTTGCACCTAGATCCGGCAGTTAGCCCGCCATTGATCGGGCCTGTGGGGCAAGCGCCACAACCGGTGGCGGTGTCTCAGGCCGAGCTGAAACAAGGTGGAGGCTGGAGTTGCCGGCCGTGCAGGTAGTGCCGCAGCGCTTCGCTGAGGATCCGATACCATCGTTGCAGGCTGCTCAACTGCTCCGCATTTTTTCGTAGCTGGCCCAGGAAGCCGGCAATCCGCACATAGGCCCGTCGCGCCCGGTGCTGAGCGCCGTGCGTGCTGCTGACCGTCAGCGTCACCTGTCCGGCATGGCGCGTTTGCCGGGCCACGGCGGTCAGCAGCAGCGGGCGGCTGGTGATGGCTTCACGATGATGCTCGGGATCAGCGAGGCGGACGAACAGGCTCCACCAGTCGTAGATCAGCGCAACAGTCCGTGCGAACAGCCGGCAGCGTGTGAGGTCCTGCGTCGTGAAGCCGCCCCAGCCCCATTGGTTTTTCAGCTCGTCGAACGTGTTCTCGCAATCCGCCCGATCGCGATACAACTGACCCAGGGTCAGGATCTCGTTGTCCAGCGACGTGACCAGCGCGGCGTATTCCCAAAGCTCCCGATCCGGTCCGACCTCGGCGAAGCCAAGCCGCGGTTGCTGAGGCTGCGTGCGATCTTCAGCCGCAATCTGACCCGCGAGCTTGCGGCGCAGCAGGATCACCCGGCGATGCCGGCTCCAACCATCCAGCCGCAGGCTCGTCTCCTTGCCCTGCCAGCCATGTCCAGCATCCGACCAATCAGCCTGCACCATCATCCGTTCCAGTGCCAGCCTGACGTTTTTGGTTGTGCGCAGACGGAACAGATAGGCCAGCCCCTCCTGCTCCGCCCGCGCCATCACCGGCTCGATGCCCCACGCTTTGTCGCCGCGCAGCAGAGACGGCCAGCGCGCACGCCCAAGCCGATCCAGCAGCGACCAGAGACCACCCGTCGCGTGCCGGACGTTGTGCTGATCGCCAGGCTGCACATCAACACTCAACACCAGACGGAGACTCGACAGCATGAACGTGTGGTAGCAGTGCGATGGCCGACCGGGTTTGTGCGGATGTAGCCGACCTCCGCGCCTTCCTGATGGCCGTAGAGCGGCTTGATCGTGGTGTCGGTGTCGGGCACCCACGGCTCGCCGAACAGCGGTGCCGAGCAATAGTCGAGATGGTTTTGCGACGAACTGCGTCTTCGCTCAACACTTTGCGCATCCCCAGCAACGGCGGGTTCACCGGATCGCCGCGCAACCTCACCGGCGCCAAGGGCATCCGCACTCAGGACCCAACGGAGAGTTCGTTCGAGACCTGGGGCGACGTGATCGATTTCGTGCCGACGCTTGCGCCCCCTGGCCGCGTGATCGCGCTGACGCTCGAGTGGGGAACGATTGGCGAAAGCATGATCGACGATCTTGCGACAAACGCGCGGATGATTCTGGAAAACCAGGCGCATTTCCATGGATGCGCCGAGCCTGTGACCTGCGTGCAGATCAGGCGCAACTTCGCCGATCTGTTCAACCCGCCCGATCCTGCGTTCAGGGCTGCCGTGCTCGACCAGTCCAATCGCTTCCTGGACTCGCTGACCGAGAAAGCGCCGCGCTTTCCGTGACGGCGCGCGCCTGTCCGCGCTCTGCCCTCGTCCGGCGGCCCGCGCTGCCGCCGCGCTGGCCGCCGCTCTATGACGGCATGAAGGCGCCGTGCAGCCCGGCGGGAATCGGGAAGGGCGTCTCGGCGCGGGCGATCTCGGTCATCGAGCCGGCGTCGAGCGCCAGCAGGAACGAATGGTTGCTCTGCGTGTCCAGCACCACGGAGAGCACGACCCCGTCATGCTCCGCCTCCCCGCCGGGGCGCGGAACGAAGATCGGCTCCGACGGATAACAGGCCGGCTCCGACCAGACCAGCGACTGGTCGCGCTCGCCATCCACGCGGATCAGCGAATCGAAGAACACCGAGTTGGCATCGACCAGCGAGCAGCCGTAGGTGTAGCGGTGCGGCTCGCCGAACCGCCGATCGTCGATCTGCGGCAGCTCGATGCTCGCGGCACTGCGCCGCTCCAGCACCGCGCGGCCCAGCGCCGGCTGCAGGCGGTAGCGCCGGAGTTGCGGCGGGGCGAACGACATCTTCTCGTTGGTCCGCAACTGGTCGAAGTGGAACGCCCGGATGATCGAGGGATCGTCGAATCCGACCAGGTCAACGACGATCTCGTCGCCTTCGTCGTGCGCGTTGACGTGGTGGAAGACGAAGAACGGGTCGGTTTCGATGATCTTCATCGGCCCGTCGTTGCGGTCGAACACCAGGAACCGGGTCGGGTTCGATGGGCGCCAGCGCAGGCTGTCGATGAAGGACTTGCCGGTCAGCACCATGCGCAGCGGATCGTAGGACAGCGGGGACTCGGTGAGCACGACGTGGCGGTCGCTCGCCGCGAAGCTGTGCATGTAGCCGGGCTCGCGGACCTGCAGCGAGGCCCGGCAGGTGCTGCGCTTCGTGGCGGGGTCCAGCTCGTATACCTCGTAGTGGTTGTAGCGGCCGAGGCGCGTCATCTGGCCGATCACGTGCCCGTCCTTGCCGGGCAAGGGATGCGCCGTGGTCAACACGTTGCCGAGACGCTTCTCGCCGTTCACCTCATAGACGCCGAGCGTTTCCAGCGTGTCGCGGTCGAACACGATCGGCAGCGCGCTTTCGCTCAGGGCGACCGCATCGCCGCCAAACCGGGCAACGGAAATGTTGGCGTTGTCGGCGGGGAAGGGCGCGAACAAAGTGCGGATCCGGCCGAACAGGGTCGAGCAGGGATCGGCGGTTGCGAAGCCGCGAACGCCGGTTTTTCCGTCTGTCTCCAGGGTGCGGTATGTCTCGGTGTCGATGAAACGGTTGGCGTAGCGAACGCCGCGGGCGCGCACCTCGAAGCGGTGCAGCATGGCGAGGCCGTCGTACCAATGCCGCGCGGATTGGGCGCGCGGATCGAACAGCGACGGGCCGTTGCGGACCAGCGTGCCCGCCAGCCAGTCCGGCAGCACCCCCCGCACCGGCAGCGCGACGTCGCCCGTGGTGCGGCGCAACGAGCCAAACAGGGCGTTGCGATCCGAAATGCGCGATCGTTCGCCCCGGTACAGAGGTGCGGTCCCGCCCCCGGCATGCTGCCGAAGGAAGGGCACGTCGGATTCAATGTAACAAGTCATGTACGCGGCTGACTGGCATTGGTCATCCCCAAACGGATCAACTGATGGTAACCCGTAACCGGCGCAGGGCACGAATACGCCTGCCCCATGATGCCGATCTCGACAAATTGGTAACTCTGGTTGTGGTGTCAAACGACCCGACGCCGAGTTGATCGGGTGTAACTTCGCTGAGAACGCCGCGTGTCTGGCCAGTAACGATTCAGATGCCGGGCGAACCGCGACCACCCTGAAATGATGCCGAGCTCCCCGGCGTCAACCCCGTTCCATCACGGAAGCGTTGTCCTCGCTGACGGTTGGCCGGTAACGGCGGCACAGCCGGCGACCGCGCGCCGCCCTCTGCAGCGGGAGATGGGGACAGGGAGCGCGGCGGCGGGTGCCATCGTGTCAGGCGCGCTGCAGGAAAATCCAGCAGCCGCCGCCTGTCGCGGACTGTACCCGCACGTCCAGTGTGCGCCCGCGATCGGCAAAGTCGCCGATATGAGTGAAAGCGATGTCGAGTACGCCAGCCGCCAGGGCGCGATCGATGCGGCCACGGAAGCTCTCGTTATCCATGCAGGGCGCGATCTCGGTGAAGAAGTGGCGCCCCACCGCAGCCCGTGCGCCATAGCCGGACTGGCTTGCCTCGATCCTGCTGAAGGAGGCCACCATGCCCGAGGAATCCAGGCGAATGGCGCCAAAGGGCAGGGCATCGATCAGGTTCGGCGCCAGGCGCTCGACGGCGGCTGCAAGGTTCGGCGTCTCGAAATCAGGCAGTCCGCTCATCCACCCTGAACCTCCGTTTGGCCGTCGGACGCGCCACCTTGGAACACAACCACGCCAAACAAGTGGCTTGGACGACGCCCGTCATCCGAGAACGGAAGGATCAGCCGTTCAAACGTCTCCGCCGGCCCGTCACCGAGCGAAAAGCGGACAAACTCGTAACTCGGCAGTCCGGTGCCGGCCGCATGGCTATAGGCATTGTGCAGCGAGCCGATGGCGTCATGGCTGACGTCACCGCCATTAACACCCACGGGCATGGCGTTCAATCCACCTCCAAGCGGGCCATGATCAAGCGGGCCACGTCCAAGCTGGCCATCGACAAGCGGGCCACGGCCAAGCCGGGCAACCAGAGACTCACCGACGGTGATGAACCGGAAGCCGGGCGCCGGGGTCGTATGGTCCACCCGCGCGAGGAAGCTCACGGCGGAGATCTCATCCGGGACGGTCGGGAATCGTTCCAGCGGCGGCAGCCTGTCCGCCTGCCTGGCGGCCAGCCACGAATCGTAGAGCCCGCGCATCGCCGGCGTTCGGATGCGCTTGACGATGGCCTGTGCGAGTGCCGCTTCCTTCCTGTCCTGCCGGCGCACAAGTGCGCCGAGGACGGCGGCGGCGAGATCATCGCTGCCGAACGGCTTGCGCAGCACCGATTTGCCCGGAAGGCCCGGGCCGGCATTGCCAGTGACGAACAGGACGGACAAGTCCGGCCGCTCCGCCCGAAGTTGCACGGCGAGCGCCGGGCCACCGCGTCCGGGCATCGCAACATCGGTGACCAGGAGGTCGAGCCGGGTCATGGTGTGGGCGGCCGCGAAGGCGGCCTCGGCGCTGCGTGCCTCGACCACGTCGTAACCAAGGTCGCGCAGCGTTGCCGCCATCACCGGCCGCAAATGCTCGTCATCGTCTACCAGCAGGATCGTGCCACCGTCATGCCGGGCCTGGCCCGGCTGGTCCGCCACCGGTTCCAGTGCGGCGCAGACCTGGGCGCGCGGCAGGATCACCTCCACCACCGTGCCTTCGCCGGCGCGGCTGTCGATTCGCAGTCCGCCCCCCGAGCCGGTGGCGAAGCGGTGCACCATGGCCAGACCGAGTCCAGTGCCATGGCCGGCCGGCTTGGTGGTGAAGAACGGCTCGGCCGCCTTCGCCAGCACCTCCGGCGTCATGCCCGCACCGGCGTCACGCACCGCGATGCCGACGTAATCCCCGGGGCTCAGGCCGGCGGGGACCGCCTCGGCGGGCAGGTTGCGCGCCGTGATGACGATACGGCCGCCATCCGGCATGGCGTCGCGCGCGTTCACCGCGAGGTTCAGCAGCGCGACCTCCAACTGGCCGCGGTCGGCGATGACGGGCCAGGTTCCAGGATCGACGACAACGGAACATTCGATCGACGCGCCGACCGCGGCCCGGACCAGTTCCCCGGCCGAACCCAGCAGCGTGGCCGGGTCGAGCACAGCCGGATTCAGGTCGCTCTTGCGCGCGAAGCTGAGCATCTGCCGAACCAGACGGGTCGCCCGGTCCGATGCCCGGCGCGCATTGTCGATGAAGCCGATCAGCTTCGGGTCCTGGAGGTGCCGCTGGACCAGATCCAGGCTGCCGATGATGGCGGCGAGCACGTTGTTGAAGTCGTGCGCCAGGCCACTGGTCAGTTGACCGAGCGCCTCCAGCTTCTGGGTCTGCAACAGCGTGGCCTGCGCCTCCTCGCGGCGGCGGATTTCCGCGGCCAGTTCGTGGGCGGTATCGGTCAGCGCCGCGGTGCGGTCGGCGACCCGGCGTTCGAGGTCGTCGCGGGTCCGCGCCAACACCTCGCGCGCCCTCACCATGTCGTCGATGTCCGTGCAGGTGCCGATCCAGCGCGTGATGCGGCCGTCGGGGAAGCCTGGCTCCGGCGCGGTGCGCAGCGGCCGGGCGCGGGCGAGGAACCAGCGATGGGCTCCGTCCGGGCTCCTCAGGCGATACTCGATTTCGTAGAAATCTCCGGTTGCGACCGAGCGGCGCCAGGCCGTTCGTGTCCTCGCCAGATCCTCCGGATGGAGCAGGCTCTCCCATTGCGCAACGGTGGGACGGGGCGGCAGACCGGTGTAGTCCAGGAAATGGCGGTTCTCGAACTCCCCGTTGCCCTCCGGCGTCGTACACCACACGAGCACAGGCATGGTCTCGGCGAGCACTCGGAAGCGGGACTCGCTCTCCCGCAGTTCGTGCTCGGCGCGGACATGCTCGTCGATATCCTCGACGACGCCGATGAAGTAGTCGGGAGCGCCGGCTGGGTTGCGAACCAGCGATACGGTCAGGTTGACCCAGATCGGCAGCCCATTCTTGCGGATGTAGCGCTTGCGCCGGGAGTAGGTCGAGAATTCCTCCCGCACCAATGCGGCCATCTGCGTCATATCACCGGGCAGATCGTCGGGATGCGTGATGTCCTGGAAGGCCAGGGCCAGCAGTTCCGCGCGGTCGTAGCCGGTGAGAGCGCAGAGCCGGTCGTTGACGCGCAGGAACGCGCCACCGGTGGCAAGATGGGCGATGCCGACGGCTGCCTGCTCGAACGTCGCGCGGAACCGTGCCTCGATTTCCGCTGCCTTGTCCGCTGTCCGCTTGCGTTGGATCGCCAGCGCGGCGAGATCGCCCAGTGCGGTAATCCGCTCCAGTTCGCCCGTCGCCGGTGCCCGCACCTGATCATAATAGGCGACGAAGGTGCCGAGTACCTCGTCGCCGAGCATCAGCGGCACCGACCAGCAGGCCCGTAATCCGTGCGTCCGTGCGACTGCACAGGTCGTGTGCCATTGCGGATCGCGGGCAATGTCCGGCACCACGACCGCCTGCCGGGACCACGCCGCGCGCCCGCAGCAGCCGCGGTCCGGGCCGATGGCGAGCGTTGCGGCGGCAGTGCAATAGAATGCGGGAAGGTCCGGCGCAGCGCCGCCGTACAACAGCTCGTTCTGCGGGTCGCGCAGCAGCACGGCGCAGCGGGCGCCGGGCAGCAGGCTCTGCGCGGCGTGGCAGACGGTGACCAAGATGTCCTTGAGCGGCCCTCCGTCGATTATGGCGCGCAACACGTCCGACTGGCTTTGCAGCAGGATGCGGGCTTCGACGTCGGCGGTGATCTTTTCGACGCACAGGACCATGCCGCCGACCGAACCCGATCTGTCTCGCCAGGGCTCGATCCCCCAGCGCAACCAGTCCGCGCTGCCGTCGGGACGCGGAAAAATGTCGTTGTCGGACCGCTCGGAGGCGCCGGCCAGGCAGCGGCGATGGATCTCCTTCCAGCGTTCAGGAATTTCGGGAAACACATCGTAATGGCTGCGGCCAATCAGGTCCCCAGGCTGGCCCGATACCCGGTGGACCGTCAGGAAGCGCCGACTCGCGGCGATGTAGCGCATGTCGCGATCCAGAACCGCGATGCCGGCCGGCGCATCGGCGATCAGGCTGGCGAACAGGGCCTCGCGCTCGCGCAGCGCGTCCTCGGCGCGCCTGCGGGCCGAGATGTCCTCGATGACCGCGATGAAGTAGGCCGGCGCGCCGGTCTTGTCGCGCACCAGCGAGGCGGTGAGGCTGCCCCATAGCGTCGAACCGTCGGCCCGGACATAGCGCTGCTCAAACGTGAACTGTGCAATCTCTCCGGCGAGCAGTGCCCGCTTTGGCTCCGGGTCCTGGCCGGGATCGTCGGGATGCGTGATCTCACGGTAGCCGCGCCCGAGCAGCGTCGCACGATCCCGGCCGAGGAAGCGGCACAGCGTTTCGTTGACGCACAGGAATGTGCAATCCAGGCTGACATGGGCGATGCCGACGGGGGCTTGATCGAACGTGGCACGAAGCCGCGACTCGGTTTCGGCGCGCGCAGCCTCCGCCAGCTTCCGTTCGGTGATGCGCTGGGCGAGGCCGCTCAGCCGGAGCGGGCGACCTGCCGGATCGCGCTGCAGTTCGGCGCGGTCGCGGACCCACTCGATGCTGCCATCGGCCGTTAGCAGGCGGAACTCGAACTCGTAGGGCTGCTCGCCACGTACCGCGGCCGCCATGCCGTCACGCAGGTGAGTCCGGTCCTCCGGGTGGACCAGCGCGAAGGAATCAAACCCAGGCCCGTCCTTGAGTCCCAGCAGGCCAGGAGATCCGGCCGAAAAGGCGGGTGCTATCCCGCTGCACGGGTCCCGGTCCCCGAGCTCCCATTCCCAGGCAACCGCGCCGGCCGCCGCCAGCGCGCGCTCCATCCGATCCTGTGGCGTGACCGCCCCGTCCTCGGGCTGCGGACAAACCAACCTTAACCAGTGGGTGCCTCGGGGCATAACCGTGGTTCACATTCACGTGTAAATTGCAGACATCTCCCGGTCCAGGTCAAGCGAAAACCTGTCCGAGCCACAACCTGCCCGAGACTCCTTCGGACAGGCAACGACTTGCGGCGGACCGACGCTAGCGGAAGTCAGCCTGGGAGGCGCTTTTCGGCGTGCCTTGCTGCAAGGCGGGTTGCAGCCGCAGCCGGCGTACCTCCACCAACTGCCAAAGCAGCAGGCACGGCACGCCAATCAGGATGTCGCGCGCTCGCCGCACCAGGGACACGCCGAGCGCGATGTCGGGGGGCACACCGAAAATGGCGCCAAGCCCGACATAGCCCGCTTCCTGCACGCCGGCACTGGCCGGCACCAGGAAGCCGATGGCCGAGACGGCGGCAAGCAGGGCTTCGATCGCCACCGCGTCGCCGAAGCCCAGGCTCACGCCAAGGGCATGAAAGATTACCCAACTGTTCACCCCGGCGCCGAGAAAGCCGACAAGGTGCAGCACCACGCCGATCCCCAGCCGCAGGGTCTGGCCGTAGATCACGCCCAGCTCGGCCTGCAGGACGTCCAGGCGCTCCTTGGCGTCATCAAACCGGCCCGCGGCGATGCGGCTCCCGAGCTTGGCGAAAATCGTCGTCGCCCCTTTCTGCAGCCAGATGAAGACGCAGCAGGCGGCGACCGCCAGAGCCAGACCGACCCCGACCGGCACAGCGAGCGGCGAATCCGGGAAGTGGGCGATCAGGAGGAACAGGCCGATCCCGGTGAATGCGATCTCCGCCAGGAACTCGGCGGTGATGTCCACCACGGTGGAGGCGGTGGCGGTTTGCCAGCTCACGCCGTACAGCGTCACCGCCCGGGCGCCGAAGACGAAGCCGCCGACCGTCGAGAAGGGCAGGCAGTTCGCACCGGCTTCCCGCACCATCCGGCCCCAGACGAAGACCCAGAGCGGGTGCCCCCCGCGCGGCGGCACGATGACGTACCAGGAGAGGCCAAGGATCACGAGCAACGCCAACTGGCAGGCGACGATGCGGCCAAACGCACCCAAGCCGACGCTGCCGACGGCCGATGCGACGTTGCCGAAGCCAAAATAGGCGACGAGCAGAATGGCGAGCAGCAGTCCGGCGAGTGCGAGACCGAAGGTGAGGCGCCTCACGCGCGGCGCCGCGGGCAGCATCGCGCGGGCCGACCGCGCCGCGGCAGGGGCGGAAGGTGCCCATGGGATAAGACGTGGGACGCGGCGTGGGACAAAGGGTGGAGCAAGACGTGGAGCAATACATGGTCGATTGCCACCACGTCATTCCCGCTGAAGTTCCCGCTGGGAACCCTGTCGTGCCGTTCGGCCCCGTCGATCGTACAGCGCACCTGCCAGCCCCCATCACGTGAAAATCGCGGCCATGTTGTCGTCTGCCCGACCGAAGCGGACAAGCCCTGGACCTCCGGCATCGTCAACACGAACCGGAGCCGGCTCCGAACCGGCCCCCCCGGGTTTCCCCCGACGGCAGGCTTCTGTAGAGAGCCGGCATGACCGAGAATCGGAACGACAAGACGACGCTGCTGACCGGCGCGACTGGGTTCGTGGGTTCGGCGGTGGCTCGCACGCTGGCGAAGCGTGGGCACGCGCTGCGGCTGCTGGTGCGGCCGACCAGCGACCGGCGCAATCTGGCGGGTCTCGACGCCGAGATCATAGAGGGCGACCTGACCGATGCAGGCTCGCTGTCGCGCGCCGCCGCGGGCTGCCGCTTCGTCGTGCATGTGGCGGCCGACTACCGGATTTGGGTGCCCGACCCTGCGGTCATGCTGCGCGCCAATGTCGAGGGCACGCGGGCGGTGATGCGGGCGGCCCTGGCGGCCGGGGCGGAGCGGGTGGTGTATTGCAGCTCGGTCGCAGCGCTGGGGCACCGGCCGGATGGCGCCGCGGCGGACGAGACCACGCCAGTGACCGAGGCCGATATGGTCGGCGCCTACAAGCGCTCCAAGTTCCTCGCCGAGCAGGCGGTCCTGGACATGGTGCGGGACGAGAGGCTGCCGGCGGTGGTGGTCAACCCGGCGGCGCCGGTCGGTCCGCGCGACATCAAGCCGACTCCGACCGGGCGGATCATCGTCGATGCGGCCAACGGGCGGGTGCCCGCCTTTGTCGATACCGGGCTCAACGTGGTGCACGTTGACGACGTGGCGGAAGGGCACGCACTCGCACTGGAGCGTGGGCGGATCGGCGAGCGCTACATTCTGGGCGGCGAGAACCTGTTGCTGCGCGACCTGCTGGCCCTGGTCGCCCAGGCGGCCGGGCGCACCCCGCCGCGACTCGCCCTGCCGATCGGTCCGCTGATGCCGTTGGCGGCGGTCATGGAGGCGGTCGCCAGGCTGACCGGGCGCGAACCGCTGATGACTCGCGATCATTTGAAGATGGCGCGGCACCGGATGTTCTTCTCGTCTGCGAAGGCGTTCGCGGAGCTGGGCTACCAGTCGCGCCCGGCGGAGTGGGCGGTTCGCGACGCGGTGGCGTGGTTCCGGGGAAACGGCATGGTGCGGGGTCGAGGGCGGGCGGCGTGAGCGAGCGTCTTGCCGTCGGGCGGCCGGCGTGACGGCGCTTGCCGCGCTGACGCTGCTGGTCTGGGCGTACCTGCTGGCCGCGCACGGCCGGTTCTGGCAGGCGGGACCCGTGCTGCAGGCGGCACGGCCGGATGTCGTCGTTCCCGTGGCCGTTGTTGTTCCGGCGCGAGACGAGGCGCCGGTCATCCGCCAGGCGCTCGCCTCGCTGCTCGCCCAGGACTACGCCAGCCTGCGGATCGTGCTGGTGGATGACGGCAGCAGTGACGGCACCGGCGCGATCGCGCGCAGCTTTGCCGACCCCCGGCTGGTGGTGATCGACGGCGCGCCAAGGCCGCCGGGATGGAGCGGCAAGCTCTGGGCGGTCGCGCAAGGCGTCGAATCGGCGGGAGAGGCCGAGCTGCTGCTGCTGACCGACGCCGACATCGTGCATGAGCCCGCCCATGTCGCGACGCTGGTCGCGCAGGCCGAGCGGGGCGGTTTCGACCTGGTGTCCGAAATGGTGCGGCTGTCCTGCACGAGCTGGGCGGAGCGGCTGTTGGTCCCGGCCTTCGTGTTCTTCTTCCAGCTCCTGTATCCCTTCGCGTGGGTGAACGACCCGCACCGCGGCACCGCGGCGGCGGCGGGGGGCACGATCCTGGTCCGGCGGCGCGCACTGGACCGCATCGGCGGCATCGCGGCGATCAGCGGGGCGCTGATCGACGACGTCGCGCTGGCGGCCGCGGTGAAGAAGGGCGGCCGCATCTGGCTAGGCCATTCGGCGCTGGCCCGCTCCGTACGGTCCTATCCCGGCGTGTCCGACATCTGGAGCATGGTCACGCGCACCGCCTACGTGCAGCTCCGCCGCTCGCCCGGGTTGCTGGTCGCGACGGTGCTGGCGATGGCGGTGGTGTGGCTGGCGCCGCCGTTGCTTGCGCTGTTCGGACAGGGCAAGGCGCGCTGGATCGGATGGATTGTCTGGGCCGGCCTGTCGGGGTCCTATGTGCCCACCTTGCTCAGCTTCGGGCGCTCGCCGCTCTGGGCGCCCCTTCTGCCACTGATCGCGGCGTTCTACACCGCGGCGACGATCGGCTCGGCGGTGAACCATCATCGTGGCCGCGGCGTGGCCTGGAAGGGCCGGGCCTACCAGGGAGTGGACCCGTGAGCGTCACCGAGACTGTCAATGTCGAGGCCTGGTCGGGCAAGGATCGCGGCGACGAGAATTTTCCGGTCGGCTCGCTGCTCATCCGCCCGGGCCTGCGCAAGCACATCCATGCGTTTTACGCCTTTGCCCGCAACGCCGACGATATCGGTGACGCACCTGGCCTGGCGCCCGGCGACAAGGTGGCGCGGCTCGACCTTATGGAAGACGTGCTGTTGGGGCGGCGGGATCACGGCTCGCCCAGTGCGCTCCGGCTGCGCGAGAGCCTGGCGCAAACCGGCGTCACGCCGCAGCATTCGCTCGACCTTCTGGTCGCGTTCCGGCGCGACGCGACCAAGCAGCGCTATGCCGACTGGTGGGAGCTGTACGACTACTGCCGCTACTCGGCGATGCCGGTGGGACGCCACGTGCTCGACCTGCATGGCGAGGGGCGCGAAACGTTCGCTCCGTCGGACGCCTTATGCACGGCGTTGCAGGTGCTGAACCACTTGCAGGATTGCGCGAAGGACCTGGCGGCGCTGGACCGCTGCTACTTGCCGCTCGACCTGATGGCGCAGGCCGGCGCCCGGGTCGAGGATCTGCGCCTGCCGGCCGAGACCCCGTCGCTGCGGCTGGTGTTCCAGGCCGTGCTGGAGAAGGTGGAGCACCTGAACCGGGGCGCGGGGCTGCTGCCGCGACGGGTGCGGAGCCGCGGGCTGCGCGTGGAGACAGCGGTGATCGTCGGCCTGTCGCGCCGGCTTGAGGCGCGGCTGCACCAGGGCGATCCGCTGGCGACCCGGGTCAAGCTGACCAGGGGGGATGCTGCCGGCAGCGTGCTGACCGCGCTGCGCTATCTGGTGATCGGCAGGACGCCGCCGATCTCGCGGGCGCCGCCGATTCCACCGCCGCCGCCGCGGCGCCGCCGTCGGTGAGCGGGGCGACGCCGCTCGGCGCTGCGCAGGCCGATCTGGATGCGGTGACGGCGATCGTCCGCCGCGCGGGCACCTCGTTCTATCAGGGCATGCGCGTGCTGCCCGCCGACCGGCGATACGCGATGTACGCGATCTATGCCTTCTGCCGTCTGGTGGACGACATCGCCGACGACGACGCCCGCCCATTTGCCGACAAGCAGCCGCAGCTTGACGCATGGCGCGCCCGGGTCGCCCGGTTGTACGCGGTCGAGGCGGTTCAGGCGGATGAGGCAATCCAGGGGGCCGAGGCGGACGAGCCGGTGACGCGGGTCCTGCTGGCTGCCGTGCGCCGCTTTGGGCTGCGACAGGACGATTTCATGGCGGTGATCGACGGCATGCAGATGGACGCATCGACGTGCATCGTCGCCCCGGACGCGGCCATGCTGGACCTGTATTGCGATCGCGTCGCCGCTGCGGTTGGACGGCTGTCCGTTCGCGCGTTCGGCGACAGCTCGCCGGCGGCCGACCGTGTCGCCTACGCGCTCGGGCGCGCGCTGCAACTGACGAACATCCTGCGCGACATTCAGGAGGATGCCGGGCGGGGCCGGCTTTATCTGCCGCGCGAATGGCTGCAAGCGGAAGGCGTACCGCTCGATCCAGCCGCCGCGCTGACGGCACCCGGCCTGCCGCGCGTCTGCCGGCGGGTGGCGGCGCTGGCGCATCGTTACTTCGGCGACGCTGCGGCGGCGATGACGGCGTGCGATCGGCGTGCCATGAAGCCGGCGCGGCTGATGGGGGCAACCTATGCCGCCATACTGGCACGGCTTGAACGCCGGGGGTGGGAGCGGGCGACCGAGCGGGTCAGCCTGCCGGCATGGCAGAAACTGTGGCTGGCATTGCGCTATGGGCTGGCCCCCAGGGGATAAGGCCCAAGGGGATAAGGCCCAAGGGGTTGAAGCGCGGGCTGAGACGCCCGTGGTCGTCTCGCATGCCGCGGCCAACATGGCTCGTCCGGACAGCGGGAGGACCAGGGGTGCCTCTGCCCGCCTAAGCGGTCAACGCGGTTGCAGCCGCTGTGGCGTTTGTGCCGCTATAGGCCTGGAACGCTTGCTGGATATCGGCAGCGAGTGCTTGCGATACCGCTCGGTCGCTGGCCGAGACCGATGAGGACGAACCCGACGCGTTGGTGACCGAAGGTGTGGCGGTCGAAGCCCCGGTCGTCGCGGCGGCGATCGCGTTCCCGCCTGTCGAACCGCCGTCGCCGTCGTGATGGTGATGGTGATGCGTCTGGGTCTGCCCGGTCGCGTCGATCTGGCCAGCGGCGTTCGTCTGGCTCGCGGTCGCCGTCTGGGCGGTGGAGCCGCTGCCGGCCTGGTTCCCCTGCAACTGGGCGAGCAGTGACTGCATGTCGGACGCCAGTTGCTGCTCGGTTGTCGTGGCGGACGTGGTTCCGGTCGCGGTCGTTCCGGAGGCAGGGGTGGTGGTTCCCGACCCGTTGGCCGTGGCCGCCTGGGTGGTGCCGCCGCCCTGCGCCTGCACCAGCAGCGCCTGGATGTCCGAGGCCAGGTTCTGGAACAGATTGGTGATGCCCGAGGCCGGCGTGCCGGTCCCCGTTCCGGCCGGGCTGCTCGACGCGGTGGCGGAACTGCCGTTGCCGGCGCCGGACGGCGTGGCATTGGCGCCGCCAACGCTGCTTATGCCTGATTGTGGAGGGTGGTGTCGGGTCCAGGTGTTGGACGCGAGACTGCCGATCGACATGGTACGAGGCTCCTGATCGTGTGTGCCACCGCTTGTGGTGCGTTTCACGCTGCAATCGGGATGCCGGCCGCAAACCCCGCCTGATCCGTGACTCGTCGCGGTCCGCGGAACGGCATTGCTTGCCCGGCAGAGCGAAGGTGCCGGCAAGAAATGCCGGTCGGCGGGGGGCTGGTGCGCGCCAAGCGACGCGCCCCTCGATTCACGGTTACGTGAGAATAAGTCTCATTCAATCTTGGCTTGACATTAAAAACCGTCAATGTAGCGTGCCGTCAAAGAATGGGAATTCGGCCGGAATGTCAGTCAGGCTGGGCTAACCCGACAAGGCAGGGAAAGCATAACCCTTCAGGGTTTGTCACGCGTGAGGCGACGGTCCGGAACGTCGGCGACCGAAGTTGCAATCAAAGACCAAGAAACGAACGGACTACGCGCACGGGTAATACCGGGCGTTGCTATCTCGCGGCAGTTTTCCCGGCCGCGATGACCCAGCCGCGCGGGCAGCCGCGGCAACGACCAAAATATCACCAAATATCAATGGAGGATGTCAATGGCGACCTCGCCAGCTTCGACCTCGCTGTCGGGCCTTACCGACGAGCAAGCGCGTGAGTTTCACGCCCAGTTCCAGACCACGTTCTCTGCGTTTCTGGCGATCGCAGCCGTGGCGCACGCTCTGGTATGGTTCTGGAAGCCTTGGTTCTGATCTCATTCGGGAGTTATGACGATGGCAAATCCTGCTGACGACTACAAGATTTGGCTGGTCCTCAATCCGGCGAAGTGGCTGCCGTTGATTTGGATCGCGGCACTCGTCGTTGCGATCCTGGTCCACTTCGCCGTTCTCAGCAGCCCCAAGTACAACTGGATCCAAGGTCCCACCAGGACGGCCGAGGCGCCGAAGTAATCGACGCATCGGTTCTGGCGTGATACGGCGGACGGAGCCACGCGGCCTCGTCCGCTTTTCGTCAAACCGCTGGATCACGCGACTCACCGGCTCGCGCCGGGCCAAACCGCCACAGGCGAGCCAGCCGGTCGGCGCTGTGCCGCCGCCCGCGCCTTCAGAGATTGACCGTAGCGGTCGCCCCGGGCTCCAAGGCGATCAGGCGCTCGCCGAGCCCGAACGTTTGGAACGTCCGCGTCAGATCGTCCCGGCTTTCGCTGAAGTGCGTCCAGCCGTCGGTATGGGCCGCGACGATGAGCGCGTCCGGGAACGCGTGGGCGGCTTCGATCGCGTCGTTGCTGTCCATCGTGAGGTGGAACGACCCGCGGGTCTTGGCGGAGCCGGCGAACAGGACGAGCAGGCGCGGACGGGAGCGGCGCGCGACGTCTGCGACGCCGTCATACCAGACCGTGTCCCCGGTCACGTAGATCGCGTCGCCGGGTTCCTCGACCCCGATCAGGAATCCGATCACCTCGCCCGATATGGGTTCGATCCCGACGGGACCGTGGCGCGCTGGCGTCGCGGTGACGTGAACCCAGGTGCCCGCTGCGCCGGCGATCTCGACCGTCTGCCAGGGGGCAAGTCCGCGCGCGTTCCCCCCGAGCCGTTCGGCGCCGGGGTCGGTGGTCAACACCACCGGCACATCCCGGAGCAGCGCGCGCCCCGCGTGGTCCAGATTATCGGCATGCTGGTCATGGCTCAGCAGCACGGCATCGATGGTGCCGAGCGCGGCGGCGTCCAGCGCGGGGCCGTGGGTTTTTTCCAGCGTCACCGGGCCGGACGTATAGCGGCCGGGCGGATCGAAGGTGGGGTCGGTCAGCAGCCGCAATCCGGCGATCTCGATCAGCACCGTCGGACCACCGATCAGCGTCAGTTTCGTCACGAATCTGGGCATGTGTCTGCGTTCCTACGGCGCTGCAAGCGGGCCTCGGCGAGGTCGCCCCGATTCTGGTCGCAGCGTAAGGGCTGGCCGCCGGCGCCGGAAGTCACGATTGTTCACGCTTGCCCAGCCGGTTGCGCACAGGGTGGCTGTCCTGGGTTCCCTCTGACCGCTGCTCCTGGCGGCTAAGGGCGCCCGCCCGGCCCGCCGCCACGGCCTATGACTGGAACACCCCGTCCCAGGCGGCCCGCAAGGCGGCGTCGGCTTCCGCCATGGTGGCCGGTATGCCGAGCGCGTGCAGGCTGGTAACGCCGTGCTCGCGGATGCCGCAGGGGACGATGCCGGCGAAGTGGTCCAGTTCCGGCGCGACGTTCAGCGACACGCCGTGCCAGCTTACCCACCTTGTGACCCGCACGCCGATGGCGCCGATCTTCGCCTCGGTCCCGGTGGCGCGGTCGGCGACCCAGATGCCGATGCGGCCCTCCCGCCGTTCGCCGCGGACGTTGAACCGGTCGAGCGCGCGAATCAGCCATTCCTCCAGCCCCTGGACGTGGGCGCGCACATCGCGGGCCGCCACCGTGCCGTGGCGGCGGGTGAGGTCGAGCATGATGTAGCCGGTGCGCTGGCCGGGGCCGTGATAGGTCCACTGCCCGCCGCGGCCGGCGGCGTAGGTGGGGAAGCGCGCCGGCGCGGCCAGATGCTCCGCCTGGGCGGAGGTGCCGGCGGTGTAGAGCGGCGGATGCTCGACCAGCCAGACCAGCTCGCCCGCCGTGCCGGCGCGGATGGCGGCCACACGATCCTGCATGACGTTGAGCGCCTCGGGGTAGGGGGTTAGTCCCTCCGAGATGCGCCAGTCCGGCACGGTTTGGGCAATTGATGGCGCGTCATTCATCCGCTATACCCCGCCGCCTGCCGATACCACGGTGCGGTCGTGGCGGAATGGTAGACGCGCAAGCTTGAGGTGCTTGTGGGGGAAACCCCGTGGAAGTTCGAGTCTTCTCGACCGCACCAGACAAGGCAAGGCGAAAACGACCCGCCTACAGGGCGGCATTGTAGCCGCCCCGGGCCGACGACGCGCATAGCCGGTATGCGCCACCCCCAGCCACGCTGGCCCGCGCGCCATACCAGACGAACCAGGGCGGGGCAGGCAAGCGAAGAGCCGTCCGCCGCTGCGGGGCGACGGGCACCACGGGCGGATGGCATTTCGCCTATCCGCCCGACGTGAGCGTCCGAGGCTCAACCCAGACCAGCCATCCGAAAGCGCGGATCAGTCCGTCAGTGCGGGTATGAGGCTGGACATCGCGATGAAGCTGACCTGCGTTCCATCCGCCAGGCTGACGCTCGATAGATCCGGGCATACCGCCAGCGCACCGCCGCCGGTCACTCTGCCACTGCCCGTCGGGAGTGCGCCCACGGACTCGCCGGCGGCCGCGGGGCTGCTGGAATAGGGGGGCAAGTCCTCGACCCAGCGGACACCGGGAAGCCGCCGCCTTGCCGGCGTGCCACCGCTTATGCGGCTGCGCTGCGCGACCTCCGCGGACGCCCCGGAAACGCTGTTGCAGCCAGACATTAGGTCAATGACGTCGTCCGCCCCGGTTCGAAAAGCTTGTGACATGGCTTCGTCTCTCTTTTGCCGCCTGTCTCAGCAAAAGCGAGAGTCATTGAGATTTCGTTGAAATGCATCCAACAAGCCCCCGAGTCGCCTCCCGCATCGCAACGAGCGGTGGCTTACCGGAACAGGTTCAAAAGTTCCCAGGGCGCGCCCGCCAAATCCTCCGTGATCGGGCCGATGTCCGTTCCGACCGCCGTCACCCGCCCGATTTCCTCGCCCGCCAAACGCACGCGTCCGGACCTCCGGTCCAGGGTCAGGCAACTATCCGCGGCGATGCAGAAACCGCTGGCGACTGCCCATAACGGCAGGATGAAAGGGGTGGGATTGCCGAACCGCGGCACGTAAACGCGGGCGGTCCCGCCCGGACGCACATCGACCGTCCCCGAGCCCGGCAGCACGCGCGACAGGTCGATCCGCACGCCCATCGCCTCCAGCTTGTACGGGTCGTAGTCGCGCACCGCTCCCTCGGCGCGCGGCAACCCGATCCGGTCGACCAGGGCGACGGACGACAGCGCGGGCGCCAGCAACGAGGCCGCCAGCCCCATGCAGACCACGAATGCCAGGTCCGGGGGCGGCGGGATATACCGCCTGCCGAGCCGCCGCCTGCGCGCCGCCTCGCGTTCGCCGAGCCGCCACATGATGCCGAGATAGACCGACGCCATCACGATCGAGGCGCACGCCATTTCCAGCGCCCCGACCCAGCCGGCAAGCGCCCAGGCCGCCCATGGACACAGGGTCCCCGCCAGCACGGGGACGGCGAGCACAAAGCCAGTGGCCCGGTCGTCGCCGGCAGGATCAGGACGAGCAGCCTGAAGCAGGACTCGGTGCATGGGCAATGCGCCACGGGCAGGCGGCTCGGCGGTTTCCGGCCGCTCACATCACGCTCCATTTGGGGAGCGCCCAGCGGCTGGACAGCCGTGATCTTCGTTTTAAGCGATCATTCTCTGGTGGGCAGGCAGCGGACCGGCGGCGAACCCAGCGCTGGTGATCCGTGAACAATCCTTAAGAATTTCGTGGCCTCTGCGGTGGGGCGCAGGCCTTGCGTCGGCTGCAGCAACAAGGCACGAACGCCGCGCGCTTCCGTGATCGCCTTCCGGGACGAAGAAAGGAAACGACGGTGACCGCGTCTCTCGTGCTGACCGTTATCGGTCCTGACCGGCCGGGCCTCGTGAGCGTGCTGTCGGCGACGGCGCGAAGCCACGGAGCCAATTGGCTACAGAGCCGCCTGACGACGCTGGCCGGTCAGTTCGCTGGCATCGTCCATCTCCAGGTTCCGGTGGCCAAGGTCGATGACCTGGTGGCCGGCCTTCAGAAGCTCGATTCCAAGGGTCTGCGGGTCATCGTTGCGACCAGCGGGGACGAGGATGGGGCGTCGCCCAACGTGTCACTCCGGCTGGAACTGATCGTGCAGGACCGGCCGGGGATCGTGCGCGAAATCTCGCACGCTATCGCCTCGCACAATGTCAGCATCCACCAGCTCCATACCGATTGCTACAGCGCCCCCTGCTCGGGCGAGACCATGTTCCGCGCCAGGGCGCGATTGAGCGTGCCTGCGGACGCGGATACCTCCGCCCTGCGAGCGACCCTGGAAGACCTGGCCAACGACCTGATGGTGGACATCGAGTGCGTCAACCTGGGGCCGGAATTGGCGATCACCACCTAATTCAGCGCTTAGGCCGCAGCAGCGGATTTTGGCCGGTCATGCGGATAGTCAGCAATCGCTTGGATTGTGATGCCTGCTGTCGCGCCGCCTGCCCAGAAGACGGCCAGTGCGCGCGGGCCTTGCTCACCCTAAATCCGGCACCGATCATCGGGCAAACGGAACGCCGCGTTCCAAATGGGGCGCGGCGTTCCATTCAATTCAGCTACTTTTTCTTCCCCGCCGCCACGCCAGCGTAGGACGTGGCAGTTTCGGGCTTGACACCAGTTGCGGGTAAATATGACTTCGGCACGATCGCTTGTTCCGGCGGCTGGGCAAACGAACCCTTCGACATCGGCGCGTTGTTCTTGATGTTCGGGGAAAGGTCGGCCGCGTAGGCACCGCCTGCGATCGTCGCCGCAAGCGCGAAGCTGAAAACAAGAGCACGGACGTTCATTGGAATCCTGGTGGGGAAGACGGCTCAGGTCCGTCGATTTAGTCGAGTAGCCGTTTAGTTGACGTTTGTCAACGTTTAGGTTTCGGCGCGGGCTGATGCGCGCGGGTTTGCCGGGGGTCGTGTCGCGGGTCTCTGACCGGCGCGTATTTCCAGTGCTATCTCAAAGGCGCTTTCGACGGCCGGACCTGATTGGCCAGGCCATTGGCGTCACGGCCTGACCGCAGACCCGGAGCCAGCCAGCCGACCCCCCCAGGCAGCGTCAGCGCTTGCGCAGGCTCAGGATGTAAGCGCTGATATCTTGCATTTCCGCGACGCTGAGATGCAGATCCGGCATCCGCCCGTGCGGCGTCTGCAGAAAAACGCGAAGCGACCGCGGCGTGGTGGACGACATCTGGGCGATGGCGGGGAAACTCGGGGCGCCGGTGCTGGCGCCGGTGGACTGGTCCCTGTCCACGACATGACAGGTGACGCACCAGGTGCGTGCGAGGCGGTGACCCGCCGCCACATTGCCGGTCTGCTGAGCTGTGACCAGACGGGCGGACCCGACCAGCGCGACCGCGCTCAGCAACAGAGTGCACAGCGTCTTTCCAGGCATTCGATCCCTCCATTGGTGCCGAGGGCGACTGAAGCAGTTCCAGTATCGCACCCACCCTGGACCAATGCAGCCGCCCCGTGAAGGGCGGGCATTCGGGACGCGGCCCCGCTGCCGTTTGACTTTGGCACAAGGACTGTCGGCACCTCGTGGGAGCTGGCAACAGGCGCCGATTCGCCAGCGCGGCGGTCAGCCCGGACGCCACGTGCCGTGGAAGCCGAACGGCACGCGATGGGACAAGGCGACCGTCGCGACCGGACCGTCGGCGAGCGCGTCGGCGTCGAGCACGATCAGGTCGCTGCGGCGCTCGGCGCCACGCCAGGCGACCGCCAGCAGCCAGCCGTCACCCTCCGCCGCATCCGCGGTGCGCGGCACGAACACCGGCTCGGAGACCGAATCGCCCTGCGGCATCCAGAACACGGTGCGCTCGCCCGACTTCACATCAATATGCTCGAGCCCGCCGGCCGCGTCGGTGCGACCCTCCGGACGCTCGCAGGCCAGCCAGCCGTGCCGGTAGGGCAGGCCGGTGAAGCGCTCGTCGATGCGCGGGAACTCGGACTGCATGTCGTCGATGAAGTCCCAGGCGAAGCCGTCGCCCGGCTGGGACAAGTCAAAGCGCCAGCGCGCCAGCCGGCCGACCCCCGCCGGACCCGGCGTGCCCTGCGTGTCGGGGAAGTACGGCGGCCGGTCGTAGCGGACCACCTCCGCGCAGATTTGCTCGCCTTCCTCCCAGGCGTTCATCAGGTGGAAGACGAAACAGGGATCGCCGCGGAACCAGCGCAAGGAGCCTGGCCCCGCGTCGCGCCGCATGATGCCGATCCAGGCCCCCTTGTCGGGCTCCCAGGCGAACACCGGGCCGCCGGACATTGCCCGGTCCAGGCTGCCGGTGAGCGGCAGCACCGGAAACAGCACGTGGTTTCGGGTGACCGCGAAATCGTGGACCATGGCGCAGAACGGCGCCTGGAACAGCTCTTTGCGGGTCACTTCACCGGACGGGCTGATCACACCGTACACAATACCGGGGGTCAGCATACCGTCGGCCGAATAGGCGAAGAACAGCATCTCCCCGGTTTCCGGGTCGATGCGCGGATGGGCGGTGAAGTTGCCGGTGATCTTGCCCGCGAAATCATGGTAGCCGAGCGACTTCAGCGTGTCCGGCGCCAGTTCGAATGGCTGGTGTCCCTCCTCCAGCGCGAACAGCCGGCCGCCGTGCCAGACCAGGCTGGTGTTGGCGACGCCGCCATCCTTTCCCAGCGCTCGCGGGTCGGTGGTGCGCGGGTTGCCCCAGCTTCCGAACAGCGCTTCGCCGGCGGCGTGCTCCAGCTCCCATTTGGGCGTGCGCACCCAGCGGTTGCGGTACGTCACTCGGCCGTCGGCGATGTTGAAGGCGTGCACCATGCCGTCGCCGAGGAACCAGTGGTAGCCGGGGTCGCGCGGGGCGAATTGCGGATTGGCGCCGTTGCGCAGCAGCGTGCCGTGCAGCCCGGCCGGGAGTTCGCCCTCGACCGGCAGGTCGTAGGCGTCGCACTCCATCAAAATTGGCGCGTAATTGCCGGTGAACGGCATTGTCCTGGGGAATGGACGGCTCATGTCGGGGCCCTTCCTCCGCGCTCTGCGTTTGCTGCGAATACTGTCTCGGACATGCCCACCATGGCGGCGCATTCCCATGGTCGCGCGCTTCACGATGCGATTAACCCAGGAACTGTTGACGCCGCGGCCAGGGGGCAGCGAAGCGCCACGAACGGGCTCCGGCCCCGGTCAGCCGGCGCCGGTCAGCAGGGCAGGTGTCGGAGCGTGCGCTTGGCGCCGCCCCATTGGTTCCTCAAGGTTTTACTTTGCCGCTTGCACCAGGCTTTCCATCGCTTTCTGCATTTGCTCCATGCCGAGCGGGAAAACGGTGAACCAACGCTTAAGCAATGCGTCGGGAGAGGATGCTGCGATCGCCTGCCTCATCTGCTGCTCCAGTTCGGCCATCAAGGCGGCCTGCACCGGGCGAACGTCGGGCAACCCCAGGAATTCCCGCGCTTCCTCCGGCGTGCAGTCGATGTCGATGCTGATTTTCATGCTACCCGTTGCTTGCTTCGTTCCGGCGGAACAAGCGGTCCGCCTCTCCGTTCCACGACAACAGATAGGCGCGTGGCTGCCCCGATGCAGGGTGGTGTTCAAGGGCACCTTGAAAACGTGCGGCGCGCGCCGATATACCATCCACATGGATGGCATTTGGATGGATATCAGATGGCGGGAAACGTCTACGAGCTGCGGCCGAAAGGTCCCGACAGCGAGAAGATCACGATCAACCTGGGATATGTCGACCTCGGCCATATCGATCTGATGGTGCAGGAGGGGTTCTACTCCAACCGGACGGATTTCATCCGCACCGCAATCCGCAACCAGCTCGATCGGCACGCCGACGTGGTCCGGCAATCGGTCGCGCGGAAAACCCTTGATCTGGGGCTGAGGCACTATAGCCGCGAGGATCTGGAGGCCGTGCGTGCCGCGGGGGAGACGCTGCAGATCAACGTGCTTGGCCTGGCGACCATCGCCCGCGACGTCACGCCGGAACTGGCCCGCGCCACAATCGCCTCGATCACCGTGCTGGGCGCATTGCATGCCAGCCCGGAGGTAAGGGCCGCACTGGACGATCGGATGCGCTAACCCGCGGCGTTTCCGCGCCGCAAAGCCGCCAACCTGAGCGACGTCCGGCCCGCCGGGGCCGGCTGAGAGCAGCGCCGACCTTCTTTGAACGGAACGAGATCAGCCGTATTTCCAGCAGCAGAGGTTCACTGCCATGGACAACTCATTGCGCAATCGGATGCTTGAAGCGACCCGCCTGACCAAAGCAGGCCGGCTGATGGAAGCGACCTCGCTTCTGCTGCATGGCGGCGAGGCCTCCCCGGGCACCGCCAACCCTCCGGCGGAGCGCGGCGGCCCGATCATCGAGGGACGTGCAGAGCCGGCCGAGCCGGCGAACGCCCTCGGGCGTGACGAACCGAGACATGACAAGCGGCACGCGAAGCATCCGCCCGGCGGCCCGGCTGGAAGCCCCGCTGGGACCCGCGCGTCATTCGAGACGGCCAAACCAGCGGTCGCCGAGCTGCTGCGCGGTGTCTTCGCGAAGGCCGGCCTGGACAGGGTCCAGCAGCTACCGGCGGGCGGCTTCAGCGGTCGCGCACCTGCCGAGGCAGTGCCGGAGGGTGCACAGTTCCTTGCGGCCACTTTCAGCAGCGCGGCCGGCAGCCGGCCCTACAAGCTGTATGTGCCCAGCGGGTATCGCGGCCGGGCGGTTCCATTGGTCGTCATGCTGCACGGCTGCACCCAGTCGGCCGATGACTTTGCCGCCGGCACGCGGATGAATGCGTTGGCCGAGGAAAAGACCTTCCTGGTTGCCTACCCGGAGCAGATTGCCGCGGCCAACGCATCGAAGTGCTGGAACTGGTTCAACGCGGACGACCAGCAGCGGGACCGGGGCGAGCCGTCTTTGATTGCGGGCATCACCCGGCAGGTGATGCACGACTATTGCGTCGATCCGCGCCGTGTCTACATCGCGGGCCTGTCAGCCGGCGGTGCCGCCGCGGCGGTGATGGGGGCGGCGTACCCCGATCTGTATGCCGCGATCGGCGTGCACTCGGGTCTCGCCCATGGGGCGGCAAGCGACATGCTTTCCGGGCTGGCTGCGATGCGGCAGGGCGTGGGTGGGAACGGAACCACGCCCGCCGTCACGGGTGGCCAGCGCCAGCGGACCATGCCGGCGATCGTGTTCCACGGCGACCGGGACACCACGGTCCACCCGAGCAACGGCAACGCCGTCATCGCGCAGGCGATGCCAGGGACCCCGTTGTCGGAGCGGGTGCAGGAGGGGCGCGCACCGGGCGGCCATGCCTACACGGTCACCCTGCATACCGATCCGAGGGGGGAGACGATGCTGGAGCACTGGCTGGTCCGCGGCGCCGGCCACGCCTGGTCCGGCGGCAGCCCGGCAGGGTCCTTCACCGATCCGCGCGGTCCGGACGCATCGAGGGAAATCCTGCGATTCTTTCTGGAGCACCCGCGGCCGTTCGGTCCGTAACCGGTCTGATCGCCGATTGGCCTGGACGTGTGGTCGGGCTGGCTCACGTCAGCGGCCCACCTTTTCACGTTGCCGCTCCCCCGGCGCACCGTGTCAGGTGGGAACCAAGACCTGCGGCCAGTCCAACCGGCGGTTGTGTGAAGCTCTTCGCTGCGCCGCAACAGAGGTTGCACCATTCTATATCCCAGCCACGCAGGAACGTCCCGGCGCTGAACGGAATGTGAGGTCGCCTCAATCGGCAGAAGGAAAGGCTTCAACCATGAGCAAGCGCCAGGAATTTCGGACTCTGCGCCTTGTGGTCTGCTCGCGTCGATAGCGTCTTGGGGCCGCGTGGTCTGGGATCGGTGCTGGTCGGACCGCGAAAGCACGGCTACGATAAAGGAGTTTGCGCCTTGACGTAACTCGATCAGCCGGCAATCGGACGGGTCCCGTACGTCGGCCCCGCGCTCGCTGTCCTGCCAAGATTATACCCTGAAAGCCCTCCTGCCAGGTCGAACGGATGTCCGTCCGACCGGGTGCAATGCACGAAACGCCAAACCCAGTCGGAGGACACATGAAGTCGTGTGTATCGTTCCAATCACGGGCCGCGTGGCGCCTGCTCCTGCTTGGCGCCGCTGTCGCCGCCGCCCCTGCCGTGGCCGCCGAGCCGCCGCTGCCGGGGTTCAATGCCGATATCGCACAGACATCCATCTCGGGCATCTCGTCCGGCGCCTATATGGCGGTGCAGTTCGGTACGGCATGGTCGTCGATTATCACCGGCGTTGGCGCGATCGCGGGCGGACCGTTCGGCTGTTCGGAGGGGTCCACGTCGGCGGCGCTCAGCACCTGCACGGGCGGCGCGCCGCCCCCCGATCTTCCCGAGCTGATCAAGCGCACCGACGCATGGAGCGGCCAAGGCGGGATTGACGATACCGGCAAGATCGCCGCGCAGAAGATCTACCTGTTCCATGGCTACAACGACAAAGTGGTGTTCCAGCCGGTGGCCGACTCGCTGCGCGATTTCTACGCGCACTACCTGGGCGCCAATGCGGGAAACCTGTTCTACCAGACCGCGATCGGCGCGGGGCATGCACAGGTGACCAGCGGCTACGGCGGCACGTGCAGTACCACCGGCGGCGAATACATCAACGATTGCAGCTACGACCAGGCAGGCAACGTGCTGCAGCACATCTACGGTGCGCTGGAACCGCGCAACGACGGCGCGCTGACCGGGCAGTTTCTTGCGTTCAACCAGGGGCAGTTCACGGCGCCCGACCGGCCGAACGACGACAGCATGGACGACAAAGGCTTCCTATACGTCCCGGCGTCCTGCGACGCGAAACAGCCGTGTCGTGTCCATGTGGCGCTGCACGGCTGCCTGCAATCGGTCGGCAATATCGGCGAGGATTTCGTCAGGCACGCCGGCTACAACGAATGGGCGGATACGAACCGAATCATCGTTCTTTATCCGCAAACCCATGCGTTGCCGCTCACCGATCGTGGCGTTACCAATCCGCAGTCATGCTGGGACTGGTGGGGCTATCTTGACGCCGATCCGGAGGACTCGCCGACCTATCTGCTGAAATCCGGCAAGCAGATCCGCGCCATCAAAGCGATGGTGGACCGTCTGACCAGCGCTGCGCAGGCCCAGCCTTATCCGCCTGCAACGCCCCCGGTATTGCCCCTGGGCGCACCGGCCGAGTTGCTTGCGCCGGATCGCAGCGACACCGCGATCGATCTTGCGTGGTCCCCGGTGCCCGGCGTGACCCGGTATGACGTGTTTCGCGCCGGCCCGGACGAGGAAGACTTCCATCAAATCGGGACCGTCTCCGGTTCCAGCTTTGCGGATGCGGGGCTGAAGCCGGATACGCATTACCGCTACCGAGTGCGGCCATCGGCGGCCGGGGGCGAGAGCCTGTACTCGCCCGTCGTGGCGCAGGCGACGCTGCCGCATGTGCCGGCGTGCGACGATCCCGGTAGCTGCGCCGGGCGGTGACGGGCCAGCGGTCAGCGGTCGCGGCCACGCATGGCCGGCAGGCCGCCTGCTGACCGCTGACCGACCGATACGAGTTCACGTCTGCTTGCGCCTGGCCGGTGCTGCAACCGATGTGATAGGTTCGCAAAAAAATCCTCGGCTGCACGCCCGAATTGATGTAAGCTCGCTTATTCGTTAGTGCTTTATCAAGCGCTTGTGGCCGAACTTTCGCTTTTTCTGCTGGAAACGCCACGATCCGTATGCGTTCATACCTGCATTGCGGAAAGCGCAAGGAGTCGGCAATGCGTGCCAGAACGCTTGTTGTGGTTGGACTGTTGGCCGCGGTGGGGGCGTATGCGGGCTATCCGTATGTGACGCTCTGCCGTCTCGGGATCGCGATCCGGCAAGGAGACTCAGCGACGCTCGCAAAACTGGTCGATTGGCCCGCCGTGCGTGAGGGCATCAAGGAGGATATCTGCGACTCGGTCGTTGACATCCCCACCCAGACGGTCAGCGCGCCCGGCCAGTTGCCGCCGTTCGGCGCGTCCTTCATGCGAGGGGTGGCTGGGAGCAAGGTGGACCAGGCGATAACGCCGGAAGCCTTGGTGACAGTCGCGCAGCGGCCCGATAACGCGCCCCCTCGGAGCAACAATGTCGGGCTGGGCTGGTCGTTCTTCGACAGCCCGACGCAGTTCACCGCATCGATCACAACCCCGGGCGCCGAACCGATCAAATTGCAGCTCGAACTGCGGGATGGCGCCTGGCAGGTAACGCGGGTCTGGCTGCCAATGGACATGCTGGACGGAAGCAACGCCCGCACCTGATCGTCCGGTCATCGCAGCGCGGCGGTTCGTCATATACGGTCTGCACAAGGCGACACAGTGACCCGGCTGCTGGCGATTGCTTACGGGTTGCTCGCCTGCAGTCAGGCTGCATTTGCGCAGCCTGATCAGCAGTCGCATGCCAGTTCGCTCCTCAACCTTTGCAGTCAGCCCATGGTGTCGGCCGTGGCACGGACGAGCGACGGCCAGACAAGGGTTCTCACCCACGAGCCGGTTCAACCAGGGCAGGGACGATGGATCACCCTGCCCCGGCAGCAATGCCTGGTATCGGTGACGGTGCATCTCAATGACGGCCGCGTCCTGAAAGCGGACCGGCTGAAGGAATGCCGGGCCGCGGAGATCGTGGTCAGCGACGGCGGCATCGAGCTGCGCTCCAGCGCGCCGCCTGGCCGCCGGCAGGCGCATTGACGCCCCCCCTCGGGCGCCGGCTACATGCCCGCCAGCAGGAGGGGCGCATGACCTTGCCACAAAGCATGACCTACATCGCCGCCTCGGGCGCGGGCGGCCCCGACGTGCTCACGCCTGCGACCGGCAGGCTGCCGGAACCGAAGCCGGACGAGGTCTTGATCCGGGTCATGGCCGCCGGGGTGAACCGGCCGGACGTCCAACAGCGCAAGGGCGCCTATCCCCCGCCGCCCGGCGCCAGCCCGGTGCTCGGGCTGGAGGTCGCCGGCGAGGTGGTCGCCCAGGGTTCGGACGCGGCCGGCCTCGCGCTCGGCAGCCGCGTGTGCGCGCTGACCAACGGCGGCGGTTACGCGGAGTATTGCACCGTGCCGGCGCAGCAATGCCTCCCCTGGCCGCACGGCTACGACGCGCTGCGCGCCGCGGCGCTGCCGGAGACGTATTTCACCGTCTGGGCCAACCTGTTCGGCGGCGGCCGGCTGGCCCGCGGGGAGACCGCGCTGATCCATGGCGGCACCGGCGGCATCGGCGTCACCGCCATCCAGCTTGCCCGCGAATTTGGTGCAGAGGTGTTCGCCACCGCCGGGTCGGACGAGAAATGCGCCGCCTGCCGCCGCCTCGGCGCCACCGTGGCGATCAACTATCGCACCCATGACTTCCTGGCCGAAATCAAGCGCCTGACCGGCGGCCGCGGCGTGGACGTGGTGCTGGACATGGTCGGCGCGCCCTACGCGGTCCGCAACCTTCGTTCCCTGGCGATTGATGGCCGCCTGGTGTTGATCGCCTTCCTGGAGGGCTCGGTGGTGGAGAGTTTCGATCTCATGCCGGTCCTGACGAAGCGGCTGACCATCACCGGCTCCACCATGCGACCGCGCAGCACCGCGCAGAAGGGTGCCATCGCCGAGGCCTTGCGCGAGGCGGTCTGGCCGGTGTTGGACGCCGGGCGCTGCGGTCCGGTGATCCACGCCGTGTTCCCCCTGGCACAGGCCGCCGAGGCGCATCGCCTGATGGAGAGCAGCGCGCATATCGGCAAGATCATGCTCCAGGTCGCCGCCTGACCGAACGGCCAGCGCCATGATGCTGCCTGTGGCGACGGTGGGCGTGCTGGCTCCCTCGGTCAGATTGCCGTGCCGGACGCCATGATTCTGCATGCGGTTGAGGCGGGCGAGGGGCCGCCGCTGGTTCTGCTGCACGGGTTGTTCGGCGCGGCACGGAATTTTGGGGTCGTACAGCGCCGCCTGGCGCGCCGTTGCCGCGTGATCGCGCTCGACCTGCGCAACCACGGGGACAGTCCGCACGATCCGGACATGCGATACGCGGCGCTCGCCGGCGACGTGCTGGAAACGCTGGAGGCGCGCGACGCGCTGCCCTGCGCGCTGCTGGGCCACTCCATGGGCGGCAAGGTGGCGATGACGGCGGCGCTGCTGCGGCCCGAAGCCGTCGCCCGGCTGCTTGTGTCGGATATTGCGCCGGTCGCCTACGCCTCGCACCACCGGGACCTGATCGGCGCCATGATGGCGCTCGACCTGGCGCCGGGGCTGACCCGCGCCGCGGCCGGCGACGCGCTGGCCGCTTCGGTGCATGACCCTGCGGTCCGCGCCTTCCTGCTGCAGAATCTCCGCGTCGGGACGCCCCCCGGCTGGCGGTTCGGGCTGACCGAGATCGCGCACGCGCTGCCGGTGATCGAAGGCTGGGAGACGCCAGGCACAGCACCCTATGCCGGCCCGGCGCTGTTCGTCGCCGGCGCTGCCTCGGACTACATCCGGCCCGAGCATCGCCCGGCGATCCGCGCCCTGTTCCCTGCCGCGCGGTTCGTCACGCTGAAGGGCGCAGGGCATTGGCTCCACGCCGACAACCCGGACGGATTTGCGGCGATCGTGGAGGCGTTCGTGGACGCCTGACGCTGCTTGCCGCTCAGCACTGCGTGTGGAGGCGGCCGGCCGCTTGCGGGCGCCTATCCCTGTCGCCAAATGAGCGGGCCGCGGAACGGTGCCGCTCATAAGCCGCGCCGGGAGGAGGACCCGATGACCATCTACGCCGGGCCGGTGTTCGAGATGGCGCGCCAGCAGTTCCAGGTGATTGCGGATTACCTCGAAATCCCGTGGGACGAGCGCGACCGGCTGCTGTTCCCGAAGCGCGCGCTGACCGTTTCCTGCCCGATCCACCGCGATGACGGCACCACCGCCGTGTTCCAGGGCTACCGGGTCCAGCACCACCTGACCCTGGGTCCGACCAAGGGTGGCACGCGGTTTTCGCCGGATGTCGATATCAGCGAAGTGGCGGCACTGGCGATCTGGATGAGCTGGAAATGCGCCCTGGCGGGTCTACCATACGGCGGCGCCAAGGGGGGGATCACGGTCGATCCGCACGCGCTGTCGCGGCGCGAGCTGGAGGGCCTGTCTCGCCGTTACATGCAAGAAATGATTCCATTCGTCGGTCCGCATACCGACGTCATGGCGCCCGACCTGGGCACCAACGAGCAGATCATGGCCTGGTTCATGGACACCTACTCCATGTACCAGGGCCGAACGGTCACCGAGATCGTCACCGGCAAGCCGGTGTCCTCCGGCGGCACGCTGGGGCGCCGCGAAGCCACCGGGCGGGGGGTCGCCCATCTGGTCATGGCGGCGCTGGACCGGATCAACTTTCACCCGGCTGGGGCAACCGCCATCGTGCAGGGGTTCGGCAATGTCGGGAGCGTGACGGCGGAAACGCTGGCCGCGCGAGGCTTCAAGCTGCTCGGCGCCAGCGACCATACCGCCTGCTACTATGACCCACGCGGGCTTCCCGTTGCTGCGCTGCTGAAGCATGTCCGGGACCACGGCGCGTTGCACGGCTTCTCCAACCAGATCTCGATCGATCCACGGGATCTGCTGCAGCAGCGATGCGACGTGCTGGTGCCGGCGGCGGTGGAGCGGGTGATCGACGCCGACCTTGCCGCGAAGCTGCACTGCCGGGTGCTCGCCGAGGCGGCCAACGGGCCGACGACGCCGGATGCCGACGAGGTGCTGAACCAGCGCATGGGCGAGGTGTTCGTCATCCCCGACGTGCTGTGCAACGCCGGCGGCGTGGTGGTGAGTTATTTCGAGTGGGTGCAGGACCTGCAGCAATTCTTCTGGGACGAGTCGGAGGTGATGGGCAAGCTTTACCAAGTGCTGGACAAGGCGTTCGCGCAGGTCATGGCGCGCGTGGACCGCGACAAGGTGCCGCACCGGACCGCCGCAATGGCGATCGGCGTCGAGAAGGTGCGCGACGCAAAGATTGCCCGGGGATTGTTTCCGTAGAAACCAGGCCAGCGCGCGAACGGATCGGACGAAGCTGGTACCGCGGACAAGCGCAGCGTCATCCGCCGTGGCCGGTGGGCGGCAATGGTGGATGGCTGCAAGCGCTGATCCGCGTGACGTCAGTCCTGTACCCCCGGCCGGTTGTGCACTGCCATCATTGTGGCCGTCATCGTTGCGACCACGCGCTCGCCATCGGCCGCCGGGACAAGCGCCTCGCCGTCGCAAAACACCAGCGTCCGGCCGGACTTCACCACGCGTCCGCGCGCGAACAGCCGGTCGCCGCTGGCAGCCGCCACGAAGCTGATCTTGAACTCCACCGTCAGCACTCCGCGATCTGCCGGCATGCGCGACAGCGCCGCGTAGCCGCAAGCGCTGTCCAACACCGCGCTGACGATGCCGCCATGGAAGAAGCCATGCTGCTGCGCGAGATCTTCACGATACGGGAGGGCGATTTCGACCAGGCCCGGGAACACCCGCGCCAGCTTCGCCCCCAACAGTCCCATCGCGCCCTGCCGGGCGAAACTCGCGCGGACCCGGTCCGCCGCTGCATCATCATCCACGTGGCATGGCGCCCCGCCGGCCGCCCGACGGGCGCCCAGACGGGCGCAGCGTGCGCCACGGATCGGGCATCGGACCGGCGGACATTTCGATCACCGTCGGCACCTCTGCCCGCAGCGCCGTGCGCAACGCGCCGCGCAGCTCGTCCGGCGAAGCAGCTTTCATCGCCAACGCGCCATAGGCTTCAGCCAGCTTTTGAAAATCCGGCTTGTGCACGTCGCTCGCGATCAACCGCCGGCCGGACCGGTCGCGGTGGATGCGGGGGGCGTCGGCGTGGGCGTTGTCATCCACCAGGATCACGATGAACGGGATACGGTACTGGACCGCGGTGGCCAGTTCCTGCGCATTGAACAGGAACCCGCTGTCGCCGGACAGCGTCAGCACCGGCACGTCGGGCCGCGCCACCTTCACCCCCAGCGCCGCCGCCACGCCCCAGCCAAGCGTGCCCTGGTAGCCCGGCGACAGGAACGTCCGCGGCTGGTAGACGGGAAACGTCGTGCGCCCCACATAGCCGAGTGGCGTCAGCTCATCGACGAAGATGCCATGCTCCGGCAGTTCGGCGCGGATCGCCTCCAGATAGGCGATCTGCGGCTGCAGGAAGGCTATCTGCCGCGCCGCGTCGGCGTGTAGCCCCAGCATTTCCTCGCGTCGCGACTCGCGCAAACGGTTGTGCGACGGCAACGCATCCAGCAGCGCCTGCAGCACCGAAACCGCATCGCCGACGATGCCGATCTCGGGGGCGGCGATGCGGTCCAGCTCCTCGGCATCCGCGTCGACGCGGACGATCTTGGTCGCGTGATCGACGCCCCATTGCGTGAGCTGGGTGCTCAGCCGCGTGCCGACCGCCAGCACTGCGTCGGTGTGCTCCCACAATTTCTGCCCGACCACCATGTTGGCGCTGAGCGGGTTGCGGCGATCCAGCACGCCGAGGCCCATGCGATGCGCCACCACCGGCGCCTGCAGCATTTCGGCGAGTTCGGTCACCTCCGCACTGGCGTTCTGCGCGCCGCCGCCGACGATGATCATCGGGTGCAGCGCGTCGCCGAGCAGCTTGGCGGCCTGCGCCACCGCGTCCAGGTCCACCAAGGCGTTGTTCGGCTCCGCGGCAGGGGGAATCGCGACCGGCGCGCCGCGCGACCATACGTCGATCGCGCATTCCAGCGCCGCTGGCCGCGGCCGGCCGGAGATCATCTGGCGAAACGCCTCGGTAATCTTGAGCGGCGCCTCGTGGGTCGCGCGAATACGGTCCGTGTATTTGGTCAGCGTGCGCATGACGCCGAGCTGATCGGGGATCTCGTTCGCCATCCCCAGGCCGCGGCCGATCGCCGCCGCCGGGATCTGACCCACCAGCGCGAGAACCGGCGCGTTCGCCGCATAGGCGGTGCTCAGCGCGCCGGTGGTGTTGAGAAAGCCCGGACCGGGAACGACGGCATAGACCGCGGGCTTTCCGGTCGCCATCGCCGCGCCGAGCGCCATGTAGGCGGCGCCCTGTTCGTGCCTGGTGTGGATCGCGCGGAGGCCGGACCCTGCCGCGTGCAAGGCATCGAACAGATAGTCGTTCTGCACGCCGGGCAGGCAGAACACCGTACCGACCCCGTTGCGGGTCAAAGTGGCGACGGCGGCCTCGCCGGTGGTCATGCGCTGGCTCACGGCGCGCTCTCCTTCGCTTGCGTCAGGCGGCACGCTAGGCACGCGGGGGGGCGCGATCAAGCGCGGCAGCGCCCTGGCCAAATCCAACGGCTCGTTGCGAAATCGCTTGACGCGCCGGTTGCCCGCCCCTAAACGCCGCCCCGGGTCACGCCCCCCCACCGGGGCGCTTCTCTTCTGAAAGGGAGAGCCGCAATGGCACTCGCCGCGAACAAGCCGGACTTACGTCCCTCCAATCCCAATTTTTCCTCGGGTCCCTGCAGCAAACGTCCCGGATTCAGCCTGGACGCGCTTGCTGGCGCCTTCCTCGGCCGCAGCCACCGGGCCAAGCAGCCCAAGGCGCGCATCGCCGAGGTGATCGACCGCTCGCGCGCCGTGCTCGGCATACCGGCGGACTGGAAGCTGGGCGTCGTGCCCGCCTCCGACACCGGCGCGGTGGAGATCGCGCTCTGGTCGCTGCTCGGCGCCCGCCCGGTCGATATCCTGGTGTTCGAGAGCTTCGGCGAGGGCTGGGCCACGGACATCGTCAAGCAACTCAAGCTGCCCGATGCACGCGTCCTGACCGCGGATTACGGCAAGCTGCCGGACCTCGCCGCGGTCGATCCCGCGCATGACGTCGTCTTCACCTGGAACGGCACCACCTCCGGCGTCCGCGTCGCGAACGCCGACTGGATCGCCGCCGACCGGCAGGGCCTCGCCATCTGCGACGCGACTTCGGCCGCGTTCGCCATGAAGCTCGACTGGGGCAAGCTCGATGTGGTCACGTGGTCCTGGCAGAAGGTGCTGGGCGGCGAGGCGGCGCACGGCATGCTGGCGCTGTCGCCGCGCGCGGTCGCCCGCCTGGAATCCTACAAGCCGGCCTGGCCGCTGCCGAAGATTTTCCGTCTGACCAAGGGCGGCAAGCTGATCGACGGCATCTTCAAGGGCGAGACCATCAACACGCCATCGATGCTGTGCGTCGAGGACGCGGTCGATGGGCTCCGCTGGGCCGAGTCGGTCGGCGGCCTGGACGGGCTGATCGCCCGCACCGAGGCCAGCCTCGCCGCGGTCGCCGCCTGGGTTGAACGCACGCCGTGGGTGGACTTCCTCGCCGAAGCCCCCGCCACGCGGTCGTCCACCTCGATCTGCCTGAAGCTGGTCGCCCCCTGGTTCGTGACGCTGTCGCCCGACGGCCAGGCCGCCGCCGCGAAGCAGCTTGCTACTCTGCTGGAGAAGGAGGGTGTGGCCTACGACATCGCCTCCTATCGCGATGCCCCGCCCGGCCTGCGCATCTGGGCTGGTGCGACAGTTGAAACCAGCGATATCGACGCCCTGCTGCCGTGGCTCGACTGGGCCTATGCGACGGTTGCCGCCGAACACGCCCCGAAAGCCGCGGAGTAGCCCCCATGCCGAAAGTACTCATCAGCGACAAGCTGTCCCCCGCCGCCGTCGAGATCTTCCGCCGGCGCGGCATCGACGTGGACCTGAAGCCCGGCCTGTCGCCCGCCGATCTGCGGGCGATCATCGCGGACTATGACGGGCTCGCCATCCGCTCCAACACCAAGGTCACCCGCGAACTGCTGGAGGCCGCGCCGAACCTGAAGGTCGTCGGCCGTGCCGGCATCGGCGTGGACAATGTGGACGTGAAATCGGCCACCGCACGCGGCGTGGTGGTGATGAACACGCCGCACGGCAACACCATCACCACCGCCGAGCACGCCATCGCCATGACGTTCGCGCTCGCCCGGCAGATTCCGGAAGCGACGGTCTCCACCAAGGCCGGCAAGTGGGAGAAGAACCGCTTCATGGGCGTCGAGCTGACCGGCAAGACGCTCGGCCTGATCGGCTGCGGCAATATCGGTTCGATCGTCGCCGACCGCGCGGTCGGGCTGAAGATGCGGGTGATCGCCTACGATCCGTTCCTGGCGGAGAAGCGCGCGCTCAGCCTGGGCGTGGAGAAGGTGGAGCTGGAAGACCTGCTCGCCCGTGCCGACATCATCACCCTGCACACGCCGCTGACCGACTCGACCCGCAACATCCTGTCGCGCGAGACCCTGGCCAAGACCAAGAAGGGCGTGCGCATCATCAACTGCGCCCGCGGCGGCCTGGTGGACGAGGCGGCGCTGGCGGACGCGATCAAGTCGGGCCAGGTCGCCGGCGCTGCGTTCGACGTGTTCGAGGTCGAGCCCGCAACGGACAGCCCGCTGTTCGCGCTTGAGAACGTCGTGGCCACGCCGCATCTGGGCGCCTCCACCGCCGAGGCGCAGGAGAACGTGGCGCTGCATGTGGCCGAGCAAATGAGCGACTTCCTGCTGACCGGCGCGGTGACCAACGCGATCAACATGCCGTCGCTGTCGGCCGAGGACGCGCCGCGCCTCAAGCCCT